>Ga0265331_10001939_pt1 | contig 14485 bp, 14 predicted proteins | sample 41923metaG_FD_202088 | JGI IMG/M metagenome (GOLD analysis project Ga0265331, IMG submission 202088) | Rhizosphere microbial communities from Carex aquatilis grown in University of Washington, Seatle, WA, United States - 4-19-23 metaG | ecosystem: Host-associated > Plants > Roots > Rhizosphere...
AACCGGCGGTGGCCGGGCCTTCACCGGACAAACCCACGTCTCTTACAAGCGCCGCGACACCTTCAACTCCCTCCGCTCCCATGCAAGGCACCATCCGTCCTCCCGCGCTTTCGCCTGCGATCACCCGCCGTCTCGACACGGTCGTGCCTGCCAATCTGCTCATGGACTGCCGGTGGGAGGCGCTCCGCCTCGTGCGCGAGGCTTCCAAGGCCGTGCTCGGCAAGGCGGCGCCCTCGCCCTCGGCCATGATGGCGTGGTGCGTCACCCGCACGATGGAGCAGCATGCCGGTTTTCGCCGCCTGGTGAACAAGGACGGCATCATTCACGAATTGACGGACTTCGATCTCGGCGTCGCGGTGGCGCTGGCCGGCGACCGGCTCGGCACCGCGGCGATCACGTTGGCGAACAAACTCGGCTGGACGGACTTCGTGGCGGCCTACGGACGCGCGATCGAGGAGACTCGGGCGGGCCGGGTGGGCGAGGTGCAGGCGCCGCTGAACATCAGCAGCCTCGGGGCGTTTGGCGTGGAAAACGCCACGCCGATCGTCGTGCCGCCGGCCATGAGCACGCTCTTCATCGGCGCCGCGCACGAGAAGATGATCAAGGACAGCGGCATCGTCTACCCGATGGAAGTTGTCACGTTGTCGCTCACCTTCGATCACCGCGTGGTCAACGGCGCGGGTGCGGCGGCGTTCATGATGGAGCTGAAAAAGCAGTTCGAGAATTTCAAGCTGCCGGGGTGAGCGTCCCGCCACAAACCACAAAGGCTGGCTCTGTTCAGCCTCTCTTAACGTGCGGCAAAACATGAAGAAGCATCCGCCGAAATCCCGTGGTGAAGAAGTTGCGCCGGGAGTCGGAGGACTGGGCTTATGTTTGGGGCCCGGGAAAGCCCGCTCGGAGATCGGGCTCCACCTAGGACGGACGAGTCCGTCCAACGCTAATCGCGATCCCCGCTCAGGCGGTGATCAGGCCCTTGCGGATGGCGAAACGGACGAGGTCGGTCTGGTTCTGCAGGCCGAGCTTGCGCATGAGGTTCGTGCGGTGGGTTTCCGCGGTGCGCGGGCTGATGAAAAGTTTTTCAGCGATCTCGGCGTTGACGAAACCCTCGGTGGCGAGTTGCAGGACCTCGCGCTCGCGGGGCGAAAGCGTGGCGAGCTGGTCGGAGGCCTCCGCGGTGCGGGTGGCAAGGGCGTTGATCGCCCACTCGGACAGCGGCGCGCTCAGGTAGCGCCGTCCGGCGAGGACTTCTTTCAACGCGGCGCCGATCTCCTGGGACTCCGAACCCTTCAGCAGGTAGGCGGCGGCGCCGGCGCGGAGCGACTCGATGACATACGGCTCGTCGTTGTGCATCGAGAGCACGATCACGCGGGTCTGCGGGCTGCTGGTGCGCGTCTGCTTCAGGACCTCGAGGCCGTGGAGGCGCGGCATGTTCAGGTCGAGGAACAGCAGGTTGGGCTTGAATTTTTCGACCGCCTGCGCGGCGGCCAGCCCGTCGGCGGCCTCGGCGAGGATGCGACAGCTGCCGGTCGATTCCAGCAGGCTGCGAAGCCCGCGGCGAACAATCTCGTGATCGTCGGCGATAACGGCGGTGGTCATGCGGCGGCGGAGTTGGAGCCCGACGGGTGGGCCCGTCCGGGCAGCGGGAAAACGGCGTTGAGTCGCGTGCCCTGGCCGGGCTGGGAAACGAGTTCCAGTTTGCCTCCGGCGAGCTGAACGCGTTCGCGCAGGCCGGCGATCCCGACGGCGTCGCGCCGGGCCAGCACGGGGGCGAGGTCGAAGCCCCGGCCGCGGTCGGAAATGTCCACGATCAGGAAGGACGTGTCGTGCGTGACCGTGACGCTGGCGAGCTGGCAGCCCGAGTGGCGGGCGACGTTGGTGAGGGCTTCCTGGGTGATGCGGAAAACGACGGTCTCGAGTTCGGTCGGGAGGCGATCCGGGGGCAGGTTGACGTCGAGGGCGACGGAGACGCCGGTCTGCCGGTGGAACTGCTTGGCGTGCCATTCGAGGGCCGGCTGCAGGCCGAGATCGTCGAGCACCCGGGGGCGGTAGAGCTGGGTCAGCTCGCGGACGTGGTCCATGAGGCTGCTGGCGGTGGCGCGAGTTTCGGTGAGTTTCTCCTGGGCGGCGGGGCCGGCCAGGGCGCAGGCGGCTTCGAGCTGGAATTTCAGGCCGGTGAGCATCTGGCCGACCTGGTCGTGCAGTTCGCGCGCGATGGCGCGGCGCTCATCCTCCTGGATGCTGAGGAGGCGCGAGGAAAGCGTCTGCAGTTCGGAGGTGCGGGCGATCACCTGCGCCTCGAGGGTGTGGTTCAACTGTTCGAGTTCGCGGGTCAGCCGGGCGTTTTGTTGTTCGATGTCACCGCGGCGGAGGAGATTGCTGAGCGAGAAAAGCAGCTCCGGCAGGTAGTCCTGGCTCTGCAGGATGTAGTCCTGCGCGCCGAGCTTGAAGGCGGCCACGGCGCTCTCGCCGTCGCTGCGCATCGAAAGCACCAGCACGGTGGTATGGGCCGCGACGGAACGCAGCTGGCGCAGGACGTCGAGCGGTTTCGCCTTGGCGGGGGTCGGGCCGACGATGACGGCGTCGGCCGGCGCGCCGGCGCGCAGAAAGCTCGCGAGTTCCTCCGCCGAGGTGGCTGCGTCTAGGCCGATGTGCGAAGCGTGACGGGCGAGGTAGTCGCGAATGGGCTTGGCGACGGTGACCGAGCCCTCGACGAGCATGACGCGGAAAGGGACGAGGCGGGCGGGCTTGGGTGCCGTGGCGGAGCGGGTGAGGGCATGCTCCGCATGAACGCGCCGCACGATTTCGACCACCTGCAGGAATTGCGCAGTGGATTTGTCCACACAGTCGACGGCTCCGGCCCGGAGCGCGCGCACGGCGAGGTCGGTCTGTCCATGGCCGCTGATCATGACGACCGGCGTGCGATCGCGGCGCATGGAGAGTTCCCCGAGGATGCGCAGGCCGTCGATATCGGGCAGCACGAGGTCGAGCAGCAGCACGTCGACGCCGCCGACCGCCATGCGTTCCAGGCATTCTGTGCCATTGGGCACAATCTCCAAGGCGCAGTCCGTGGCAAACTGCTCGAAATAGCTGCGCACGATGGCGGCGATATTGGGGTCGTCCTCGGCGTAAAGTACACGGATCATGGTGGGCGGGATGGGTCGGATTTTCGGGTGTCGCTGTAACTCGCTCAATGGGTGCGGGATGCGGCGGCGCGTTTTTTTAGAAATGAGTGGAGATTAGTTACTTAACGACACTCGGGAGAGATTCCTTAGCGGAAACCCCGAGGCCGGGTTACGGGGCTGGCCGGATATCGGGGAAGAGCGGTTTTTGCGACAGTGGACCCATGCAAAGCGCCCCAGTCTCCCGCCACTTCCTCCGCTGCCTCGCGGTGGTGGGGACGGTCTTTGCCACCACGCTTGCCTCCGCCGGCATCCGGTCGGACCGCCAGCTCGCCGCCATTCTCACGCAGACGCCCGCCCCGCAGGTCGTCGCAGAAGGCGTGCAGATGAAGATCGCCGAGCAGGCCGCCGCCGCCATCGCCGGCGCCAAGACTTTCTGGGGCATCGGCCAGTCGATGGAGCCGCTCTACACCCCGAACACCGCGCTCGTCGTCAAGCCCATCACCTACGACGAGATCAAGAAGGGCATGACCCTCGTCTACGTGAAGCGCAACGGCCACGTCGTCGCGCACTCGGTCGTCGGCGAGGACGCCAACGGCTACGTGGTGCAGGGCGTCAACAACGACGAAGCCGACCGCGAGTCCGTCAACGAGCGGAATCTCATCGGAGTGGTCGTGGCCGCCTACGCCTCGGCCGACAGCGAACTGCGCATCGAACTCGCCCGGTCGCTGGTCATGAAGGGCCGCCTCACCCGCGAAGCCGCCCACATTTGATTTTTCGTCCAACCCAACCTCGCCCCAAAGAACTATGAGCACCGCCACCGCCTGGAAGACATTTTCGATTGGAAAGAAAAGCGCGGTGCCGGCGGGGCCGTCCCGGTCGCCATCCATTCTGCTGATCGAGGATGACGTGGACCTGAGCGAGGTGCTGCGGTTGCTGCTGGAATCGTGCGGCCACCGCGTGTGGGTCGCCTTCAACGGGACGCAGGGCTTCGACCTCGCGCGGGACGCCGGTCCGGATCTGATTCTCACCGACATTGAAATGCCGGGCATGCACGGCTTCGACCTGCTGCGGAAGCTTCGCCAGTCGGAAGCCACCCGCCGCATTCCGGTGGTCCTCCACAGCGGCAGCACCGACGCGCGCGAAAAGCAGGAGGGGCTCGATCTGGGCGCGGCGGCGTTCCTCAGCAAGCCCTGCTCGCTGGCCGAAATGCGGCAGACGATCGCCTGCTTCCTGCAACCGGTCTCGGCCATGTCGGGCCACGCCCAGTTCCGGGACCTGCTGCTGTCGGCGTGATTAATTTCTGGGGCGCCCCCGCCTCGGACCGGTTTTCAGCGGTTCAATCGAGCCGCGCCGGCCCGGGCGGGGGCCATGCTTTTCGGAGCCAGCGGCGGTTCGCCCGGAGAGTGTCCGATGGTCGCTCTGCACGGTACGCAATGCCGAGTGGCCGGAGGCTACCCGAAAACCGAAAATGCCGCGCAGGAGTGCAGTCTTGCTGCGCCCAAGGAGCTTCAAAACCGAGCAGGCGCAGCGTCGTTCGCGTTTTGGTTTCGTCTGGAAGCGTTCGGAGCAAACGAGCAGAAGTAGCTTGCGCGCTGCCGCACAACCGAAAGCCGCTGGACCAGCCCGCCATCTACCTGGTTTATCCACCGGCGCCTGCCCGAATCCGGCTCACGGCCCGCCGCGCCCGCCGGCGAGCACGCGCATGATCAGATGCTTGGTGGCGGTTTTCGAGGACCAGTCGACCGTCAGGCCGACGATGCCTGCGATGTCTTGCAGCGGCGGTCGCGGTACCGTGAAAAAAAGATTTCCGCCCGCAGTGGTTTTCGAATTGAAACGGTAGGGCAGCCGAAATACCTCCGCCCCCGGTAATCCCCAAACCTGCCCTTCCTCCGCCTGCATCCGCGACCAGTCGAAATTGGTGAAGGCCCCGGAAAAAAGCGTCGGCGAGTCCACCATCTCCCGGGTGATGACGTCCACACCGTCGGTGCGGAACGCGAGGTTGGCAAACTGGACCAACGCGAAAATCCCCTCGGCGTAAACGCGTTCATCCTCTTCCGTGAAGCCGGACGCCGCGGCGCGGGCCTTGGACGCGGCCATCTGCTCGTCGGAGAATCGTGCGAGAAACATGTACGAGAGGCCGGGGTTCTTTTTCCCGGCGCGCCTGAGCCGCAGTTCGATTTCGCCCATCGGGGCGAGCCCATGAACGAGGTAGTCGCGGGTCGCGAGGACGCGGGCCGCGACTGGCGGTGAGGCGGTGGCGTCGAGGTCGTCCCGGATGAACGGGCCGAAGGTCCGGAGTTCCAGGGCGAGCGGGTTCTGTGGAAAGCTGAAAGTGTGGCCGGTGTCCGTCTTGAGGGAGGACTGGAAGACGCTCAACAAACCGAGTCCGGAGCCGGGTTTGGAGTTTTTTTCGCTCTCGGTCAGTGGGGCGAGGCGGAATTCAGCGAGCCACTGTCGCTCCGCCGGGCCTTCCTGGATCGTGAAAAGAACCGTGATCCGGTCGCCGGTTCGGGGCTCTTCCGGACCGTTGGCCAGAGCGAAACCATCGAGGGGAATTTTCTGAGCGGCGGCGCACCGGATCACCGCGGGGTTGGGTTTGATTTCCGTGGGGCGCGCGGGAGGCGGGGCTGCCGCTCCGGCCAGGGCGGCGATGGCGGGGAAAAGCGACAAGCCCAAGGCCCGAATCGTCGTGTTCATCCGGAGTGATTTACGCGCCGCTTCCCGGGGCGTTGCAACCAAACTTCCGTTCCAACCCGCCGGCTATGACTCGATGATCTGGTCGGGCAGCTCGTTCCGGTCGTCCGGACCGGGCGGGAAATGCTCCGCAAGCAGCGCGCCGGCGCGCTGGATTCCGTGCAACAGACCGGCGGTAAATTCGCCTTGTTTGAAGTGTCCGGCCAGGGCGGAGGCCAGTTCCGGCCAGAAGGCATCGCCGCACTGCGCGTGCACGGCGGCGTCTCCGATCACCGCGAATTTCTGCGAGACGGGCGCGACAAAAATCAACACGGCATTGTGCTGCCGGGTCTTTTGCATGCCGAGCCGGAGAAATTCCTTCTGGGCGAACGCCACCGCATCCTCGACGGGCTGGTGATGGATCAGCACTCGGATTTCGCCCGAGGTCTTGAGTTCGGCGTCGTGGATGGCCGACTCGATGAGTTTCCGGTCCAGCTGCTTGATGAAGTGGCGGTGTTTCATGTTACCAGCTCCCTCCCGCGCCGCCGCCGCCGAAACTGCCGCCGCCGCCGGAAAATCCACCGCCGCCACCACTTCCGCCCGACCAACTGCTGCCTCCCCCCCCTGCCCAGAATATGGGGCTCAATCCACCACGCTGGCGGCCGGAGTAGACCACGCTTCTGCCGAACAGCGAACGAACCCAGGAGAACACGAACAGCACGATCAAGAAAATGATCCAGAGACCGTTTCGACTCAGACGGAAACCCTTCTCATCGTGGGTTTGTCCCGTGCCCTTGTATTCGCCCTGGCTGGCGGCGATCATGGCGTTCACGCCGGCGCGCAGGCCGGCGTCGTAGTCACCGGCGCGGAACGCCGGCTTGATTTCATTTTCAACAATCCGCTTGGAGAGGGCGTCGGTCAGCACCGGCTCCAGTCCATAGCCGACCTGGATGTAGAGCTTGTGGTCGTCTCGGAAAACGAACAGCACCGCGCCGTTGTTCCGGCCTTTCTGTCCGACGCTCCAGGCCTGCGCGACCCGCACGGTGTAATCCTCGATCGACGAGTCGGACTCCATGTGGGCATAGACCGCGACGACCAGCTGGTTCGACGAAGTGCGTTCGTATTGCTCAAGCTGGGCATTGAGGGCATGGGCGGTGGACAGCGAGACGACGCCGGCGTAATCGTTGAAGTAAGCCGCCGGGGCGGACGGAATCCGCTCGGTGGCGCGCAGCGAGATCGCGGCGGACAGCGCCAAGGCAACCCACAGAAAGCGGAGAATATTTTTCACGTGCACCGGTCAGGGCTTGACCGGTTCCTTTTTGGAGAAATCGAACTGGACCTGCGGCGGCTTGTCGGAGCCGGGCGTGGCAGTGAAATAGGCCTTTTCCTTGAAACCGAGTGCGGCGGCGAAGAAGACGGCCGGGACCCGTTTGATCGCCGAGTTGTAGTCGAGGGCCAGGTCATTGAACCGGCCGCGCTCGACCGAGATGCGGTTCTCCGTTCCTTCGAGCTGCGACTGGAGCTCCTGAAAATTGGCGGTCGCCTTCAGGCTCGGGTAATTCTCGGCGACGACGAGCAGACGCGAAAGCGCGGAGGAGAGCTGCCCCTGCGCCTTGTCGAAGTCGGCGAGCTGGGCGGCCGACGGTGCGCTGCCGGGGTTGAGCTGCACCTTGCCCACCGAGGCGCGAGCTTCGGTGATTTCGGTGAGCGTCGACTTCTCGAAATTGGCGGCGCCCGAGACGGTGGCGACAAGGTTCGGCACGAGGTCGGCGCGGCGCTGGTAGACGTTCTGCACCTGCGCCCACTGGGCGTCGACGGCTTGTGAGCGGTTGACCAGCCCGTTGTACTGGCCGGTCAGGAAAAGAAATCCCGCGGCGACGATGGCGGCCAGGACTCCGAGGACAATGAGGACGGTTTTCATGGGACCCCGTACAGATGCACCGGACCGTGCGAGGACGCAAGCAGCGGAGCATTACACAATCGCGGCCAGTTTCGCATCCACGCCGATTTCATTCGTAGTCGGTCCGATACCCCGAAGCTTGCTTCGGCGCGTATGAGTTGTAGGAGCCTGCTTGCAGGCGACCATCAGGACGTGGCACGGGTCTCCTGGCCCGTGTTCCGATCATCACGGGTCGGGAGACCCGTGCCACAAAGAATCGCCTGCAAGCAGGCTCCTACAAAAGAGAAACGGGAAACCAGACAGCGGTGGTTGTACCTCAATCCGGTTTGAACGCATTGGGATCAAGGCGTTCCACCAGTATCGGCCAAGTCGACGAGCCTCGCTGACTGTGCCGGTGCGACTGGGCTTGCGCCGGGGTCGCGGTTGGGTGAAGTTGCCGGTATCCACCTGTGACTCCGACCGCTTCCACGCCGGCCAAAGTCTACTCGCACGAACCCGTGTGGGACGCGACGCGCTGGCTGCCGACGACGGCGGACGAGGTGGCGGCGCGCGGCTGGGACTACTTGGACGTGGTCCTTGTGTCCGGCGACGCCTACGTGGATCATCCGGCGTTCGGCACGGCGGTCATCGGCCGGCTGCTCGAAAGCGAGGGGCTGCGCGTGGCGATCTTGCCGCAGCCCAACTGGCGCGACGACCTGCGCGATTTCAAGAAACTCGGCGCTCCGCGGCTCTTTTTCGGCGTCACCTCGGGCTGCATGGACTCGATGGTCAACCGCTACACGGCGGCGAAAAAGATGCGCAGTGAGGACGCCTACACTCCGGGCGGCGAGCATGGCTTCCGGCCGGACTATGCGACGACGATCTACGCGCAGATTCTCAAGAAACTTTTCCCGGAGGTGCCGGTGATGATTGGCGGGATCGAGGCCAGCCTGCGGCGGGTCACGCATTACGACTACTGGTCGGACACGCTGAAGCCCTCGATCCTCGCGGAGAGCGGCGCGGACCTGCTGGTTTACGGCATGGGCGAGCTGCCGTTGCGCGAGGCGGTGCGGTTGTTGAAGCGCGGCGTGCCGTTCGCGTCGCTGCGCACGATTCCGCAGACGGCGGTGCTGCTGCCGGCGGAGGCGAAGGCGCCGAAGAACGAGAACTGGGAGGATTTCACGCTGCACTCGCACGAGGAATGCGGGCGCGATCGCGAGTTGTACGCGCGGAATTTCAAGGACATCGAAACCGAGTCGAACCGCGTGAAGGCGCGGCGCCTTTTCCAGCCGACGGGCGACCGGTTGCTGGTGGTCAACCCGCCGTTTCCGACGATGAACGAGGAGCAGATCGATGCGAGTTTCGACCTGCCTTTCACGCGGTTGCCGCATCCGAAGTACCGCAAGCGCGGGCCGATCCCGGCTTACGAGATGATCAAGCACTCGATCAACATGCACCGCGGCTGTTTCGGCGGCTGCAGCTTCTGCACGATCTCCGCGCACCAGGGCAAGTTCGTCGCCAGCCGCAGCAAGGAATCGATTTTGCGCGAAGTCGAAACGATCAAGCAGATGCCCGACTTTCGCGGCACCATCAGCGATCTCGGCGGCCCCTCGGCGAACATGTACAAGATGAAGGGCAAGGAGCAGTGGATCTGCGACGAGTGCGTCCGCCCCAGCTGCATCTGGCCGGACGTGTGCCGCAACCTCGACACGGACCACACCGCGCTGCTCGACATCTACAAGAGCGTCCGCGAGACCGAGGGCGTGAACCACGCGTTTGTGACCAGCGGCATCCGCTACGATCTGTTTCTGCACGAAAAGGGCGCTTCACCCCAGGCGAAGGCGAGCCACGAGCGTTACGTCGAGGAATTGGCCGAGCATCACGTTTCCGGCCGGCTCAAGGTCGCGCCCGAGCACACGAGCGACCATGTGCTGCGAATCATGCGCAAGCCGACCTTCAAGCTCTTCTACAAGTTCAAGGAGAAGTTCGACCGGGCGGCGAAGAAGGCCGGCAAGGAGAAGACGCAGATCATCCCGTATTTCATCAGCTCACATCCCGGTTCGCGGCCCGAGGACATGGCGGAGCTCGCGCTCAAGACCAAGGACCTCGGTTTCCGGCTCGAACAGGTGCAGGATTTCACGCCGACGCCGATGACAGTCGCGACGGAGATCTACGCCACCGGCGTGCATCCCTACAACGCCGAGGAAGTCTGCGTGGCGCGCACGCCCGAGGAGAAACAGGAGCAACGGAGCTTTTTCTTCTGGTACAAGCCCGAGATGAAGGCCGCCTTGCGGAAATCGATGCAGCGCCTCGGCCTCGGTGAAATGGCGAAGCGGCTCCTCGACGGCAAACAGCAGACGGTCGACGTCACGCCGCCGCCGCACATCACGCCCTGCGGGATGCAGGCGCCCGGTCGCCGTCTCGCCGCCGCGACGACCCGGCCGGCGCGGCCAAAAAAACCATCCCGCGTGGACGAACTGCTGCGCGAAGCCGGCGTCGAGGTGGCGAGGGCGAACAAGGGCCCGGTGCCCGGCGGTCCGCCCAAGTGACTCCCGCGCGGGTGGGGCATGAGCCGGACTCATGCAGTTGAGACTGATTTCCCGGCGACCCTGCTCTTCTGGAAGCTGGAGCCCGACCTCCGGGCGGGCTGATACGGTCACGCGAAGAAAACCGGCCCGGAGGTCCGGTTCCACCGGATTTCAACTGAATGATCCTGGCTGAGGTTCAGGGAGTCGGGAGCCGGGGTTCGCAGCGGACCTCGGTGAGCACCGAGTTGGCGATAAAACACTCCTCGTGCGCAGCGTGATGCAGGGAGTCGAGGTCGGCGGGGTCAGGAATCTTCGGGCCGCTGAAAATGACGAGCGGGCGCAGCGTGACTTGGGTCATGGCGAGTTTTCCACCAGTGTTTTTTGCCATGACCCCGGCGGCGGCGTCCTCGTAGGAATCCACGACGTAGCCTTGTTTGGCGGCGAGCGAAAGAAACCAGAGCATGTGGCAGCTGGAGAGGCTGGCGATGAAGGCCTCTTCGGGATCGACGGCCGCGGCGTCCGACATCGGCAGCGGGACGACCAAGGGTGAGGACGAGGCGGGCACCTCGACGCCGCCGTCGAATTTCCACGCGTGGGCCCGGCTGTAGCGGTTATCGGTGAATTTTTGCGCACCCCGGCTCCAGTGGATCTCGACAAGATAGGTGGACATGGGGTCAGTGAACCCGCGGGACCGCGGCTCGCAAGCCGCCAGGCAAGCCGGACCGGCACAGCACGGCAGAAAGATGATTGTCGCGTTCTGGTGGTCGGACTCGTGCGAAGGACACGGATGCGCGAATTTCGCGATGGAAAATCCGATCCGGTGGTCAGGAAGGCTCGCGGCCCCCCTCTTCCGGTCATTCCTCCCGTATCTGCATCAGCAAGTAGGTGTGGTCGCCGTAAAGAACGCGTTCCGTGTGGGAGCGCTTTTCCAATTCCCGCAAAAAGGCCTGGGCCCGGATTGCGGCATTTCGGTTGGAGAGGCCGGGAGCCTGCTTCAAAGCCTCGTATTCTGAGTCCGTCCGGACGGCGAACCCGTCATACTGCACAAGGAAATAGTGGGCGCGGGCCGGCCAGCGCGCCCAAGGCATGGCGAGTCCGGTCGGATCGGCAAATAGAATGTCGTTGCGCCGGAAATCGAGCCAGAACGGCGTCATGACCCAAACCACCATGATTTCATTGGCTGGCACCAATGCCTGGATTTGCCGCAGCTGGGCGCGCACGGAACCATGAAGAACCTCTTCGTCGTAGGCGAGGTAGTCGGCCCTGTCGCGCATAGTTCCATGGGAGAAAAAGGCCAGCGGTGAGCGATAGGCGAGGAGCTGGCTGACGCGGCCCGACAACGACGGGCCGAAGACGAGCAGGACACAGAGACAGCCGCCCACGCGGATGGCGGCGGGCCAGTTCCAACCGCTTTTCTCGTCAATCGGATCGAACATCCGCAGCGCGGCGGGCAGCGTGCCGATCAAGACCGGAATGGCGTAGCGCGTGCCGGGTCCGGGGCCAAACATCAGCGGTCCCATTGCGACCACGAGGATCAGGTACACCAGCCCGGCCGTCAGGCAGGCGGACAAAATGGCCGCCAACGGAACCGCGTGCCGGTCCGGTCCTCGCCGGAGGGTGAGACCGGCCCGGACTGCAATCGCCAGGGCCGCCACTGCCAGACCCGTGAAATGAACCGGAGCGGATCCGTAAAAAAGACTCACGCGGGAAAACAGATCGAGAGACTGACCGGCGACCGCCGGGACCACCTGCTGCGGTGCGACCGCCTTCATCGCCGCAAGATACAAAGGTGCATGCAGGGCAAGCCAAGGCGACAGGAAGACGAGCGTCCAGATTCCGGTCATCACCCGGGTCTTCAGGCGGTGCTGGAGCGGTCCTCTTCCGACCAAGGTCAGGAGGAGATGAACGGCAACGAATACCGCGAAGGTGGATTTGAGGGCGAGCAAACCGGCGTAGAGCAAACCCAGCAACGGCGCCCCGGCGGTTGGAGATTCGGTCACGGCCGGCCGGCCGGAGAGAAATGTTACCGCCATGACGAGGGCGACGCCGCTGAATAGGGTGGAGACATTCACCATCTGGGGATTGACGGCCACGACCAAAAGCTCGGCGACGATCGCGGTCGCCGCCCAGCGGCCGGGGGGAAGGCCATAGCCTGCCAGCGCGAGACACAGCAGAAAGCAGCCGGCCAGATCCACACTGCCGATGTACTCGATCGGAAAATGCGCCGCGACGAAGGCTTGGAGAAAAGCCTGGGCGCCCAAGGTGTCGGCACCCAGACAGCCCAGCGGATTGGGGGCCAGCGTGCCCGTCGCCAGCATCTTTGCCGGATAGGCGAAGTACCGTTCAAGGTCGTCGTGAATATTGAAGCCCAGCTCGGGTGTGGCGGCACGGGCCAGGAACCATCCCGCGAGCAGGATCGGGATGGCCGCGAGCACCCCGCCGACGGTCGGTCGGGACAGGCGCCCTTTTCCGCCTCGGAACCAGCCAAGGGCGGCGAGAGCGAGGCCGGCCACCACGAGCGCATCGAGCGCAGCGCCAAATGCCAGCCTCGCCAAATTCAGCATCCCGCCCAGAAAGATGATCGCGCCCAGGCCGATGGTCGCCGTCAACGGCCCCGAAAGCGGAGGGATCCGCATCCAGCGGCGGACGAGACCGCCCCAGCCCCAGAGCGAAAGGCCGGCGACCGCGAGCACACCGAAGAGCAGCAAAAAGTTCAGCACGGGAATTGCCGGGTCGTCTTCAGCCGACGCAACTGCCCTGGCGAAGGAACCAGTACCGTGTCTCCGTCCACTTTGATGTTAGATGTGATGTCGCCAACCGTCATGAGCACCGGAAGGCATTCGTAATGGCGGGGGAGAGGCGTATTGCAACCCAGAGGTTTGGCGCCGCGACGGGGCCGAACGCGCCGGTGGGCTCGCGCCCGCTTCCGCCTAGGGGACGGACGTCGCCACACTTCAGGAGTTGACGCGCCCAAGCGACCATCGGCCAGTGCGGGCCAGTCCCGAGGCTGGTTCGGTCGGTCGAGGATGCAACCTGACGGTGCCGACGCGCGTTGCGACCGTCATCGTGCGCAGGACGGTGGAATCAGCAGTGCGAGAGGTGGGCGCGGAGATCGGCGCCGATTTGCAGGACGATCGTGCAGACGTGCTCGCGTACGGCAGGATCCTCGGACGAGACGGGACAGCCCCGGCGTTCGGCTTCCAACCGGGTTTCGTTCTGGATGATTTGGGCGATGAACGGCAGCTCGCGGGTGATGATCGGATCGTGGCAGTGATTCATGATAGCAGTGTGGGTTGACTGCTAATCCGCATGCATTATGCCAAGGGCGAGCCGACATGGTCAGGGACGTGGCGGGCAGGGGTTTGTGGCGATGATTTTCCCGGCGCCGCGTGGGGCGGCGGTAAATGGGGGAAAGTTTTGCCCATGGGCGGTCCGTGCACCTGCGCTTGGTTTGCAAAGAGAGTTGGCCTCGCCGGACCCATGCAGGTCGAGAATGATATCCCTGCGAACTTGCTTTCTTGAAGGAGTGTCCGCTCCTGGCGGGCTGATGCGACCAGGTCAGGCAAACCGGCCTGGAGTGTCCGGTTGCACCTCATTTCCACTGCATGATCACCGGGCCAAGACAACGAGGCGGGAAACAGGTTCAACGACGGCCGGGTGGAGGGTGCCGTTGGTCCTGGCGGCGCGAGCGCAGTGACGGAATAGAGTTCCCCCGGTCAGCGCATTTTGCGATGCGGGCCGGAGCTAGCGCGAAAAATTTCGCTCAAATTCCGGACTTCGCCGGCGGGGTGGCGCTGAGTGGCGTGGCGCGCAGCCGCTGTTCGCACTCGGGGCAGATGCCGTGAGAGGTTTCCGTGGCGAACTTCGAGCCGAAGTATTCCTCCATCGTCAGCCACTGACCCTCGTGCCCGACTTTCCGGCACCACGAGCAAACGAGGAGAAATTCCTCCAGGTGGTGCAGGCGTTTGAGCAGCCGCTTCGTGGTCACATGCACCCAGACCCAGACGATGACGATCACCGCGGTGCGGATCAGGAAACGGGACCAGTTGAAGTCGATGGTCTCGCCATAAAAATAGTGCGGGATACCGGCGAGTTGGGCTCCCCACGAAATGAGGAGGATCAGGGAGAAACCGGCGGCGACTCTCCGCAGGACAGGCTCTCCGCCACGTTTGGCTTGGTTCATGATTGAGCCAAACATGGGGCGATTGTGAGTCGGGCGCAAGCGGCCTTGTGCGCGCGGCATGTTGGAATTTGTCGAAGAGCACCCGACGCTACTGCGGCCC
>Ga0265331_10001941_pt1 | contig 14481 bp, 9 predicted proteins | sample 41923metaG_FD_202088 | JGI IMG/M metagenome (GOLD analysis project Ga0265331, IMG submission 202088) | Rhizosphere microbial communities from Carex aquatilis grown in University of Washington, Seatle, WA, United States - 4-19-23 metaG | ecosystem: Host-associated > Plants > Roots > Rhizosphere >...
TACCCTGCACTTAGGAGGTTCGCTGTGGACCACGATAGACGAAGCCGAAAAGCCTTGATTAAACACTGGGAAGAACTCGGCGTTGAACTGATCAAGGATGACCTCCGATACACCGGAGGGATCATGCATGTTGGGGGTACCCGAGACACGCTGGCCTTGGCTCGAACATGGGTACGCTGGAAAGAGCGAAAAGAAGTGTTCACGCTCAAACCGACCTTCTATGGCGTCAGCGTAGACCTCAAAGAGCTCGGACGGCGAGTTTGGAGCTGGTTTTAAAAACGGTCAGCCGGCGAGCACCCGGTACAGCGTCACCCGCTCAGCCCTCAGCGTACGGCCACTTGCCGTCGACGGGCCACTGGAGGCAGAGGCCGAAGCCGTCGGGATCCTTCACGTGGAGCTGCCTCATGCCGTAATACGTGTTGGCCGGCTCCTTCACGTCGAGTCCCAGGCCGCGGAGTTGACGGTAGGCCAGGTCCACGTCCGGACAGCCGAAGTACAACGCCGTGTCGCCATGCGCGTCCACGCGCGCGGGCTCGGGTGCCGGAGGCCGGTGATCGTCCTCGTAAGCGGTGTTGAGCATCAATTCCACACCGTTCAGCCGCAGCAGCGCCCAGCCGAAGCCGGGTGAACTGGCGACGAGCTCGAATCCCAGCAGGTCGCGGTAGAAATGAACCGACGCCGGCATGTCGAAGACCTGTATCAGCGGAGCCAAGCCCTTGATGTCCACTGGCATGTCATCCCCCCTTTGCTGCAATTCTACCCAAAGTCAGTCACACCGAACTTCGGCCCCGCAAGTCCTTCTAAGGACTGGAGGTTGCGCGCTCTGACCGCCCGGAACGCTTGACAGCCGGTGATACAGTGCCCGCGGTATGTCTGAATCATGCATTCCCACCGTCACCGTTGAAATCGTCGCGCAAATGTTCCCGGTTACCAAAGTCGCCAACATCCGCGCGAACCTGCCCGCTGTCTTGAACGCATTGGCTGAGTCGCAGCTCACGACGAAGGAGATGGTCTTGATGGCCCTGGCGACCATACGCGCCGAGGCCGAATCCTTCGAGCCCGTGAGCGAGGGCGTCAGCCACTTCAACACGTCGCCGGGCGGAGACCCCTTCGATCTCTACGATCACCGCCAGTGCCTCGGCAACCTGAGCCCTAACGACGGCCAGCGCTTCCGCGGCCGCGGCTTCGTGCAACTCACCGGGCGCGCCAACTACCTCGAGCAGGGCCGCGCGATCGGCCTCGCGGACCAGCTGGTCGCCAATCCCGAGCTCGCGAACGACCCAGACATCGCGGCGCGCCTCCTGGCGAGTTTTCTCAAGAGCCACGAAAAGCGGATCCTGCCGTCGCTGGCGAAGAACGACCTCGCCGCCGCCCGCAAGCTCGTCAACGGCGGCAGCAACGGCCTCGCCCGGTTCACCGACGCCTATCAACGCGGGTATGCCCTGATTCCGTAAACTGAATCTGATCTCCATGAATGGCGCCGAATGTCTGTTCGCGACCCTCGTGCGGAACGGGGTGGACCTGTGCCTGATGAACCCGGGCACCTCCGAGCTCGAATTCGTGAGCGCGCTCGACCGGGTGAAGGGCATGCGCGGCGTGCTGTGCCTGTTCGAGGGCGTCTGCGCCGCGGCGGCGGACGGCTACTCGCGGATGACGGGCGGCCCCGCGGCCACGCTCTTCCACACGGGACCGGGCCTGGGGAACGCGCTCGCCTATTTGCACAACGCGCGCAAGGCGCGGTCGCCGATCGTGGCTATCGTGGGACAGCACACGGCGCAGCACCTGCTGTACGAATCGCCGCTCAAGTCGGATATCGCCGGGATCGCGCGCCCGGTTTCCGGCTGGGTTCGGGAGATCGAGGGCGCCGGCGCAATCGCGGAGGCGGCATCGGAGGCTGTCAGCGCCGCAGTCGGACCGCCCGGGCAGATCGCGACTCTCATCGTCCCCGCCGATTGCTCGTGGAGCGAGGCGGGCGATCCGGGACTCGTGGTGGCGCGCCCGGCCAAGCGCGCGCCCAGAACTGAATGCGTTCGCGAAGCCGCCCGCGTTCTGCGATCAGGCGAGGCCGCGGGCCTGTTTCTGAGTGGCAGCGCGCTGGTCGGACGCGGACTCGAAGCGGCGAGTCGACTGGCCGCGTCCACCGGCGTCCGCGTGTTCACAAACCGGTTCTTCAATCGCATGGAGCGCGGCCGCAACCGCTTCGCTCCCGAGCGCATTCCCTACTTCCCCGAAGCGGCCCAGCCGGTGCTGGCCGGCTTGAAGCACCTGGTCCTGGTAGAGGCCGAGCCGCCTGTCTCCTTCTTCGGCTATCGCGGGCTCCGCAGCCTGGTTGCGCCCGAGGACTGCCAGTATCACGAGCTGGCATCCGCAGGAGAGGACGGCCAGGCCGCCCTCGAAGCGCTGGCCGATGAGTGCGGCACTGCGCGGCCCGCTTTCGTGGAGCGAGAACGGCCGGCCATTCCCTCGGGCTCGCAACTCACACCCGCGCTAGTGGGACAGGCCGTGGCCGCGCTGCTGCCGGAAGGCGCGATCGTCTCCGACGAAGCCGTCTCCTCGGGCGAAGCCATCAGCGCGTGCCTGGACGCCGCCGCGCCCCACGATTTCCTGGCCGTCACCGGCGGCGCCATCGGTCAGGGATTGCCGCTCGCCGTCGGCGCGGCGCTCGCGTGCCCCAATCGCAAGGTGGTCGCGCTCGAAGGCGACGGCAGCGGCATGTACACCCTGCAGTCGCTCTGGACCATGGCCCGCGAGCGGCTCGACGTGGTGAGCGTGATCCTGGCCAACCGCCGCTACCGCGTGTTGGGGATCGAAATGGAGCGCAGCGGCGCCGCGGGGGCTCTCGCCGGCGAGATGATCGACATCGGCCGCCCCGAGCTGGACTGGGTGAAGCTGGCGGAAGGAATGGGAGTCGCAGCCACGCGCGCTACGACCGCATCCGAGTTCGCAGCCCAGTTTGACGCGGCGATGCGCGAGCGCGGCCCGCGGCTGATCGAGGCCGTGATTACTTGTCCCGCCGCGCCTTCCAGTTCTCGATGAACAGCTCGCAGAAGCCGCGCCGAATCTCCGCTTTCTCCGCGGCGCCCGAAGCGGTGAATGCGAGGTACGCCTGCTTGTCCACGCTGTACTTCGGCCACACCGGCAGGCCCTCGCCGTTGGGATCGCCCGTCCGCGCGAAGTTCGCCCAGTAGCCGCGCATCTGGTCGGACACCTTCTCATCGGCAGCCGAAAGGTGGACGCCTGGCGGCCACGTCCCGAACAGGAAGTTCAACTCGGATGCGTGGGCGGTGGTCGGCTGACCAGGAGGCGGCTGCTCGAATTCGTACTGATACGTTACATTCCCCGCCGCGGCGTGCCACAACGCTTCCGCCACCGCGGGGCATCGGAACTCCACGTCGGTAAACCACTGCCTGCCCGCGGGGCCGTACAGGGGATCGGTCTGCCCTTCTCCATCGCCCGAGAGTCCGTACAGCGCGAGCGCCCGATCCGCGACGGGTGGCGGTATACCAGGCCCTGGCGCTGACTGACGTCCATGCAAGCCGTAGGTGTCCCGAATCCTGTCCCTGAGCTTCTCCGCCATCTCGGGCCCGCCGGTCTCCTGCGCGTTGCTCCCGAGGAGCAGCGGCACGGGCATGCTGCGGCCCTGCACGAAGACGTCCGCGGGATCTTCGGGCAGCACCCATCCATCCACCGACGTCTCGAGGCCGCCCCGGTCCCCGCCCGTCGCGATCCTGGCGGCTTTCAGAATCTCTTCGGGGGCCACCGTGCGCAGCATGCGGATCGCGTCGCCCTCCGGCGCTTTCAGCTCGGCTGCCAGCCTCCGCCCGATCTCTTCGGCGCTCACCCTTGAGAGAGAGCCTCGAAAACAACTCACCGCTCCGCTCTCCGCGATCGCGCGCCGGAACAGGCCCTTCGCGAGCGGAGAGGTCAGATGCAGCCCGATATCCATCGCCCCGGCCGACTCGCCCGCTACGGTCACGTTCTCCGGATCGCCGCCGAACTTCGCGATGTTGTCGCGAACCCACCGAAGCGCGGCCTGTTGGTCCATCAGCCCGTAGTTACCCGAAGCGTGGTGCGGCGATTCGCGCGCCAGTTCCGGATGCGCCATGAATCCCAGCGCACCCAGCCGGTAGTTGACCGTCACCAGCACCAGGCCGCGCACCACCAGTGTTCGTTGATCGAATGCGGCCGCCTCGCCCGAGCCGGCCGTGTTCGAACCGCCGTGAATCCAGAAGAGCACCGGGCGCGCCGTCTTCGGCGGCCACTCCGGCGTCGCGACGTTGAGGTACAGGCAGTCCTCGTTGCTTCCGGTAACGTCGTGCATGTTCCAGCCTTCGGAAAGCTGCGTACACGCGGAGCGGAACTGCGCGGCCTCGCGGACGCCCTCCCACGGCTCCACCGGCTGCGGCTCCCGCCACCGGAATTCTCCGAGTGGCGGACGGGCAAACGGCACGCCCTTGAACGCCGCCCCGCCATCCTCGGTGAGCCGGCCTCGGATCCGGCCACCGGGAACCGCGACCACCGGATCCTCAGCCGCCCCCGCCGCCACGGCGCCCGCCAGCAACAACGCACACATCAAGCTGTTCGCGCTCATCGGCACGATGGTACCAGCTTGCGCAGCCCGCAACCATCGGCCATCGCCATCAACGCGCGGTCGCCGACGGCCGCCGCGCCCCGATCTCCAGCTGCACCGGCCGCGCCACCGAACTCACTTCCGGGTCGTAGTATTCATACACCCGCGATTGGAATGTCCGTGCGCGGATGGGATACTTGGCGCGCAGCCGGAACGGCACCGTGACCGTACCGCCCGGAGCGATGGCGTTGAAGTACAGAATCGCCTGCGTCGCCGTCAGGCTGAATTTCTCCAGGCGCCCGCTCTTCCGTCCGGCGCTCTTCTCCTGGTAGTCCTGCAGGTCTTCGCTGAGCAGGTCGAAGCCGGGAGGAATCCCCAGATCCACCATCACCATGTTCGCGACCTTGTCCAGATTGCTCCGGACCGTGGCGGTCGCGGTGGCGATATCGTCCTGCGCCAGGCGCGTGCGGTCGTATGCTATGTCGATCGAGAGCGCCTCGCCGGCCGGCTTCTCGCTCCAGGGCACGAAGTATCGCCCCGCTACCTGGTAGGCCAGCGCGCCCGTGCCTTCGAACCGGAGCTCCACCGTGTTCGCGCCCTTCGCGTCGACCTGCGCGAACACGAACTGGTGGAACAGGTCGTTGTTCTCCGGAGTCAGCGCCAACGTCGCGGCCGGCTTGCCGTTCAGCGAAATCTCGACCGTACCGCGGACGTCAGCCGTGCCCTTCCCGGTGGATAGCAGCAGCGCACGAAGGGCCATGATGGTGGCCTGCGTGGTGCCCCAGGTGCCGGAAGCGTCCTTCTTCGCGGCGATGTAGTGGAGCGCTTTGGCCGCCGTTCCCGAAGCCTCGCCCCATTTCAGCAGCGCCTGCACGGCCAGGCCGGTCGTCTCTACCGCGGCGCTCGCGCCGGTGGCATAAACGCCGGTTTCGTCCGCCGTCCACCAGGCCTCGTCGCCCTTCTCGGTACGGGCGTCGAGCAGCAACTCCATGGCCCGTCGGGTGAACTCGCGATCCTTCCCATAGTCCGCGGCAAGATTCGCCACCACCGCCAGCGTGTAAGCATCGGCCTTGGCGCCCATATGTTCCTCGACGAACCGCTTGGCCTTTTCGACCGCCGGCCCCCGGTAGCCAGTATTCTCCAGCGACCAGGCGAGGTAAGCGGTAATCCGGAGTAAGTCGGAGTTATACCGATTCGTGGCGCCCTCGTTGATGAAGTTACTGTCGGGCTTCCAGCTGCCGTCCGCCTGCTGCTGGCCGGCCAGCCACGCCTGGGTCCGCGCGATCAACTTCGGGTCCACGTCGTGCACCTGCGACATGTCGTAGAACTCCATCAGGCCGTAAGCCGTGAGGATCTTGTTGGCCGGGGCACTGCCGAACCAGGAGAATCCCCCGCCCGGCACCTCGAAGGTCAGCAGGCGTTGATAGCCGTTCGCAATGTATCCTTCTGCCTTGGCGTGGACTTCGGGAGTCAGCTTCTTGGTCCGTTTCATATAGTCGAGCGCCAGGACGTTGGGGTAAGTGCTGGAGGAGGTCTGCTCGAAGCAGCCAAACGGCATGCGCAGCAGGCTGTCCATGCCTTCGATGACCTGGCTGAGCGGGCCCGGGTACAGCCTGACGAAGATCTTACTCGCTTCGGCGATCGAATCATCCGGGAAACGCACTTCGTGCTGCACCGCGTTCTCCAGCCGCCCGTTGAACACCAGCGTCTTCTCCCGCCCGTTGGGGATTACCTCGATCTCCCGGACCACGATATCCGCCCGGTCATTCATCCGCGCCGAAAGCGTCAGCTTGAATTTGCCGATGCGCTGCGCCTCGATCGTGAACTCGGTCCCTCCCACGCGGCCGGAATCCACACTCACCGTCTTCCCGGCCGAATCGTCCACCAGTCGAAACCAGTCATCTTCTTCGAGCTTCAGGCTGGCGCTTCCGCTCGCGCCCGAGTAGTTGTAAACGGCCACTGGGATCGAGACGCGGTCTCCCTGAGTGAGCGTGACCGGCAGATCGATATCGGCGAAGAAATCCTGGAAGACCTTGAGGCTCGATGCGCCGCTGCCCAGCGCGCCGCGCGCCGTAGACGCCATCATCGCCATGCGCCACGTCGTGATGGAGTCCGCCAGCGGAATGGTGATCGAGGCGTTGCCGTTTCCATCCGTGACGATTTCCGGGTTGATGTAAAGCGCCTCCGGGAAGTACGACCGCACCCGTGGGGCTGAGGAGGCGCTCGCCGGAGCGTTCTTCGGGCTGGCCGCCGCTGCCAAGCCTGGCATCATCTTTACGAGTTCCGCAGCGTCGCGGCCCGCGATGGCAATCTGCTGCATCTCGCCGCCTGCAACGCCAAGGTGCGTTCCGTCCGCCCGTGCGAAACGGGCCTCGGGCGGCGGGGCCGCGGGCATCACCATCGGGGACGCGGACGTGACCTCCACCTGCTCCGTCGCGTTTGCCACCCTCAATGTCACCGAGAGGACCGCGCGGTCGCGCGCACCGACGAAGAACTTGCCGGCGACCCCCTCGAAGCCCTGCGCCGACACTTGCACGTCGTAATCGGCCGCCCGCATTGCAGAGAGCGTGAATTCCCCCTTGTTGTCGCAACGGGCGTTTCGCGTGACGCCCGTGGTCCTGTTACGCGCTGTTACCGTGGCGCCTGGAATGGCTGCCCCCGACTGGTCAATCACCGAACCGGCAATCTCCGCGCGCCCATTGTTGCTGCCACGGTCGTGCTCGATGGTCAGACTGATAGAGCCAGCGCTGACCTCATCGGTCTGTACCTGGAGAGTCAGCATGAGATCGTCCGCCGTATCGAACCGCTTATCCGGGCCCGCACTGCGAACGAGGTAAGTGTTACGCGGATACCAGGTCTGGCGTTCGATCCTGAAATTGTTGTCCCAGGGGTCACGAAACGCCGGCCCGGCCGCCTTAGTCAGATCACCGCCGGTTTCCCGGTACGCGCGCTCCAGGTCCGCCGACATCCGGTTCACGCCCGCTATGCAGCGCGTCCGATAGCGGTTGACATAATCCGAGTACTTCGCCTGCGGCACCGCCCGCCCGAACTCCGTTTCGAACTTGTTGGGATTTACGATCTCGGTAGCCGAGAACAGCGCGCGCGCCGCGCGGTCGCGTCGCTCGGCCTGCGCCGAGGACGCCGGCTCGATCGCTTCCGCCATGCCGATCGAATGAATCTCGTAGCGCGGCTTCATGACCTCCTGCTCGAGGTAGAAGAAGACCTTGGCAAACCCGGGCTGCTTTTCCGCCAGTGCAAAGACGGCCTCGTCCACCACCTGCAATCCCAGCGCCGCCTGCACGCCCTCGCCACGGCTATTGGTCACGCGGAACCGAACGCGCGCTTCGCCGCCTGGTTTGTAACTCGCGGCGTCCGCCTTCGCCTCGATCTTGAGCTCGTCCGCCGGCTGCACGAAAACCAGCCGGTGGTCGCCGACCGGCCGCGCGTTTCGGCCGAAGACGTACGCGCTGATGTCCACCGTGCCCGCCAGCTCCGGCGTGGCCGTGAGCGCGAGCTCGGCCTGCCCGTTCACGATGTCCACGTCGCGCGTCAAAACGGTCTGCCCTTCTTTGACCACGTCCACGTACGCGGTGCCGCGCTGTTTCGTCGAAAACACGCGGAGTTGAATGCGGTCTCCGGCACGGTAAACGGCCCGCTCCGTTCGCAGAAGGATCTGATCCCCGCCGTCGCGGGATTCAAGCTGCACCGAGCTGGATGCGCGGTTACCCTCTCGATCGGTCGCGTCGATCCGCAAAGTCTCCGCCCCCGCAGTCGGCTTGAGACGGACCACGGCAACGCCCCCCTCATCGGTAGTCGCACTCAGATCCGTGCTCCCCTGTGCATGAACTCTGAAGCTGGCCGCTGCTGGCGTCCCATCGGGGTACGAAGTAAGGATGAACACTTGGTTTTCGAGATTCGGAATTAGCGTGCCGCCTTCCGGGACCGCCGTGACGATCAACGGCGACTCACTGACGGTGACCGGCTCCCCGCGCGTTTCGGAATGGCCGGCCGAGTCCTTCACCGTAGCCTCGATCAGCACGCGCGCTGCGCCGTGGCTCAGCTCGCGCCCCGCGAAGTAACCCGGGAGCTTCAGGTCGAACCGGTATGCACCATCGCCGTCCGTCTTCCCCTGAACCGAGCCCGCTTCAAACACCGCCACATCCATGGCGGACGCCTTGACGGTAACTTCTCCGCCGTCCACCGCCTTCCCGAAGAAGTAATTGGCGCGAACGGTGCCGGTAACATGCTCGCCGGGCCGGTAGCCGTGTTTTTTGTCGGTGCCGGAGAGATCTACCGCAACCTTGAACTTCGGCAGCACATACCGCTCCACGTTCAGAGCGATCTCCGCGGCATTGCCGCCTTCCGCATCGCCCAGCAGAGCGCGCAGGTGGTACGTACCCAGGTTCACCTCGTCGGCCAGGCCGAATTCGGCGGATGCGATGCCGAACTCGTCCGTCCGGGTGGCCTTCTTGAAGACCTTGTTGCCGCGAGAATCCTCCACCTCGAAGGTCAGCTTGCGCCCCGCGGCCGCGGCGTGATTGGCGCGGTCGAGCGCCAGCACGCGCACATGAATGGTCTGTCCCGGCTGGTAGATCGGTTTCTCCGTGGTCAGAAGAACGGAGACTTTGTCTTCCAGCCGCACCGTCTGGTTGAGATCCGTGGACCCGATCGGCGTGTCCACCACATAGCGCAACTGGCACTCGCCCACCATGCCCGCGGGAAAGCGAAACTGCGCCTCCGCGGTTCCCCGCCGGTTCAGTCGCCCGGTGAAGAGGGAGTCCGGCTTCCGGCCGGGAGCCAGCAACTCGATCCGGACCGTGCTCGAACCCCCTATCACCCCATTCTGAGAATCCGTCACAACCACCCGGACCGCCGCGTCGCCGCCCGCCAGATAAGCTGTCTGGCCAAGGATATGCACCACAGGCCGGAGTAACACCTCGGAGATCGACAACGTGCCCTCGATCGCATCATCCTTCTCATCGCTGTACGCAAAGCGATACCGCAGCCGGTGCCAAACCAGGTCGTCGAGCGCGATCGCCGGAGTCAGCCTCAGATCCTCCCGCCACCACCCCTTACCTGCATCTACCTCGACGCGCCGTTCCGAGCGCCCCAGCACGCTATCCTCGGGATCCAGTATCTCGACCGTTAGTCGCCCGGCGCCATTATGCGGCGCGCGGTAAGGAATGGTCACATGAAATATGCCGTGTGAGTAAGTAGCGCTGACCGAATCGCCGCTGGCAGCCTGGACCCCCTGGCGGGACATCACAGCCGCCGCACACGCGATCAGAAGACATCCGACAAGGCAAGAGAATCCAATCCGAGCTTTCATAATCTGTCTCCTTGGCCGAACTTCGTCACTGTTGAATGCCTCCACGCCGCTCGTCCTTTCACGATCACCCGCGATCCGGGAATTTTTTCGCCTCCGTTTCAGCCTCTTGACCCGGCTTCGGCTTCTGACCCAACCGCTCGGGCGATACACTGGCCCTGGTGGATGTTGCGTGGACCGAACGCGCCCGTTCGTCACTTTTCGTCACTTCGACACCCCCCCATGGATTTCTACGGCGCTGCCGGGCGATCATGAATCCTGATGACCTCGAACGACCGAGCCGCTGCCGTCTGGAGCGACGTCCAAGCCATACGCGCCCAGGCGCCGCTGGTGCACAACATCACCAACTACGTGGTCATGAACACCACGGCCAACGCGCTGCTGGCTCTCGGCGCTTCTCCCGTGATGGCCCACGCCGAGGAAGAGGTCGAGGAGATGGCGGGGATCGCGCGGGCGCTGGTCCTCAACATCGGCACCCTCAGCGCGGCCTGGATCGAGGCCATGGTGAAGGCCGGGAGGGTTGCCAGCCGAAACGGGATCCCGATCGTTCTGGATCCGGTCGGAGCCGGCGCCACACGCTTCCGCACTGTCACGGCGCAGCGCCTGCTGCGCGACGCCCCGCCCGCGGTGATCCGCGGCAACGCCTCAGAAATCCGCGCCCTCTACAACGCCGAGCAGGAAACCAAAGGCGTCGACAGCACCCGCGGATCCGAGGAAGCGCTCGAGGCGGCCCAGGCTCTCGCTCGACACTACGATTGCGCCGTCAGCGTGAGCGGCGCGACCGACCTCATCGTCTCCGCGACCGCCGTCATTCGCATCTCGAACGGCCATCCCCTCATGCCGCGCGTCACCGGCCTCGGCTGCACCGCCACCGCCCTCACCGGGGCCTTCGCCGCCGTCAACTCCTCGCCGCTGCTGGCCGCCGCTCACGCCATGGCCGTCATGGGGATCGCCGGAGAGATGGCCGCCACGCGCGCCGCCGGTCCCGGGACTTTCCAGGTCCACTTTCTCGACGCCCTTTACCTGCTCCAGGAGTCCGACATCCGCGAGCGTCTCAAGATGGAGGACGCATGAGGCCTTGCTCCGTGGCGCACGCTTCAGCGTGCCGCGTCCCGACTCCTCGGGACGCATGGCTTCCCGGGCGGGACGCATGAGGCCCCCGCGCGACTGGAGCCTCTACCTGGTCACCGACCGCCGCCTCGCCACCGGTCGCTCCCTCGACGACCTCGTCCGCGCCGCGCTGCGCGGCGGCGTCACGGCCATCCAGCTTCGCGAGAAGGACTGCGTCACCCGGGACTTCATCGACTTGGCCCGTGCGCTCAAAGCGATCCTCGCGCCCGCCGGCGTCCCCCTCATCGTCAACGACCGCGTCGATGTCGCGCTCGCCGCCTGTGCCGACGGCGTCCACATCGGCCAGTCGGACATGGAATACCGCGACGCACGCCGCCTGCTCGGGCCGGACGCCATCATCGGCCTCTCGGTCGAGACGCCGGAACAAGCTGGGCGCGCCGCCTCGTTCGACCTCGATTACCTGGGAGTCGGCCCCATTTTCCCAACGCCGACTAAGACCGACGCCGCAGCCCCATGGGGCATCGAAGGACTCGCCGCACTCCGCCGCGCGTCGCGGCACGTGCTGGTGGCGATCGGAGGAATCCATCGCGAGAACGCAGGCGACGTGATTCGGGCCGGCGCCGACGGCATCGCCGTCGTCTCCGCCATCTGCGCGGCCCAGGATCCGGAGCAAGCCGCCCGCGACCTGCGAGCGGCGATCAGTGCCGCGCGTGGTGCTTGACGGGAGCAGGGGCGGGTGCGGCCACCGCGCACCGGCACGGCTCCCCATTGGCCGACGCGCCCGCGGCAACGGGAATCTGCGCGTGCGTCGCCGTATCCACCAACAGCAACTCGGACACCCACTCCTGCACCTTGGCCGCCGGACGCAATTCGCGCGGCGATGCCAGCAGCACCGTGGCCGGCGCTTTTCCCGGAGCGAAGACGGCCGATTGGCCCGGTCCCACGAAGGTCCACTTGCCTGTCGAGATCTCCAGCACCCAGAAGTCCGACTGCGGAGAGGTGGTGCTGTGATTCGCGCCCACGGTGCCCACCAGAAGGTGCGTGCCGTCGGCCGCGAAGTCAGCCACGAAGGGCGGCGTGGTCCGCTCGGCGAACTCGGCATGCGCCGCAAGGACCCCGGTGGTCAGGTTCAGGATGCGAACCGTCTGCCCCGCCACGCAAGCCAGTCTGCGCCCGTCGGGCGACCACACCGGGCCGGAGCATTTCTCCTGCGTGCGCCCTCGCGCGCCGCCCGGTTCCATCATGGTCACCGATCCCGGCTCGCCCACCTCCACCGCGAGGCTGTGGCCATCCGGCGCGAGCGCCGCCGCGGTGGCGGCCCCCAGTTTGGTGAGGCGGCCATCCCAGCGGTACAGCGCTCCACCGGCCGTGAAGAACGCGCGGCTCTTGTCCCCGCCAATCAGATTCGCAATGCTGCCGTCCACCCGCACGGCCATCGTCTCGGTGCGCGTGCGCGGATCGAGCCACCACAGCTCGCTGTTGTTCTCGTCTCCAAAGGTCCCCGAGAGGAACCAGATGCGCGCGCCGTCGGGCGAGCAGGCGGGCGCGGCGTGCCGCCTCGGAGCGCGGCTCAACGGCGCGATCTGCCGGGAGCCCGTGTCGAGGGTCCAGATCTGCTCATAGCTGCGCCCCGCGGCGGCGTACACGCGCCGCCCGAACACCACGTCCGCCGGATAGCACGGCGGCGCGAGGAGCGCAACAAACACAAGCGGCCAAAGATGTTTCAGCATGGATTACCGCAATGCCCCATCGTACTCGTCCCGGAGGCTGCGCGCCAGTCCTTCCACGGTGCTAAGGTATGCCAGGCTCGTCTGGACTCGCTGCTTCCAGTCCCGCAGCTCGCGCGGGCTCGAGTTGTCGACATCGTCGGACGGCATGGCGGCGACGACGGTCTCGTTCAGCCGGTCCTGGAGCGCGTCGAATTTGCGTTGCTTGTCGTAGATGCTCGCGTATCTCTGAACGTCCCTGTACTCCATGTGGGCCACCGCGCCCGCGGCTTGGGCCGTGCCCCAGTTCGTGCCGCTGAGGACGCTGAAGTAGTAGGTGTAGTTCAGCTCGTGACGTCCCTTCGCGCGGTGCGCCTTAAGGTCCCCGATAAACTGGATTGCCGCTTCCTCGTTCTTCCTCAGACTGGGGACCCCGGCCAGGACCTTGTCGATCTCCCGCTTGTTGTCGAGAATCTCCTGCCGCAGGTTCTCCTTCGCCTCGCTTACGAGCGCCCGGTGGTGGGACCACTCGAGCGCGCCCTCGAGCGACAGCGCGATCAGAATCCCGACCGTGATCGTCATGAGCTGCACCAGAAAATCTTTGACGCTATGAATGGGCTTCTCGGGAGGATGGATTTCCATGCCCGGTAGTCTACCGCACCAGCATCTCCGCCAATGCCCGCCCCGCGGAACAACTCGGCGTCTCCACGCCCAGGAGCGTGGCCAGGGTCGGCGCGATGTCGTTGGGCGCGATCGTGCCGCCGTAATGCCCCGGCTTGACACCCGGCCCCATGAAGATCACCGGAACGTGCGTGTCGTAGTCGAACGGAGAGCCGTGCGAAGTGCCGTGCTCCACATCGATCCAGTACGGCTCCATCACGACGAACACATCGCCCGAGCGGCTCGCGTAAAAGCCGTTGGCCACCGCCTCACCGATCGCATCGCCGCCCGCCTTACCCGCCATGACCTGCGCGCGCGTGTAGGCCCGGAGCACGTGGGGAACGCCCCTGGCGGCCTTCGCCGCCTCCGCTTCCACCTGCGCCTCGTCGAGCTTCTTCGACGCGATCAGCTCGCGGTTGAGATACGCGCCCGCAGTGCTCGCGCCGGCCACCCAGCGGCCTTCGCCGAATCGTCCGGAGAGCGCCCCCTGGATCGCATCGAGCACCACCTTGGCCGGCTGCCTGCCACCGGGCATCTTTCTCTCGGCCAGCACTTCCGGCAGCGGCGCGACGCCGTGATCGGCGGTAAGCACGACAACCACCCTGCCCGGCCCCAGGCGCCGGTCCAGGAACGCGAGCAGCTTTCCGATCGAGCGATCGACGCGCAGCGCCATGTCGCGAACCTCCGCGGAATCCGGCCCCATCTGGTGGCCCACGTAGTCGTTCGCCGAGAAGCTCACCGCCAGCAGGTCGGCCGCGGCGTGTCCGCCCAGCCGTTCGGCGTCGATCGCGCGTTCGGCAAAAGCTTCCACGATCTCGTTCGCATAGGGACTGGCTTCGAGCGCGACGTAGAGTTCGGGGCCGCCGCCCGGCATCTTTTTCCGGAAGTCCGGATAGTCCGGGCTGGCCGCCAGCGGCGTCCACTGCGCGTTCCCGTAGCCCTCCGCCGGCCGCGAGGCATTAAAGCCGCGGACCCATTCCGGCAGCTCCTTGAAGTAGAACGTGCTCGATACGAACGCGCCTGCGCGCGGGTCGAACCAGTAGGCGCCGTCGGCCGCGTGGCCCGAGGGGAGAATCGCCGCGCGGTCCTTGAGCGAAATGCCGATCACGCGACAGTTGCCGCGCGAAGCCGCCTTCATCTCATCGCCC
>Ga0265331_10001943_pt1 | contig 14467 bp, 14 predicted proteins | sample 41923metaG_FD_202088 | JGI IMG/M metagenome (GOLD analysis project Ga0265331, IMG submission 202088) | Rhizosphere microbial communities from Carex aquatilis grown in University of Washington, Seatle, WA, United States - 4-19-23 metaG | ecosystem: Host-associated > Plants > Roots > Rhizosphere...
ATGAACCGAAGCTTCTTTTTCTGCCTCAAATACTTCTCGATTCTCCTCCTCTCATACAAGCACAAATGGTTGAACGCTTTCATGATTTTTTATCATACAAGTGTTCGGATTCAAAGGTAAATCTCCACCAGGCACCCATACCCCTGAACTTGTACAGCTTCAAAAGACGACCTCCCGTGGGTTTGAGAATTAAGGTTCCGTCCGGCAAGCTGGCATATCGCCCGCTCCGACTGAGCCTTTGACTCAAACTCACTTGTACCATGAAAACCACCGAGAAATTCTCACTAGCCTGTCTTATCACGTTCGTAGTCATCGTCGCTATGATGTGGATCAGCAACGGCACGACACATCGCTCCCACGATTCGGCCGCCACGAAAGATGCCACCCGCTACGCGCAGATCGTCACGATCAGTAGAAACTCACCCGATGTATCGCTTCAGATCGCTGAAGGCATCAAGAAGCTGCGGATCGTCGATATCAGCAGCCCGAAGTCCCGCCTCGTCGGCGACGGTTTGGTGTCGGCAGCTCGCACGCGCGGATACAACGCGTACATGGCCTCCCACTACTCCCCGACTCTCAGGGTCGGCGCCGTACTGGTCATTCGGGCAAGCGACACGTGCTACGGCCCCAACGCCGAAGCGTCCACTGTCACCTTCGTCCAACCTCTGGATGAAGGCGACGGCCGCTGATGCACAGTCCTCTTCCCCTCAAAGCCGCGATCCCCACAAAGGACCGCGGCTTTTTTATTCATGCTATATATGCTCGACCTCGGCCGGAGGCACGCGCGCTTTCCAGATCTTGTGGTGGAGGGTGCGCCAGACTTCGGCGAGCTCCCTATTCTCGAGGATGCGCAAGGTGATGATGAGGACGATGAGGCCGATCAGAGCGGAGACGAAGCCCTGCATGAAGATGCCCCAGACCTTGGTCAGCGGGAAGACGACGGAGAACACGCGGAGCGATAGATACGAGGCATAGCCCATGATGACCGAGGCCGCGAAGCTGTGGAAGAGCGTGGCCATGACCGGCCGGGTGAAGCCGCGGTATGCCCTCTCGAAGGTGACCCAGTGGAGGATGGTGTTGAGGATGACGCCGAGGGTGTAGGCCAGGGCCAGGACGAGCACGCTCGTGCCTCGCTGGCCGCTGACCTTGAGCAGGTCCTCGATGAAGAACCTGAAGATCGGGAAGGTGAAGAAGGCCTTGTCGAGGATATAGGCCAGAGCCACGATGGTCACGGCGGATAGAGCATTGATGAGGAGCGGGCGGGAGGTCTTGCCCTCGGCGTAGAAGCCGCGCACGAAGAGGACGATGAGGCTCTGCCCTATGGTGGAGATGGTGAAGAGGGCGAGCATGGCGGCAGTGAGCCGCGTGTCGGCCCAGTCGAAGGCGCCGGCTCCGAGGACGGTGCGCACGACCTGCGCGCGCAGAACGACGAAGAGGACGGTCAAGGGCATCGACCAGAAGATGATGTGGCGCGCGGAGATGACCATCTTCTCGAGATATTCGGGGATGTTCTTCTCATAATAGAGGCGGGACAAGGTCGGGAATACCGCTGAGGAATAGCTGGCACCGATGAGGGTGAGCGGCACCGACTGGAGGTTGAAGGCGAAGTTGAAGACGGAGATGGAGCCTGCGGTCATGAGCGAGGCGAGGGAGACGAGCACGAATGACGCCAGCTGGTTGGCGGAGAGGGTGACGGTGCGCGGCAGCGATGTCAGGACGATGGCCCGAATAGACTTCCAGTCTATCTGCCGGGTGAAGCGTGGTAGGTATCCCTCGCTGGTCATGAATGGGATCTGGATGCCCATATGGAGGAGCGCGCCGAGAGCCACGCCGATGGCCAGGCCATTCTGGCCGAGGAGCGGATAGCCGATGATGACGCCGCCGATGATGGAGATGTTGTAGACCACCGGGCTCGCCGCATAGACGAGGAAACGGTGCTTCATCTGGGTGAGGCTAGAGAAGAGATTGGAAAGCCCGAGGAGGAAGGGCGACAGGAGCATGATGCGCATCGAGGAGATGAGGGTCGGCAACGCGGGGTCATGGCGGAATCCCGGGATGGCGATGGGGACGATGTACGGGGCGAGGATATAGGCGATGGCTGCCGTGACGGCCATGCCGGCGAAGAAGACGGTGAAGATGGCGTTGGAGAACTTCTTTCCTTCCTCGTCTCCCCTGCCGAAGCGCTCGATGAAGTACGGCAGGAGGATGGACGCGGAGACCATGGAGCCGACTGAGGCAAAGATGAGGTCGGGGATGCGGAACGCGGCGTAGTAGACGTCGAGGACGTGGCCGGCGCCGAAGCTGAACGCCAGGAGCTTGTCGCGGACGAGGGCGAGGACGAGCGAGATGAGCGCGAATGCGGCCAAGAGATACGCGGCCTCATGCAGGCCGCGTATCTCCTTGCCTATGATATTCATCCAGCGCTTGACCATCGTGGCTGCGGATCAGGAGTCTATTGGCGCTCCTGGATAGGAGGGGCCGTGCGCCGCTCGGGACGAGCGGCGCTGGCCGTGGCGCCGGTCGCCGTGAAGAGAGACCTGCCGGAACGGAGAGCGGAGAGTATGGCGGCTACTTCGGCATTGTCTGGATTTGATGCGGCGAGCTTCTCGAACTGCGCTATAGCCTCGGTGGTCCTGCCGAGACGGGCGTACGAGAGGCCGAGGAAGTACTCGGCGTTGGCATAGCCACCCTGGAGCCGGTCGGCGAGAGCGAGCGATGTGGTAGCGTCGGCATAGTCGGCGGCGTTGTATTGGAGGAGGCCGAGCTGGAAGTAGAGGAGCGGATTCTGCGAGTTGAGCTCTATGGCGAACTGGGCAGCCGTGATGGCGTTCGGGAGGTCGCCCTTGGCGGCCTCGACTTGCGAGAGCAGGTAGACGGCATCGAGATAGTTGCTCTTGACCTGGAGGGCGGCACCGAGCGACTTCACGGCATCGTCGTACTTGCTCTGCGTCGCCTCTATCCTGGCGAGCGACAGATAGAGCGAGGGATCGGACGGATCGCGCTGTATGGCGGCCGAATAGCCGGCGACCGCAGCCTCATAGCCGTTGGACATCTTCATGGCGGTGGCGACCTCTGCGACGCGAGCGGCTGAGACGTAGTTGTTGTAGTTGTCGGGGTCGAATGCGATGGCATCGTTGGCATAGCCGATGGACCTGTTGATGATATCGGCTGCCTCGGCGGCGATAGCGGAGGTGCTCGAAGCGGTGGACGTAGCCGTCACGGACGATATGAGTGCGTTAGCTTCGGCGATGCCGGCTTCGGCACGAGCCTGCCAGTAGACATCGAGCGGGTTGAGAGCGACGGCCGTCTGGAAACGGGCATCGGCCTTGATCGGATCGGCTGAGGCATTGAGGGCCTTGACGCCTCCGCCGAAGTAGCCGAGGGCGACGGTATTCTTGACATAGTCGAGGCCCCAGAGCGCGGCCACGACGAGACAGATGGTGGCCACGGCGGGGACCACGATATGCGAGAGGCTGCCCTGCCGGCCGGTCACGGCAAATGGTGCGAGCCTGCCGTATGCGACGGACGATCCGAGCCAGAGGCCGGTCATGACGAAGGCCATGAACACGAGCGCATGCGACGGCACATAGATGAGCGCCGAAAGCCAGATGAAAGCGGCCGAGGCATAGGACGAGACGATCAGGAAGCGCGCATAAGGCAGCTCGGCGGGCATGATCGAGGGGCTCGTGGCCGAGCTTTCCGGCACCGGAGACGCGTCGCGGGCCAGGCCGCGGAGCGACCGGACGCCGAGCATGCCGAAGAATACGAAGAAGAGCACCCAGATGATGGCGCCGGCGAAGCCCTGGGTCACCGCGAACGTCGGGATCAGGCCGAACCCGGAATTGAATTCGACGCCCCAGAAGTCAGTGGAATTGATGGCTGCGGGCTTATTGGCGATGTATGCCTGGGCAAACCTATTGGGGCCGGTGCCGAAGAGCGGCGACTGCTTCAGGGCGCCAGCGGCGACATCCATGGTGCTCGTCCATGGCAGCGACACCTCGGAATAGCCGGCATGAAGGCCATTCACGACAGGCCCGAGGATGACGGCTCCCCAGATCCAGAAGATGCCCGAGACGAGGGCGACCACGAGCGGGGTCCATGAGAGCCGGCGCAGGAAGGCGGTGATGGCGCCTCCGTGCGGCCTGCGGCGCTCTGAGGTGAGATAGATGGCGAGGCCGAGGAAGACGAGGAAGAGCGCCTGCCATGCGGGTCTGGCGTTGACGATGATCAATGTCACGGCCGAGATGGCGAAGAGAGCCCAGTAGGCCAGGCGCATGCGGGGCGAGAGCTTCAGGAAGGCGACGGCCGCGAAGGAGATGATGACGATGACGGCGGCATACATGCCGAACGAGAACCAGTTACCGAGGACAGTCGATGTCACCGACGACAGGATGCCGAGCGTGGCAAAGCCGGGGCCGGCGACGAGCCTGATCATCTGGAAGATCCAGAGCAGCAGGAATGCGCTCACGAGCGCGGCATAGAGGACGATCGCTCTGTCGGCGCGGCGGGCGGTGACCACGAAGGCCACGAGACCCGAGAGCATGAGGACGATGAGGAAGCTGCCGGCGCCGAGCTCGAAGCCCTGGCCGAAGAAGGACTTTATGAAGTGGCCGCTCGCTATGGACGAGACGATGATAGAAAGCGACGTCAGGATGCCTATGGTGACGATGCTCCGGGGAGGCAGGGAGAGCGAGCGCTCCTTGAGCGCCTGCACCGCGAGGAGGACTATCGCTGCGAGCGTCAGGGCGCAGATGACGAAGGTCTTCACTGCTTCGAGGGCGACGTATTGCGTCGGCCAGAATGCGAGCGGGGCAAGGATCGCGGTTATGATAAGGAGGTACGAGGCGGCATTTTCGAGCCGCGAAGAAGGTGTGTTGTCTGGATTCATACTCCCTAGTATAGCAAATAGGGTGGAAACGAGAACAAGCGCCCCGGTGTGGAGCGCTTGTCCGTATGCGTCGCATATAAGCCGAATTCTGTTCCGCCGGCCTCGCGGCCGACGGAGACGACCATGTATCTGGGACCGGCATCGCTGCCGGACTCGAGCGACTCTTCCCTGCGGCTCGCGCCGCGGGGACACGGTCTTGCACCGAGGTAAGGATTTTGCCGTTGCACCCCTCGCGTCGCCGCGAGAGCTGATCAGCCGTGCGGCTGACCCGTCGGCTGTTTCCGGCCGACGCGTCTCTGTTCGCACCTCTGGGATCACCCCGGCGGGCGTTACCCGCTACCTGCTGTCCGGTCTTGCGGGCCTCGCGGCTCGCAGTCACCAGGCCGGTGTTCGGACTTTCCTCACCGCGCCATTCCGAGGACCGTCGAGTCCCCCGAATGGCGCGGCGCGGTCGTCTGTGCGACTGGAAAGATAGTAACATATGTGGGTTATATTGACAATGCAGTATATTAGTGATATTACATATCTAGGAGTTCCACCTATGATCATATTACTATTAACCGCTCTGGCACTATGTGCTGCATGCTACAGTATCTCTTTCGGAGCCCAGAAAAGGCTTCAAACACTGAATAAGAAGTTCGACAGACTATCAGCTAATGGCGATGGTGAATCAACGAGCTTCTTCTCAGACATCCAGAAGTCGCGTCGCCTCTGGAGCGAGATCCATTGGTGGGCGGTACGGATCCCGATGATCGTCGCATTCATGACACTATGTCTCATCGGATTAATGAGATGATGTCCTATCTCTTCGCCCACACCACGCATAACGCCCCGGAAGCAATTCCGGGGCGTCATTGTTGTCTGAAGCCCATGCGAATTGAGCATATTTTGCAGATGCGAAAAAGGAGGCTTCCGACACATCGAGCGCGCTCAGCACAGTGCATCCTGCGTGGAAAGTCTATCCTCGAACACGAAAACGAGCCTTATTCGAGATAAGGCCCGTCTTTCGTAAGGATACTCTCTCAACACACGCTGAACCTACACGATCTCGCACACCCCGGCAACGCAGGCGAGCTCTTTCTTGAGGTCGGTCTCATTCTGCTTCTCGTAGGTGATGATCTTCGAATAGTCGATATGCTCGAGGCGCTTCGAGAGCTCCTTGTAGGTCTTCTCGTCGATGGCCTCGTACGGAGCGAGCTTGTAGACGTGGTCCTCGCGCGGCAGGAATGAGAGGCCGCCGACGATGTCCCAATTCTCGTAGACCCAGTTGGCGACTGAGATCCATTCGTCGTTGCCCACCGAGATGGTGACGGACGGATTGTGCTCGGTGAAGCTCACCTTGACCATCTTCCAATATTCGAGCTGGTCGAGAGCGGTGAGGTCGTTCTTGAAGGTGGTCGTGCCGACGGGAGCCTTGACCGGGAATTCGAGGACGAAGGTCGTGGCGTTGTCCATGGTCTGGCCGACTTCCGGGTAATACGGCACGCCCTGGTCCTTGAGCATCTTGAACAAGGCGTCGGTCGAGGCGATGCGGGCGCGGCGGATGTAGTACCGGGCGTGGCGCGGATGCATGCCGGACGAGCAGTCGAATGTCTGCGAGCCGTTGCCCGACGGCTTGACGCAGGTGATGGCGGTAGACTCGCCGATGCCGAAGCGCTTGGCGTATTCTTTGTTGACGCGGATAGCCTCGTCGCGGAGACGCTTCATGACCTCGGGCTTCCTCACTGCCGGGCAATCCCACTGGCCGGTGATGGAGACGCCGAGCAGGCGCTCGCGCTCGCAGTGTTCCTTCCACTCCTTCGAGAGATACTCGAAATTGGTGAGGGTTGACTGATAGGTGCCGAGGATAGCGGCGATGCGGATCTTCTTCATGAGCGTCTTCTCGGTGTCTTCGGCGCGGGCGACGACCTCTGAGAGGTTGCAGAACTGCTTTGACTGGAGGATGATCTCGCCGCAGGGATTGGTGCCCATGAGGCCGACGATGTGCTTGCCGGACGGGTCGAAGTAGCCCTTGTACTCCTTGAGAGCCTTGATGCGGCGCTCAGGGAGCGTCGTGGCCAGGGAGCCGCGATTGAAGATGCCGCGCTCGCCGGACCGGCTCTCGACGAGAGCGAGCCATTCTTTCAGGAATTCTTCGTTGGTGGGCTTATTGATATAGACGGCGGAGTTGTTCGAGAGCGAGCGGTGCGGATGGGTCATGTAGAACGCGCCCTTCTTGGCATCGCGGATGTCGTTGTCATCGAGATCGGAGAGCGAGATGAGGGCGCTCCGGCGGACGCCGCCGGCGACGATGCACTCGCCCATCATGCAGATGATGTCATGGACATCGATGTTGCGCAGGCGCTTGCCCTGGCGGGCGATCATGACGTCGCGAGTGAAGGCGAGCAGGCGGCGCAAGGGCTCAGGGCCGGAGGCCTTGCCACCCATGACCTTGAGGCGCGCGCCGAGGGGGCGGATCTGGGAAAAATCGAAGTCGATGTCCTTGCCGGCGGCCCAGGTGGTAGCGCCCTTGACGAACGCCTCGCACCAGCCCTCCTTGGAATCGTCGACGACATGGGTATGGACCTTCTCGCCGGTCTGCATGGAGATCTGCGGGAACTTCTGGACGTTGGCCGACTCGGCTGAGAAGCCGACGCCGGTGCCATTCATGCAGATATACATGATCTCGGACATGTCCCGGAATGATTCCGGGGCGACATAGGAGCAGTTGTACGCACAGACGTTGGTGCGGCGCGCGGCGGGACCGGCGAACTGGAGGAGCCTCATCGAGGGAATGGAGGCCTGAGACAGGATGGACTCGCGGATCTCGCGGTACTCGGCGTCGGAGAGCTTCTTGCCGAGATTCTCGCGCATGAAGCCCATGTATCGGTCGACGGTCTCGATCCAGGTCTCGCGGCGCTGTTCGCCGTCGATCCACCGCGAGTAGGTGCGGTAGTAGACGAACTCGCCAAGAGCGTTCCTGAAATATTTTTGCGAGTCGGCCGCGAGCTTGCGGACGTATGCGGGGACCTCGGAGCCCTTGGCGCGGAGCTTGGCGCGCTCTTCGCGGTAGATGACGTAGTGCTTGGCGGTCTTGACGAAATCTGAGCGCATGAGCTCGGCCTCGACGATGTCCTGTATGCCCTCCACGGTCGGCACAAAGTTGGAGAATTTGCGCTTGATGCGGGTGAGCTCGGCCATGACCTGGGATGCGACCATCCGGGCATCCTCGAGGGAGCCCTCACGGACGGTGTTCATGCCCTTCCACACGGCATTGACGATCTTGTCTGTATCGAACGGCACGATCCTACCGTCTCTCTTGATAATAGTTGGGATGGCAACGGTCTTCCCCGCTTGTGCCGAAGCGGCTTTCTTCTTCTGTGGCATATCTTCTTGAGCATCATGTGCACAGGCGGTGCACAGATGATGCAGGTGTTGTTAATAATCGCGCTCCTCGCTCCACGATCTCCGATATCCTCACTCGAAAGAACGACTCTCTGTTATGTGCCCATTCTACTCTCGGCCATGCCGCAAAAAAAGTGTGGATAACGCGTTAGAACACGAGTTGCGTCCCTGTCGCAATGCCGAGGGCGGCAGCTTCACCTGAATCGAGCTCGAGAACGTACTCCACATCGTCGGACGGATAGAAGATGTGAGGGTACGATACGGACAAAAGGCCGGGATCCACGCCTGCAACTCGCTTGTCGGCATCGATCCAGACGACATCGAGCGGAAAACGCATGTCCTTCATCCAGAATCCGTACTTTCCGAGGGTCGGGAAGACGAAGAGCATGCCCACATCGGCCGGCATGGAGTCTCGGCCGCTCAATCCCTGCTCTTGGGCATCCTCGGTGAGGGCGAGCTCGGCACGAATGGCGCCTCCAGGAGCGATGATGACCGTCGTGGTGGCTCCAGAAGCCAGGCTCGCGCCGAGAGCGGTCATCCCCGGAGGCACTTTCGCGGACGGAGCGACGCGCATGACGATCCCGACGGATACGATAGCCGTCATGATGATCGCCGCCCATATGGATATCTTCGCGAATGTGCCCGATTGCATAGAAATAGGAGGGTGATACTATCGTGTCATACTCGCGTAATCATATCATCATGATCCCAACAGCCATCAACATCTGGCCGATCCTCGTGGCAGCGATCGTCGCCTTCGGCATCGGCGCACTGTGGTACTCTCCCATCCTGTTCGGCAGAGAATGGATGGCGCTCTCGAAGTACGCATCTACTACGTCCGGCGCAGCCGCTTCGGGTGCAGGATCATCCTCGGGTATGTGGTGGCGCTATGTCATCCAGCTCGTCTCGACGCTGGTCCTCTTCGCGGTCATGGGATTCATCGTGGCCTCGACGGGCTCGATGACCGCGGGCGACGGAGCATTCATGGCCTTCCTCATCTGGCTCGGCTTCTCGGCGACATCATCGGCGAGCGATCTCCTCTGGGCACAGAAGCCTCTCAAGCTCGTCCTCATCTATGAGATATGCACCCTGGTGACGTGGCTCATCGGCGGCGCGATCATCGGGGCGTGGAGGTGAGTGATTAGAACTTCGCGTGTCGGCGCATCAGCATGTTAGTGATGCTCTTCTCGATAAGCGCATCTTTGCTGATGCCATGCCGGTCAAGGTATGCAAGAAGCTGTGCCTTCACAGCATCTATCTCGCCATGCTCAACCATGATTTCAACTTCGATTGCCGGTTGGAAATCTGCTATATCTTCGAGACAGACATGCACATCTCCGTCCATGAATGAATAGCGCTCTTTGCGCAGTTCAAAGAATTTCTTGAAGCCGATCGTTTCGAGAATTTTTTCGCCTCCCTGAGAAGACGAGATATCCACTTCATGTTCGAGCCATGCATTATGATCGCCTTCAGATCTGATTATTTTGGTATTGAGAGAGGCTGACGCTGTGCCATTCGAACTCTCTACTCGTAGGCGGAGGCTATACGACCCAACCTTATCCATCTCTATCTCCTTGAATGAAGCGATCTCTTTGGCACAGAAATACGTATCGACGAGGGTGAGTGGGCCTTTGAACATCTTTGCGCAATCGCTGCGGCCATATGCAAGCAACCTCTCAAACATTGAGCGGTCGACGAGCGCACGGAACTCGACTTCGTGGTCTTTATTCATGGCTGAATCGCACCCAACCCGATGACTTTCTAGGTGAAGTTACGAATAGTTACGCTGTAGGGCCTGATGGCCGCACTACCGTCGCTGCGGTCGCTTCTGTATCGGCCTCATGTTCCCCTTCGACGACCTGCACTCCTATCTTGCGCTGGAGCTCGAGACGGATGTCGTCGGCGAGATCGGCAGCGATAGGATCGAGGACGATCTCGTCCTCATCGGAGCTGCCGGCCGTCGCGTCGGCGGCTTCTTCGTGCCCTGCGGAATGGATGACGAGCCGGGCCGTGCCGGTCAGGCGGTGCATCAGGTGGCGCTCGAGATTGACGTCCTGCATCTGACGATACGGTATGGAAGTGACCTTCGTGGAGAGGAGGCCACGCTTGAGGCGCAGGTCGAATTCCTCGAAGGTGAATGTGTAGTTGCTGTATTCGAAGCGCGCGATGAGGATGGAGATGAGGCAGGCGACGAGACCGACGACGAATGCCGAGAGGACGACGAACTGCACGGTCGTGCCGACGCCGGCCTGGAATGCGCGGCTCGCCGTGGCGCCGCCGGCAGAGGCCATGCTGACGACTGCGGCAGCGATGGCGCGATCGGCCGCCAAGAGAGCGACCGCGATAAGGAGGATGATAAGAGCCGGCGTGAGCTTGCGCCACACGAGGAGGCTGTATGCTTTGCGTCCGAGCCGCTGTTCCTGGCCGAGCGGGATCATACGGCTAGTATAGCAAATGGGTCACTTGATGTCCTTGTCGTATTCGACATCGGAGATATCGTACGCCTTGCGCTTGTAGAACCAAGTGGTCGCCTTGTTGGCGAAATAGCCGATGGCGGCGAGCGCCACGAAGTAGAGCACGCCGAACATGGTGAACTTCGGGATCGAATTGGTGGTGAAGAGCCCGATGAGGGTCGCGCCGACGCCCATGGACGTGACGACGGTCAGGTTCTTGACCGAGTTCTGGGTCGCCTGCGCCTGGAGGGTCGAGAAGAGGTCGAGCGCGGAGTTGACGTAGTTCTTGGTCATGATCCAGATCTGTTTGAGATAGTCGAGCGTGTCGCCGAGGGTCTCGTAGCGGTATTCGAGGAGGCCGATGAATCCCTTGAGGTCAGCATCGCCTTTGACTATCCGTTCGCGGGTATGCAGATATGTGCCCATCTGGTTGATACGAGCCTCGATGAGGTTGATGGTCTTCCCATATGACTGGACCTTCTCGCGGAATCCGCTCACGGCACCGCCCTTGATGGAGCCCTGCTCCTTGACCTTGGCGATGCGCTCCCAGATGATGCGGTGCAAGTTCAGATACCGATGGAGCTGGCCTTTGAATTCACGCAAGAATATCTGCTCCTCGATGAAGCGCTCGATATGGTCGAGGCCCTCTTTCTTTGCATGGACGACATAGAACTTGTCGCCGCGGAAGAGGTCGAAGCGGGCGCTCGTGACCTCGAGGTACTCCCTTTCTTGGAATGACTCAAGCAGAGCGGCTATCTCGCCGCGCGCCGCATCCTCGACGACCACGAAATAGGGATAGACGGTCTTGATATTGGCGAGCTCCTTGGGCACCGGCGCGCCGAGGCTGAAGAGGTAGCTGAATGCAGGCGACAGCTTCTGCTCGTAATAGTCGGTCAGTATGCGTATGTCGGCGGCGACATCCTCGCCTGCTCCATAGTCGCGCCGGAGGACGACGAGGCCGTCTTCGTGGACCTTGAGGGAGATGCCGGAGCCGTTCGTGAACTCCACGCGCTCGAGCCTGTCGACTTTGAACTGCACGGAGCGGATATCGAGGCCGTGCTGGAGAGCCTTGAGCTTGGCGGCGTCGAGCTCGAGGCTCGATGCGCCTTCGCGCAGGAAGTCATATATCTCCGAGAGATGGAGGGTCGTGCGCTGGAACCATCCGCCGACGTATATGCGCTTGATCTTCATGACATCAGTATAGCAAATCAGAACGGAGGATTCCTATGCTTCCTTCACAAGAATGAAAAGCCGCCCCGAGGGATCCAGGGGGCGGCTCGAAATTCTTCATCGCTCTATGTGGTCAGCGTTGTCTGGCGCGCGCCTTTGCCCGCAGATCATTGGGCAAGCTCGCCAAGATCTTGCGTGCTTCGAGGACCTTCCCGATCCAGATGGCATCGCCGTACGGGATATCGCACGCCGAAGCAGCGATATTGAAATCTTCAGTACCGAAATCGCGAGTGATCGCGAAGAAGCGTTCGAGGAGCTCGTCAGGCGTCTCCTCCGAGACGACCGAAGCGCCGGCAGGAGCAGTATGTGTCTTCATGTGGAACGGGATGATATGCGAATTGAAGTTGTGGATCATCGAACCAGAGGCCCGACGTCCGTTCAGCTACCGACGATGCTAGCGCTGACGACCGACAGTGTCAATCGCACGAGTCAAGCCGACTGAGCTGTGATCACAGTCAGATCACTATGAAGAACACCGCCGCCGTCAGTACCGCGAGCACGGCGTACGGAAGCGACAGGCGGACTACGGAGAACGAGCGTATGAGGCCGCCATTGTCGTGCGTAGGCAAGTCGAGAGCCTTGGTGCCTGCCGGGAATTCCCCCTTCTCGGCATACGCTCCGAGCGCGCCAGCGACGTCGTCGCGGCGGGCGCGGTAGTTGAGGCGGAACATCATGAGATATGCATCGAGGACCCAGAAGAAGACCACCGCCGCACCACCGAGGAGCGAGACGGACGGCTCATGCGACTGGATCGCCCAGCCCACCGACGCCGCCCATATCGTCATCGTCCACGTCTTCACCGTCGACGATAGCTGGTCGTATTTGTCCATCTGCGACTGCGTCAGCGAGAGCTCGGTCTTCAACAGGTCATACTTTATTTCGTTTGGAGACATGGGGATATGGTAGCACTTTTACTGATCAATGAGCTTGAGTTGTGACACTCGGCTTGTCCTGCACAGAAAAAGATTTTGCCAAATAATCAAACATGTCGTATAGCGATTGATCATTTTCGTCTTTTCGAAGAGATACAAGATAATCTCTAATCTCTGTGTTATTGTATGCAGCTATAACATCATACGAAAAAAGATCGTAGGATGTGCGAGTGTTTATCAGACCTTCTGAAGACAACTCGCCGATTGCATCATATTGGGCAAGTAGCTGCTCGAGTTGATCGCTTGTAAATTTGCCCGCGGGTTTCAAAAGAGTCACATGTGTCGTCTCAATCGTATCGATTATTTGCTTGTATGTACCCTGATCTAACCTATCGGCGAACCCCAATGCAAGATTTGCCGAACTCACCTTCTGCATATCATCGCGCTGCCCCAAGATCTCCAGTCCTTGAAAACCCGTAAAAAGTGCCAAAACCACAGTGGCTACAATCAGGGCTACACTTAACCAAGCTGCACCCTTTGCCTGATCTAATACTGTCGATGCATGGGTGCTTATGACCTCTTTGAGCGAATCCATCGAAGAAGAGATCGATAACCTGACTTCCTTTGCAGTTTCAACAAGTTGAAGTTGCATGAGCTGGAAAGATTCAGCAACATTCAAAAGCGCTATGCCTTGAGCTTCAGCAGCATGCTTATCGGTCTGTGGCCCCATACCTAAATCCTTGAGAGAATCTATCCGAGCTTTCACTTCATTATTACGATTTTTATTGGGTAGTTCAGACATTCTGGCAATGTATTAGCTGATTCTTAATTAAATACTATTTTGGTCCGAATGATATGTCTTCAATCTTGTCGGTTATCTGTAATCCAAAGTTATTAACAAATGAAGAACCGCCTTGAGTTGATACAGTCACTTTTACGAGATACTTACCTCGCTCAAGTTTATAGGCTGGGGTACGCCAATTATTAAAATATGAGGCATTATTCCAACCCCAAGCATCTTTCTCATTTTCAAACTTCGCCACTATGTCTATCAACTCTGATTCATTTACAGGAATGGTCACGGGATCTGGATAAAGAACCTTTAGAGCTGGATCATTAGAAATATATACTAGCTCTGGCGTTGAACTCCACCGGCCAAGCATCGAAAAGCTCTTTTTTTCATCTCCAACTTTCGTAAAACTAATTTGGGCCCTACAGTTTTCGGCAGCATATCTTGGAATCCATCTCAAAAGCCACGGGAACGGTAGATTAATTACTCGCACCCGAAAAAACTTCCATCTTTCGCCCGCGTGAGCTCCACTCCCCGGAGAATAGGTGTTATCTGCATTCGCATTCTCGTCAGTGATAATTTTAAGCTTTGGCATCCTCAGCCTGTCGAAAAAAAGTGCTACAAAGAGAGCAGGAACAGAGGCTACGAATGCAACAGTAAAATCTATAACGAATTGCTTCATGATTTCGACATAATTAGGATGATATACAATCATTCAACTTCATTGTGATGCGTACCCCATTTAGTAGACACTATTAGATCCTGGAACCTAGACTAGCCAATAGATGATTTCTGTATTCCACTGGCGTCATCCTGTTTCTTGTCCACTGCTTTCTTTCGTAGTTGTAGT
>Ga0265331_10001944_pt1 | contig 14460 bp, 13 predicted proteins | sample 41923metaG_FD_202088 | JGI IMG/M metagenome (GOLD analysis project Ga0265331, IMG submission 202088) | Rhizosphere microbial communities from Carex aquatilis grown in University of Washington, Seatle, WA, United States - 4-19-23 metaG | ecosystem: Host-associated > Plants > Roots > Rhizosphere...
TTCCGTGGGTGGTGGGACTGGGAGCGCTGCCCGCGGCGATCTATTTCGCGGCCTCGGGAGTTTTTTTATTTCTCGTATACAACTATTGGTCGCAGGGAATTCCGTGGTACATGGCCGATAGTTATCGGCTACCCGACTATCAGGGTCATCTCGATTACTACCAGATTGCCTGTTGGGTCTCTATCTTGGTGGCACTGACCGTGGCATTGAAACAGATGCGAGCTTCCTATTTCTTGCCCGACGCATCGCACAAGCGTTTCCAGAATCGGACCTTTCATGTGTGCACCCTGCTGGCCGCTCTCGTGCTCTTGATCTATCCCGCGCAGCGCCAGGCGCGCCGCGACAATCGAAACATTCCCTGGGCAACGCGCCAAAGTCTCGCACTGATTGTGCGCTCGGTCCAATTTACGGATCTTTCTAACCGACTGTATCGGATGGGCAGGGATCGCGTTGCAGTCGATGCAGCGCAGCAGGCGTCCGGCCTTCATCCCGATTCCGCGGATGCGTATCTGAATCTCGCGGCCTCCTGCGCAGCGGTGGGTAAGTGGGACGAGGCCATCCAGTATTCAGAAGAGGCTGTGCGGTTACGGCCCGATTGGCCGCTTGCGAAGAGCAACCTGGACTGGACGATCCAGGAAAAGAAAAAGGCGAGCAAGTGAACTTCGAAAAAGATGTCTACGCAGAGCGCGGAATGATAACAACCCCCCTTCACCCCCCTCTTGACCAGGATCGCGCGGCCCTGGCCCTGGGTATGACGTTCTGCGCGCTGCTCGTGGAGCTGTCGATCAACGTCTATCAAGGCGCCTATCATCCACAAGCGCTGTTCTGGTTAACTATCGCGATCGTTTCTTCCTTTTCCGCCGTGAGCTTCCGGCTGGGTCACCCTGCGGAACAACTTCTGCGCCGAGTGTTCCCGGCCGTCCTCGCGGTTGCGATACTGATTCCCGCCTGCATCCTGCTGATTCGAACCCACAATGACGTTCCCATCAGCCTTTCAGTGTTGGTCCTGTCGGCCCTGGGCTTTTTGCAGTTTGCCAATTTAGGAGCCAGGAGAATTCCGCTCCTTGTCGTCACCGTCGTCGGCTTTTGTGTCGTCGCGGCGGTTACTATTCTTTCTCCTCAACGCTCAAAGGACCCTCAGATTGATGTGTTCCTTTTTCAACAAAGCGCGGCGGAGGCCCTACGCCATGGGCAAAATCCATACACCACGCGCGTCCCGAATATGTATAGCGGGAATGATTCGGCCGTGTTCGAAAACCCGCACCGGTTTGGCGCGGGCGCAATCGCATACGGGCCGGGCGTAGTGGACAAAGATGGATGGTTGACGTACAGCTTCCCTTATCCCCCGTTGAGCCTGCTGATGGTCATGCCCGCCTATCTGCTCGGGGGCGATTGTCGTTTTGCCGCCATCGTCGCGATGGGGCTTTCCGTATTGCTAATGGCTACGGCGCGACCGGGCAGGTGGGGAGCGCTGATGGCGTTGCTGTTCCTGGTCGATCCGAAAGGATTCTTCGTGATCGATCTGTCCTGGACCGAACCGTTACTGGTCTTCACTTTTTCGCTGGCGATGTTTTGCGCTTGTCGATGGCGCAAGGGCCTGCCATGGGCTCTCGGCTTGATGTTTGCCACGAAGCAATACACGGTGATAATGCTGCCCGCAGTATTTCTATTGATGGAAGGCCCAAATCCGTTAAGGCAATTGCGGGATCTAGTAATGAAGGCGGGTCTGGTCGTCGCTGCAATTACCTTGCCGTTTTTCGCATGGAATCCCCGTGAATTCATCCGCAACGTTGTCCAATGGCAGTTCGTGCAGCCCTTTCGAACCGACGCGCTCAGCTATCTGGTCTGGCTCTATAAACACAATGGCGGCCATTGGCCGCCCATCTGGACGCCATTCCTGATCGTTATCCCTGCCATACTTCTGGCGATCTGGCGCTGCCCGCGTAGTCCGGCGGGATTTGCTGCCGCCATCGCGTTCATCTGCCTGACTTTTTTCGCTTTCAATAAACAGGCTTTCTGCAATTACTATTATTTCGTGATCGCCGCCGCCTGCTGGTCGGTTGCCGCGTCGTGGCCACAAAAGGATGAGGGTTCCGCGTAGTGTGCCGCTTCCACGGAGCGTTTCTCAGCAAGCTTGAATTCGGTTTCGCAGCATTCCAATCCCTTCAACTTCGGCTTCCACGACATCGCCGTCATTCAGATACTCAGGCGGGGTCCGGCCAAGACCGACGCCTTCGGGCGTACCCGTCGCGATGATGTCCCCCGGTTCAATCGTCATTCCCTTCGACAGCCACTCGATGATGGTGTCGACGGGAAAAATCATGTCGGCTGTCGTCGCGTTCTGCCTTTGCTCGCCATTGACGCGCAAGGATATGCGCTTCGCCTGCGGGTCGCCGAACTCGTCTGCCGTGACAATCGCGGGGCCCATGGGACAGAAGCCATCGAGGCTTTTTCCCTTGAACCATTGCAGGTGGGCAAATTGCACATCGCGCGCGGAGACGTCATTGATGATTGTGTAGCCAAAAATATGACGGGATGCCTCCGATCGGGGAATATTTATTCCACCGGCACCGATAATCACGCCAAGCTCGGCCTCGTAGTCCACCTGCTGAGTCACCTGGGGATCCCATGGCACCGGATCGAATGGACCGTTCACCGAAGTGGGAGACTTGGTGAAGAATACGGGAACCTGGGGAATTCTGGCTTCCCGGCCTCGAGCTGCGGACGACTCCTTCAAGTGGGCCATGTAATTCAGCCCGAGACAAAAAATGTTCTTCGTCGACCTGGGGATTGGGGCACACCACCGTATCGAGTCGAGCGCGCGGGTCGCACCGGTGGGCTTGGAGGCCAGAGATTCGGCGGCCAAATCCCGCATCCGTTTCCAGCAATCCGGTCCCGCTTGAATCAATTCGAGAAGTGATGACGGAAAGGCCGCAGGCCATTTGCCGGCCGCGGCAATTTCCAAATCGATCGCGCACTCCTCCGAGATGGCGCCAATGCGCGGCCTGGCCGAATCGCGTTCGCAAAACGTGATATATTTCATTTTCTATAATTCTCCCCATTGAAATCGCGGCTACAGTAGCGCAGCCATGGGGGGATTACAATGGCGGCCGGGACTCTTGATTTTCTGGAGCTGCGACGGATTCCAATGCCAAAATAGATTTGACTTCGCATGTCGGCATTTGTAAAAATCACAATAAGAAACCTGTGCACAAGTAGCTAAAGTAAGCAGTTAAAGATTGTGAGCTTCCCGATCCCTGAAAGCTGCCGAAGGGCGAGCGATCATCGCCCGACTGGACCATCGAGCGGAAAAACCGGCGTTTACGTCGATTTTTCGATACCGATGAATCGTTTTTGTGAGCGCACGCGTTTAATGATTGGGCTTTCGAGCGAGCATGAGATTGTTCCAGGAAGTTCCGAAAGCTCGATCTGGCAAACGCGAGGAGATTTTGAGATGAGATTTCGACGCCCCTGCTACATGGCGCTTCTGTTTGCGATTGTCGCGGCCTCGCCGCTCTTGCACGCGCAGACCCCACAGGGCCCTCCTCCCCCGCCGAAACCCAGCGCTACCGCGAATTTGCCCTTTGACCCTCATGATTTGAATGGGAACTGGATCGGTGACAATCAGGACTCCGCTCATGGGAGAAGGAATTGGGGCAGCTACGACCAGAGGATTCCCGAACCGCCTTTGACGGATTGGGCCAAGCAGCACTTGTTGATGAAATCGATTTCACACGATCCAATTTATGGAAAGCCTCTGCCCTTTCGTCCCGAGCATTACCGTATCGCTCCCTGCCCGTACAATCAGGACCCTTGCTACTCCACGGACCCGAACGGCGTCCCCGCCAATGTTCCCGATGGCGAGTATCCCGGCAAGGATTGCGAACCGATGGCCGCGCCCGCGATGTACGACTACCCGAGCCTTGGGTTGCTTACATTTTTTGAGTCGCCGGAACGAATTGTCCAGTTGAACAATTATCACCGCGAGTGGCGGATCTTCTGGATGAACCGCGAGCATCCGAAGGAAATGGACCCCACGTTCGAGGGGGACTCCACAGCGAAGTGGGAGGGAAACACGCTGGTCGTGGATACGGTCGGCTTCAATGGCAGGACACAGATCACTCAGAACCTGGGCCAGTGGAAGAGCGATGCATTCCACCTTGTGGAGCGCTACACGCGAGTGGATCACGATCACCTGGTGCTGGACATGACATATTCCGATCCGAAAGCGTGGGGCGACGCCTCCTGGCCGGGGTTCGTAAGGTATTACCATCAGGTTTCTCCCGAGAAGCTTCATGACAATACGTACCAGTACGACCAATATACGGAGTGGATCTGCAGCCCCGAGGACAACAAGAATTTCGATCAGAGAGTCACCGATCGTTATCAGAAGAAGTAAGTGGAAACGACCAAAGGAAGGTATGCGATGAGATTGCTGAAACGTGGCGGCCTGTTCGTTGAATGGCTTGTTCTTGTGTTGATTGCAACGCCTGTCTTCGCCCATCATGGCTATGCGGCGTACGACATGACGACCACACTATCCGTGAAAGCGACGATCGTGAGTATTGTGATGGAAAACCCCCACTCGACCATTTCCTTCGACGTGAAGGACGACAAAGGGAATATCCAACACTGGTTTTCAGAAAGCGGTAATCCGCGGAACATGAGGCAAGATGGCTACACCCAGGACAACCTGAAACCGGGTGACGAGGTGACGGTGTACTACCACCCGTCCAGGAACGGCGAACACGTGGTCGTTTTGACAAAGGTTGAATTTCCCGACGGCCATTCGCTGCCCAAGAAACATACCGACGATAGCGCACAGTGATTTGCAGATTTAAACGGGCCGGACAGGATCATTGAGAAATTTTAAATTGCGAACGCGCGTTGCGGGTTCGATATTTGCATTGGCAACGGTGCTGTTGTCCGCGCCGCACCCGTCCGGTTTCGCGCAGAGCCAGCCAGCCTCCCCGTACATCGACAAGACCGGTCCCAGGCCGGCGGGAACCGCGAATCTCCCTTTTGATCCTCACGACTTCACGGGAGACTGGTACGGGGACCGTGTCTCCCGAAACAGCCGTTGGGCGAATAAAACTCCCGAACCTCCCTTGACCGATTGGGCCAAGGAACACCTGCTTTACAAATCGATCTCGCATGACGCTTTAGCCGGCACGCTCAGAGACCCCAAGAACCCTCCCAACGAAAGTCTCGACGACTCAGCACGGGCCTACTACGCGACAGACCTCTACGGCGTCATCGCCAACGACCCGTTCGGCATGTATCCAGGCAAGGATTGCGAACCCCATGCCGCGCCCGCAATGTATGACGTTCCCTATCTGGGTGTGCTGACGTTTTTTATGTCGCCGGAGCGAATCGTTCAACTGAACAATCATCAACGCGAATGGCGGATCTTCTGGCTGAACCAGAATCACCCGAAGGAAATGGACCCGACATTCGAAGGCGACTCGGTTGCTCATTGGGAGGGCAACACGCTGGTTGTGGACACGATCGGGTATAACGGGCGGAGCATGATCACCGGCGTCGTGGGCCATTCGATGAGCGATGCGTTCCGCCTCGTCGAGCGCTATACGCGCGTGGATCATGACAACATGGTGATCGATATGACGTATTACGATCCAAAGGCGTGGGGCGACAAAGCATGGACCGGATTTCATCGATATTACCGCCTTGTTCCCATCCAACAGGTTCACGATCTGAACTATAAGTCCGACTCGTTCACCGAATGGATTTGCAGCCCCGAAGACAATCTAAAATTCGATCAGAAGTTGATCGAGCGATACAAGAAGCAATGAAGTTCACCGATCAAGCGACGCGAAGCGTTTTCGTTGGATTATTGAAAATCGCGATGAGAAAGCACTTCGTGCTTTCGGTCATTGCGCTGTCAATCGTGGCGCCATTTGCCTCGGTTCCCCCGCTCCTAGCGCAGGGCGCCGCCCAAAACATTCCGAAGTCCGCCGCCGCGAACCTCCCGTTCGATCCGCACGACCTGTCGGGAGACTGGATTGGTGAAAACACCGCGGAAAACAGCCGTTGGGCAAATAAGACACCGGAACCTCCGCTGACTGAATGGGGCAAGCAGAATTTACTTTATAAATCGATCACGCACGATGCGCTGTCCGGCACGCTCCGTGATCCCAATAAACCGCCAAACGATAAAGGCAGTGTCAGCGGCGGCGACAGAAACTTCTACGCGACCGATCCGAACGGCGTCCCGGCCAACGACCCGGCGGGCATGTATCCGGGCAAGAATTGCGAACCGCTGGCCGCCCCGGCCATGTTCGACATTCCTTTTTTGACATTATTAACTATCTTCGAAACAAAAGAGCAGATTTACTTGCTGAATAATTTTCAACGCGAATGGCGAATCTTCTGGCTCAATCGAGAACACCCGAAAGACATCGATCCGACGTTCGAGGGAGATTCGGTCGGCCACTGGGAAGGAAACACACTAGTCGTAGATACGATCGGTTTTAACGGCAGGACCGCGATCAGTGGCGAAGTGGGCCACGCCAAGAGCGATGCCTTCCATCTTATCGAGCGTTTCACGCGCGTCGATCATGACGACCTGATGATCGATATGACGTATGCCGATCCGAAAGCGTGGGGCGATAAAGTCTGGACCGGATTTCACAAACATTACAAATATGTGCCGATTGAAAAAGTTCACGATATGACTTACAAGTCCGACTACTTTACCGAATGGATCTGCAGTCCCCAGGACAACAAGGCTTTCGATCAGAGGGTAACCGATCTGGCCACGAAGCATTGAAAGGCTTCCCTTCGGGGACAAATTTGTATAGATTTTAATCTCAAATGCGAAAACAATTTACAGCTTCAATCATTGCAATGGCGATAGCGCTGGTCTTTGAGCCTTTTCTCCCGGCATTCGCGCAGACCGCTGCCCAGACTGCTCCAAAGCCCTCTGCGACCGCGAATCTTCCTTTCGATCCGCACGATCTGTCAGGCGATTGGACCGGCGAAAAAAGCAAACGAAACAATCGCTGGGCCAACAAGACGCCGGAACCTCCCCTGACGGACTGGGCGAAGCAGAATTTGCTCTACAAATCGCTCTCTCACGACTCTTACTCCGGCACTCTGCGAGATCCCAAGATCACTCCCAATGACGCGGTGCCCGACGACGCACGGTCCTTCTTCGCAACAGACCTGTATGGCGTCCCGGTCAACGATCCGAACGGAATGTATCCGGGCAAGGATTGCGAGCCGATGTCCACACCGGCGATGTACGACGTACCCTATTTAGGCTTGCTGACGTTCTTCATCACTCCGGATGCGATCTATGAATTGAACAATCACCACCGCGAATGGCGTATTTTTTGGCTGAACCGGGAACACCCCAAGGAGATGGACCCCACGTTTGAGGGTGACTCGATCGCTCATTGGGAAGGCAACACGCTGGTCGTGGATACCATCGGCTATAACGGTAGAACAATGGTCAGTGGAGCCGTTGGCCACTCGAAGAGCGACGCGTTCCACATGGTCGAGCGATTCACACGCACAGATCACGACACAATTCAGATCGATATGACGCTATCCGATCCGAAAGCGTGGGGCGACAAGTCCTGGCCTGGATTTCACAAGTATTACCACCTGGTACCCATAGAAAAAGTTCATGACCTGGTTTACAAGTCCGATTACTTTACCGAATGGATATGCAGCCCGGAAGACAACAAAAACTTCGACAAGAAGGTCATCGAGCTTCAACAGAAGCAAAAATAAAGGCTCACGATTTGCGGCCGACCATATCTTCGTTGCTCAGAGGCGAAGCAACCTGGCCGCGTTTTCACCCAGGATCGCTCTCTGATCGGCGGCGTTTAATCCTGAACTCAGCACGAAATCGGCTTCGCGGTCTTCGCCCCAGAGCGGTTGCTGAACGTATTCATTCCCTGCCGCGTCGCGCTGCGATCGATCGTTCGCGGATACCGGCTCATTCACGGCCGCCGGGAAATCGGTACCAAAGACAACATGATTGGCGCCGACTTCCACGACCAGATGCCTCAAATTCTCCGCGGTGAACACGACCGAGTCCACGTAGATCTGTTCCTTGAAATAATCACCGGGCAACTTCTTGATCGGCCTGCAGCTCGTCGGAATCTTTTCCGCGCAGTGATTCGAGCGTCCCAGGTAGGACGGCAGATACCCGCCGCCGTGCGCCGCGACAATTTTTACTCCGGGATAGCGGTCCAGTGTTCCGTCAAAGATCAGGTGAGAGAGAGCGACGGTCGTCTCCAGCGGATTGCCGATCACATTTCCCAGGCTGCCATTCCCCTGAAACCGTTTCTCGCCTTCTTCGAAACCGACGGGATGAGTGAATATCACGATTCCTAATTCCTCGGCTTTGGCCCAGAACGGATCGAATTTGCGCGCGGACAGCTCTTCTCCATTCACGCTCCCACCGATTACGAATCCCCGGAAATTATATTTCTTCACGCCTTCGTCCATCTGCTCAACCGCAAGGTCGGGATGTTGTATCGAGACCGCACCCAAGCCGACAAAACGGTCCGGGTGAGCGGTACACAAATCGGCGAGCTGCTCATTCTGGCGTTGGGCAAGGCGGCCGGCCAGGTCACGGTCCGCCCAGTAGTTGTAGCCGGAAAACAGGCTCAGCGCCTGTACATCAATTCCGCGTTCATCCATGCTCTGCAAACGATCCGCGATCTTGGCCGGCTCCAGCATGGTGAAACGCCGCTTGGGATTTAGGAACCCGGAGTCTTCTTTGGTATTTTGCTCATACCCTTTCAACAGATCGCGGATGTCGGGGAAACAGTGACAGTGGAAGTCGACTGTCTTCAGGCGGCGTCCGCCTACGGAAATCTCGCGTCGTTTCACCGAAGCTGCGGTCTGCGTGGGATTGGCAGCCGCATTCATCAGCCCCGAGCCGCCCAGTAAAGTTCCGGCCATGGCGCCCGCCACGTTCCTAAGGAATTCTCTGCGATCGGACATTCCGAGCCTCCATGAGAAACTCAAGGCACATGACAATCACAAACCAATGGAAAACAAAATAAGACGGTGGCCGGAGTTCTTGAGGAGTCCCGATCGATCTACTCCAGGATTCCTCTAATTGACGTCATTTCACACCCGCTCATTATTCAAGTCAAGCCTTCTTCGAATAGATCTCCAGTAGCGCAGGCTCCAGCCGGTGGGTTTTGAATTCTGTAAACTCAAAGGAAAGAAAAAGCCACAGGCTGAAGCCTGTGCTACTGGAGGCCCATCACCATCCGGGGAGGATCTTCCCTACTTTCCGCCGTTGGCCCACTTGGCCATGGCCTGCCAGTCCGGATCGTCCTTGGTTTCAAACTGCCGACCGCCGCTGTGTTCTACGGTCAAGTCGCCGCCAGCCAGTGGCGAGAGCGGGCGAAGCAGCAATTTGCTGTTCATCGGGTCGTCGCCGTTGACGAGCTTCGAAACATTCTCGAAAATCTGACGGGATTGCTCCTCGGTCCACGTCTTGCTCCCGGTCGAAAGCGGCACCAGGTATTGAGGACCATTTCCCGACCCGTGGCACGAGTAGCACCGTGCATGGCCCGGTCGGTCCTTCAGAAAAATGGGCTCGATGCGCGCCTTGAAAACTTCATAATCAAGATTCGGCGCTGCTTTGGCCGGCGCTTGCCTTGCCGGCGCGCCGCTCGACAGCGCTGCGCTGAACACAATTCCCGCGAAAACAAAAAGAGCGGCAACTTGTCTGGCATAAAGTCTGGATATCACGAATTGCCTCCGATGGCGTAGCTTTCAACTTCAGTTTGGTGAAAGGAACGAATTCCCGCATGCGACTTGCAATTTCAATGCACCGCTACCGCAGCCATCCGTCCCGCTTCTTCCCCGACCGGGATGCGCGTCGTGATCTTTAAGGTTGTTGTATCGACAACCGACACAGACCTGTCCGCAGCGTTTGAAATGTAGGCCATCTTGCCGTCGGGAGTAAACGTGATCCAGTTCGGCGAGCCGGAAATCGGATCGTGTCCCGGCGGCATGAGCGCAGGCGTATGGACACGTCCCACATACTTAAGATCGGGAAGTGAATAAATAAACGCAGCATTGTATGCCTTGCAGTTCACCCATATCGTTTTGCCGTCGGGAGAGATTGTCAAACCATGTCCCGACTGTGACGTCCCAAGAGTGGGCTCGTCATCCGGAAGCGTAACTCTTGCAACTTCCTGGTGGGTTGCAAAATCCAGCACAGCGAATCCGCGCAGGCGCGCCACTTGCACATACACCCGGCGGGCTGAACCATCCGGATTGGAATCGAGCTGGACGACCTGCGTTCCAGCCTCAAATTTATGATCCCAGGCAATCGTCTGTGACTGAAGATCGAACACCTCGATGAAACCCGCGCCCTCCGTCGTGGCGATTGCGAACTTGCTGTCAGGTGTCACAACCACGTCGTGCAGTTTCACTTTGCTGGGGATGCTTTTCACCAGTTGCAGCGTGGCCGCATCGATGATGTCCAGCGCGCCGGGAGTTTCAGTGTTGCAGACCAATATCCATTTCCCGTCCCTGGTCACAGCAACATCGGCCGCATGACCGCTGACCGGCACTTCCTTGATCTTCTTTCCCGACTTCCGGTCCACCACCGTGAGAATCTTTTCGGTAAACTGCGTGATGTAAACACGTTTCCCGTCCGGAGAAATCGCGACTGACTCGGGCACCTGAATGTCTTTGATCTCCTGCACGACTTTGTTCTTCCCCGTGTCAATGACAGACACCGTGGTTCCAGCCGTGTTCGCCACGTAAATGCGCGTCGAACCCGCCGCCAGGGGCATGGTGAGGAGTAAACAGGAAATCCCCAGATGTGTAGTCCTGGATATACATCGCTTGCTAAGAATATTTAATTTCATATGGCTGGAATCGCTCCTTATATGCCGGTCCGGAGATTGCAAACTCCGGAGTCTTACTGTCAAGTGAATAGACACGTTTCCATTCAGACGTCCAAATAAATTTTCCTTCAGAGTAAACTAAACCACCCGCCCATAACAATAGTTTACTCCACGTAGCCTCTCTGGAAGACGACAAATTACGCCTCCGGGCGGTAGTAACGGGCGTAGAACGCAGTGTCAAGGCGGTGCGCCTGATAAGCAAGGACCGTTCGGAACGGCCCGCACGCCGCCGGAAACCGGCCGTAGCGGCTATAGACGTATTCACAATACGCGATCGTCGCTTCAATCGCGATTGTCGAGTATTCCGGAATCCCCTTCTGAACTGCCGGAGCATCGAGCCACGCCGTTGTTTCGCCGCCATCGCGGAAGGCGCCCTTGGAAGGCGCGAACTTGCTTTCGAGAAACGCCAGCACGGCCTCCCTCATGCTGGAATAGTACGGAGGACAATACGGCTTGATGAGAGCCTGCCCTTGCCGCTCAAGACCCACGGCGGTCGGGACCACAATGTCTTTTCCCAATAATTTGAGCGCAGCCTTCATGACCGTCCCGGCAGCGGTGACGCGAGACAACCGTGGATCTTCCATTCGAAACCCGAGAGCTTGAGGCCATCCAAACGGATGCGCGGCAAAATGGGGAAAGCCGCCGAGCCCCAACGCCTGATTCATCAGTCCCAGATTCTGCACAATGGCTCCCTGCTCCACAGCGGCGAGCTCGAATAACCAGGATTCCAGGAAACTCACGGTCATGAAGCGACCTTCGCTTGGATCGTCATGAAGAGGCCCGCCTTTTGATTTGGCGAATTTTCCGATTCCTGCGGGACGAAAGCCATTGCGGTCGTCCACGACAAAATAATTGAAATCCCCGTTGAATGCCGAAAGCAGAATATTGAGATAGAGAGAAGTCAGTTCGTTTACAGGAATGAAGTACGTGCTGCCAGGGACGTTGGCGGACCACTTATTGAACGGCGGCAAAAAGGGCAGTTGGCGCGGGACGTCCAGTCTTCGGTCGGCAATGCGCACGCGGCTTCGTTCAAAGAGATTGCCGAGTTCGCGGTCGCGCGCCGCTTGCACAAGTCCCGCTATATCCTCGCGCGGAAAATCCTGGGGGCGGCGGAGCATCCATGTCCCGCTGTCATTAATTAGAAAAACGGTCACCGCGTGCAGCGCATCGGCGCTTGGCGCCGTACGGGCCACAAACTGCTTCATGATATTGCCGCCGCCCGCCTCCGGCACGCCGCCCGTGTCATACGGCAATTCACCGAGGGCGTACCCGGTCACACCGCACGCGGCAAACGCCAGCGCTGCTTCTTCCTCCGTCGTCAGCGGCTGCGGGGGCAACGCGCTTTCGTAAGCCAGCGGCCCGCCGTTTAATTTCATTCCCGCCGCAAACCGCCGCGACCTGCGATGCGTCAGCGCATCCAGCAGCGGATAGGAACGCACACGATCCCCGGTCGAAACTCCGGGCTTGGGCTCAATCTCATCGCGAATCATGCGGATTCTCCCTTTACCGTATTCGAAACGCCGGCCAATACTCTACGCACAGGGGCGCGGCAAACCACGGGAAATTGTACCAAGACTCATCCAAGAGTTACCTTCTGTCGTATTTAAGTTTGCATCTTTGCCCCGGATGAACTGGCTCCCTATCCGTACACCTGCATGCGGGCTTGCAATGAACGAAATAGTTGTGTTTTGATATCTGGGCATCGCGAGGCTTTGTTCTGACGCAGCCCCCCGGAGAGACAATTTATGAGCGGTAAGATCGTCCAGGTCGTTGCTCGAGTGACAGCGAAATCGGAGAAGGCCTCCGATGTTGCATCCATTTTGCGTGAACTTGTGGGGCCAACGCGGAAAGAAACCGGCTGTGTGAGTTACCGGCTGTTTCAAAACAACTCCGACCCAGCCGACTTTGTCTTCATCGAGGAATGGGCGAGCGATGCCGCGATCGACGCTCATTTGGGAACGGCTCACCTGCACGCTGCCCTCGGCAAGGCCATGCCGCATCTCACAAAGGCCCCGGATATTTGCCGCTTTTCCCTGCTGGAATAGAAAGTGTTGAACGATCATTTCGCAAATTCAAATTCACGACTCCGAGGGAGCGAACTTTTTATGAGCGATCGCAACGCGACTCCAGCGGCCAAAGCGCAATCGAAAGAATGCCGAATTTTCCAGGGCATCATTGAAAACGAAGGACGCGCCTTCAGCAACTGGGGTCTGAGCCGCTCGACGAAACCCGCTGTTTACGTCGAACCGGTGAGTTACGCCGATGTGCAGGCCGTCGTCCGCGACGCAAAATCTTTTCCCACACCTGTGCATCCGGTCGGGGCGCTGCTATCGGTCACTTCAACGATCGTGAATGACGGCGGGACGTTGTTGTGCACGAGAAAGCTGGATGAGGTTCTCGGGCTGGAACAAGACGCCACCGGCCGACGGATTGTCCGCGTCCAGGCGGGATGCCGCCTGAAAAAACTCAATCTGTGGCTGCAATCGCATGACGTCGAGATCCCCTTTCAAGCGGAGATTGGAGAAGCAACCGTCGGCTCGGTTGCCGTGGGCGACACGAAAGAATCCTCGCTCGACGGCCCCGGTTATTTCTCGTCGCACGTTGTGGCTATAACATATGTGGACGCAGCGGGAGAATTGCGCACCCTCTCCGACCATCAGGACGGACCGGCCTTCTATGAGTTCAAATGTTCGTTCGGCCTTTCCGGTATTGTGGTGGAGTGCGCGCTCGAAGTGCGCCCGGCGACGCTGTGCAGGTCCGATACTTCGATCGTCGCGTTTGATACGCCGGAAAAGCTTGCCGCGGAGTTGCTCCGCTTGCGCGAGGAATGCGATGCTCTCCTGGGCATTGTGTTCTTGCATCAGCTCGCAAGCTTCTGCGATCAGCGCTACAAAGCAGGCCTGGGCTCCGTCACCCCCGACTCTTCGCAGCCCGCCTGCGAAGAGTTTCGCCTGGCCAAGCGGCTCGCGATCCAGCATGGATTCGATGGCGTCGCTGTCCCGCAGCCTCGGGGCATCGTTTACTCACGAGCGGATTTCGTGAACGAATACTGGCGTCCCTCAGCCGGCGAGCGCCGCCTCGATTTCCAATACTACGAACACGATATCGCTCAGTTCACGCGCGTGTTCGCCGAATCCTACAAGTTCACGAAAGAGTTTGAGCAAAAAACCGGATTTGCGCCCAAGGGATGGGCGACCTATTTTGTGAATCGTCCAGAGAAAACAAAAAAACCATTTGGCCTCTATTCAGGCGGGCCAGGAGTCTCGTTTTCGTTCGATCCGTTTCATTCCGACCCGACCGAGGCGAAATGGCATCAATTCTCGAAGGAATATAACAAGCTCGCGATTCACACGCTTGGTGGAAACGCCTCGCCCATCCAAACGCAATGGCTGGGGCCTGGCGACGTGAGAATTCCCAGAAAACTGGCGCACCCGCGATTTACAACAAAATATTACGAACAACTACTTGGCTAGGTTTGCGGGCGGGGGCCCGTTTCGTTTTTGTTCACGTCGTAAATTCTCGTACAGCCTCAGGCTTTCAACGTCCG
>Ga0265331_10001945_pt1 | contig 14458 bp, 14 predicted proteins | sample 41923metaG_FD_202088 | JGI IMG/M metagenome (GOLD analysis project Ga0265331, IMG submission 202088) | Rhizosphere microbial communities from Carex aquatilis grown in University of Washington, Seatle, WA, United States - 4-19-23 metaG | ecosystem: Host-associated > Plants > Roots > Rhizosphere...
CCTCAAACAAGCGTATACTTACCACCGTCTCAAATCATCTCTACCCACGACTATGAACGATTTTCCAAAGATGTGGCAGACGGCTCTCATAGAGATAGAATCAGCCGTATCTCAGGCCAATTTCTCCACATGGTTCAAGGAAACGAGCATCATCAAGGAAGAGGACGGCACTATCTTCCTCGGCGTGCCGAACTCATTCACCCAGGAATGGCTCCAAAAGAAGTTCCATAACTCCATCCTGCGCATCCTGCGTCAGATGAACGAGCGCGTCAGGGCCTTGGAGTACATCATCATCAAGGAAGAGAAGGCCTCAGGCGCCAAGAAGTCTGCCGCCCCGGCCCCGACGATGTCCATGCCCCTCCAGGATTTCTATATCAACAGAGACGACAACCTGAATCCGCGCTACACCTTCGAATCATTCGTGGTCGGCCCATTCAACGAGCTCGCCTTTGCCGCCGCCCAGACCATCATCAAGAGCCCGGGCCAGTCATACAACCCTCTCCTGGTCTACGGCGAGACCGGCCGCGGCAAGACCCACCTCATCCAGTCCGTCGGCAACCGCATCAAGGCAGACTTCCCGAACAAGAAGGTCTTCTACATGACATCCGAGCGCTTCGGCAATGAATTCCTGAACGCTCTCCAGGAAGGCAAGGCCCAGCAGTTCAAGGAGAAGTACCGGAAGTACGATGTCCTCATCATGGACGACGTGCAATTCTTCTCCGGCAAAGAAAAGATCCAGGAAGAGTTCTTCCATCTCTTCAACCTCTTCGTAGACACGCAACGGCAACTCGTCTTCTCATCCGATAAGCACCCGAATGTCATTCCAGGTCTAGAAGACAGGGTCCGCGGACGTTTCAATGCCGGCATGGTGCTCGACATCCCCGAGCCCGACCAGGAGTCCCGCATGTACATCGTCCGCGCAAAATGCGCATCCTACAACATCACCCTCTCTCCCGAGATCATCGAGCACATCGCCTCGACCATCAAGGACAACATCCGTGAGATCGAGGGCGTCGTGAACATCATCGCCTGCCAGACGCAGTTCAAGAGCCGCGAGCTCTCCCTCAATGAGATCAGGAATATCCTGAAGAACAACACCAAGCCCAAGAAGCTCCTCTCCGTGAAGGAGGTCGTCAAGACCGTCTCCGACTTCTATAACCTCGCCGAGGACGTCATCTACAACAAGACCCGCCGCAAGGAGGTCGTCAGGCCGCGCCAGGTTATCATGTATCTCTTGCGCGAGGACTTCAACGTCTCATTCCCCTCGATAGGCGAGAAGCTCGGCGGCAGGGACCATACGACTGTCATCCACTCATACAACAAGGTCAAGGAAGAGCTCAAGAGCGACACGGTCTTGTCGCAGGAGGTGAGCCAGTTGAGATCTATGTTGTAAAGCTGTGGATTGTGTGTGATCAGAGGGTGATCTGAATAGGACAAGACGACACAGTTTGAGGACGGCGGGTGAGTTGATAACAATCGGTGCGGCGAGCTTCACAGGAAGCACGGCGAGTGTGGGGAACAGGAGGCCTGAGAAGAAAGACATTCTAGAGATACCCACATATCCACAGGGCTAATAATAACTATAATCTTTATATATACTTAAGACCATGAGATGTGAAATACAACTCGATAAGTTTAAACAGGCAGTCTCTCTCGCGGAGCGCGTCGCCGGTCGCAACACAAATCTTCCCGTCCTTTCATGTATCCTGCTCGAGATCGGCACGACGAGCATCAAGATACGATCGACCAACCTCGATGTGGGCATCGAGGTAGATGTTCCGGCCAAGTCCGATACGGAAGGCACCTTTGCTGTCCCGGCCAGGACTATCTCCTCATTCCTGGCGCAGGCGAGCGACCGCGACCAGATCGCGCGTTTGGAAATGGCCGGAGGGAACCTCATCCTCGTCGTCGCAAAGTCTCGAGGCGTGATCAAGACTGTCCCCCCTGATGATTTCCCGGCCATACCCGCTGTGAACGATGGCAAGCCCATACAGGCCCCTACAGAGGCCTTCATCAAGGGCTTCAGGTCTGTGTGGTACAGCGCATCTGTCTCCAACGTGAAGCCTGAGCTCTCGAGCATATATATCTACAAGGACGGCGAGACAGCCATATTCGTAGCCACGGATTCATTCCGCTTGGCCGAGAAGAGGGTGACTCTGCCGAAAGGCGCCAGCATCGAGGATATGCTCATCCCCTTCAAGAACACCATCGAGATCGTGAAGATGCTCGAGACGGCTGGTCCGACAGTGTCGGTCAGGTCGAACAAGAACCTAGTCTCGTTCGAGGCCAACGGCACGCGCATAACCTCGCGCATCATCGACGGGGTATTCCCGGACTATCGCCAGATCATCCCCAAGAGCTTCACGACAGAGGCGGTCATGCTGAAACAGGACCTGGTGAATGCGCTGAAAGTCTCCAATGTATTCTCCGACTCGTTCAACCAGATCCACATCACCGTCGACCCGAAGAAGAAGCTGTTCCAGCTCGATACCAAGAACAACGATGTCGGCGAGAACAGCTCGATGCTCGACGCTGCCATCACCGGCGAGCCTGTCGAGATCAATTTCAACTCGAAGTACGTATCCGATAGCTTCCAGGCCATAGACGCTGACAGCGTCTCGCTGCAGTTCAACGGCCGCAACAAGCCCCTCGTCGTCAGGCCGGTCTCAGGCGACCAGACGTTCATGTATCTGGTCATGCCGATGAATAGGTAAATGAAGAGCATCAGCGAATTCTTCGCCAAGGTCCAAGGTCGCCAGATGAAGGAGCTCCTGGCCCGTCAGTCCGTCCAGGAAGCGCTCAAGAAGGCCATATCTGCGGATGTACCGATCGAAGACATCTCGTTGAAATCATATGACCTGCGCATCCGCGGCTTGAGCCAGTCTGCGAAGACCGCTGTTTACATAAAGAAGGCCGCTATCCTGAAAGAGGCGAACGAGCGCCTCGCTCCGCGCGTGATCAGGGACGTGAGGTTCGAGGGCTGATCCCGGGAATCCCTCAATAGAGGGGAGCCAGACCGCTGCCCTGGCTATCTGCGCTGGTGCTCGTGCCTGTGGTGCTGGACAGCGAGCCATCCGGCGCGGGGTTCGGCGGGTTGTCGACCATGAATGTGGTCGTCGCCTGGGCGCGGTCGAAGACGCTATCGTACATCGTCACCGAGAGGGCATTCGATGCATAGAGGTTGCCGACGTCGGCTGGCACGAATGAGAATGAGAGAGGGTTGTTGTAGGCAGTCGTGACGTATTTGCCATTCAGATATACGTCGGTCTTTTGCGGGGGGAAGCGCCCGGCGGCGGCGAGATTCACGGTCATGTATTGTGCGGGCTCGATGGTCGAGCCAGCGACCGGCGCCGTGATAGACCCCATCGGGAAGTTCGCGGGGACATGGACATCGTCTGTCTGAGTGGGGATGGCGATGCTCTGCTGGTCCTGGAAGCTCGGGTGGGCGGCCTGGTAGCCCTTGAGCCACTGTGCGACCGCATACTCCCAGTAAGGGAACTGCGAGTCTGTCGAGGCCGCCATCGGCGACGAGCCGCTCGGGTCATCCTTGTTCACCCAGTAGAGGATCGAATGCACGTTGTTGAAGACGACTTCCTGCCTGGTCTCAGGCGGGGTGTATTGGGTGGCTACCTTTCCGGAGATGGTGTCCTTCCAGTATGAGACTCCTCCCTGCCATGAGCCGCGCAGGACCGGCTTGCCGTCCGTGAGGGGAGCTGGGGCCGGGCCGAACGAAGCAGCCGGGCGAGTCTTGGCGACCTGGGACATGAATCCGCCCCATAGGGGCGAGATGATGAGGCCGGCAACATTGTGCTGCATGGGCACGTTGTCGTTGTTGCCGGCCCAAGCTCCCACGACGAGGTTGGGCGTATAGCCGAGCGTCCAGACGTCACGGTAGTCGTTCGTAGTGCCGGTCTTGATGGCGACGGGGCGGCCGATGCTCTCGCCGATCGGCTTGAGGCTGTCCATCCTGACCCCTGTATCCGAGAGGATGCTGTTGATCTGGCGGGCGATGTCGCTCGAGATCACCTGCTGCGGCGCGAGGGAGGCCTTCTCCAGGACGTTGCCGTCGCGGTCGTCTACTTCTAGCACTGAGCGATATGGGTTGCGCACGCCGTCATCCGCGAAGACGCCGTATGCGCTGGTGAGATCGAGCAGGCTGACTTCGCAGCCGCCCAGGACGAGCGTCAGGCCGCATTGGTCGGGCGTCGATATGGAGAGGCCCATATCCTCGGCGGTCTTGATGGAGTTAGGGATGCCCGCCAGATAGAGAGCCTCCACGGCAGGGATGTTCCTGGACTGGGCCAGCGCGAAGCGCGCAGGTATCGGACCTTCGTAGGTGTTGTCGTATTCCCCCGGAGAATAGCAGACCTTCTTCGGGTCGTCGGTCGGATTCTTGGGCGTGCCGTCGGGGTTGCAATACGTGGAGAACTCAGTCTTGATGTCCCAGAGCACTGTCTCGGGGGTGAAGCCTTCCTTGAAGCCTGTCGCATACACAAAAGGCTTGAATGTCGATCCTGGCTGGCGTCTGGCCAGCGTGACGTTGAAGTTGCCGTCTATTGTGGGGTCGAAGTAGTCTCTGGAGCCGACCATCGTCAGGATATCGCCGGTCTGCGGGTCTATGGCGATCATGGCGGTGTTGCTGGCGTTGTAGTTGCTGGCCAGAGATGGGGCGAATTTGTCTATGGTCGCTTCGGCCTTCTCTTGCATATCGTAGTCGAGGGTCGTGATGACCTTGAGGCCGCCGCTCGCCACGACATCCTCGCCGTATTTCTGAGTGAGGTAGTCGCGCACGAACATGACGAAGTGAGGCGCTCTGATGCCGCCGGAATTCTTGGCCAGGAAGATGACCTTCTCGGCGATCGCCGTGTCATAGTCTGCCTGGCTTATGACGCCGAGCTCTTTCATGCGCCCGAGGACGGTCCTCTCTCGAGCGTCGAGGGATGCTTTGTTGTTGCCGTAGGGAGAATAGAACGTCGGCGCCTGCGGGATCGCCGCGAGGTATGCGGATTCGGCGAGCGTGTCGGCCTTAGCCGGGTGCCCGAAGAATTCCTGGCTGGCCTCCTCGACGCCGAAGACGGTGCCGCCATACGAGGTCTCATTGAGGTACGTCTTCAGGATGTCGTCCTTGCTCATGGCGCGCGTGAGCTTCACGGCGAGGACCCATTCCTTGATCTTCCTGGTGAGGGTCTTGTCGGTGGTGAGGAGGCTGTTCTTGACGACCTGCTGAGTGATGGTCGACGCGCCCTGGTCGTACGATCCCATGAAGATGTCGGTCAGGAAGGCACGGATGATGGATGTCGGCTCGATGCCGATGTTCGTGTAGAAGTTTGAGTCCTCGATGGCGATGGTCGCCTGGGGGATGTACGGGGACATGTCCGCCAGATTTATGCTCGTGCGCTTGGCATTCGTGCCCGTGTCGAAAAGGAGCACCGTGCCGGTGCGATCGTAGATCTTGGTGGATTCGCTGACTTTCCTGTCCGCGATCGACTGGACGTCAGGTATCTCCAGGGTGGCTACCCAGAGAGTGAATATGCCCGCGAGGACCAATAACGCCGAAGCCGCCAGGATGATGGCGGCTCTGGCGTGTCGATGCCTGCGCTTCGCTTTGTGCGAGTGCTTCTGCCGCTTCATTGCGTTAGAGGGCCAGTATAGCACGAGGGGGCCTACTCCTCCCACTTGTCGTTGAAGGGGTCGATCTCTTCGCCATCGAGGCTGGCCTCATCGGCAGCGTCCTCGGCATCTTCCGAGGCCCCTTCGAGAGGTTCAGCCTCCTCGACGGCGGGCACGAGAGGGTCAGTCGCATCGAGGTCGAGGTCGCGCTTCGGAAGCTTGTCGGGAATAGCATCCTCGACGAGCGGAGCGGCCTTCTTTGTGACTGCCTTCACGGCAGCGGCTTGTTTCTTTGCGGTAGCCATGGGTACTTTTGTACCAAAGCTGCGCGCATCTTGCAACGGCCTCTATATGTGGATAATTCATACCTGGATACCGAGGTCACCTGACAGCCGCAGAACGGGCGAGAGCTACGGCGATGGCGTCGTATTCGTCGTCGAGCATCTCTGTTTTCGGGGGAAGCTTCACGAGGAGGCTGACCATCTTGGCGACCATGGCCTTGTCGCTCGAGCCGTTCCCCGTCACTGCGGACTTGATCTCCATGGGGGTGTATTCGTAGACGGCGGCTCCATGCCTCAGCGCCTCGTAGATGATGATGCCGCGCGCCTCGGCGACGCGCATAGCGGTCTTCTGGTTCTTTGTGATGAAGAGGTTCTCTATAGAGAGCTCTTCAGGCTCGAACTCATCCATGACCCGGGCTATCTCTCGGCCGATCTGCCCGAAGCGCTCATATATGGTGTCTCTGGCTGAGGTCTGGAAGCAGGCAGAGTAAAGCAGCGACTCCGTGCCGCGCGACTGCCGCTCGATGACGGCGATACCGAGCCTGTCGTACCCTGGGTCTATGCCGATGATGCGCATAGGAGCATTATACCAGTAGTAGATCATCGTCGATTATATTTTGTGATATAGTGGCGCCATGAAAAAGACCATCGTCATAGTCGCAGTTCTCGTGATAGCGCTTGTGCTTGTCATTCTCGCCATCGCCTCGAACCAGAATAGCCGCAAGCAGTCTGGGGATGAGATCACTATCGGGTGGTTTGGGCCGCTCTCAGGCCCAGTAGCTTCGTTGGGCGAACAGAACCTTAGAGGCATCGAACTGGCTATCAAGGACCACGGAAATGGTCACGTCAACTTGCTCAGAGAAGATGACCAGTTCACGGCGAAGAATTCGATCAGTGCATACGAGAAACTGAAGACAGAGCATGTCTTCATGATGATGACCCCTACGTATAACGGAGTCATGGCGCTTGCCTCGACTGCCGACAAAGACAAGATATTCGTAGCCAATAGCATCGATTCGAGCAGCGAGATCGCGCGGGCAGGCGACTATGTCCTCGGTCTCGGTTACTATGCTGATGGTCATGGCATGAATTTTGCCAGGAACATAGAGGCCTCTGGAGCCAAAAAGGTGGCAGTCTTCTACAATCAAGGCGAGACGTTCACGCAGCTCATAGTCGATGCATTCAAGCAGCAACATAAAGGAAATATATCTCTCGTCGAAGGATACAAGCCTGATCAGACAGACTTCCGGACCAGCATAAGCAAGATGAAGGATCTTGGCATCGATACCGTTCTCTTGATCGGTTGGGATGAGTCGGGCTTCTTTATCAAACAATCCAAGGCTCTCGGTTTCAGACCGACGGTGTTCGGGCTGGCGAGCTTCACGAGCCCGGGGTTCCTCGCCAATGCGGGCAGCACGACTATCCCGATGTATTATCTCGGATGGGATCAGGACTCGCCCGAATACAATGATATCGTCAGTAAATATCAGGCAGAATACAAAGCCGTCCCCTCACAGCCGCTCTTTGTGGCGCTCGGCTATGATGCGATGACATTCATACTAAAGACGCTCGACAAAAGCTCGGATCCTGAAGCATTCAGCAAGAATCTCTATCAGACGACAGTGCAAGGCCTGACAGGGAATATGAAGCTCGATGGCGATGGTATCGTCAGAGGCATAACAGCGCAGAGCAAATTATTCAAAGTCGGACAAACTCAGTAGCGAGTCATTCCGCGTTCGTGAAGACTTCCTGGACCTCGTCGTTGGCTTCGAGGTCGGCGACGAGAGCCGAGAGCTTGTCGACGTCGGCGTCTTCGAGGGGAAGGGTGGTCGTCGGTTTCCATTCATGGCCTTCTTTATGGAATGCCCATGAAGCGCTGCCGGGGGCCGCCAAGGCTATCTGGTGCGTGGCGAGGATATGCTTGATCTCCTGGGCGGCCTTATTCCTATTCTCGGTCAGAGCCTCGATGAGGATGGCGACGCCGCCGGGACCGTATGCTTCGTAGATGATGGATTCCATGACGACGCTCGTGTCTGTGGCCTTCTTCACGGCGCGATCGATAGTATCGTTCGGCATATTCTCCTCGCGAGCCTTGGCGATAGCGGCGGCCAGGCCGGGCGAGCTCACGTTGCCGCCGGACTTCTTGGCTTCGGTCGAGATGAGGCGCACGAGCTTGGTGTAGCGCTTGCTCTTGTCGGCGTCGTTCCTGGCCTTCAGATGCTTGATCTTCGAGAATTTGTTATGGCCGGACATATGAGAAGTTTACAGTGCAAAATACAAAGTGAGAAGCACTGCAATCCCTATACAGCCGCCCCTTCGCTCGAAGGCCTCTGCTCCAACCGTATCGACGCGAGACTAACGAGTAGCATGACCACATATATGAGACCTAATACGAAGAAAGCCGTCATCATGTATGTATTGGTCCCAGAATAACCAGCGCTTCCGCATGCTGTACCTCCCATGATCCTTTGGATGAAGAAGTATGAACCTCCTGCATCGCCACAGTCGCCGACATTGAACAGGAGGGCGGCTATTTGTAGAAGGATAGTCACAATGAAGGCCGACAGCTTGAATGACGCTCGAGTACGATGCTGGACGGCGGCAATCATGGAGATTATGAGCATGATGAGGATGAAAGCGACATAGAATATACCGCCTGCGAATAACTCCATGAGAGCAGCCCACCCACCCGTCGTGAACAGTATCGCAAAGAAGCTGATGACCGCATATATGACGACAAGCGCGAATAATGCCCACACGTTCAAGGTTATCCTTTTCATATGCATCATAGTATAGCTCTAAAGTAATTTAGCTGCGCCTTTCTCGCCGAGGTGGGCGTACGCCTTGTCAGTGACGACGCGCCCGCGGGGGGTGCGATCGAGGAGGCCGAGCTGGATGAGATAGGGCTCGTAGACCTCCTCGACGGTAGCCTGCTCCTCGGAGAGAGCCGCCGCGATGGTATTGAGGCCGACAGGGCCGCCGCCAAACTTGGTGATGATAGTCCGCAGGATGTCGCGGTCGGCGGCGGTGAGGCCGAGCTCGTCTACGCCGAGCATGGCCAGGGCCTTCTCGACGACCTCCTTCGAGAGGCGCGTCTTGTTGACTTGGGCATAGTCGCGGCAGCGCTTGAGGTGGTAGTTGGCCGTCCTCGGGGTGAAGCGCGAGCGGCTGGCGATCTCGCTGATGGCTGCATCGTCTATCTCGACGCCGAGGATGCCGGCTGAGCGCCGGACGATCTCGCCGATCTCGTCTACCGAATAGAGCTCGAGCTTGAAGACGCCGCCCGAGAAGCGCGAGCGCAGCGGGGCCGAGATCATGGCCACGCGCGTGGTGGCGCCGATCATGGTGAACGGCGGCAGGTCGAGCTGGATGGTGCGCGCGGACGGGCCCTTGCCGATGATGATGTCGAGGGTGCCGGACTCCATGGCAGGGTAGAGGACCTCCTCGATGGCCTTATTGAGGCGGTGGATCTCGTCGATGAAGAGGATGTTTCCAGGCGAGAGGTTGGTCAGGACTGAGGCGAGGTCGCCGACCTTGAGTATGGCGGGGCCTGAAGTGACTTTCATCTGGGCTCCGGTCTCGCTCGCGATGAGATGGGCGAGGGTGGTCTTGCCGAGGCCCGGTGGGCCATAGAAGAGGACGTGTTCCGGGGGGTGTTTGCGCTCTGCTGCAGCGGAAAGGAGGATGGAAAGGTTGCTTTTGATGCCCTTCTGACCGATGTATTCGTTCCAGCGGGTCGGACGGAGGGTCTGGTCCAGAAACCCTGATTCCTTCTCGGTATTATCGGTTTTATGCCCAGTGCTTGACATGTGGTGTCATTTATGCTAGGATATCACTCATACAGTACATATCAGATTCGAGCCCGAAAACCTCTCAGCGATGGCCTTCCAAGGTTTGGGCATGGTGCTAAGGACATGTTGGTTGCGATACTTCGGCATCGCGTACTGAAATTATCCTCGGGACCTTGCCTCGCTCACGACGTCAAGTCGAGAGATATCGCTGAGAGATTCACGCGCTTGAATCTCCTAGAGTTCGCGTCTGTCGGCATCCTACCTCTGTCCACAGCCAAAAAGCAATTGACAGTGGGGATTTCGGCTGTTTTGCTGCGTGCACCTCAGATGTGAGTCCTCAAGGAGCTTCCTCTCACAGCTTCGGCATATTGGCCTTGGAGCGTGGCGATCTCGGCTCTCTTGGTCGCAAGCTGCCTCCTCAGCGTGTCTGCCGCTAGGCGGGCATTCTCTTCTTGTCCTTTCGTTTGATCGGCCTCCTGCTCTGTCTGGGCCACTTCCGGTCGGAGCCTCCCGATCTCGAGATCCTCGGCTCTCTCTTGGCTCTCCTCTATAGCCCTGGCCCGTTGCAGGGCGACGCTCTCGGTCGATGCGCCTGCGGCCGCTGCTCTCTGTGCGAAAGCTATCCTTTTTGATTCTATGTCATGCAGCCTGTTCGATGCGTCTCCTATCTCCTTGCGCTCGGTCTCTATCTCTGCCTGGAAGCGTGCGATCTTGGCTGTATCTTCTGCTATAGTCCGCTGGAGGCGGCCTTTTTCTTCGGAGTGGTCCATCTCGCCCGCTTGGTTCGCGAGCCTGGTATGCTCATTCTCGTGCAGCTTCAGCCTCTCTTCGGTATGGAGGAGATCGCTTTTAAGTTGGGCGGAATGGCGCTCCTTTTCGCTGAGAGCGTGCTTTTTCGTCGAGTCTTTTGACTGTAGCTCCGCCAGCTTCCTTCTCAAGGTCGCAGCTTCGGCCTCTTTCTGCACCAGCTCGTCAGAAAGGGTCTTTTCGTCTTGTAGGGCCCGCTTGATATGCTCTTCTATCTGTCGTGCGTCGCTCATGGGTTTATTCTAGCATCAATCGGCGATCGCTATCACGCGCTCGAGCTCGTCGAGGGAGGTGACGCCGGCGAGGACCTTGAGGACGCCGTCCTGCTTCATGGTGAGGAATCCCTGGCCCTTGGCAGCTTCCCATATCTCGCGGTCGGTGGAGCTCATCTGGACGGACTTCTCGATGGCCTCGGTCATGAGGATGGCCTCGTATATGCCGACGCGGCCTTTGTAGCCGGTCATGTTGCACTGGGGACAGCCGACCGCGGCCCACATATGCGAGCGGTCAGTAGGGAGGAGCGAGGCGTCTTCGACGGACGAGAGCGCCCGGTCTATCTCGGCCGTGGCGGCGCTGTCGACGGGGATCTCCTTCTTGCAGACAGGACAGAGCTTGCGGACGAGGCGCTGGGCCATGGCTACACGGATGGCGGAAGGCAGGATGGACGGGTTGGCACCGAGCTCGATGAGGCGGGGGAAAGTGCCGGCGGCGTCATTGGTGTGGAGGGTCGAGAAGACGAGGTGGCCGGTCAGGGCGCTGTTGATGGCGATGTTGGCTGTATCGCCATCGCGGATCTCACCGATCATGATGATGTCAGGGTCCTGGCGGACTGCAGCGCGGAGGCCCTCTACGAATGTGTAGCCCTTGTCGTTGACCTGGGTCTGGACGATGCCGGGGAGGTGGTATTCGATCGGGTCTTCGATGGTGATGATCTTGACATCGGGGCTGTGGATCTTCTTCAGGAAGGCGTAGAGGGTCGTCGTCTTGCCTGACCCGGTCGGACCGGTGGTGAGGAGCATGCCATCGGGGCGGTTCATCTCGTGGATGAGCGTAGCGAGGAGCTTTGGATGGATGCCGAGCTCTTCGAGAGGGACGCTGATGGACTTCGGGTTCAGGATGCGCATGACGATGGATTCGTTGTAGGCGCCGGGGAGGATGGAGACGCGGACCTCGATATCGCCCTGGGCGAGCTTGATGGAGAAGCGGCCGTCCTGGGAGTCCTTCTTGATATTGAGCTTCATGCCGGAGATGAGCTTGATCCTAGAGAGGAGCAGCCCGTATGTCTCGAGGTCGATCCTGATAGCCTCATGCAGCACGCCATCGAGGCGGTAGCGGAGGAGGACATATGCCTCTTCCGGCTCGAGGTGGATGTCGGACGCGTCGATGGCGAGCGCTCCGGCGATCATAGTCTCGAGGATGCGCGAGACGCGGTAGATGCGCGTGCCCTTCATGGTCTCTTGCAGGGTAGAGATGATGGCGGGGAGGCTGGTGATCTTGTCGATGATAGTGGCGACCTCCTCGCTCGATATCTCGAGCGAGCCGGCACGGCTCTCATAGGCGAAGGAGAGGTCTTTGTACGACTTCCAGGCCTTCTCGAGGCTCTGGGTGGAGGCGATGGAGATCTCTGGCTGGTAGCCCTTGGCGACGAGCGCGGCGACGACGTCGGCGACCTTCTGGTCCTGAGGATTCCTGGCGGCGATACGGACCTTCTTGTCCTGGAGAGAATACGCGGCGACCTTGGCTGCGCGCGCGGTCTGCTCGTCTATGAGCCTGAGGGCGTCGGTATTGATGTTGGACGCGAGGAGGTTGGCATAGTCGATGCCGTATGTGCCCGCGAGGAGCTGGACGAGGTCCTCTTCTTCCTTGTGGAGGAGGTCATTGATCTTCTGGTTCTGCTTGTCCTCGTCGAAATGGATGGTCATCGGGCAGATTATAGCATGGCTGTCATTTTATTGACGTTCATACGCCCGAATGGTATAAGTGCCATTGGCTCCAGAATGTTTCTGTGGCCTGAAATAGTCCTTTCCTCCCAAAAAACCGTTAGTTTGTCCCATAGTTCCATGAAAATTCAGATTGTCAGATTACTCGCGCTGGGGTTCGCCCTGGCTTGTATCGCAGTGTTCAACGGCGGGTGTGCATATAAGGCCTACGATGCCAACGAAGTTTGTGCCGCCTCCATGGGTGATACGAACGCAAACAACACGAACGCTGGCAAAAACGGCAACGACTATGCGCACCAAGGCAGCTATGCGCATCAGAAGAGCCGCTACTTCGGCCCGGCATGGCCCGATCGGCAGCTCGACCCTTGTGCATCATGTGATCACAACAAGTTGAAGCCGGTGTCGACGGCCGCTCCGACTGCCCAACCGGCACCGGTCGTGCAGAACGCTCCTGTCCAGCCGGCGGCACCTCAGACAGTCGTCAATGTCTACTGTGACCGGTCGCCGACGCCACCGCCGGTGGCAGACACGGATGTCGAAGCTCCGCAGGAAGAACCCGCACCGCCGACTCAACAGCAACCAGCGGCGCCAGCGAATGCGCAACACACCTCGTATGTGTTGCCACAACAGCAGGTGCCGATGAATGATCCGGCGACGGTTCCGGCCGATTGGGCCGACAGTCCGCGTGGTCGGGTGTGTTGGGTCCGGTTCGACGCCAACGGCCGGCACTTCGGCGCGTGGTGTATCAGTAAGTTCAGTGTCGATGGGTTCCATTACTTCGTCGACGAGAAGACGCCGATCTACGAATACGCATGCTCCAACGGCAGCATGACCAAGCAGCCAGTCTCCTACGGCGATTACATCGCCGCCCATGACGGCCGCCGCGTCCGGTCCTGAACCACGCCCCCCGTTCTTCCTTCCGAGGCCGCTCTGTTCGCAGGAGTGGCCTCTTTTTGTACATGAATGTATCATTCGGGCATGAAAGCTTTCGCGTCCCATTCTCTGGAAGAGACTGCGCACATCGCGCAGCAGTTGCTGGCTGAGATATCGGAGAAGCATGCAGACGCCACGGTGCGCACAGGTGATACGAATGGCGCTGCTGTCATCGGCCTTTCCGGCCATCTCGGTGCAGGGAAGACCGCATTCGTAAAGGCTGTCGCTCGCGAGCTCGGCGTCGCAGGAGAGGTGACCAGCCCGACATTCGTGATCATGAAGATATATGAGACAGAGCACCAAGTATTCAAGAGGCTCGTCCACATAGACGCCTATCGCCTCGAACGCCGTGCAGACCTCGAGGCGTTGCGATTCGAGGAGATCGTCTCAGACCCGAACAGCCTCGTCATGATCGAGTGGCCAGAGAATGCCGAGCTGGCAAAGAAGTATGTCGACGGTTTTTTGAGATTCGAGGTACGTGATGGCGCACATTGCATCACCCAAGAAAAATAAAGCGGACCCTCTAAGGGCCCGCTGGCATCATGTTCTTGTACTTATCGAAGTCGGAGTCGAGCAGCTCGAACGCACGGAGCTGGAAGAACACTCGTCTGAGCTCCTTTTCCGTGTCGTAGAGCGCATATTCCGCCATTTTGTCCTCTACGATAGGCAGGAGGCCTTCCCATGGAGTCCCCTCTCGAATCTTGTCGTAGAATGGATGGAACATCAAGGCGCAGTAATCCTTGCAGAGCAGACTGACACGCAGCTTGAGCTTCGTGACCTTCCGGGTGTGCGGTTTGAGAATATTCAACATAACCATGAACATGGCGAGGGGTAAGAGTAGAACCAAAAGGTTCTCGCAGAGCACTACCGACACCAAGCAAGTCGCCAGTGTCGCTAGAAACCAATGCATGATTATGTGGCTCACCGTAGCACATTCGGAAGTGAACGTCTCAAGCAGTTCCCGCACATCTTTCTCGTTGAGTGCCTTATTCCAATGTTCGAGGACAGGCAGGGAGGTCGTCTTTTGAATTTGTACAGTTCATGTATACTTCGCTCATGAAAAAAGAAGAAAAGGCGCGCACATCACCGGCGTTGA
>Ga0265331_10001947_pt1 | contig 14457 bp, 12 predicted proteins | sample 41923metaG_FD_202088 | JGI IMG/M metagenome (GOLD analysis project Ga0265331, IMG submission 202088) | Rhizosphere microbial communities from Carex aquatilis grown in University of Washington, Seatle, WA, United States - 4-19-23 metaG | ecosystem: Host-associated > Plants > Roots > Rhizosphere...
CCTTTGGCCGCATCGATGCAAAGACTAGAAAAATTCACATGTATCCCACTCCCACACCCGATAACGGCATCTACGGTCTCGCCGTCGACCAACACGGAAATATGTGGGGCGGCGGTTGGCAAAAAGGCATGATCAACGAGTGGAACGCCGAAACCGAGGAAGTGAAGGAATACAAAGTACCCGACTCCTGGGGACAGGTCCGGCGCATCGGCGTCGACTCCAAAGGCATCGTGTGGGCGGCGGAATATCCCAGCGGCAGAATTGCAAGGCTCGATCCCACGAACGGCGAACTCAGCGAATTCCGAATTCCCCTGAACGGCGCGAAACCCTACGAAGCCTGGACGGACAAGCAAGATTACGTCTGGACCAGCGATCAGCCCCACAGCGCCATGATTAAACTCGACCCCAAATCCGGCAAGTTCGCCTTCTACCCCATGCCGCAACCGTTCCAGAGCGTACCGAAAATCCAGGTTGCCGAGGACAACACCATCTGGTTTGGAACGCGAAATATTCCCATCGCGACAGCGGTACACTTTTATCCCAACGGTTACACGGCAGAGGCTCCCCCGCTTCCGTAAGCTCGTTCATGATCGCTCCATCGTTCTTCGCGCGGCCGGGACGGCAAAGTTCGGCCATCATTGCGCTTTCTTGCCTTTCCCTTCACGACTTATTTATGCGCTGGCGTGTACATTTCTGGTGCAAGTATGCCCGTGGCACATCGCTTGGATTCATCGGGCGAGCTGCGCACAATTCGCCGGGACCCAATGGAATTGGCCGCCCTGTCCTGTTGCCCAAAGCCAACTACAACATCGGCATCGGCCACACGTTCGGATTCCTCAAGAGAACTCCGGCCAGCGACGAAATCATTATCGGCTCCATTATAGTTGGTAATATCTAGTTGGTAATATCAGCGCTTCATCGACCATGGGATTTCAGACGATGCCTATTGTGAATTGGATTTTGCGTTGGACCAGCTTTGCCCTTGCCGTCCTATCTCTCGCCGCAAGCGTCGGTTTGTTGATCGCCGATTATGCGATCGATCCTCCACTCGGGTTTACCGCAGCCGCGATTTCCGCCGCCCCTTTGTTCCTTGCCGGGGCGTCGTTCCTGATCGCGCAAACCTTGATTCGCCCGAGAAGCGCTGACCTGCTGAAAAACGTGCTGCTCGCCGCGACCTTCCTGCTGTGGGGTGCCGTTCAACTCATGCCGCAGAATACATTGTCGAGACGACTGGGCAACGTCGTTATCGCACTCTACGTTCTGGATATCGCCTGGGTAACAATCGGCGCAGTCATTTCACGCGAGAAAAGTTGAGGCAGGAACGCGTGGCTGCACCCGGGTAAAAGTGGCTTCCGTCTGTGCGGATTTGACTTTCTTTCGAGTCGTCACAATTCAAAACCGCCCAGGCTAAACCTACGCCGCTTTACCCCCCGAACTTCATCGCCAAATCAATCAGCGTCCGCACGCCCACACCCGTCGCGCCCTTCGCATTCCACGGCTTCGTATCGTCCTGCCAGGCCGTGCCGGCGATATCGAGGTGAATCCAAGGTGTGTCGCCGGAAAATTCTTTCAAAAACATCGCGGCCGTGATTGCGCCGCCGCCCTTGCCGGCGCCCACATTCTGAATGTCGGCGATACCGCTTTTGATCAATTCTCGATAATCGTCGTCAATGGGCAGGAGCCACATTTTTTCCCCGGCCACTTTTGCGCTGGCCAAAAGACGATCGGTAAACGCCTGGTCGGAGCCGAAAACGCCCACATTGATGTTTCCCAGCGCAACTACAACCGCGCCGGTGAGCGTGGCGGCGTCGATCAAATGCGTGCAGCCGAGCTGCTTGGCATAGGCGATGCCGTCGGCGAGAATCAGGCGGCCTTCGGCGTCCGTATTGATCACCTCGATCGATTTGCCGGACATCGCGATCTGCACGTCGCCCGGATTTTGCGCGCGGCCCCCCGGCATATTTTCGGCGGAGGGGACAACAGCGATAATTTTGCACGCGGGCTTCAAAGCCGCAAGCGCGCGCATCGCGCCGATCATGGCCGCGCCGCCGCACATGTCGTACTTCATTTTTTCCATATCGTTGGCGGGCTTGATCGAAATTCCGCCCGTGTCAAACGTGATGGCTTTGCCGACCAGCCCCAGCACCGGCGCGCCTGGAATTAGTTTTTCGGGAGTGTACGTGATGACGATCATCCGGGCAGGCTCTTCGCTCCCCTGTGCAACGGAAAGCAACGCACCCATCTTCAGTTCCGCGATTTTCTTTTCGTCGAGAATTTCAACCGCCAGGCCCGCTTCGCGTGCCATGGCCGCGGCCCGGTCGGCCAGCATCGGCGGAGTCAAAAGGTTCGACGGCTCATTGCCGAGATCGCGGGCGAAGTTCTGCGATTCGGCGATCACGCGGCCGCGAGCCAGACCGCGATCGACTGCGGCGCGCTCGGACGCTTCCCATCCGGCCAGGGCGGCGGAAAGTATTTCGTTGCCGGGCTTCTTGTCCGATTTGTATTTGTCGGAATCGAAATTGGCGAGGATCAGGCCCTCCACAATCGCCTGCGCCGCGTCGGCGCTCCGGTCGTTTTCGCGCGAGAGAAACGTGAGCGTCTTTACCTGGCGCGATTTCAGCGACCGCACGGCAGTCCCGGCGATCTTGCGAAGCTCGGCCGTGCCGAATTTGTCCTTCTTGCCCGCGCCCACGATCAGCAGTCGCTGCGCGGCCAACCCCTGCGGGTAATACAGCAGCGTTGTCTCCAGCATCTTGCCGGTCAGTTCGCCCGATGCGGCCAGCTTCGCAAGCGCGCCCCCGGTTGCACCATCCAATTGCGCCAGAATGCCTTCGAAGGGCTTTTCCTGGTCAAACATGTAGCAAACCAAAGCCTCCGTATCGATCTGACCGAGCGGGCGGGTTTCGACTGTGATTTCCATGTTTCCCCTTTTTAATCGTAAGATGACACGATCTTAACAGCACAGCAAAGCCTGAAATCTCAAATTGGTTCCCCGGCCATATCACCGATGCCTGAACTTATACATCGCTTCGCCGACTTCGCGTTTGGCTTCCTTGTCCTTTTCGGTCTGGCGGCGGTCCCATTTCTTTTTGCCTTCGGCGACGGCGATCTCGCATTTGGCGATGCCTTCGCGGAAATAGATTTTCAATGGCACCAGGGTCAGTCCCTTGTTTTCCGTCTTGCGCTCCAGCTTCTCGATTTCGGCTTTATGGAGCAGGAGTTTGCGGGGCCGCAGCGGCGTGTGATTGGTCATACCGCCGGGCAAGTACTCTCCAATGTGGCAATTGAGGAGCCACACGGCGCCGCCGCGGATCATGGCGTAGGCGTCCCGGAGATTCGCTTTTCCATCGCGCATGGATTTTACTTCCGTGCCAAGCAACACCATGCCTGCTTCCAGCCTCTCATGCAGATGGTAGTTGTAGGAAGCGGCTCGATTCTGAGACACCAGCACTTCGGCGGGTTCATCCTTTTTCCGGGTTGCTTTCCGAACTGGTTTTGGGGTTGGCTTGGCCACGGAATTTATCTTAGCCGTGCCTAGTAACTAGATGCAAGCACGCGCCTTGTTCGTGTTTTGTGTGAATGCTAGACTGACTTGATCTTAATTTGATATTGGAGCATGGATGAAACTCAGGCATTTTTGCGGACTGTCCTTAATCGCTGCGGCCGTGCTCATCTCCGGATGCGGAAAAGGCGGCCCGAACTACAACGCGGGATCGAAGGCCGAATCGCTCAAGGACTACGACAGCGCGCTCGATTTCTATAACAAAGCGCTGCAGGCTGAGCCGAACAATACAGAATACAAGCTGAAGGCCGCACGCGCGCGATTTGAGGCAAGCCAGTGGCACGTGGATCAGGGCCGCCACATTCGACAGCAGGCCAATCTGGAACTGGCCCTGGCGGAATTTCGCAAGGCCGCGATGATCGATCCCTCCAGTCCCATTGCCGAACAGGAGGTGCAGGTCACTCTTCAAATGATCGCCGCCAAGAACGGCACAACGCAAAACGCCGCTCCGGGGTCGACAGAGGCTCCGGAAGAGCCGAAGCCGATGCAGGGACCTCCCGCCATCCAGCCGCTTTCGCGTGCGCCGATCAACATGAAGGCGACCAACGACTCCAAGGCCGTGTTCGATGCGGTGGGGAAACTTGCGGGACTCACCGTTATTTTCGATGCTGATTTTACTTCGCGGCGCATCTCCGTGGAACTGACCAACGTAACCCTGGAGCAGGCGCTCAACATCGTAGCGCTGCAGAGCAAGGCGTTCTGGCGCCCGGTGACCTCTAATATTATTTTCGTCGCTCCCGACCAGCCGCAAAAACGCAAGGATTACGAAGAGGAAATCGTAAAAACATTTTATCTGCACAATACCGTTCTGCCTCAGGAGATCACGGAAATCATTACTTCGATCCGCCAGTTGCTCGATTTGCGTCGCGTGCAGCAGATCAACGCGCAGAACGCAATTGTGATTCGCGATACGCCGGACCGGGTGATGCTGGCGGAAAAAATCATCAACGATATTGACAAGGCCAAGCCGGAGGTCGTGATCCAGGTCGCCGTGATGCAGGCTCGCGTGGATCGCATGAAGAATGTTGGAGTCACTCCTCCCTCCAGCATCAGCGCGACATTTGCCAACCCCACGACCACGTCGACCACGACCACAGGCACCACCACCACGGGGACCGCCGCTGCCGGCGCATCCACCATCAGCCAATTGGTCAGCGATCCGCACATCTTCTCCCAGGGTTATAGCGTAACGGTTCCGGGCGCTTCCGCATCGTTCCTGATGACCGACACCTCGACTCACATTATCGACAATCCTGAAATTCGAGTCGTGGACGGGCAAACCGCGAAGCTGAAAATCGGCGACCGCATCCCCGTCGCAACCGGAAGTTTTCAGGCCGGCATCGGCGTCGGCTCGACCGGAACGGGTGTCGGCTCGGTCAATCCCCTGGTGAACACTCAGTTTCAATATCTCGATGTCGGCGTCAACGTGGACGTGACGCCGCGCATCCATCCCGACCACGAAATCAGCATGAAAGTGAATATCGTGGTTTCCTCGGTGACTGGGTCGTCCAACATCGGCGGAATCAATCAGCCGATTATCAGCCAGCGCAGCATCGAGCACGATATTCGGCTGAAGGATGGCGAAGTCAACATCCTCGGCGGTTTGATTGAGCGGACCGATTCCGACGTCCTCAGCGGATTCCCCGGGCTGGCGAAACTGCCCCTGTTCCACTACCTGTTTGCCAACAGCACGGTCGATCATCAGGAGAATGAAGTCCTGATCGTCCTGATCCCCCACATCGTGCGGATGCCCCTTCTGACCTCCGAGAATCTGCGAAGCATTGCGTCGGGAACCGATACTAACGCAGAAATTACCATGGAAAACGATGCCCTGGCGCCGCCTGCTCCCAAGCCCCAGATTGGGCCGATTCCGGGGGCGTCTGTTCCGGGAACCGGTTCGAATCAAGGCCCGGGGGCCGGTTCGAATCAAGGTCCGGGGATGGCTTCCGGTCAGGGAGCGGGTCCCGGCCAAGGCGCGGGACCTGGCGCTCAGAGTTCGATGCTGCGATTTGAGCCGGCCACGGTTTCCCTGAAGCCGGGCGAAACGACAACGGTCGGAGTGGTTGTTCAAAACGTTCAGGACCTTTATTCGATTCCCCTGCTGTTGCAATTTAATCCCGCAGTCATTTCCATTGAGGACGTTCGTCAGGGAGGATTCCTCTCGGGCGGAACTCAGGAAGTGGCCATTGTGGAACGCGTGGATAAAGAGCGCGGACAGGCCATCGTTTCCGCGACGCGCATGCCCAATACTCCCGGGGTAAGCGGCTCAGGAACACTCGTGGGCATCGTCATCAAGGGCGTGGCTCCCGGCAATTCGCAGCTTTCCATTGTTCAGGTGAACGCGAAGGACTCTCAGCAGCGGCCGGTCCAGCTTGTCACCAGCGAAGCCGCGATTCGAGTGCAGTAAGGCGGTGGCAATTCAGAATGTTACAGAGTATTCCATCACGTCGCACGCCGGGTCGTAAGGCGCACAGCCGGATAGCAGGGATGACGCTGCTTGAACTGGTCATCGCTTGCGGAATTCTGCTGGTGCTGTCCACAGCCGCGATGCCGCTGGCACGAATGACAGTGCAGCGCCAGCGGGAAGCGGAACTGCGGCGCGACTTGCGCGAGATGAGAAATGCGATCGACCGATACAAAGACGATGCGGACAAGAATCTGATTCGCACGGAAGTTGGAAGCCAGGGATATCCCCCTGACCTTCAAACCCTTGTGGATGGAGTGACGGTCAGCTCAGCCGGCGGAAATATCGGCGGAATCAGCGCCGCTTCCCTTGCAGCTTCTAGCGGAACTCCCCAACCGGGCCAACAGAGTACGCCTCAGACGGCTGGGGCAGGCGCATCGCCGTTCGGTGCAGCGGGCGCAGCGGCAGCAGGGGCAGCGGCGGCGGGATCCGCAGCCGGCCAGAGCTCTTCCATTTCGGATACACCGAACAAGGTGCGCTACTTGCGGAAGATTCCCCTGGACCCGATGACGGGAAAAGCCGATTGGGGCTTGCGCGCCATCGGAGACGATCCCGACTCGCACAGCTGGGGCGGGCACAATGTTTTCGATGTGTATTCGGCGTCCACGTCCACAGCCATCGACGGCACGAAATATCAGGACTGGTAAAAGCGATTTAACTTAAACGAGAAATCGAAACAAAAAGCAAAATAGAAAGTAAAATAGAAAGTAAAATATTGAACCGACCCAACAAATTTCCGATCTTCCGGCGACTCGAAAACAATGGCGCCGAAAAACCAGTCCGTCGTGAAGCGCGAGCGGCGGGGTTTACCCTTCTCGAACTCTTGATCGTCATTACGATGATCATGATTCTGGCCGGCATCGCCATCGGGCAATATCAAAAATCCGTTTTGCGCTCCAGAGAAGCCGTGCTGAAGCAGGACCTGTTCGTCATGCGCGGGGCGATTCAGCAATTCACCTTGGATAAGGAGGCGGCCCCCACTTCGCTCGACGACCTGGTTCAAGCCAAGTATATGGGCGCAGTCCCTATCGATCCCATCACGCGAAACAAGGATTGGCATCTGGACTTTGACGATGTGCTGTTGAGCGCCGAGCAAACATCGGCCGGTCTTACGGATGTCCATTCATCCTCCAACGCCACTTCCCCGTTCGAGAACACACCGTACAGTTCCTGGTAACAATCCTCCATGCGTTTTCCTGAGTTCTCCTGCGCCGGGCCTGGCGCATCATCCGGCTTGGCGAATGTCATTAGTGACTCATTTTCAATAAAACTCAAAAATTCAGGACGTGCGATTTTGGTAGCGCCGGCGTCTCGCGGGCAGCTTTTGTGATTCAACGGTGGGCGAGAACCGCCAGCGAGACGCCCGGGCTGGCAAAATCGGCAGTCTTCGACAGATTCGATCTCGGCAAAATGAGTCTCTACCCGAATGTCAATTCCCTCCGCAGTGTGTGCTGTTTTAGACAGACGCCTTCCGAATAAGTTTTTACAATTTCGTTCCCCGAATGGATTTTTCGCTTCTCGACGGCGGGGGTGAGCCATTCGAAATCTGTCTATTTGCAAGGTGTGGAGGTCGCTCATGACACTCTCCGGAGGCAACGTAATGTTCGTCGGACCCGGCTTCCGCGGCACACGGGTCTTGACGGGAAAATTGCTCCAGTGGGGTTTTCAATGCCACTTTGCGAATGGATTGCTCTCGGCGCGCGAATTGTTCAAAACAACCGAAGTGAATCTCATCCTGAGCAACGTTTATCTGCCGGACGGAACCGGGTTTGGCCTGCTGGCGGATTTGTCGGGAGTGCCCGTGACCGCGTTTCTGTGTCTTCCTCTGGAAGAAGGCTGTCTCTGGCTTCCCGCGATCGATCAGGGAAAAGTCTGCCTGGGATTGGCCGCTCTGCGACCTGCTGAGTTTGTCTCCGCATTGAAACAAATGTCGAAGTTTGAAGCACTCGCTGAAAATTAATGAATGATTCCCGGAGGGAAAACAGTTGAATACCCAATACGACGAAAGGGATGAAATGAAACAATCGAATGATACGTTGTCGGGGCTTGTATATCTGGCCGCCGGCCTGGGAATCGGCGCAACGCTGGCGATCCTGCTGGCTCCGCAATCCGGCAGGGAAACCCGTGAATGGATATCGACGAAATGCGCGGACGGGATGGATACGGTGAACGCGGGAGTTCGGCGAACGAGAAAAAATATTGCCGATATGATTGACGACGGCAAGGAACAGGTCAGCGATGCGGTCGATGCGGGCGTGCAAGCCTACGAGAAAGCCAGGAACGCCGTGGCTTAGATGAATGGCGGCACAATGCTTCCGCAATAAATAATTTTCGGCGTTCCTGAAACCAGCTTCACTTCGCGGAGTATGGGCGCTGCGCGGAGGCACCCTTCGGATTCCAATCCGGCAATTTGTTTTGTCCGCACAATACCTCCGCGGCCCAACGCCCGAGATACACGGACAAGGCAACGCCGTGTCCGGCATAGCCACCGAGGACTATCGCGTTTTTGCTTTCCGGATGCAGGGCGAAGACGGGACGCCAGCCGTCGGCGATCAGGATCGGCCCTCCCCAGCGATGCGTGAACTGCACATTCTGGAGGCATGGACGCAACCCGCGGACGCGCCGCTCCAGTTGGTCAATCAGTCTGGCCGCCTCCCCTTTCGCTATATCCAGACCATCAAGCTCGCGCCAGTCATTCAAATGGACGAGACCCGCGCCGAAGACTACGCTCCGCGAGGGCAATACCCTGCCCCAAAGATATGGAAAATCCACTGTGTAGAATGGCTTACCGGAATTGAGGCCTATGTCCTCCAACTGGGCGTTCGACAGGGGCCCGGTGGCCACGGCCAGTGTAAATTTCGGCTGGGAATGGCCGGAAAGCCCGGTCAATTCGAGGGACATCGCGTTGGTCGCCAGCAGGACAGCATTTGCGCGGATTGTTTCCCCAAGAACACGCAGGCGGAGACGTTCTTCGAAATGAATGGCCTGCACAGGGGCATGTTCGAAAATTCGAACGCTGCGGGATTCCGCAGCCCGTGCCAGGGCGCTCACCATCTTTCCGGGGTCGATGGTGCCGCCGGGGACCTTTTTCACGGCGCGGACTGGCCCGGAATCCGTCCAGGAAATCGGCGAGTCCGGCAAACCGCCGCTTCGCGCGATTTCCCATACGCCGGGAAGTTGGAGGTCGCAATCGACCGACAACGCTTCCAGAGTGGCCGAAAAACCGGCCAGTACGTCCCCCAGGCCGGGCAAATCCCCGGCGGCCGACTCAGAGAGCGTCATGCCTCCGGTATGGCCGCTGGAGGCCGATCCAATCGTTTTTGCTTCGAACAATGCGACCGTTTTTCCCGGGTCGATTTGCCGAATCCACGCTGTTGCTGCGAGGCCCGTGAAGCCGCCGCCAACCACCGCGAAGTCAACCTCAGCGGGAATGAGCCCTCTCGATGGATGGAAATCCACCGTCCAGGGTGGGTGTCCCCAATTCGATTTAGAAATGGAATTCGGCATCCCTTATTTTCAACCTGACTTCAGGATACTCCAGGTTTCGATGAACTTCGAATGAGAGGGCAGGCCGATATCGGTTCAGCCTTCGAGTTTTCATGCTTTTTCGTCGACGGGAGACAATCCGCGCACCATTCGAGCTGTGTGCGGCGACCGGTCTCGATGAGCGATTCTTGAATGCACCGGCCTACAAAACAAATTTATTCGCCCATGCCGATCGCCAGGCCGGTAAATCGCCGCTGGAACCCGGCGAACTGCCCGAACAACGGAGAACTGACGTTGTTGAATACGTCATGCGGATTGTGGCGATTGGTGAAATCGATTGCATAGACACCGAGGCGGATTTTCCGTGTCTTGCGGTGTTCTCCGAACGGCAGATGGATGTTGAAGTCTTTGTACAGCTTGCCGTCCAGAGACATGTAAAGGGGGAAACGCAGGGAATTCGGCACGCCCACATAGTTTTGATACACATCCACATTCGAGTAGGCGTAGCCGGAGTGCACGTCGAGGACCGGGCTTACGACAAGGCCCCAAAAAGGAAGATGCAGATACCCCCACGCAAGCAAGCGCTGCGGAATGTCCGAGGGCTCAATGCCATAAACGTTTGGACGAATCACAGGGGTTTCGATCGGAATCAGAGTGTCGGAAAGCGTGTTCAAGTCGCCGCGGGCGCGGCTCCAAGAGTATGACAGATTGAATTCAGCTTTTTCGCTGGGACGGTACCGGGCGGCGATTTCCGCCTGGCGATAGTACGCACTACCTGTGTTCCTAAGTTCCAGCAGGCCAATTGTTCCGGTGGCGGGCAGGATCGGATTCAAGAGGAAGAGATCCTTGCTGTGCGTTTCAAAAAATTGCGCGCGGACTTGGATCGTCTTCGACACTTCCGTCTCGACTTCGACATTCCACACAAAGGTGCGGGGACTATTGGCGAGATTATCCGGCCCCGGAGTGCCTCCGTTGGAGCCCGAGGGAACATAGACATTCTGAAATGTAATGGTCTGACCGGCCAGAGGCCCCGTAAAATATTGACGGACACGGGTTTGGTTGTCGGCGTAATCAGCCGCGAGCAGCGGAACATGACCGTAAATTAAGCCGGCTCCGCCACGGATTACAGTTTTCGCTCGAGGCCAATTGTAAGCCAGGCCGCCTCGCGGCCCGAAGCCGAGATCGCGTCCCAGGTGCTGCGACGTCAGGCGCACACCATAATTTAGGGATAAGCGACTGGTCAACGTCCAGTGGTCCTCTAAAAATTCGGAGAACTCGTAATCGGTTGCCCGCAATTGGCCTGCTCCGACGAAATTAATCTGTTCATCGAGCGTGCCGTTCTGATCGAGCAGCTGAACTGGCCGGGATTGACTGCTGCCTTTGTATTCGCGGTACAGAATATCCTCGCCCATCTGAAATTGGTGGGCGCCGTGCCAGTTCCGGGTAGGCAGTTGAAGAATCGGGAGGACTTCCACCTGATTGGAATTGCGTGCGTAATCATTGAAATAATTCCCCCCATAGCCCTCGGGGTTAATGGTCATGTTGGCGTAGCCATGGCCTTCGGAATCGCTGTAAAAATTCGTGGCGCGAACGACCGTGTTCAAAACCGCTCCGGAGTTGAACTGGTAGTCGTCGGAAATGCCCAGAGAAACTCCCCGGCGGTGAAAATTCACCGAAGCCGTCTGAGGAATCAGCGCATTAATATTCGCGTCCAGTATGGTAGACGGAAAAATGTTTAAATTCGCGCTCAGAATGTGCTTGGCTGAAAACGTCCACTGTCCCTGCGTGAAGGAAACCAAACCATACACGGTGGTTTCGTTGTACGGCCACGTCAGGCCGCGCACCGGATCGCGCCGGTATTCGTAGGTCATGTCTTCCGACCAGCTGAATTTATTCTTGATGGAAGGGCCGCCGAACTGAATGCGCGGAGTGATGTTCGCGAGGCCGACCAGGTGGCCGTTCTTGCCGCGAAAGGACGGAATGAAATCGACGAACTTATAGTTCCACGATTGCGAAGGAGGCCGGGTGTCGATCCGGGTCATGGCGCCGGAAAATCCACCGTAGGCGGAACTATCCGGCGTGGTGAACACCTGAATCGACTGAATCGCATCCACGGGAATGGGAATCCCAAAACTGCCGGTAACCGGATCGACGCTTTCCGTGCCGTCCACCAGCAGCATGCTCTGGCTTTCCGCCTGGCCGTTAAAGTTCAGCCTGCCCTGTTGGGTTTTGATGACACTAGGGGATACGGAGAGGGCTTCGGTAAATTTGCCGGTGGCAAGGGGCAGAGATTCCAGTTGCGTGTCGGTCACGGTCGCGTTCGGAGTCGTGCTCTCGGTAGCGACTTCCGTGGCCTCGCCCTGCACCTCCACTCGTTCGGTGACTGAGTTCAATTGCAGGACAGTGTCCTGCGTAGCGGCCTGTCCTGCGCTTAGGACGACACCGGCGGACCAGGGCTTAAATCCATCCATATTGATCGCGACGGTGTAGTTCCCTGGCGCCAGATGAAGGAATTCGTAGCGTCCCTCGGAGTCCGTGTAAGTGGGCACGGGGGCATAGCCGGGAACGGGCCCGGTGAGATTCACCATGATTCCGGAAAGATTGCTGGTTACACCCTGGCTGGCGGCAACGCTGACTTTTCCGGTGATCGACCCGGAAGGCGCCTGCGGACGCGCACTTGTCCGGCACGGTAATCCAAAAATGGCACAACCTAAAGCAGCCATCGACATCGCCAAATGGTATAAACGAAAATTAAACCTTTCCCCGGTCCCACACCTCATCAACCGATGCTCCTAATGGATTCGCAGCTGTTTCGAGGGCTCACCCCCGGATTTTCTGCGCCGGGTAGTCCGGCATTCTCCGCCCCGATCAGCCGCTGAAATCAGAAATGAAATGGATCGTTGTTTCCATGTATTGCAGACGACACCTATATTCGCCTGTTTGACTCCCCATTCCAAGTTATGGTTGCATGGTCTGTTGCAAAGGGTTACTCATGACGGCTTCCACTTTCATCGAAGACCGTGCGATATTAGCGTTGGGAGTGGGCGGGGATTCGGGCCCCCGGCCGGAGCGGCGGGTGTGAGGAAGCAACCCGGAGACGAATGAAAAACTCAAACGCCTTATAAAGCGATGAGGTTCGGAAAGAGGCTGCTCATGTCATTACCATTACAATCTCAAAATTCGACTTCAGCGGGCCGAGGAATGCGGCCTGGAGCTTGCTTTGTAGTCATGGCGCTGGTCCTTGCGATCGCGCCGCGTGGCGCTCACGGGCAAATGCCGGCCGAAACGGCGAAGAGTGCTTCGACTTCAACCGGACTGGGGCCGCCGGCGATTCCGGTCGATCAGATCATCCAGAAATTCGCGGAGCGCGAGGCGGAGTTCAAAACCGAACGCGACAACTTCACCTACACTCAGACATTTTCAATTGCCACGCTGGATTCCAGCGGCCGTCCGGATGGCGAATACAAAATGACGAGCGAAATCGTGTTTAACCCGCAGGGCAAGCGTTACGAGCATGTCACCTACGCGCCCACCCCCACGCTGGAGCGCATTTCACTCTCGCAACAGGACCTGGACGACCTGGAACATGTGCAACCGTTCGTGCTCACGACGGCGGAACTACCCAAATACGACATCAAGTACGTGGACCACGTGCGACTGGACGAACTCGGAACTTACATCTTCGATGTGGGGCCGAAAGTGATCGAGAAAAATCAACGATATTTTCAGGGACGCGTCTGGGTGGACGACAAGGACTATGAAATCGTCAAGACCGACGGAAAAGCCGTGCCGGACATCAAGAAGAAAGGCCAGGAAAATGTATTCCCCCGCTTCGAGACGTTTCGCGAAAATGTGGAAGGCAATTTCTGGTTCCCGACGTATACACGATCGAATGACATTCTTCATTTCAGCACCGGCGATATTCCCATTCGCATGACGGTGAGGTATGAGAATTACAAGCGATTCGGCGTAACGGTGAAAATCGGGAAGCCTGCGGAGCAGAAGCAGTAAGTAGAGCGGGCTTTGGAATGTTCGGTTTTGACTTTAGTGGAAATGGCAACGAAATGAAAGACGATCGAAGGCGTTGCCTTGCGGGTCTTGATTTTTTTCGGCGCCGCGGAATTCAATAGAAGACAGGCTGAAGCCTGTACGACTCAAGGCTACGCATAGCGGAACAGCGCCTTGAAGCCGTAATCCATGTGCTGCTGGATGTGGCAATGGAAAAGCGTCAAGCCGGGTTGATCGGCCACCAGGTCCACCGTCGCGCGCCCGTAGCCGGGGACGATGACCGTGTCCTTCATCACTCCTGCCGTGGCTTTGCCGTTGATTTCCACTAACTCAAACGAATGACGATGCATGTGCAGGGGGTGATCGTCTTCGCTGCGGTTGCGGAAGACCAGGCGGTAGCGCGCGCCCTGCTTGAGAACGAATTCCCTGTCGTGTGGATACTCCTTTCCGTTTACAGTCCAGCTATTGAATAAACCGGCGCCACTCGGGATTTTTTCAAAGATCATGTCAATGGTCTGATCCGGGGCGGGTTGCATTCCCGTGCGGCCAAAAATGGTGTAGTCCCAAAAGGATTTTGGCGGGGCGACCCACTGCGGCTGTTTATACTGATTGGCATATTCAATTAGAATACCCATGCCGGCGTTGCGATCGTTGTCAGTGGTGGCGCCGAGAATCCAAATGCCGGGCTGATTCATTTCCACGATTGCATCCACGCGTTCGCCGGGGCCCATGTAGACCACGTCCACTTCCCGCGGGGTGGGAACCGGATTACCGTCGAGCGCAACGATTCTAAATTTGTGGCCCGGGAGGGCGATGCGGCGATTCATGCTGGCGCTGGCGTTCAGCAGATGCATCAAGACGCGCTGGCCGGGTTGCACGCGGATTGGTTCTCCGGCGCCCAGACATTTGTCGTTGATTGAAAACATCTGGTAGCCGA
>Ga0265331_10001954_pt1 | contig 14408 bp, 12 predicted proteins | sample 41923metaG_FD_202088 | JGI IMG/M metagenome (GOLD analysis project Ga0265331, IMG submission 202088) | Rhizosphere microbial communities from Carex aquatilis grown in University of Washington, Seatle, WA, United States - 4-19-23 metaG | ecosystem: Host-associated > Plants > Roots > Rhizosphere...
TCTCGTCAATTTCTTTTCCTTTCAGCATCCTGTCCGCGCCAGGGATCATACCAACCAATTGCGATAGTGGACCCATTTTTCTCATCTGCTGCAGTTGGTCAAGAAAATCGTTGAAATCAAAATTATCTTTTCTGAATTTCTCTTCAAGCTTCTTTATCTTTTCAGGGTCCATTTCCTGCGGAAGCATTTCAGATGCTTTTTCTACAAGCGATGTCAGATCGCCTTTGCCAAGAATTCTTGACGCCATCCTGTCAGGATAGAAAGGTTCAATAGCTTCGATCTTTTCTCCAACGCCGACAAATTTGATCGGCTTGGTCACAACCGCTCTGATAGAAAGAGCCGCGCCGCCCCTGGAATCGCCGTCCAGCTTAGTCATGATAATACCGTCGTAATCAAGCCTGTCATGAAATTCTTTTGCTGTGTTAACGGCATCCTGACCGGTCATTGAATCGACCACAAACATGATCTCAGACGGGTTCAGCTTAGCTTTAAGCGTCTCAACCTCTTTCATCATCTCTTCATCAATGGCAAGGCGTCCTGCTGTATCAACAATCAAAGTATCTTTCAGGTTCTTGCGGCAGTACTCCATAGCGTTCACTGCGATTTTAACCGGGTCTTTTACATCTTCTGAATAAACTTCGACGCCTATTTGCGCGCCAAGCGATTTAAGCTGGTCTATAGCTGCGGGACGGTAAACGTCGCATGCGGCAAGCGCTGGACTTTTGCCCTTTGACTTCAAATATCTTGCTAGCTTCGCCGCGAAAGTAGTTTTTCCTGATCCCTGAAGACCGACAAGCATGATCACAGAGGGAATTGAATTACCGAATTTAATATCCGTTCTTTTTTCGCCCATCAGCTTGATAAGCTGCTGAGTGATAGTATCGACAATTACTTTTCCGGGATTTATACTTCGTATAACATTTTTTGCAAGAGCGGCTTGTTTAACGTCATCTATAAAATCTTTAGTAACCTTGTAGTTTACATCGGCATCCAGGAGTACTTTACGGACTTCACGAAGAAATTCGTCAATAGTTTGCTCCGTGACTTTTCCTTTGCCTCGGATAAACTTAAAAACTTTTTCGAACTTGCCGCTTAGATCCTCGAACATTACTGCAATAAATCCTTATAGAGGTGAGCCTCCAAAAATGAAACAAAAATAAAATTTGTATAAGCCTATAAAAATAACGAAATTTAAGCTTTTAATCAAGGAATGATATGTTACAGAGAACCTAAAATAGCCCATTGCAGAAAATCTTTTATAAACAATATGTTGCGGACAAATATTGTAATATTCACTAATTTGCTGTAAATTAGCTAAATTTTCGTTAATGTCAAACTAAGCCGGAGAATTATTTTGAAGTTCATTTTTAGTTTATTCCTGATCTATATTCAATGCCAAATAAGTATATATGCTGCTGACACAGCTTCATCAAGGTACTTTCCGCTATCAGGAGGCAATAAATATATTTATAACGAATTTCAGCAGGGCTATAATGTGAATATTGTTTCAGAAATTCTAAATGACACTCTAATAAATAACAGGAAATACTTTTATGTAACAAATAATCCAAAATTTGGAACAGGCTTGGTGAGGGTTGATGACGCTACAGGCAGCCTGTACATTTATGATACTTCTGGGGATTGCCCGCTATATGAACATGAGAAGCTGGTTGATAGCCTTGGATCAAAATCCGGAGACTTGATCTCTAACTGCGGCGTTTATTGTACATGTAAGGGTAATGTGGCGGATACATTATTTGAACATGTGAACACTTCGCTGAGATTTGAATATGATTACGCATTCTCAAAAAATTACTGGAGATATTCTAGTGGTATCGGGCTTTCCTATTATTCATATGTGTTTGACTCGCCTGTTTATGTTTATAAACATGAATACAAATTAACCGGCTGTGTTATTGACGGAGTGGTTTACGGCGACACTTCAATTGCAATCGGAGTAACTAAAATAGGGGACAGCATCCCTTCAGAATTCTTACTTTACCAGAATTACCCGAATCCTTTTATATCCAAAACAAAAATTAAATATGATCTGGCTAGAGAATGTATTGTATCGCTAAAAGTATTTGATTCAGAAAACAATATTGCAGCAGAATTAGTAAACCGAAAACAAAAACCGGGCACATATCAAACTGAATTCGATGCCACTGATTTATCGGCGGGTACATATACTTGCCAGTTAGAGGTGTTTTATACCAATGGAGATTCGGAAAGAAGGTTTGTTGATAGAAAGAATATGGTAGTGATAAAGTAATTACAAATTACTAATGACTAATTACTAAAAATTTTAGGTTCTGTAAATAATTGTCGTGACGCATGCCTACTGTAGGCAGGCGGGAATATGGTGAAATAAATTGTGATTAGATCATTAAACAGTCCCAAACTGTCTGCCACGGCGGATTGTGACTGAGGAATTTTTCATTCATCTGATGATCCGCCTAAGGCGGACAGGTTTTGGAGTCATCGGATGAAATTAATAAAAAAGGGAATCAATTTGATTCCCTTTTTTAAAAACATTTTCGTTCTTAATTTCTACTTTGTCTTGTGGCTGCTGCCATTGCTTTTACTGCCATGAGATGAGGAATGACTTCCGTTAGAATGGCTTCCGTTTGAATGACTGCCGTTTGAACGGCTGCCGTGTGACTTGCTTCCGTTGTTGGTATGTCCGTTGTTTCTTCTTCCGGTTGTGCCGTTGTTTCTTCTTCCGTTCCTGTTATTCGGCCTGTAGCCATTATCATTGCTGTTTCGCTTCTGAGTATTTTCTCTGTACCTGCTGCCTACAGCAGAAGTTTTGGTTTCATTTCTCAGGCCTTTATCCCTGCTGACGAAATTTTTGTTCTGATCGTTGTACCTGCTAACGTTCTTCGGCGTAATTTTTGTACCGGTTGTTTTCTCTATCTCGGTAACATTCGGCCCTCGGTTTATAACTTTGTTTTCTTTGTTTATGAAGACGTTGCTGACCGAGCGCGAATTTTTCATTATCTCGGAATTCTTGTCTATCTTTACTATCGATGTTTTATCGATCTTTCCTGTAAAGTTTTTCTTGCCTACAAAGGTCCAGTGTTCATGGTTGAACCTGTAATGAGAAACATCATATCTGAAATGCCCTCTGCATCTTATCCTTGGCGAAAGCGGGTACCAGCCCCAGTAATCGCCGCAGTTACGCCACGAAACCCAGCACGGAGCCCACAAATAACCGGGAGACCAAACCCATCCCCAACGGGTTGACCACCACCATCTTCCGTAATGGCATGTGTACGCGCCCCACGGGTCGCATGAATTCCAGCACCAGCCGCAATCAGTATAAACCCATGTACCGCAGGAATACGGATTCCAATCATAATCAACGCCGTTTGGACGCCAGCATGTGCTGGTGTTAACGTCATCGTCATAACCGGTTTCATCGCTATCGAGTTGGTCATTGTTCGGGTTGTTTGGATCAGACTGCACTCCTTCTGCATCAATATCATTCGAATCAACAGTAAACCATTCGCCCTGCGGTGAAAGCTCACTTTTGAATTTTTCCATTGAGACTGAAGTATCGCCATTATCAGGCAAAATGCCCATTGGTTCAGTATCATCCTGGGCAATAGTATATGCAGCTGTGAATAATACAAAAGCTGAAATTAATAATATTTTGATATTTATTTTATTCATAACTTCATAAAATTTGTTCTTTTTTCAATAACTCTAACATAAATATAACTATAAAAGTTTTAATTATGTGTAAATTTTTGTAAAAAAAGCGGTATCCATTTGGACACCGCCTTCTTCAACAAAATAATGATAAAAACTTCTCTAAAGAAGTTTTATCGATTTTTCGATAATATCGAAACATTCGTCAATATGTTTCTTTTCGATTATAAGCGAAGGCCTGAACCTGATCGTTCTCTCTCCGCAAGGAAGCATAATAGCCCCATTTTCGAATATATGTTCGAGAAGTTTCTTTCTAATATCGGCATCAGGCACATCCATAGCGCAAATTAACCCTTTGCCTCTGGGATTTGAAATGAACGCCGGATATTTTTCTGTAAGCCCCTGAATTCTGGAAAGGAGGTATTCACCCATTACTCTTGCATTTTCAACAAGGTCATCTTCTTCAATGATCTCTAGGTATTTTTTGAACCTCATCATATCAACCAGATTTCCGCCCCATGTTGAATTTATGCGGCTGGAAGTATGGAAAACATTTTCATCAATATCATCTATCTTATCTGAAACCAAAATTCCGCATACCTGAGATTTTTTTCCGAATGAAATAATATCTGGCTGTACGCCGTAATTCTGATGACACCACCATTTACCGCTCATGCCGACGCCAGTCTGAACTTCATCCATAATAAGAAGCATTTCATTCTCATCGCATATATTTCTCAACTGCTGAAAGAACTCCGAACGGAAATGATTATCTCCGCCCTCGCCCTGGATTGGTTCAATGATCATACATGATATATCATCTTTGTTATCAAGAAGCGCCTGCTTTATTTCTTTAATAGCCTGTTGTTCATGTTTAATGACTAATTCAAGATTGTTTTCATTAAGCGGAAAAGATACTTTCGGATTTGTGATCCTCGGCCATTTGAATTTCGGATACAGCGCTGTCTTAGCAGGGTCGGTATTTGTTAACGACATAGTATAACCGGTTCTTCCATGGAACGCCTGCTTGAAATGCATAACCTGCTGTCCCACTTCGTTTGTATATCCTTTTTTGAAGTTCTTTCTGACCTTCCAGTCAAACGCTGTTTTCAGCGCGTTCTCAACTGCGAGCCCGCCGCCCTCTATAAAAAAAGCATATTTGAAGTAGGGGGGAACCGCAATTCTGAAGAATGTCTCAACGAACTCAGCTATCTCTGTGCAGTAGATATCCGAATTTGAAGGCTTATTTAAAGCGATCTTGCCTATATAATTTATGAACTGCTGATTATTCAGTTTCGGATGGTTCATGCCCAGCGGGTTAGACGCGACAAATGAAAACATGTCTAAGTAAATTTTATTGTACCTGCTATCGTATAAATAAGGTCCCTGGGATTTGAACAGATCCATAACAACATCCAAACCATCGACATTCATATGTTTTTTCAGGGTGTCCATAACTGAGTTAGGATGTATGAAATCAGAATTGATTATGTTCTGCGATTCATTAACTGTTTTCGGAAATAAAATGTTTTCCATCGTAAAGCTCCTTTCTTGATTTAAAATTAGTCTGTTGTATCATTACAAAGTGTCGTTCAAAGGGTACTTTATTTTAGAATTCCACTTTTATAAAATCTTTATGTTATAATTATTTTCCTTTTAAAAACTCTTCAGCTATCTGAACCGCGTTTGTTGCCGCGCCTTTTCTGACGCTATCCGAAACTACCCACATATTTATTCCGTTTTTCAGCGTTTCATCTTTTCTTATCCTTCCCACAAATACTTCGTCTTTATCTTCGGCGTCAATAGGCATGGGATACTTATTTTTGTTCGGTTCGTCTATAACTACTATGCCTTTGGATTTCTCCAGAACCTCGTGAACATCTTCGGGCTTGACGGCTTTTTCGAACTCTATGTTGACCGATTCGCCATGTCCGCCAATAGTAGGCACCCTAACGCATGTAACGGTAATTTTCAGTTCAGGCAGATGCATGATCTTCTTTGTCTCATTCATCATCTTATGCTCTTCTTTTGTATATCCGTCGTCAAAGAATACATCAATATGCGGCAGCGCATTGAATGCTATTTGGTGCGCAAACGGCGAATCGCCGTCGTAATCATCTCTTAATTCATTCTTTAACCTCAGAACGCCTTTGTGCCCGGCTCCCGAGACGCTTTGATAAGTGGAGACAACAACTCTTTTTATCTTATAAAGCTTATCAAGCGGTTTTAATGCGACAACGAGCTGGATAGTCGAGCAATTCGGATTGGCAATTATGCCTTTGTGCTTAAATATATCAGGCCTGTTAACTTCCGGCACAACAAGCGGAACTCCTTCGGTCATTCTGAATGCGCTGCTGTTATCAATTACCAAACTTCCTTCTTCGGCGGCTATAGGCGCCCACTGATGAGAAACATATGCTCCCGCGCTGAAGAAAGCAAACTCCGAGTTCTTAAATACTTCTTTTGTGAGCCTGTGAAGGCGGTAGCTATGCCCGCTTATAACCACTTCTTTGCCTTCAGACGCGTCTGATGCAACGGCGGTAACTTGACCAAGAGCGAATTTCCGTTCGTGAAGAAGCTCAAGGATCTTTCTTCCAACAAGTCCGCTTGCTCCAACTATTGTCACGTCGTATAACTTCATTTAACAGAAAAATAAGTTTATAAATCCGAAATTCTAAATTCTAAAAACTAAACAAAACAGAAAAATCAAATTCGAAACAAAAACGAAACCCAGAAAACAATTATCTGTCTTCAGATTTCTTGAGAATTGCGCCAAATATCTTCATTAATTCAGTCGATTCCTGGATCAAAGAATCTTTTTCCTTTTCAAGTTTTGCATCCGGCTTGGACAACCTTAACCATAAAATAGATTCTTTGGCCTCTTTCTTTGATATTTTCAATCTCATCATGAAATCTTTTTACCTAAGCTTTCATTAGCTTCAATGTAATTTGCTCCTACTGATCCGCCGCTTCTAACCAATTGCTTTCCGTTTTCAATATTTGAAACTGATTTTGGCAATTGATTCACATATTCGTTTATCCTATTTGCAAATTGAAAGATTCTTTCTTCTAAATCATATACCTTTGTTTTTGTTACTTCCATAACAACTATCCCGCAATTTAGACTATATACTTACTTATTTATTCTGTTTTCAAATTTGTTTAATATTTCGTGTTTCGATATTGTTTAGTATTTCGTGTTTCGATATTCGAGCTTACTTGGTTATTTCCCCTATAATATAATGCTTTTCCTTTTGTGAATTCAGAACCTTTAATACGGAGTTAACCGAACTTTTTGAAACAATAAATATTAACCCGATTCCCAAATTAAATACATTTCTCATTTCACTTTCGTTAATAGAGCCGGCCTTTTGTATCAGGTCAAAAACCGGATTTCGTTTCCATGAAAACCAATCTATATTCAGTTTCAGGTTCGCCGGTATAACTCTTTTAGTATTGCCTGTTATGCCGCCGCCGGTAATGTGAGAAATCGAATGAACTTTGATCTTACTTGTAACCGCCTGAATGACTTTCAAATATGAGCGGTGAACTTTAAGCAGCTCACTAACCAGAGTATTTTTAAGCTCAGGGATACGCTGTGATAGTTTATATTTAGGAAACAAAACTTTTCTGGCAAGCGAATAACCATTTGTATGAAGTCCATTGGATGCCAAACCTATTAATATGTCGCCTTGCCTAACGTTTTTCTTATCAATAATATTTCTTTGTTCTACTATTCCGATTATTGTCCCGGCTAAGTCATAATCATTTCTCTCATATATTCCGGGCATTTCAGCAGTCTCGCCGCCAATAATTGAGCATCCATTTCTTTTGCAGCCTCTGACCAGTCCTTTTACTATTTGGGCTCCTGTATTTGCATTCAGTTTACCAAACGCCATATAATCAAGGAAGAAAAGTGGTGTGGCGCCGCAAACGGCTATGTCATTTACCGAATGGTTAACAATGTCTTCCCCAATTGTATTGTGTATTTTGGATTGAATAGCTATTTTAATCTTTGTACCTACACCATCAGTACTTGCCACAAACACCGGGTTTTTGTAACCGCGCGGAATTTTAAAGAATGCGCCAAAATTGCCAATTCCGCTTAAAACCTGTCTGGAAAATGTCGATTTGACCAGCGGCTTTATTTGGTTTACAAAACTATCACCTTCGGCGATACTAACCCCGGCAGAAGCATAAGAGGATTTCATCAACAAATATACCAAATTTAGCTGAAACTATCAATTCAGTTAATTTTTTGGCTATTTTGCACTTTTCAGATGAAATCGTTTTCACCAATTAAATTGTTATAAATTTCGGGAAGGGATCAATATCATTATTCCAAAATGGTGTAAACAAAAATAAATATACCGTTTTTAAGGTTGATGGGTTAATTATTGATTTATAAAGACTTAAAGTTTTTGACCAATTCTGAGGTCTATTTTGGAGTTAAAATAACTCTTTGCCGTGAGATAGAATCATGAAAAACATGACTAATTTTGATAAAATCAAATAAAACCTAATGAGAGCAGGCGAAAATAAGATAGTATTCACCAAGGAAGAAGCGGAGAAGGGGAGAGAAAAGATACGTGTTTTCCAGTCAAATTTGAGTAAAGTTATTACTGAAGAGGCCTGGAAGCATTTTCCGGAATTGGCTAAACTTGATTTGGACAGGTTTATCTTATTCCAGGAATTAGTATCAACCGTTTCTCAGGAACTGACCTTCAAGATCAACAATCTTTCGGGCAAGTCTAACAAGAAAACTGCCTGAACCCGCTGACATTTTGAGTTTGCAAGGCAATGCTTACATGGCATTGCCTTCTTTTTTATTTTCTATTCCCTAACACTCTTCAATTTTTTTCAAAAATTTATTTAATAACAATTTTCATTTGTCAAATATTTTGCTATTTTTGCACATATTATTTTCAAATCTAATATTCTAAACATATGAAAATGAACGCAGCAGGCTGGATTGGAGTCATTATAGGCGGCTTAGGCGGCTTAATCGGAATGACCGTAGCCATTATGGCTTCACCGGTATTCGGAAGTATTTTTGCTTTAGTATTTATTGTTGTATTTGGAGGCGTATTCTGGTCCTTCTTTATTAAGCCGGCAATGGTTCGCAGCAAGCTTGCCAAAACCGGAGTTCCTGCAACAGCAAAAATTGTTAGCCTTGCAGATACGGGCGTAACAGTTAATATGAATCCGCAGATCAAATTAACTTTGGAAGTCACGCCCCCAATGGGAGCGCCTTATATGGTTGAGATGAAGCAGGTTATTTCCAGATTAGACACTGCAAGTTACGCGCCGGGTAATATTCTTTCAGTAATAGTCGACCCCAACGATAAAAATTTAATTGAATTAAATACCGATGGCGGGGGAAGTTCTTACGGTGGTTCATCTTACGGCGGCGGAAACACAGTTGCGGCACAGAACACAGTTCCTACCGGGCCCTGGGCCGGGATGGGGGCAGATGAAGCAAACAAAAGACTGCTTGACTTAAATACCCAAAATGTAGCTTTAATGTCAAGCGGCGAACCGGGTAAGGCCATCGTTTTAAAATATACCTGGATGGGAATTTATGTTGGACCGGAAAATAATCAGGTTGCGCAGTTAGATCTTGAAGTTCTTCCGCAATCAGGTTCAACTTTTAAAGCACAGACAATTTGCGTTATCAAAGCGACGTCAGTTTCAAAATATCAGCCCGGCGCCGAGATATTTGTTGCCTACGACCGGAACGATAATTCAAAAGTTACAGTAACACACTCATAAAAATTAAAAAGGGGGCTTAGCCCCCTTTTTTTCTGTCGCCTTACTTCATAATTTAGAATTTACATTTTTCTTTTAGCTGTAAATACGCCGTTTGGCTGGTGAAAAACTAATTCAGATGCCGCATTGCCGGCAACATTAAAACTCACGCTGTATCCGGCAAGCCCTTTAATATCAAATTCGTTTACAATAGTAGATACCAGCTCATATGCCGGTTGTCCGGGCACCGTTAGAATTAAAGCTTTGTCGCCTCTTTCGGAAACAGAAACTACAGTTTCGTTTAATTCATAGCTCCCGATATATTTAGAGAAATCTACAGCCTTGGTTTCCGGAGCCCGCGTGAATTCAATTTCTTTTATGCTTGGTTCAAGCAGCGAAGAAACTTTATCGATCTGTCCTTTAGAATTAATGAAAAACGATAGCTTCATTCCTTCAATTGATTCAGGTTCAACGCGGAACACATCATAATGAAAATGCACTAATTCGGATTCGAAAGTGTGGTAGCTTAAATGAAGCTTGTCATCTTTCATTGAAATTATCATTTTTCCGTAAGCAGGATTTTCGAATGTGCCTGTATAATCAGATAAGTTATGAGAAGGCTCAGTATCCGGAACGCGGTCCTTATCCTTATTGCTTTCCTCATCCTTATTATCCTCTTCGCTTTTTTTGAAATCCGGTAAGAAGCGGGCGTTCCAGTCAATTTCTTCAAGCCCGAAGAACTTATCCATCGCATAATTTCGTACAATAGAATTGAGCGTTGTGTTTTCCATATTGGTCAGAATAACGATCCCTATAGAATCCATAGGATACAACGCAACATCAGCCGTAAATCCGTCAATGTTGCCGCCGTGCTCAACTCTTAAATGTCCGCGGTAAGAAGTAATAAACCAGCCCAGTCCATAACTTTGATAGAATACATCTTTGGTCAGAGCGCTTGGAACATTCATTTGCGGGGTATGCATTTCATTCATCGAAGACGATGAAACTATTTGTTTTCCGTTATAGCTTCCGTTATTCAGCTGCATTATCATCCAGTTTGCCATTTCTTTCACGCTCGAGTTTATGGCTCCCGCCGGCGCCATCGCTGAAATTTCTCTGAACGGTATTTCTTTAACGATACTTTTTTCGTCTCTATACGGTTTTGAATAATCACCGGTCTGCTGCATTGCGTTAACTGTAAAATCGGTATTTGACATATCAAGCGGAGTGAGAATATTTTCTTTAATATAATCTTCCCACTGCATGCCGCTCACCTGTTCGGTAAGATATCCTGCGGAGAGAAACATCATATTCTGGTATTGGAATGAGGTCCTGAACGGTTTACTTGGCTCAAGATATCTAAGCCTGTCGATTATTTCTTTTCGTGAAAGATCCGAACCGTACCAGACAAAATCATGGCGCGGCAATCCAGAGCGGTGGCACATCAGGTCGCGGGGCGTTATGTTCATAGTTGTGTAATCATCATATAGTTTAAATGTAGGGATATAGTTTATAACAGGTTTGTCAAGGTCTATTTTACCCTGATCGACTAATATGCAAACTCCGGTAGAAGTAAAAGCTTTTGTACAGGAGCCGATGGCAAATAAAGTATTCTCATCTGCCGGCAGATTATTTTTTACATCCCTGTAGCCGAATCCTTTTGCATATATCACAGCTCCGTTTTTCACAATCGCTATGCCGCAGCCCTGAACCTTCCAATCTGCCATTGTCTTTGTAACATATTCGTCGAATCCCTGGAGGCTTTGCTCAGTTGTTTGCTGCTGGGCTAATAAATTTAAATTAAGAAGAAATAATATGACAAGTAAAGCCAGCTGTAAATATTTTTTGCTCATATGATTTAATGTTTATTGTTTTTGACTATATAAAAATAGCAAAGGTTTCAATTTAATAACAGATGAGCAAAAATCCATTCAGGCTAATATCAATTTCCGTGCCAATTAAATTAGTTTTACTAACTTTTCAGTTTGATTTTTGTATTGACAAATATTAAATTTAATTAAAATCAATCCGAACATAAGTTATAAAGGGGGTATCATGAAAGCTGCAGCAGTTTTTTCATTTATTCTTTTCATAATTTTCGCCCACTCTTTAGATTCTTTTTCACAGGTAACTTATTATACTCAAAGTATTCCTAAATACAGCCTGACTTTAACGTTGGGATATAATTATACATTAGGCACCGCAAACGGAGACCCGTCAGGTATTAACCTTGTGTATGATAATACAGTTGATCACGGATATTTTGTAACCCGCAATTTTGGGATGCAGCAGGGAGGAAGCTTTTTGGCTACCGGCAAAATGGCTATAGATAAGAAGAGGCAATTAAGGCTAACAGGAAGTTTGGGATATACTTTGTTTTATAATTCAGAATCAAACGGTTTGAACCGGAGCAAGTGGAGCATATTCACCCTTGGAGCAGGCACGGAATATTTTCTGAGAAGATCAGGCTCATCAAAACCGTTTGTAAGTTTTGATATAGATTACAATCTCGTGTTTGGCGGCTGGCAAACCAACGTTACATACCCTGATAATACCAAATCAAATGTATATGTTAAGTTCATTCCCACAAGCAGGGTAGGTATTTCAATTGGATCAGGCGCAGAGTTTATTATCAATAATAAAACTTCACTTGTCGCGGGAGTAAGAGGCGTTTGGTCTAACATATTGCCAAAACAAAACAGCTCTGCATTTTCCAGCTATGAGCTTTATGTAAATGACTCGCGCGCTACGAACGGAAGCATTGTAACTGCGACTAAACAGGTTATTTATATGCAGATTTTTTCAGGGCTGAGTTTCAATCTCTTTTAGGTATCATATCCGTTATTCTTTAGCGACTTGCCGGAAGGGGGGATTTCCGGCAGGTTCGCATTTTTTACCTTTGCTTATCATTACTATTTAAAATTTGTAATAATTATTTTAGCTTTAAGTCATTTTAAAACTTAAATCTAATTTAATATGCAATACAAAACACTGGATGAATTTCTAAAAGATTGGGCTTATGAAAGCAAAGCCACACAAAAATTATTTGAGAATTTAACAGATGAATCATTGAAGCAGCAGGTACATCCCGGCGGCAGGACTTTAGGCAGGCTGGGCTGGCACATTACCGAAACATTCGGGGAAATGATGGAACGCACCGGATTGAAAGTATTCTCTCCTGATATGAGTCATTACAATGAAAACAGCGCGGCAGATCTGAAAAAATGCTATAAAGACGCCAGCGACTCGCTGGTTGAAAAACTAAAATCCGAATGGAACGATTCAACATTAGCTGTAGAAGACGATATGTACGGCGAGAAATGGAAACGCGGAACAACTCTGTCTGTTTTAATTACACATCAAACACATCACCGCGCGCAAATGACGGTGCTCATGAGGCAGGCGGGATTGAAAGTCACGGGCGTATACGGTCCGGCGGCTGAAGAATGGGCGGCTATGGGCATGGAAGCGATGAAATAGGTTACAAGTTGAAAGTTGCAGGTTACAGGTTAAAGATTTGCGGGGAAAATATTATTTTGAAGTTGTTTTTGATTAAATACTGTAATGTCAGAATTAAAGGGAGCATAATCGCTCCCTTTTGTCATTATATTTGTAATACTTAATATACTTTTTCTGGAATCTTTAATTTGATTCTAACTTAATTGGAATATACTATGAAAAAGTTAATTTTTACCTTAGCGCTAATGGTTGTCATATCTTCTCTAAGCTATTCACAATTTCCTCATCAGGAATGGGTTCAATCGTTTGGCACAAATGGCGGCGCAGCTGTATTTTTAGCTGTTGATCAACAAGGCGCTTCATATGTTGCGGGCTCTGTAGACTGGAGTGACGGTCCGGAGAGTGTTTTTTTGAATAAGGTTAGCCAAAGCGGTAATATATTGTATACAGCAAGCGTTGACACTTGTTCATTTGCCGCAGCGTTTAAAGATGCTTCTAACAATTTATTTGTTGCCGGCGTTTCTATGTACTCAAGTCCTAAAAAATCTTCTATAGTAAAGTTTGACGCTTCCGGCGCCAGGCTATGGAATATCTATGATGATTTTGCTTACAATGATGCAATAATAGACTTAAAAGGCGATGCATCAGGAAATGCTTATGTACTCAGATATAAAGCAGGTATAAACCAGATAATCAAATATAATACTTCTGGCGCTCAGCAGTTTATTATGAATATTGCCGACACCATAGCCCCTGCTAGCATTTTACTGGATCATTTATCCAATATAATTATTTTGGGAAATGCGAACCCCGGAGGATCTTCATATTCAATAGTGACAATCAAATACTCCCAAGCCGGCTTAAAGCAATGGAAATCAGTTTTTGTTACGCCCGTGTCTTTTCAGAGCAATCCCCATTGGAAAATATTTGAAAGTAATGCAGGAAACATCTACGTAATGGCTTGCATATCTTATCTTGCAAATTCAATTGATTACGGAGTAATAAAATACAATTCCTCAGGTCAGCAGCAATGGGTTGCACACTTTGACCTAGGCCAATATGACGTTGCTATGGATATGGCGCTGGATGCATCCGAAAACGCTTACGTTACAGGATCAGTAGGCACTGTTAAATTCAATTCATCCGGCATTTTTCAATGGGTTGAACCCACAGCGGGAATGAGCGCTATTACTCTGGATAAAAATGGCAATGCATTTGTTACAGGTTCGGCGGCAGTAGGAAATTTCAGCGGTATGAATTCCATTAAAATAAATCCGGAAGGGATATTGCAATGGAACATTGTCTACTCGAATTCACCGCCTTTCAGCGCCTGGGCTGATGCAATCGGATTAGATACATCCGGTAATGTGTTAATTTCCGGTATTACAGGATCCACTCCTATGCCCGGTTATCGCGGAGGAGCCGCGGTGGTTAAATATTCGCAGCTTAATGGTATAACAAAAATTGGGACCACAGTTCCCGTTCATTTTTCTTTATCCCAAAACTATCCCAATCCGTTTAATCCGACTACAAAATTCAAAATTGAA
>Ga0265331_10001955_pt1 | contig 14405 bp, 10 predicted proteins | sample 41923metaG_FD_202088 | JGI IMG/M metagenome (GOLD analysis project Ga0265331, IMG submission 202088) | Rhizosphere microbial communities from Carex aquatilis grown in University of Washington, Seatle, WA, United States - 4-19-23 metaG | ecosystem: Host-associated > Plants > Roots > Rhizosphere...
GTGGTCTGCTTTGTCGCGACCCTCGCGAAGGGGGCCGGCCATTCGCTTCGGTCCGCCTCATTTGGCAACTGAGGCATCCCATCCCGAAACGCCCCGTCGCAACCGCGAATACTTGTGCAGAGGCCCCCTTAGCGGGCGAGCTGCGTGACGAATGTGCGCACGCCGCCCAGCAGCATCTCGACCGCGAGTGCGGTCAGCACGAGCCCCATCAGGCGCTCCATCGCGATCACGCCGCGCTCGCCGACGATGCGCTGGACGCGATGCGCGCCCATCAGCACCACCGTCGTCGCCGCCATCGCGATGGTGAGCGCCAGCATCCATACGCCGAGCTTCGCCGGCTCGCGCGACGCGAGCAGCATCACGGTGGCCAGCGCGGACGGCCCGGCGATCATCGGCACCGCGAGCGGAACGAGCAGCGGCTCGCCGGTCGCCTGATCGCCGAACACGCCTTCCTTGCTGGGAAAGACCATCCGCAGCGCGATCAGGAAAAGGATGATGCCGCCTGCGATCGACAGCGACTCGTCGGACAGGTGCAGCCACGCGAGGAACTTGCGCCCGCCCAGCATGAACCCCAGCAGGATGAGGTACGCGAAGACGCACTCGCGGACGATGACGAGCATGCGCCGCCCGGGCCGGACGGCGGCCAGCGCGGGGATCACCAGCGGCACGTTGCCGAACGGGTCGACGACGAGCAGCAGGAGGATCGTGGCGGAGAAGAGTTCGGCGAATTCCATCGGATCGGGGCGCGCCCTGTCGGCGCGCGCCGCAGTATATCGCGCGGTCACCGGTGCCCCGGGACAGGTGGGATAATCGCGCGCTCGCACCTGACCCGGAGACGACCCGATGCATCCCGCACGACCCACCCTGCTTCCCGCCGCCGCAGCGATCCTCGCGCTGACGGCCACCCTGGCGCTGGCCCAGGCCAGGCCACCCGTGGCGCCCGTCAAGGACGTCGTCGACACGCATTTCGGCGTCGAGGTGCACGACCCGTACCGCTACATGGAGGACCTGAAGAACCCGGAAGTCGCCGCGTGGATGAAGGCGCAGGCCGACTACACGAACGGCGTGCTCGGGCGGATACCGCAGCGCGCGACCGTCCTCGCGGAAGTGCAGAAATACGGCGATTCGGCGTCCGCGCGCGTGTACGGCGTGCAGATCAACGGCGATCACATCTATTACTACAAGCGACTCGCAAACGAGACCATCCCCCGGCTCTATGTGCGCAAGGGCGTCGCCGGCGCCGAGCGGGTCATGGTCGACCCGGACGCAATGCAGGGCAAGTCGGACAAGCACTTCGCCATCGACTGGTTCTCGCCGTCGCTCGACAACAAGTATCTCGCCTACGGCATTTCCGAAGGCGGCTCCGAGCAGTCGGTGCTGCATGTGAAGGAGCTCGCGACCGGAAAGGAAACGGGCGACCTGATCGATCGCACGAACTACGGTCCGCCCGGCTGGACGAGCGACAACCGCCTCCTCTACAACAGGCTGCAGAAGCTCGCGCCGGACGCACCCGCCGACGCCAAGTACGTCAACAGCCGCGTGTACCTGCACACGCTCGGCGCCGATCCCGAAAAGGATGTCGCGGTGCTGGGTGCCGGCGTGACGCCCGGTCTTTCGATGGAACCGGTCGAGTTTCCGCTGGCAGGCACGGTGCCCGGATCGCGCCACGCGATCGGCATCATCGTCAACGGCGTCCAGCGCGAGCTCCGCGTCTACACGGCGACGCTCGCCTCGCTCGGTGCGGGCAAACCCGACTGGAAGAAGGTCGTCGACACGAGCGACGACGTGACCGACACGACGCAGATCGGCGACAGCCTGTTCGTGCTGACGCACAAGGGGGCGTCGCGCTTCAAGGTGCTGAAGATCGCCCTCGATGCGCCGGATTTCGCCAGGGCCGAAGTCGTCCTGCCCGCGAGCGAGTCGGTGATCACCGGCCTCTCGGCGGCGAAGGACGCGCTCTACGTGCGCCGCATGAACGGATCCACCAGCGATCTTCTCCGGATCGCATACACGCGCGGCGCGAAGCCGGTCGCGGTCAAGCTGCCGTTCGACGCGGACATCCCGTCGATCGCGGCCGACGTCCGCGCCGCCGGAGCGATCTACGAGGCGAGTGCCTGGACGCGATTCGGCGGCTTCTACCGCTACGATCCGCAGACCGGCAAGGTCACGGACACCCATCTGCAGCCGCAGGGACCGTTCGACAATCCGGCCGATCTCGTCGCGACCGAAGTGAAGGTCGCGTCGCACGACGGCACGCTCGTGCCGCTTTCGATCGTCCACATGAAGGGTCTCAAGCTCGATGGCACCAATCCGACGATCGTCTACGGCTACGGTGCGTACGGCATCTCGACGACCCCGTATTTTCGCCCGTCGTGGCTGCCCTGGTTCCAGCGCGGCGGCGTCATCGCCTACGCGCACGTGCGCGGCGGCGGCGAGTACGGGCAGGACTGGTACAAGGCGGGCTACCAGGCCACGAAGCCGAACACGTGGAAGGACGCCATCGCCTGCGCCGAATGGCTGGTCGCGCACAAGTACACGTCGACGCCGCGGATGTCGATCATGGGCGGCAGCGCGGGCGGGATCTTCGTCGGGCGCGCGATCACCGAGCGCCCCGATCTCTTCGGGGCGGCGGTCGACGCCGTTCCGGCATCCGACTTCCTGCGCTCCGAATTCTCTGCCAACGGCATCACCAACATCCCCGAGTTCGGAACGGTGAAGACCGAGGCGGGCTTCAAGGCGCTCTACGCGATGAGTCCTTATCAATGGGTCAAGGACGGTACCTCCTATCCTGCCGTGCTCCTGACGACCGGCATCAACGACCCGCGCGTCGATGCGTGGGAGGCGGGAAAGATGGGGGCGCGACTGCAGGCGGCGACGTCGAGCGGCAAGCCGGTGCTGATTCGCATCGACTACGACGCCGGGCACGGCATCGGGTCGACGACGAAGCAGGCGTACGAGGAACGCGCCGACGAGATCTCGTTCCTGCTCTGGCAGTTCGGCGTCGCAGGATTCCAGCCCTGAGCTGCATCCGCAAAGGGTGAGGTGGGCGCGCCGCCGCGGCGCGCCTTCCGATCGGGCTCAGTGCAGCTTGACCCGCGGCTCCAGCCGGCGGCGCAGGAAGCGTCCCAGCGTGTCGAAGATCACGCGCACGTAGCCGTAGATCGACACCTGGTGCAGCTTGTAGAGCGACGCGTACATCCACCGCGCGATGAGCCCCTGGATCAGCATGCTGCCGCCGATCAGCCGCCCCATCAGGCTGCCGACCGCGGAAAGCTCGCCGAGCGAGACGAGCGACCCGTAGTCGCGGAAGCGAAACCGTGGCAGCGGCGCGCCGGCGAGCCGCGCCTTGATCGATTTCACCAGCAGGCTCGCCTGCTGGTGCGCCGCCTGCGCGCGCGGAGGAATGATGGCGCCCGGCCGGCCCGCCTCGGGCCACGGGCACGCTGCGCAGTCGCCGAACGCGAAGATGTCCGGGTCGCGCGTCGTGACGAGCGTCGTCGCGACGACGAGCTGGTGCGCGCGATTCGCTTCGAGCCCGTCGAGCGTCGAGAGCACCTCCGGCGCCTGGATGCCGGCCGCCCAGACTACGAGGTCCGCGCGCAGCACTTCGCCGCCCTCTACCTCGACGCCTTCGTTCGTGACCGCGACGACCTTCGCACCCGTGCGCACGTCGATGCCGAGCTTCGCGAGGAGCTCCGCCGCTGCGACGGCGATGCGCACGGAAAGCTGCGGCAGGATGCGCGGCGCGGCCTCGATGACCGTGAGGCGGATATCGTGCGCCGGATCGAGATGGTCGAGCCCGTAGACGGCATGCGTGCGCGTCGTCTGGCGTATTTCGGCGGCGAGCTCGACGCCGGTCGCCCCGGCGCCGATGATCACGATGTCGACGCGCGCGTCCACGCCGCGGCCCCGGCGCGCGTCGGCGCGTACGCACGCCGCGAGGAGCCGCCGGTGAAAGCGCTCGGCTTCGCCCGGCGTGTCGAGCGCGATCGCCGTCGCGGCGACACCCGGCGTGCCGAAGTCGTTGGTGACACTGCCGACGCAGAGGACGAGCGTGTCGTACGGCACGCGCCGCTCCGGAAGGATCTCGACGCCGTCGTCGTCGCGCACCGCGCTCAGCAGGACTTCGTGCCGCGCGCGGTCGAGCCCCGTGAGCGCGCCCTGCCGGAAACGGAAGTGGTGCCAGTGCGCGAGCGCCGGATAGTCGACCTCGTGTGCGTCGGCGTCCATGCGTCCCGCCGCGACCTCGTGCAGCATCGGCTTCCAGACATGCGTTTCGCCCTGGTCGACGAGCGTGATCTCGGCGCGCGCTCCGCTGCGGTAACGATCACCCAGCGCGGCGGCAAGCGGCAGCCCGCCGGCGCCGCCGCCGACGATGACGATCCTGTGCGGAGTGGAGAGTGTCTTCATGCGATGGGCGCGCAGACCTGCGGGATCAGCGAGTCGCCTCGGGTCAGCGACGGCATTGTGCCGCAATCGCTTCGCATTGAAGTGGGCATCGCGACGGGTCAGTCGCCGGACGCGACGCCTTCTCGGCGCGGGTCGGCGCCGCCGATCCAGCCTTGCGCCGTGCGCGCGATTGCCTGCGTGCCGCTGCTTTGCGCATGCACCAACGTCGTGTGGCCCAGCGCCTCGAGCTTCGGGGCGAGCTCCGCGGACGCGGTGTCGCGCTCGAGTTCGGTCGGACCGTTGCGGCTGCCCACGTTCGGCAGTGCGATGGCCGCCTGCGGATCGAGCTTCCAGTCGAGCACGCCCAGCAGCGTCTTCACGACAAAATTGACGATCGCCGGGCCGCCGGCCGAGCCCGCGACGAGAAAGATGCGGCCGGCGCGGTCGTACACGATAGTCGGCGCCATCGTCGAGCGCGGCCGCTTGCCGCCCTCGATGCGGTTCGCCACGGGCATGCCGCCTTCGGACGGCACGAACGAGAAGTCGGTGAGCTCGTTGTTGAGCATGAATCCGCCTTCGGTCATGAGCCCGCTGCCGAACGCCGACTCGATCGACGTCGTCATCGCGACTGCGTTGCCGTCGGCGTCGACGATCGAAATGTGCGACGTCGCGGGGAGCTCGATCGCCGCATGTTCACCGAAGCGACCGGCCGGCGTGCCCGGCGGATTTCCGGCCGACGCCCGGCCGAGGGTCCGCGTCGTGCCGATGAGCGACGATCGCGCGCGCAGATACGCGGGATCGACGAGGCCCGTCGGCACGCTCGCGAAATCCGGGTCGGCGACGTAGCGGTCGCGATCGGCATACGCGAGTCGTCCCGCCTCGCTCATGAAATGCACGCTCCAGAACGTGTCGGGGCCCATCGCCGCCATGTCGTAGCGCTCGAGCATTCCCAGCATCTGAAGCACCGCGATGCCGCCGGACGAAGGCGGCGGCATGCCGCAGACACGGTACGCGCGATATCGTCCGCATAACGGCTCGCGCAGCTTCGCGCGATAGCGGACGAGATCGGCTAGCGTCATGTCGCCAGGATTGACCGGCGCGCGGTCGACGGTCGCGACGATGTCGCGCGCGATGTCGCCTTCGTAGAACGCGCGTGCGCCGCCCGCCGCGATGCGCTCGAGCGTGGCGGCGAACGCGGGATTCGCGCGGATCGCGCCAACGGCGAGCGGCCGACCGTTCGCATCGAAAAAATAGTCGCGCGCGCGCGGCTGCCGCATCGTGCCTTCCGCGGCCAGCAGCGCGTGCAGACGGGGCGACACTGCGAAACCCGCTTTCGCGAGCGCGATCGCCGGCGCGAACAGCTCCGCCCAGCGCAGCTTGCCGTGGCGGCGGTGCGCCGCCTCGAAAAGCGCGATGACGCCCGGCACGCCGACAGAGCGCCCTCCGATCACCGCGTCGCGGAATTCCTTCGGCTTGCCGCCTGCATCGAGGAAGCGGTCCGGCGTCGCCGCCGCGGGCGCGGTCTCGCGGCCGTCATAGGCGAAGAGTCTGCCGCGCCGCGCGTCGTGCACCAGCATGAACGCGCCGCCGCCGATGCCCGACGACTGCGGCTCCACGAGGTTCAGCACGAGCTGCACGGCGATCGCCGCGTCGACGGCGCTGCCGCCCGCGGCGAGAATCCGGCGGCCCGCGTCGACCGCGAGCGGATTCGCCGCGGCAACCATGAAATGGCGGCTCGTCGCCGGCGACTTTTCGGTGCGGTCCGTCGCCGCCTCGGGCGCCGGGTCGAGCGCAAAGGCGGGGACGATCGTCAGCGCGGCGATCGCTCCCAGCGCACAAGCGATACAGGAGCGGACGATGGACGGCGGCATCGCGGGAGCGTGCATGGCTGTCGCAATTCTAATCGACCGCGCAGGGCGGGGCGCCGCGACGAACGCAAAAGAAAAAGGGCAGCGAAGAATTCCGCTGCCCTCATGGCCTCCACCCGGCCCGGCGTGGAAAGCTACTGCACCTTCACCTCGACGCGACGCGCTTCCTTGGGGTCGCCCGTGCCCTGCGTCTGCTCGGGCTTCTTCAGCTCGACGCGGTCCTCGGTGATTCCGGCGCCCTTCAGCGAATCGCGCACGGCAATCGCACGCTGCTTCGCAAGCTCCTGGTTCTGCGCGACGTCGCCGGTGGCGTCGTGGAATCCCGAGATCACGACCTTGGCGCCGGCATTCGCCTTCGCCTTGGCGACGACGGGCTCCAGTGCCTTGGCGCTGTCCGCCGGCAGGTTGGCCTTGCCGGTGTCGAAGTAGAGCTTCACCACGTCCACCGCCACCGGAACGGGAACGACGACGACCGCCGCGGGCGGCGTGATGGCCACCGGTGCCGTCGGCGCCGACGTGCGATTCAACCCGTACGTGGCGAGCAGCGGCACGATCATCAGCGCGACGATGTTGATGATCTTGATCAGCGGATTGACGGCGGGACCTGCCGTGTCCTTGTACGGATCGCCGACGGTGTCGCCGGTGACCGCCGCCTTGTGCGCGTCCGAGCCCTTGCCGCCAAAATGGCCGTCCTCGATGTACTTCTTGGCGTTGTCCCATGCGCCGCCGCCGGTGGTCATGGAAATCGCGACAAAGAGACCGGTCACGATCGTGCCCATCAGCAGGCCGCCCAGCGCCTGCGGCCCAAGCAGCAGGCCCACGACGACCGGAACGAGCACGGGCAGCAGCGACGGGACGATCATTTCCTTGATCGCCGCCTTGGTCAGCATGTCGACCGCGACGCCGTATTCCGGCTTCGCCGTGCCTTCCATGATGCCCTTGATGTCGCGGAACTGGCGCCGCACTTCGACCACGACCGCGCCCGCAGCGCGGCCGACGGCTTCCATCGCCATCGCGCCGAACAGGAACGGGATCAGGCCGCCGATGAAAAGGCCGATGATCACCATGTGGTTCGACAGGTCGAACGTGACGCCGATGTGCGCGGAGTCGAGCGCATGCGTGTAGTCGGCGAAGAGCACCAGCGCCGCGAGGCCGGCGGAGCCGATCGCGTAGCCCTTCGTGACCGCCTTCGTCGTGTTGCCGACAGCGTCGAGCGGATCGGTGATCGCACGCACCGAATCCGGCAGCTTCGCCATTTCGGCGATGCCGCCCGCGTTGTCGGTGATCGGGCCATAGGCGTCGAGTGCGACGATGATGCCGGCCATCGACAGCATGGCCGTCGCGGCGATCGCGATGCCGTAGAGCCCGGCGAGCCAGAACGATGCGAAGATCGCGACGCACACGGCGAGGACAGGCCACGCCGTCGCCTTCATCGACACGCCGATGCCGGCGATGATGTTGGTCGCGTGGCCGGTCGTCGACGCCTGCGCGACGTGCTGCACCGGCGCGTGGTCCGTGCCCGTGTAGTACTCGGTGATGTAGACCATCGCGCCGGTCAGCACGAGGCCGACGAGCGCGGCGCCGAAGAGTCGCATCGGCGTGAGCTCGGGATAGACGCTCGCGACGTTGCCCATCATCGTGAACGTGATGACGCCGAAGCCGATGGCGGAGAGAATGCCCGCGACCGCGAGCCCGCGGTAGAGCGCGTTCATGATCTTGCCGCCCGGGCGCACGCGGACGAAATAGCAGCCGATGATCGACGCGAGGATCGAGAATCCGCCGAGCACCAGCGGAAACGTGACGGCGGTCTCGGCGATGAGCGGCAGCATCAGCGCGCCCAGCAGCATCGTCGCGACGATCGTCACCGCGTAGGTCTCGAAGAGGTCGGCGGCCATGCCGGCGCAGTCGCCGACGTTGTCGCCCACGTTGTCGGCGATCACCGCCGGGTTGCGCGGATCGTCCTCGGGAATGCCGGCCTCGACCTTGCCGACGAGGTCGGCGCCGACGTCGGCACCCTTGGTGAAGATGCCGCCGCCCAGCCGCGCGAAGATCGAGATCAGCGAGCCGCCGAACGCGAGGCCGACGAGCGGCTGGATCGCGTGGTGCAGGCCTTCGCGCATCGGATTGATCGACCACTGCGCCGATCCGATCAGGAACCAGTAGAACCCGGCGACGCCGAGGAGGCCCAGCCCGACCACCAGCATGCCGGTGATCGCGCCGCCGCGGAACGCGACGGTCAGCGCTTCGTTGAGGCCGGTGCGCGCTGCTTCCGCCGTGCGCACATTCGAGCGCACCGAGACGTTCATCCCGATGTAGCCGGCGAGCGCCGAGAGCACCGCGCCGACGACGAATCCGCCCGCGGTCGCGCCGTCGAGCGCCCACCAGATGATGACGAAGAGGATGACGCCGACGATGCCGATCGTCGTGTACTGGCGGTTGAGGTAAGCCTTGGCGCCGGCCTGGATGGCTGCGGCAATTTCGCGCATCCGCTCGTTGCCGGCCGGCATTTTCATGATTCCGCCGATCCAGACAAAGCCGAACACGATGGCGGTGACCGCGCAGAGGAGCGCGAAGACGAGGCCCATGGACATCTTTGAAACCCTCCCGAAAGTGGCTATTGAGTCGTGGAGGAAATCGCCGCGCGGCCTGTGCCCGGCCCCGTCGACGTGCCGCCGCGGGCTTGCCGCGGCGCCATTCCCCCGCGGCGTCCGGAGGGTTCCGGGCGCCGGTTCAGGCTAATTCGTGCCAATCCGCTATTGTGCCAGTGCGCGGTCCAGGAAGTCGAGCCGATCCTGTCCCCAGTAGAGCGCGTCGCCGTAGGCGTAGGTGGGTGCGCCGAAGACCTGGCGGTCGATCGCCTCCTGCGTGCAGGCATCGAATGCCGCCTGCACTTCGGGGCTTTCGGCGCGCGCGGCAATGCGGTCGGGATCGAGTCCGCACGCGTGCACGATTGCGGCGAGCGTGGCGGCGTCCGCGATGTCGCGCTCCTCGGCCCAGCGCGCACGCAACAGCGCCCCGGCAAGCGCCAGCGCGTCCGGTTCGCCCGATTCCTTCGCCGCGACGATGCGGCGCAGTGCGGCGTCGGCGGGCGACGCGCCGAACTTCGGCTGCAGGTTGAGTGGCACCCCGAGGTGATCGCGCCAGCGCGCGAGCTCGACGAGGCGGTACGCCTGCCGCTGCGGCGCGCGTTTCGCGAGCGGCAGGCCGCCCGACACCGGGAACACCTTGCCGAGATCCATCGGCAGCACGCGAACCGACGCCCCGTGGCGCGCGACGATCGCGACGAACCGGTCGTGGCCGAGATACGTCCACGGCGACAGCGGCGTCGTGAAGTAGTCGACGGTCTTCGACATGGCCGCGCGGCGCCGCTTCGTCAGATCTTGAATTCGCGGGCGAGCTTCTTCGGCACCGCGACGTTCTTCAGCCGCACGTACTGCGGCAGCCCGTCCCGGAACGGCGGCGGCGCTTCGCCGCGCATCAGCGGCGCGAGGTAGCGGCGCGCCTTCGCGGTGATCCCGTAGCCATCGGCGCTGATGAAGTCGCGCGGCAGCATCTTCTCGACGTTGGCCACACTCGTGAGCGGCGCCTCGGTGACCTCCCACCGGTACGGCTGGTCGGCGACGCGCGTGATCGCCGGCATCACGGCGTTCCGGCCCGCGAGGGCCATCAGCACCGCGGCCTTGCCGACCGCGTAGCTGTGCTCGAGATCGGTCTTCGACGCGAGGTGCCGCGCCGAGCGCTGCAGGTAGTCCGCCACGGCCCAGTGGTACTTGTACCCGAGCTTGTCCTTCACGATCGACGCGATCAGCGGTCCGACGCCGCCCAGCTGCGCGTGGCCGAACGCGTCGCGCGTGCCGGCCTCCGCAAGCAGTTTGCCCTGCGCGTCGGAGAGGCCTTCCGACACGCCGACGCAGCAGTAGCCGTGCCGCTTGACGTTGGCATCGACTGCCGCGAGGAACTTCGCCTCGTCGAACGGGATTTCCGGAAACAGCAGCACGAGCGGAATCGGCGTCTTCGCGTCGTCGGCCATGCCCACCGCCGCCGTGATCCAGCCCGCGTGGCGGCCCATCACCTCGAGCACGAACACCTTCGTCGACGTCTTCGCCATCGACGCGACATCGAACGCCGCCTCGCGCATCGACGTCGCGACGTACTTCGCGACCGAGCCGAAGCCGGGGCAGTTGTCGGTGACGGCGAGATCGTTGTCGACGGTCTTCGGCACGTGCACCGCGGCGAGCGGATAGCCGAGCTTCGCGGCGATCTGCGCGACCTTGAGGCAGGTGTCGGCGGAATCGTTGCCGCCGTTGTAGAAGAAGTAGCCGATGTCGTGCGCGCGGAAGACTTCGATCAGCCGCTCGTACTGCGCACGATTCTCCTCCAGCCCTTTCAGCTTGTAGCGGCACGAGCCGAAGGCGCCGGCCGGCGTGTGCTTCAGCGCGGCGATCGCACTGGCCGGCTCGCGGCCCGTATCGATGAGATCCTCGGTCAGCGCGCCGATGATGCCGTTGCGGCCGGCGTAGACCTTGCCGATGCGCGACTTGTGCTTGCGTGCGGTCTCGATGACGCCGGCGGCGCTCGCGTTGATGACGGCGGTCACGCCGCCCGATTGCGCATAGAACGCGTTGCGTTTGCTCATGGGGATCGCCTTCAGGCCGAATTGCCGCGCTGCCGTCCGTTCACGACGCGGGCTTCGCCAGTGCAGCGAGGAGATCGCGCGCCGGCGCAAAGCCCGGATCGAGCTCGAGCGCGCGCCAGCACGACGAGCGCGCCCCGTCGGCGTCGCCCGCGGCGCGGCACAGGAGCGCGAGGTTGAAGATGAACGACGGGTCGTCGGGCCGGATCGCGACGGCCGTCTCGAGCGTCCTGCGGGCATCGGCGATGCGTCCCTGCGAGCGCTGCAGCATCGCCAGCATGTTGAGCGCGAACGGATCGTTGGGGCTCTGCAGCAGCACTTCGCGCACCAGCGCTTCCGCACCCGGCAGGTCGCGCTGCTGCGCCCGCACCTGCGCCGCCTGCAGCTTCGTCGTGACGGCATCGGCCAGGGCGTCGTGCGCCGGCGCCCACTTCGCGTAGATCATGTCGCGGAATTCGGCGAAACGCGCATCGTCGCGGTTCGGGCCGCCGCCCGCGCCGGACGCGCCGGCGTCGGCATGCCAGTCGAAGGTCTGCCGCGGCTCGAAGTGGAAATGCGTGTGCTGGGCGATCTGAAGGAAGAAGTCCCAGTCCTGCATGATCTCGAACTGCGGGTCGAAGCGGCAGCCCCGCTCGACCAGCTTGCGCGAGAAGAGCGCCGTCGACAGATGGATGAAGTTGCGCTCGTAGAGCTGGATCAGCGCGTACGGCCGGCCCCAGGTCTCGGTGCGTCCGTCGGCGAAGCGCGCGCGCGCCAGCGTGTACACGGCGAGCGCCTCGGGCGCGTTGCGCGCTGCCGCGACGAGCCCGGAGACATGGTCCGGGGAAAGCGTGTCGTCGTCGTCGAGGAACGTGATCCAGTCGCCCGTCGCGGCGTCGAGGCCGGCATTCGCGGCGTCCGGACGCGACAGGTGCATGGGGCTTGCCGCGAAGACGACGGGATGGCGCCCGACGCGATTCCGCACCGGCGGATGCTCCGGACCGCTCGCGGCGACGACGACGGCCTCGACGTCGGGATAGTCCTGCGCGCCGATCGATTCCAGCGCGCGTGCGAGCGTCGGCCGTGCGGTGCTGCGGACGATCACGCTGACCCGCGGCACCGCCGTGCCGCCGGACAGCGCCACTCCGGAGCCGGTCGCGGTCAGGGAGTCGGAATTCATCGCGTCGCCTCGGTTCGGATCACGTCGCCAGCGCCGCGAGACACGCCGCGCGGATCGCGTCGACGCTGCCGACGCCGTCGACCTTGCGATACTTCGGTGCGCGCGCGTCGCCGGTGCCCGCCCAGCGCGAGTAGTAGTCGACGAGCGGGCGCGTCTGCGCGTGATACACCTCGAGCCGCTTTCTCACGGTCTCCTCGCGGTCGTCGTCGCGCTGGATCAGCGCCTCGCCGGTCGCGTCGTCGCGGCCGTCGGTCTTCGGCGGATTGAACTTGACGTGATAGGTGCGCCCCGACGCGACGTGCACGCGGCGTCCCGCCATCCGCTCGATGATCGCCGAGTCCGGCACTGCGATCTCCAGCACGTAGTCGAGCGCGACATTCGCGTCCTTCATCGCGTCGGCCTGCGGGATCGTCCGCGGAAATCCGTCGAACAGGTAGCCCTTCGCGCAGTCGGGTGCGGCGAGCCGCTCCTTGACGAGCGCGATGATGATGTCGTCGGAGACAAGCGCGCCGCTGTCCATCACCTTTTTCGCGGCGAGGCCGAGCGGCGTGCCCGCCTTCAACGCGGCACGCAGCATGTCGCCGGTGGAGATCTGCGGTATGCCGTACGCGCCGGTGATGAACGCAGCCTGCGTGCCTTTGCCGGCGCCGGGAGGGCCGAGGAGTATCAGTCGCATGGTGATCCGGGAGGGTGGTGGGCGGGTGGAAACGCGAAGCCGAGGCCGCGGGGTCCTGCGCGTGCGGCTCTCCCGGCGTCGATTGTCGGCGCGGACGTGCGCGCACACAAGCCCTGCGCATGGCCGCGAGCGTGTGTCGGCGCGCTCACTGGACTGCCTTCGTGCTTCGCACTCCGGTATTCGCCCTTGGGGCGGCCCTGCGGGCTCGCTGGATTACCTTCGTGCTTCGCACTCCGGTATTCGCCCTTGGGGCGGCCCTGCGGGCTCGCTGGATTACCTTCGTGCTTCGCACTCCGGTATTCGCCCTTGGGGCGGCCCTGCGGGCTCATGCGGCGCCGCTCGCGTACAAAGCGCGCACACGCTCGAGATCCTCTTGCGTGTCGACGCCGGGCGCGGGCGTTTCTTCGGTGACCTTGACGACGATCCGGTGGCCGTGCCACAGCGCGCGCAGCTGCTCCAGCGCCTCGAAGCGCTCGACCGGCGCCGGCGGCAATGTCGGATAGAGCTGCAGGAAGCGGACGCGGTAGGCGTAGAGCCCGTAGTGCCGGTACAGCGGCAATCCCTGCGGAATGCGCGAGGCATCGGCGGCGAACGCATCGCGCGCCCAGGGAATTGTCGCGCGGCTGAAGTAGAGCGCGTAGCCGCGCGCGTCGAGCACTACCTTGACGACGTTCGGATTGAACGCCTCGGCGGGATCGACGATACCATGGCATGCGGTCGCGATCGCCGCGTCCGGATGCGCGGAAGCAAGCGTGGCCATCGCCCGGATCAGCTCCGGCGCGAGCAGCGGCTCATCGCCCTGCACGTTGACGACAATGGTTTCCGCATCGAGTCCGAGCAGACGCGCCGCCTCCGCGAGGCGGTCGGTGCCGGTCGGATGGTCGGCGCGCGTGAGGCAGGCCTCGATGCCGTGCGCTTCCACCGCCGCCTTGATCCGCGCATCATCGGTCGCCACCGCGACGCGCGCAGCACCCGCGCGTTGCGCGCGCTCGGCGACGCGCACGACCATCGGCTTGCCCGCGATGTCCGCAAGCGGTTTCCCCGGCAGGCGGGTCGACGCGTAGCGCGCGGGAATGAGCGCCGTGAATGTCATCGTGATATGCGGAGTGCGCGTGGCCGCGCCACCACGGCGGCCCGCGTGCCGCGCCGCGCCGGAGCGCTCGCCGACGCGCGCTGCGCGCCCGGGCTTCGCCCCGCCGCGCTCACTCGCGCCCTCTTTGCACCGTCGTGCATCGCGCATCGCAGAGCGTCGGGCGCCGGTCGCTCGCGCGCCGACGCGCCCTTCGGGCCTGGGCTTCGCCCCGCCGCGCTCACTCGCTCCCTCTTTGCACCCTCGTGCATCGCGCATCGTAGAGCGTCGGGCGCCGGTCGCTCGCGCGCCGACGCGCCCTTCGGGCCTGGGCTTCGCCCCGCCGCGCTCACTCGCGCCCTCTTTGCACCGTCGTGCATCGCGCATCGTAGAGCGTCGGGCGCCGGTCGCTAGCGCGCCGACGCGCCCTTCGGGCCTGGGCTTCGCCCCGCCGCGCTCACTCGCTCCCTCTTTGCACCCTCGTGCATCGCGCATCGTAGAGCGTCGGGCGCCGGTCGCTCGCGCGCCGACGCGCCCTTCGGGCCTGGGCTTCGCCCCGCCGCGCTCACTCGCGCCCTCTTTGCACCGTCGCGCATCGCGCATCGTAGAGC
>Ga0265331_10001956_pt1 | contig 14384 bp, 12 predicted proteins | sample 41923metaG_FD_202088 | JGI IMG/M metagenome (GOLD analysis project Ga0265331, IMG submission 202088) | Rhizosphere microbial communities from Carex aquatilis grown in University of Washington, Seatle, WA, United States - 4-19-23 metaG | ecosystem: Host-associated > Plants > Roots > Rhizosphere...
GCCGTGATGTGGACCGGCCTGTTCGCCCTCAAATACGCGCATCTGCTCGCCGACCTGCGCCCGCTTCTGCCGGCACAGCCGCTCTCCGAGATGAAAGGGCTGGAGTGGGCGTCGGAAGGCTTCGATATCCACAAGCAGCTCTACGTCCTGCCTCTCGAAGACCAGTTCTATATCGGCTTCTACAACAACGCGCTGTTCAAGAAGGCTGGAATTTCCGCGCCTCCGCGCGACTGGGCGGAGCTGGCCGATGCATGCACCAAACTGCGGGCGGTGGGCGTCACGCCGCTGCTCTACGGCAGCGATTCGCAGGCTCTGAGTTCGGAATTTTATCCGTTCTACGACCTCAGCTACCTGATGGCCGGGATCTATCCGGTGGATGCCTGGACCGGATTTGCCAACGGCAAGATCCCGTGGACCTCACCGCAGATCGAGGCGGAGATCCAGAAATGGTCCGACCTGCACACGAACGGCTGCACCAACTCTGACGTGCTGACGGCGACTGACATCCTGACGAGCTTCAATCAGGGCAAGGCCGCGATGATCGTGGACGGCAACTGGAACCTGCAGCAGCTCTACGACAAGCTCGGCCCCGATCTCGGCGTGTTCCCGCTCCCCTATTCCGATGCGCCGCAGAAGGGCATCGTGCAGATGCCGGGCGACGGCCTCTCCCTCCTCAAGTCGTCCACCAACAAGGCGGATGCCGCGACCTTCCTGACCTTTCTCATGAGCGGCGAGGCGCAGCAGATTCTGTCCAAGACCGGCCTGATCCCTGGCCGCGAGGGCTATGCCGCGAGCAACCCGCTCTACGCCGGGCTGCTGGCCCTGTCGTCGCAGGGATTCACCAAGTACCCGATGATCGACAACGTGATTCAGGGTGAGCTGGTGGATACCGGCCAGCGCGTGCTCAATGCTGCCTTCGGCGGACAGATGAAGGTTTCCGATGCGATGCAGAAGATGCAGGACACCTGGAACAACCTGCCGGCCGACGAGAAGAAGTGACCGGCGCATTTTCCGCCGAAGTGGGCACCGGTTCGGCGCAGAACATGCGACCAAACCAAGGAATCTAGGGCATGGTCCGATTCATCGTGAACGGACCGTGCTCTAGACCGGCCTTCGTCGCCAGCTCATGACCGCCTACGCCCAGGCAGATCGGCGCCGGTTCCAGCAAAACCGGCGGCGAGCTGCGCTGATCTTCGTCACGCCACTGCTGATCCTGTGGGGCCTGTTCCTGATCCTGCCGATCCTGGAGGCGGCGTGGTACAGCCTGACCGATTGGGACGGACTCGACTCAACCTGGAACGGCGGCGCCAACTATCTGACGCTCCTGCGCAGCGCCGATTTCGGCAGCGTTGTCTTCAACAACCTGCTGCTGCTGCTGTCGGTGCCCGTGGCCGTCGCCATTCCGTTCTGCATCGCCCTGCTGATCGCGGCCGAGCCGCCCGGCTGGCGCTGGGCGCGGGCGCTCATCTTCCTGCCGGCGACACTGTCCTGGGTGGTCACTGGCATCGTGTGGCTGCGCTTTTTCGCGGGCAACGGCATTCTCAATACGCTGCTGCGCATCGCCGGCCTTGGCGCGTTGCAGACGGATATGCTGGGCGACGTACACACCGCGATCATCCCGGTGGCGCTCACCTTCATATGGTCGCAGGTGGGGCCGAACACTTTGATTTTCCTTATCGGCTTCGGCAACATCGATCCCCATATCCTGGAGGCGGCGACGATCGACGGGGCGGGGTTGTGGCGCTCGGTGTGGCATATCGTGCTGCCGCTGATGACGCGCATCTTCGTCTTCGTCACTATCATCACGCTGATCGCGGCGTTCACCGCGCTGTTCAGCCTCATCTTCGTGATGACCGGCGGCGGCCCCGGGTTCAGCACGACGACGATGGAGTTCTACATCTATCGCCTCGCCTTCTCCGAGACCAATTTCGGCATGGGGGCGGCGGTGGGCATCGTGTTGCTCTTCGTCATCGCCTGCGTCTCGCTACCGCTCATGGCGCTCTATCGCCGGACGGCGGCATCATGACGGAGGTCATCCCGATCCGTGCGCGATCGCTGGTCGATCGCGTGGTTCAGATCATCGGCCGCGAGATCGTGGGTGGCCGTTTCGCGCCGGGCGATTCGCTCCCCAACGAGACCGAATGGTGTGCCCGGCTGCAAGTGAGCCGCAGCGTGTTGCGCGAGGCGCTGCGGGTGCTGGTGAGCAAGAACCTGATCGAAATCCGCACCCGCGCCGGCGGCCGCGTCCAGGACATGTCGGCCTGGAACCTGCTTGACCCGGATGTCCTGGACTGGCGCAGCCAGGGCGGGGATCAGCGCCGCTTCGCGGCCGAGCTGTTCGAACTGCGCCGGGTCGTGGAGCCCGCGGCGGCGGCGTTGGCCGCGGCGCGCGCCACGCCCGAACAACAGCGCGAGCTGCAACAGGCCTGCGAGGAGATGGCCGCGGCCGGCGAGGATATCGAGAAGTTCTTCGCCCCGGACGTGCGTTTTCATCGCATCATCGCGACGGCGGTTGGCAACTCCCTGTTCCGGTCGCTGTCGAACATGGTCACGGTCGTGCTCGACCTTACGCTGCGCATGGCGCTTGAGGCGCCCGACGGCCAGCAGCAGTCCCTGCCGCTGCATCGGCGCGTGGCGGAGGCGATCGCGCGGGGCGACGGACCTGCGGCCGCCGCCGCCATGCTGCACCTCGTCGACAGCGCGGAACGTGACGTGACGGAGGCCCTGGCGGCGGGGCGCGGAAGCCTGTCGCCGCACACGCCGCCGTTGCGGGCAACCAGGAAATCAACCAGGAGCAAAACATGACCGATCTCGCGGCGCTGCGCGGCACCTTCTTCACGGCCTTGCTGTCGGACTGCCTGGATGCGGTGGGGCGCATGCACCAGGCGATGCCTTCCCACATCCGGCCGCTCGACGAGCAATGCGTCATGGTCGGCCGCGCAAGAACCGGCGCCTATATGGAGGTCTATCACGTCGAGCCGGGGATCAACCCCTATGAGCTTGAAATGGATCTCATAGACAGCCTGAAGCCGGGCGAGATCCCGATTTTTGCCTGCAGCAATCCGGCGCGCGTGGCCCCCTGGGGTGAGCTTCTGTCCACCGCTGCGCAGGTGCGTGGCGCCGCAGGGGCGGTGATGGATGGGTGCGTGCGCGACATCAAGGCCATCCGCGCCATGGGATTCCCGGTCTTTCACGGCGGCATCGCGCCTCTGGACAGCAAGGGACGGGCGCGGGTGATGGCCATCGATATCCCGGTCGAATGCGCCGGAGTCGCGGTCGCGCCGGGCGACCTGGTGTTCGGCGACGGCGATGGTCTGATAGTGGTTCCGCAAGCGGTGGAGAAGGAAGTCCTAAGCCTCGCGCAAGAAAAACTGCGCGGCGAGCGGGACACTCTGGCCGACTTGCGGGGCGGCGCCACCCTTCGTCAGGTATTCGATCGGTACGGAATTCTGTAGCCGGGTTCTTTCCATGATGCCCCGTTGGCGGTCACCAAGCCCTCGAGGGCTGAAGCCCGAAGGTTAGTGTGGATCGGCAGCGCGCAACCGCTTCGCCAGCGCCTGCAGGAGTTTCCACGCCAGCGCGCCGTTTCTTTCAATCAGCGGGCGGAATTCCCAGAACGTGAGTCCGTAGCACACCAGGTCGGTCGCGGCGGTCACCGTCGCCGACCGGGGCCCGCCGTCGATCAGCGCGATCTCTCCGAAATGGTCGCCCGCGCCGAGAGTGGCCAGCTGGACTCCCTTGCTCGAAACCGTGGCCTCCCCGGACTCGATGAGGAAGAACGCGGCACCCCCTGAGCCCTCCATGATGACGGTCTCGCCTTTGGCGAAGCGGCGCTCCTTGAGCAGCCGGGCGACTTGCTCCGACTGCCGGCGGTCCATATCGGCGAAGAGCTGCACGCGTCCGAGGGCGGCCACTGGGTTGCGCGGGAGCGGGCCTGGCGGCGTTGCGCTTCGTGCCTTGCCGGTAGTGACCGCGCGGCATTGCAGAAGATAGAGCGTGCCATCCTGGATCGCCCACTCGATGTCGCGCCGCGGGCCATAGGCCTTCTCGCATTGCAGGGCAAGTTCGCTCAAGGCGGCGAGATGGGCATCGGCAAGGCAGAGCTGGTTCACCTGCCCGGCCGGCACCTGATCCTCGAAGGTACCCCCGTTCGGAAGCGAACGCACTGCGATGCGTTTGCGCCCGGCCTTGCGCTCCAGCACGTCGCCGGACCGGTGAAGGCGGAAATGATCAGGAACTACGAGGCCGGCAACCACGGCTTCGCCGAGGCCCCAGCTCGCTTCGATCAGGCGTTCGTCGACCCCGGTCACCGGATGCTCGGTGAACATGACTCCCGCGACTGTGGGGTTGAGAAGTGTCTGAACGACGACGCCGACGCTGGGACGGGTGAACAGCCCGACTTTCTGCCGATAGGTGATGGCCGAGTCCGAATTCGCAGACCACCAGACTTCGCGGACGGCGCCCGGAACGTCGGCCGCCGAATGGACGTTCAGGACCGTCAGGTGCTGGCCCGCGAAGCTCGCCGCCGCGCCGTCTTCGTCAACAGCGGAGGACCGGACGGCAAACGGTGGCGAGAGGGCAACGACGGCTTTCGCCAATCTTTCAATGGCGTATTCCTCGCCGGAAGCGACGGCCTCGACCATGTCGCCCGAGAGCGCCACGCCGGGCGGAACCGCGAGACCGTGTCTTGCGGCCTCGCCAAGCCCCACCGCCTTCGACCCATAGAGTGAGGTCTCGCGCGCCTTCTTGAAGGGGACGATCTTTTTCAACTGAGCACGGCGACTTCGCCGGCATCCCCATCCACCCGGACGAGCATGCCGTCGGCAATGCGCTCGGTCGCATCGCGGGTGCCGACGACGCCGGGAATGCCGTACTCGCGCGAAACGATCGCCGCATGGGAAAGCAGACCGCCATTGTCGGTGACGATTCCGCCAAGGAGAGGGAGCAGAATGTTGAAGGCTTCGGTCGTGGACTCGGTGACGAGCACGTCGCCTTTGGCGATGCGGCCGAAATCGGAGGGGCTGGAGACGCGGCGGGCAGGCCCCTCGTAGAGGCCCCTGCTCGCCGCGAGCCCGTAGAGGATTTTTTCCTCGTTCTTGGTCTCGGAACTTCCGAAGACGTGCCCCAACGCGATGAATGTCGCGCGCATGAGCCGGCCGACCATCGGAGGCAGCTTGGCGAGGTCGGGCGGCGGCGGGGCGGGCGGACCCAGGTGGGCAGGCGCGTCCTTGGCCGTGTAGGTAGCGCGATACGCGGCACGTTTGGCGAGTTCGTCCCCCGAAGGTCCGCCGGCGCCGCCGACGAGAGCGCACATTTCCTCGAGGCTCGCGTCCAACATCTGCTGGGGGGTGGCGATGCGGCCGCGGCTCGCGACCCGCCGGCCAGCCGCAAGGGCGGCCCGCCGCATCAGGCCCGAAGCCCAGATATCGCTGTAGACGCCGCGTTCGTCACGCAGGCGGTAGGTCAGGCGAGCCTCGCCAAGCAGTTCGTCGAATTCCTTCCGGTTTCCCGCCGGGACCTGGGCGCGGACCTCGGTGGTGCGAGCTTCGACGTCCGTTGCGGCTTGGGACTCTCCAGAAGTGACGACGCGGAGGGCCTTGAGGAGTTGGTCCGGCACCTCCAATACCGATGGCTCAGAAATATCGAAGCCGTTGCTGAGGCGGTTGCCCACCAGGTCGAGGTAGCCGGCAACGGCCGCGCCGGCTTCGCCACTGAGGGAACGCAAGCTTGCGAGCACCTGTGCGGGATCGCCGTCGGATGCGAGGGCCTTGCGCGCCGCGGGATCATGGGCGAACGCTGCCTTCAGCTGCTCCATCTCGTCGGAGCCGCCTGAGGAAACCGCGGAAGTCCCACGCAACAAGCCCAGAAGCTCGGATGGCGGCAGCCCCGTCCAATCCCCGGCATGGGCGAGGAAGTCGCCGGTTGGCAGCACGGCGCCGGCGGTGAAGCGCATGTGCTGGACGAGCATGGCCGAGTGGTGATCACGGCAACGGGTCAGGTAGGCGGCCAGCTCGCTGTCGGAGAGTCCGTCCGGATTGACGGCCTGCAACTCCCGATGCGTGGCAATGGACGCCGGCTTGCGGTTCTCATCCCAGTCGCGCAGCTGCTCCCGCCAGAGCTTCTGCTTGAAGACTTGTTCGGCCCGCCGAAAGCGCTCGGGCATTTCGGCTTCCGGCGCCGGTACAACCTGCTTGTAGTTGATTCCGTTCACGTAGCCGGCCTGAAGACCATCGATCAGCATTCCGTAAAACCGGGCGAAATCGTTGGTGCCCTGCTTGAATGCAGGGGGATGTGTCTCCTGGAAATACCGCGTCAGCGGGCGCGGAAAATGCACCGGGTCCTGGTCCCATGGCCCTGGCCCCGGCGGCTCAAAGTGAAGGCTTGTCGAAGCGTCGGACTCGGTCATGACACTACCCCCTTTGGAACAGCCCGCAGATCTCGCGGCGGCGCCAGTGACCGGTTGGATTTTTCAGATGGCCCGGCTCCAGGGGCCTAATCATGCGTCGTTGCACCCTCTGCGGCAAGCGTTCGAGGGCCCGAGTTAGTTCCGACACCCAGCAGAGCCGCGCCTCCGGGTTTGTGCCACTGCTGCTCGCCCGCTTGCACGCACCGCACCCGTGCCTGGGTGTTGCGCGTCAGCCCCGGGGACGCCGTTACAGTCCCGCCTCAGGCCTGAGTTCGCTCCCATCGGTGAAGCGCTGGAAGCGGAAGGGTGTCGGATCGACAAGAGGGCTCCGGCCCATGACAAGATCGGCGGTGAGCTGCCCTGCTCCAAGGCCGAGGCCGAAGCCATGGCAGGAGTATCCCGTCGAGAGAACGATGCCGGGAACAGCCTCGATGGTAGAGATGACCGGAAGGACGTCCGGGGTGACATCGATCAGTCCACCCCAGTGGGCCGCCGTTGGAACGCCGCGGAACACCGGGAAAGTCCGCTCCAGATTGGCCCGCGCCTTCGCCAAAGCCGCGCCATCGGGTGCGGGATCGAGCACACGCATCTGCTCGAAGGGCGAGGTTCCGTCCAGCCGCCATGGTCGTGACTGACGCCAGCCCTCGATGAACGCTTTACCCAGGCGAAGCTCAATGCCCTTGCGCTCCATCCGCAACAGGGGAAGGAACTCGGAGAAGAAGCGGAAGCTGTCCGGCACGATGTCGGCGATGACGCTTCCATGAGACACGGTGTAGCCGCCATCGAGGCGCCGCCTCAGCGCCAGGCCTGGACCCCAGGCCGCTGTCGCGGGGCCGCCGGATACCTGGGCCGTGCGCAGAACTGAGGCGAGGACCATGAGCTGCGGCAGCCGCACGCCAAGCTGCCGGCACAGCAGGCTCGTCCAGCTTCCTCCGGCCAGCACCGCAGCCTCGCATGCGATGCGACCCTTCTCCGTGACGACCGCGGAGACCCGCCCGGCCGCTGTCTCGATACCGCGCACGGCGCAACCGGTCATGATTCGGGCGCCGCGCTTGCGCGCCGCTTCGGCCAGCGCCGGCCCAGCCTTGCCCGGCTCGGCCACCCCGTCGCTGGGCGTGTACAGTGCGCCGAGCCAATTCTCGGCGACGCCCTGCAGCACAGCTTTGACCTCGTCGCCCCTCAGCATGCGGCTGTCGAGCCCATGCTGCCGCGCGTAAGGAAGCCAGGCTTCCCGCTTGGCGTAGGCCGCCGCATCCGGACAGATGTAGAGGGTTCCGATCTGCCGGAATCCCGTCTCGGCGTCGATCCGCGCGTCTATGCCGCGCCACAGCTTCAGGCTCTCTATTGCGAGTGCCAGCTCGCGCGGGTCGCGGCCCATGGTACGGCACCAGCCCCAGTTGCGGCCAGATTGCTCGCCGGCGATGACGCCCTTCTCGCAGAGCAGGGTCGGGATGCCCCGCTCCGCAAGGAAATAGGCTGTGCTGACTCCGATGATGCCGCCGCCGATCACCACGACCTTGGCTTCGGTCGGCAAAGCCGCATCTGAGGCGAAAGAGTCGACCTCGACCGGCATGTTCAGACTACCTCAAGCGCCACATCCCCGCCGCCGACCAGCATCTCGAGGCCGCTGCCTGTCAGGGCATAGGTGCCGCCCTGAATGATTCCGAGGCCCTCATCGAGGAGCTGGAGATAGGCATGGAGGACGAACACCATGCCGGGCCCGAGCCGTGTATCGAAGCCGCGGCTGATCTGCAACGGCTCAAGCCAGATCGGCGGATAGGCCACGCCGATGCCGTAGCCAAAGCGCATGACGGCGGCCCCCTCGAGCCCGACGGCCCGGAGCGGCTCAAGCGATGCCTCCTCCACGGCGGCGACCGGAACGCCCGGGCGGACCGCTGCGATTCCGGCCGCAAGAGACGCGCGCCCGAACTCATAGATCTCCCGGGCGCGCGCGCTGGGTTCGCCCACCGCAAGCGTGTGGATGGCCGCCGCGTGATACCGACGATGGACGCCGGCGAACTCCAAGTGGACCAGATCGCCAGCATTGATCACTCGCTCGCGCGCCGTTGCATGACCGCCCGCTGTCCGCGGGCCGCTGGCAAGCTCGGTCGGGATCGACCAGTAGTCGCCGCCCGCACTGCGCATCGCACCCTCGACCGCCGCCGACAGGCCAATCTCGGTAATACCAGGCTTGAGCGTGCGGCGTGCCGCATCGAGACCCGCCTCAGCGTAGCGGGCCGCCTGGCGCAGATACGCCATCTCCCGCGCCGACTTGACGAGCCGCATCGCGCCTAGCATGTCCGTGCCGTCGACGACGCGTGCCGGCGCCAGGGCTCGCACAATCGCGGACCCAAGGGAATAGGGCAGCGCGTAGGATTGGGTTTCGACGGCGACCCTGCCGCCGGTTAGTCCCTTCTCGCGCGCCACCTCGGCGATCAGTGCCGGCACGTCATCGCTGAACAGGTGGTAGCTGCGCACATCGGACACCCAGGAGGTCTCCCGCGGCAGCGCGAGATCGACGTCCCGAACGACCAATGTTGGTTCGCCGCCGTCCGCCATGAAGATCATGGCCTGCGGGCTGTTCACGCTGACCCAGGAATCGTGGCCGGCGAGGTAGTAGAGATGCTCCGGCGCCACTGAGACACAGCCGTCGATGCCATTCTGTCGCAGGATCGTCCGGGCCCTGGCCAACCTCTCGCGATGCTCGCTTTCCGGGAAGGCCGCATAGGTGACGCTCATTGTTGCTCCTGTGGTCGTGTCATGCTTGAACAGCAGCCGGCAAGGGGAACATGGTGCCCCCCGCCTGGAACCTTGCGGACACTATGGCAACCTCGACAATGCTCACGGGCTCTCCCCGCACCTTCGCCTCGATGCCGAGGACGCCAGCCGGGTCGTGAGTTCATACAAATTGCGGAGGGTGGCCCGGCGAGTAGAAGTTGATGAGTGGTCATGAACGCCACAATAGTCTGCCGCCTTCGCGTTTCCCGATCCATCCCAAAGCTGATGGGCACCCAGATTGGCTCCGCCGCCGCATCACCACCCGTTCCATGCCTTCATCGCAGCTGCTTCGCCTAGAATGCTGGCCGTTGCTATCATGAAAAGGGCGCTAGGCAGATGGCGCCCTCCGCAGCCGATGATTGCCAGCAGAAGATCGTCAGGAGATTGATTCCATGATGCCGCTTACGGTCCCGCCGCGGTCGGTCTACACGACGTTCATGAACGTGCCGTTGATCACCGATCTCGATGCCCTCGATGCCGATTTCGCGATCATCGGCATGCCCTATGGCGATCCCTATTCCATGGACGAGGTGACGAACGATCAAACCAACGCGCCGACCGCGGTCAGGCGGGCGAGCGAACGCCTCAGTTTCGGGTTCGACTATTGGGACTTCGATATCGGCGGCACGGTCTTCGACGGCAAGCCGATCAAAGTCGTCGACGTGGGCGACGTTCCGGGAGACCCGAGGGACCCGAAGAGCCATTACCTCCGCGCCGAGCAGGCGGTCCGGAAGATTCTCGCGGCCGGCGCCGTGCCCATCACGATCGGCGGCGACCATGGCGTGCCCATTCCGGTTTTCCGGGCCCTCTCCGCCCATGGCCCGATCACCTTGGTCCATCTCGATGCTCACCTCGATTGGCGCGACGAGGTCAACGGCGCGAAGGAAGGCTACTCAAGCCCAATACGTCGCGCTTCCGAGATGGACCATATCGGCGAGATCTTCCAGATCGGCTTGCGCGGCCAGGGCAGTGCGCGGGCCGCGGAAGTGGAAGCGGCCCTTCGCTACGGGGCGCACCTCGTGAGCGCGAGCGATCTTTACCGCGCGGGCATGGAGGCCATCCTGCAAAGCATCCCTGCCGGCGGACGCTACTACATCAGCATCGACGCCGATGGCATGGACCCCGCCGTCGTTCCGGCGGTCGGCGCCCCGCAGCCGGGCGGCATCACCTATCCGCAGGTGATCGAACTGATCAAAGGCCTTTGCGGCAAGGGCCGCGTCATGGGGCTCGACTTCGTCGAGCTCATGCCCGGCCGCGACGTCAACGAAATCAGCAGCATCACCGCGGCACATGTCATCCTCAATTTCATCGGCGCCTCCGTAAGAGGCGGTCACCGCGGCTAGCGGGTGAAGGGCGAACAATTCACGCCGCGCGGAGGGCGTGAATAGGCGATGCCTTGCGATGGGTTCGATCTACGATCCGGCTGCCTGCCCGGATAGTCCGGACTTCGCCATCGGCACCACCTGCGCGCCAAGCTCGACGCCGATCATCCGCTTCGGATTCCTGATATCGGGACAGGAGGCGGACCGAAGGCGAAGAACCAGGCTCGCCGAGATCGGGCGGTCCCAGTTCCATACGGCGCAGCGATCACCCCGAGCATCCGTGAACACCTCCGAGGATAGCGTGGCGGCGTAGTTTCCATGCTGACTGCCGAGACCGCCGCGAACGGTGAACGGCAGCTCCCGAGGAGGATTTGTGGCGCAGTCCGCGAGGACCGGCAAAAGCAGAATTGCCGCCGCCTTCAACATGCTCCGCGCTCGAGAACGCGGACCCTTTAGCGTCACTGGCGTCGGTACGATCATCGGGTGCATGATTCGGAACGCTCCGTTGATTCACGTCTGATAATGAGACATAGGGACAGTTTCCTCGCGATCATTCGGCACGGAAGCGGGGGGATGCTTTCGACCTCGCGACCGCAGGGCAGATAGGAAAGGACCAATCATGTCTGCGCATTGCAAGCATCTAGCTGGAATCCGCGACGTCACGCCGAGCGCGCTCGGCTGCGAGGAGTGCTTGAAGAGCGGCGACGAGTGGGTCCATTTGCGGATCTGCCGGACCTGCGGCCATGTCGGCTGCTGCGACGATTCGAATAACAAGCACGCGACCAAGCATTTTCATGCCACGCGCCATCCGATCATCGAGGGCTATGATCCGCCGGAAGGCTGGGGCTGGTGTTTCGTGGACGAGGTCATGTTCGATCTCTCCGACCGGATGACCCCGCACAACGGCCCGATACCGCGCTACGACTAGGCCCGCTCCGCGGGCGACACTCCGACCGGAGGTGTGCCGTGAAAAAGCCAGTCAGGATTCTGCTCCAGACTACGATTCCGTACATCGCCGACGATTGGCACATCGGCCGCTTCAGCCTGCTCAAGGACTATCTGGCGGGCCTTGGCGACTCCGACGGCCGGGCGATGTTCGAGATCGTCGCCCGCGACCGCGCTCCGGTCGGCGAGCCGGACCCGGTTCTCTCCACGCTCGACAAGTCCGATTTCGATGAACTCTGGCTGTTCGCCGTCGATGTCGGCAATGGGCTGACGCCCCAGGACTGCGCCGGCATCGGCAATTTCCGCCGGCGCGGCGGCGGGTTGATGGTGACGCGCGACCATATGGATCTGGGCTCTTCCGTGTGCAGTCTGGCCGGCGTGGGCCTGGCGCATCATTTTCACTCCAAGAATCCCGATCCCGACCCGGACCGCCTCTGCATCGACGATCCCTACACGACCGGCATCTCCTGGCCGAACTATCATTCCGGCGCCAACGGCGACTACCAGGAGATCGCGCCCGTCGGTCCCATCCATCCGATCCTGCTGGATCCCGAAGCGCCAGGCGGCGTGCTGCGCTATCTGCCCGCCCATCCTCATGAGGGCGCCGTCGGCAAGCCGGCGAGCGATCCGACCGCTCGGGTCATCGCCACTGGCCGAAGCAAGGCGACCGGCAGGCCCTTCAACATCGCCGTCGCCTTCGAGACCTCGGCGGCCGGCGGACCGGTAATCGCCCAATCCACCTTTCACCATTTCGCCGACTACAACTGGGATCCCCGTATGGGAGCGCCGAGCTTCGTCTCCGAGGCGCCCGGCGACGGGCTTGCCAAATCGCCGGAAGCGCAGCGCTCGGTCCGGCGCTATGTCCTGAACCTCGCCTCGTGGCTCGCCGCTGCCAGGGGCGAGGCGGCGGAATCGAGGAAAGCTCGCCTCGATCGGGAATTGGACGAGGCTCTCGAGGAGAGCTTTCCTGCGAGCGATCCGCCGGCGGTATCCTGACGGGCGCCGCACAGGCAATTGGGCGCATGGCCCAGGACGAAAATTCGGGCTAGGGTTTTGTCGGGCCTGCGGCTGCCGGCCCAATCAGGCAAGAAACGGGAACGCTTCCGGGAGGGACCACATGACATCGTCGGCCGACGCCGCCCATATCTACCAGCAGACCATGAAGATGTTCGGCGCCGTGCCGGAACCCGCCTTCGAGACCAAAGGCGAGATGGAGCGGGTCTGGGGCCGGGCCTGGGGCTGCGACAACGATGTGGGCCAGCTCCGCGTGGTCCTCATGCACCGGCCGGGCAACGAGATGAAGATCGTCGACCCGACCAAGCGCATCGAGGCCATCGGCTCTTTCGGAGACCCCGCTACGGGCTGGTATTGGCAGAGCGATACGATTCCGCCGCTTGCCGAGATGCAAGGCCAGCATGACGGCCTGGTGGAGGCGCTGCGCAAAGAAGGCGTGGAGGTCGTCCTGCTCGACGGCGAGGTCGGCGGTCGTCTCAAGTCCTGCTACACGCGGGATTCCGTGATTGCGGTCAAGGGCGGGGCGATCGTCTGCCGGATGGCGCCGCGGATCCGGCGGGGCGAGGAGCTGACCGTCAGCAGGACGCTCGCCAGGCATGGCGTTCCGATCCTGCGCACGCTCCACGGCACGGCGACCATGGAAGGCGGGAGCTTCGCCTGGCTGAACGCGAAGACGGCGGTGATCGGCCGTTCCGTCCGGGTCAACGAGGAAGGAGCGGCCCAGGTGGGCGAGGTCCTGCGCCACCAGGGGGTCGAGCTCATTTGCGTCGATCTTTACGGCTACCAGATCCATATCGACGGGGCCCTGGTCATGATCGATACCGACCTCGCCCTGGTCGACCCCTCACAGCTGCCCTACTGGTTCCTCGAGAGGCTGAAGGCGTTGAAAATCCGGACCATCGAGATAACGCCGGCCGACAGCAGCTGGGTGGTGAATTGCCTGGCCGTCCGGCCGGGGCGGATTCTCATGCCTGAGGGCGCGTCCAACCGGACCCTCGACGAGCTGGCCCGCCACAATGTGGAGACGGTCGTCGTGCCTTACGATCGGATGCAGCTGAACGGTGGAGGCATCCACTGCTCCACCTCGCCGTTGATTCGCGATTCCCTGAACTGATTTCCGAAACGGGAGGGAGTCGGCGCGGGAACATCACCAGGCCTCGCGAGGCCTCTTCGCGGCCAAGTCAGGCCGCGGCAGTGAAAGAATTGGGGCGGCCCAGAGCAAGATCGTCTCAAGCTAATTGGGCGTGAGACGACCAGGCGCTAGGGCCGCCCCGCTCTCGATCAGGCCGACTTCAGATTGCAGGCCGAAACCTTGCCCGTGCGCTGATCGCGCTCGGTGTCAAAGTTGACCTTCTGGCCTTCCTTCAGATTCCCGATGCCCGAGCGCTCGACGGCGGAGATGTGCACGAACACGTCCTTCGAGCCGTCTTCCGGCTGGATGAAGCCGAAGCCCTTGGTGGGGTTGAACCATTTCACGGTTCCGATAGTCATTGGCGTTCCTTGTAACGAAAGAGTACTGCCACGCGTTATTGCGCCGCAGATCAACCGCCGGAGTGATTTCGGGTGGCAGGTCCGGCGCTCGATCACGAGCGAGGAGAGCAGGCCGAACCACAAGGAGTCGACGGGCGTAGACATAGGTGAGTTGCGAGCCGATTGCAAGCTTCCCAGGCCCGGTCCGAAGGGGCGTTTTTTGGACCGAGTTCGGCGCTGATCAGCCCTGGCGCGTCAGCAGGGCCAAGGCGGCCGCTTGCTCCACCGGGCGGGAATAGAGGTAGCCCTGGCCGTAGGTGCAGCCGATCTCCTTCAACCTTGCCGCCTGGGCCGGCTCCTCGATCCCTTCGGCCACGGTCTGCAGCCCCAGGCCCTTGGCCAGCCCGACGATGGCGCGGACGATCTCCATGTTGCGCGGCTGGCCCAGC
>Ga0265331_10001966_pt1 | contig 14350 bp, 16 predicted proteins | sample 41923metaG_FD_202088 | JGI IMG/M metagenome (GOLD analysis project Ga0265331, IMG submission 202088) | Rhizosphere microbial communities from Carex aquatilis grown in University of Washington, Seatle, WA, United States - 4-19-23 metaG | ecosystem: Host-associated > Plants > Roots > Rhizosphere...
GAGCTTCGGGTCTTCCTTCAGAAACTGGGCGATCCGCTCCTTGCCGAGATGCAGCACCTCGGGGTCGACGAAGGCCGTCGCCTCGCTCAGCCGGGTGCCCATGATGTCGGCCTTCTGATCGAGCTCCTGAAAGGCCGGGTTGCCGGTGTCCTCCGACGACTGCTCGCTCGAGTAGGCGGCCATCCGGTAGTAGCGTTTCGTCATGTCGGCCTGCAGATCGAGGCACCGACCTAAGCGCGCGGCGCTGTCGCCGAGATGCCCCTTGCACGCAGCGAACTCCTTGAACTGGCCGTCGAGCTTGTCCGCGTCCGCATTCCACGCGGCGGTCGTCGGATAGATGTCGCCGAGGTTCCAGCGGTCGGCAGTCGTTTCGGCATGGACCGGCGCCGCGAAGGCCGCGGCCGCGAGGAGCGAAAACCGGAGGAGGCGCATGGAATTCCCCTGACGAGAGAGCAGCGAAGCGCGGCATTCTACGCTCCGCACGCGGAAACGCGAATCCTGAACCCGCGTCGTCGCGCACCGCAATTGGCCGGAGCCCGAGCGCCGGTGATAGCATCGGCGTTGCGCCGCCCGTCCCCCGCCGACCCCATTCGCGCCATGCTTTCGCGCTGGATCACTGCGTTCTATCTCGTCTACCTGGCCGTTCCGATCGCGCTTCTCGTCATCGGATCGTTCGGCCACCTCTGGCTCAACACCGTGTTGCCGACGGGCTTCACGCTGCAGTGGTACCGCGACGTCGCCGGCGACCCGAGCTTCCGGCGCGCGTTCGTCGCGAGCCTCGCCGTCGCGATGATGGTCTGCGCGGCATGCGTGGCGCTCGGCCTGCCGCTCGCGTACGCGATCTTTCGTGCGCGGAGCCCCGCGGTGCGTTCGCTCGCCCGCGTCCTCTACCAGATGCCGGTCGCGCTGCCGCCGCTGGTGCTGGCCTTCGGCTTCATCCTGGTGTTCTCGTCCGACACGCTGCCGTGGCTCGGCAGCATCTGGCTGCTCGCGGCCGGCCACGTCGTTCTCGGGCTGCCGTACTTCCTGCAGACGGTCGTCGCCGACATGCAGCGCCTCGGCCTCGACGCGCTGGAGGACGCCGCCGATTCACTCGGCAGCAGCGGCTGGCAGCGTTTCGTGTACGTTGTCGTGCCGTCGCTCCGCCAATCGATCCTCGCCGGCCTCATCATCGTCGCCGCGCTCTCGCTCGGCGAATTCCAGTTCTCGAACCTGGTCGCCGGCTTCCTCAACCGGACCTATCCCGTCGTGCTGCTGCAGGCGTTCTACGGCGCCACCGGATTCGCGTGCGCAGCGACCGTAGTGCTGCTGCTGCTGGCGCTCGCCGCGGCGATCGCGGGCGGCTTCGTGTCCGGCAGCGCGGAACGCATGAAAGCGGCGGCGGCGTGAGCGCGACGGCATCGGCGGTGCCTTTCGGTCACACGGGCAACGCGGACGCCGGCGCGGCGGTCGCGCTCGATGGCGTCAGCTACCGGTATCCCGGCAGCACCGCCGGCGTGCAGGACGTCGCGCTGACCATCGCGCCGGGCGAGCTCGTCGTCTGCATCGGCCCCTCCGGCTGCGGCAAGACGACGCTCCTTCGACTCATCGCCGGATTCCTGAAGCCGGATGCCGGCACGATCCGCCTCGAGGGCAACGATGTCGGCACGCTGCCGGTGCGCTCGCGCGAATGCGGCATCGTGTTCCAGAGCTACGCGCTCTTTCCGCACATGCGGGTCTGGGAGAACGTCGCGTATCCGTTGCGCGTGCGCGGCGTTGCAGTCGCTGACCGGCAGCATCGCGCACTGGCGATGCTCGATCAGGTCGGTCTCCGCGGCTTCGCGGAGCGCCTTCCGGCGCAGCTTTCCGGCGGACAGCAGCAGCGCGTGGCGCTCGGCCGCGCATTGATCTTCGAGCCGCATGCGCTGCTGCTGGACGAGCCGCTGTCGGCGCTCGACGCCGCGACGCGGACGACCATGCGCGACGAGGTCCGCCGCATTCAACGTGCGCACGCGATCGCATCGCTCCTCATCACGCACGACCAGGACGAGGCGCTGTCGCTCGCCGACCGCGTGATCGTGATGCGCGACGGCCGCGTTGTGCAGGACGCGCCGCCGCTTGCGATCTACGACACGCCCGCCGACGAATTCGTCGCCAATTTCGTCGGCCGCGCGAACCTGATCGACGGCACCGCATCGGGGCCGGACTCGGTCGACACGCCGGTCGGTCGCCTTGCGACGCGGACTCACGGGCGCGGGACGGGCAGCACGGTGCGGCTCCTGGTGCGCCCGGAGCGCATCGAGCTCGTGCGCTCCGTCGACGGCGAAAATGTGTTCGCCGCCCATGCCGCGCGCGACCGGTTTTTCGGCGCATCCCGCCGTGTCGAGGCCACGGTCGGCACGGCACGGCTCGAAATCGAGACCAATGCGCGCGATACTATCGAATTCGTCCGCATTCCCCGCGATGCCATCCAGTTCCTGCACCACCCCTGAAGGGAGAAAGAAGATGCGCCACCATTTCCGCACGTTCGCGCGCGCGATCGCCGCCGTCGCCCTGGCGTTGGGTGCCACCCATGCCTTCGCGCAGACCGTCCTCGACAGCCCCGAGCTCTACCCGGGCGAGAAGGCGCTCTACGAGGCGGCGAAGAAGGAAGGCATGGTCGTCAGCTTCGACACCGGACCGACGTGGGCCAACTGGGCCGCGCAGTTCGCCGCATTCAAGAAGCGCTACCCCGACGTCGAGATCACGTACAACGACATCGGATCGGCGGCGACCGTCGTGGCACTCGACAAGGCGCGCAATCGCCCGCAGGCCGACACCGCGTATTACTTCGCAGCTTCCGCGATCGACGCGGTCAACAAGGGCGTCGTCGCGCCGTTCAAGCCGGTCAACTTCGACAAGCTGCCGCCGGTGTTCCGCGATTCCGAAGGCAAGTGGTTCACGATCCACTCGCTGACCGTCGCGTTCGTCGTCAACACGAAGCTCGTGAAGAACGTGCCGCAGTCGTGGGCCGATCTCCTGAAGCCCGAGTACAGGAACACCGTCGTCTATCTCGACCCGCGCTCGACCGGCGTCGGGCAGGTGATCGCCTTTGCCGCGAACTTCGGCATGGGCGGCGACATGAACAACGTCCAGCCGGGCCTCGACTACTTCGGCAAGCTGCACCAGTCCGGCAACGTGCTGCGCGTGCTCGGCACGACGCCGTACGCGCAGTTCGTCAAGGGCGAGATCCCGATCTGGATTTCCTACGAGAACGACGGCCTCAAGGCCAAGTACACCGACGGGCTGGGCGACGCCGTCGCCGTCGTCATCCCGAAGGAGGCCTCGGCCGCGGCACCCTATGGCATCAGCCTCGTCGAGAAGGGCCCGAATCCGAATGCCGGCAAGCTGTGGCTCAACATGATCATGACCGACTTCGGCCAGGGCATCTTCGCGCAGGGCTTCGTGCGCCCGTCGGTGCCCGGCGTGAAGCTCCCCGACAACGTCGCCGACAAGCTGCCGTCGGCGCCGCAGGTGCGTCCGCTCGACGTCAAGGCGGCGGCGGCGAAGAAGGCCGACATCGACAAGGGCTGGGCCGCGGCAACGGGCAGCAAGTGACCGGCGGGCATTGCGCGGATGCCGGCGACGTCGGGAACCGCCGGAGTGTCTAGGCGTGCGCAGGCAGCGCTCGCGCTGCCTGCCGTTTCGCTGCTCGCGCTCTTCTTCGCGCTGCCGGTGGCCAGCGTCGCGACCGACGCGCTCTCCGAAGGCGCGGCCGCCTTCGCGCGCGTGCTCGCGACGGCCGGCTTCTGGCGCGCGCTCGCGGGAAGCGCGGCGCTGACGTTCGTCGCGGCGACGCTTTCGACCGCAGTCGGCGTGGCGGTCGCGCTGCACCTTTCGCGGCTGTCCCCGCGCCGGCGCACGGTGCTGTCGTTCGTCATCGCGCTGCCGCTGACGTTCTCCGGCCTCATCGTCGCGTACGGATTTATCCTGGGCTACGGCCGCGCCGGATTCGTCACGCAGATGCTGGCCGGTCTCGGCCTCGACGCCGCGTCCATCGGCGGCGCGCTGTTCACGCCGGTCGGACTCGCATTCGCGTCGTCGTATTACCTCATTCCGCGGGTCGTGATCGGCATCCTGCCGGTGCTCGTCAACTTCGACCGCACGCAGCTCGCCGCAGCGGAATCGCTCGGTGCCACTGGCGCGCAGGCCTTCCGGCAGGTGCTGCTGCCGCAGGTGGCGGCGCCGATCCTCGCGGCGTACTGCCTCGTTGCTGCCGTCGTGTTCGGCGCCTACGGCACCGCCCTCGCGCTGGTCGGCACGCAATTGCCGATCCTTCCGCTGCGCCTTTACAGCCTCATTTCCGAGCAGGGCTCGGACTTTCCCGCGGCGGCGGCGCTGGCGCTCATGATCACGGCGGTCTGCTCGACCTTCCTGACTTTCGGAGAATGGATTGGCTCACGTCACGAACGACACCTTTGACCTCCACCGCACGGCGCACGAGCTGTTCGACGCAGGGGGCCGGCGCTTCGACGCGCTGACGCGCACCTGGATCCCGGACTCGACGGGCGAGGGACGCGTCAAGGGCGAGAGGGTGGATCTTCTCGGCGCCGTGACGTGGCTGCAGCACGACAGCCAGGTGCCGCTGCGCGAGCCCGTCGGCGTCATCGGCCCGCGCGACGCGACGCCGGCGCAGATGCAGACGGCGTCGCGGCTCGGCGAGCGGCTTGCCGACTGCGGCTTCGTCGTGCTGTGCGGCGGCCGCGGCGGCGTGATGCAGGGCGTTTGCGAAGGTGTGGCGCGCGTCGGCGGCACGTCGATCGCCATGCTGCCCGACGCGGATCCATCGCTGGCCAATCCCTTCGCGAGCATCGTCGTCGCGACCGGCATCGGCGAAGCGCGCAACGCACTGATCGCCCGCGCCTCGTTCTGCCTGATTGCCATCGGCGACAGTTACGGAACGCTCTCCGAAGTGGCACTCGGACGCCAGTTCCACAAGCTCGTCATCGGCATGGAAGGCGCAGCGCAGCTCGACGGGGTCGTGCACGTCGAGAACACGCAATCCGCGGTCGAGCGCGTCGCCATGGCCGTGCTCGGCATTCACGACTAGGAACGCGGGGCCGCGTTCGCGGTCCCGGAAGCACTCGACTTGCCGCCAAATTCGATGCGAGACCTTTGGATCTATGGCTGATTCCGCCGCCTTCCGCATGATGCTCGCCGTCGCCGTCATGGCGCGGGCCGGCGCGGCGCTCGCCGCCGATCCGGCACCGATCGTCGTCCCGCCGGACAAGCTCTACGTGTGCGTCACCGACACCAAAGGCGTGCGCAGCCAGGTGCCGATCGAATTCACGCCCAACGTCTACCCGCTCTGCGCGAAGCACCCCGAGATGGGCCCGTGCCAGTACGCGCGGAACGAATGCCGCCGTGGCGGAGGCCGCGTCTTCGCCACGGAGGGTGTCGAGATCACGATGAAGACCGAGGCGGAATACGACAAGAAAGTGATGCGCGTCAAGATTCAGTAATGCCCCGTCGCGCGGGCGGCGCTGCGCCGCCGGAGCACCGGTTCCCCCGATCCGCTGTCCCGCGCGTCCGGCGGCTCCGGCCGCGTGGCCCGCATTGACCCTTGAAACGGTACGGTTGCGTTGCGTTACGCAAGGTGCTACGGTGGGCACGATCGCGCACCCACGGGTGCATACGCGATCCCACAAGGAGCACCACGATGACGCGATTCAAGGCGACAGGCATCGGCGCACTGGCGATCGCTCTCGCCGCGGCACCGGTTTCATCGGCGCTCGCCAACGGCGGCGGGCAGCACTATCACAACGGCTATTACTTCAATCCGTTCTACCCGATCGTCGGGCTTGCGGCTGCCGTGGTCGGCACCGCGGCCGCGATCGTCACGCTGCCGCTCGCGCTCATCGGCGCCGCCGCGCGCGCGCCGGGCTACGCGCAACCCGGCTACGCCGCGCCTCCTGCCAATTACGGCAACGCGCCCGTGCCTTACTATGCGGCGCCGTCCGGCTCGTATTACTATGCGCCGCCCCAGGCCTACGCTCCGGTGCGTCCGGTCTACCGCAGCGCCTATCGTGCTCCCGGCAACTACGCGCCCAATGCCGGATACGTCCCGCAGAACGGCGGCCAGTACGCACCGCCGACGGCATACGGCGCGCAAGACAACGGCTACGCGCCACCGCCCGCCAACCATCCGGCGCCCCCGTCGGCCTATGGCCAGGGCAATTACCGTTACAATTCGAATCCGAACGGTTATGCGCCTCGCCCTGTTTCCTATGGTCCGCCCGCCGGTGCCGGCGCTCCGGACTACCGTCCGAACAACTGACCGCGTGCGGCGCGTCGCTGACTGACGTGCCGAACCTGCCTGATCGCCGAGCGCCGCGCGGCCCCGCACGCCGCGTGGCGACCCCGTCGCGCGGCGGCCGCCCGTCGCGCGAGGACGCTGCGAAACTTCGGGACCGCATTCTCGATGCCGCGACCGGGCTCTTCTTCGCGCACGGCTTCGGCGCCACGACCATCGACGCCGTCGCCGCGCAGGCGCGGGTGTCGAAGCGCACGTTCTACGATCGCTTCGACGACAAGGCCGCGCTGTTCGGCGCGGTGCTCCATCGGATCGTCGAGGGCCTGCGCCCGCCGGCCGCGATGCCGCTCATCACCGGCGCCGACGCGCGCGACATCCTGCGCCATCTCGCCGGCATCATCCTGCACGCCGCGCTCATGCCGCAGGCGCTGGCGCTGCATCGCCTGATCGTCGCCGAATCGGCGCGTTTTCCGAAACTTGCCGCGGCCGTCGCGAACGAGGGTGGAACCGCCGAGGCGATCCGGCTGATCGCCGGACTGCTCGAGCGCGAAACCCGCAGCGGAGCGCTCGCGGTCGCCGACGCGCCGTTCGCCGCCGAGCAGTTCCTGCAGATGGTGCTGACCGTTCCGCAGCGGCGCGCACTGGGGCTCGGCACGCCGATGACGCCGAAGGAGCTCCTGCGCTGGGCGCGCGACGTCGTCGACTTGTTCCTCGACGGTGCGCGCGGCACCCGTTCGACGCCATCGCCGCGCCGGCGCGCCGCCTCGCGGCGCTGACGCCGCTCCGCGCCCGACCGTGCCGCACTGAGGTGCAGCGTACTGACAGGTTTCGCCGCGGAGCGAATAATGCTGTTGCGCCGACGTGAGTCATGCCGGCGGCCCGCGATCCAGACAGGAGCAGCCATGGCAATACGTCGTACGACAATGAGAAGCCGGTCCGGCACGAAGCTCTACGCCGTTCGTGACAGCAGCGGCAAGTTCAAGGACATCCAGACCTACAAGCGCGCGCACGCCGCCGACCTGCGCCACAAGTCGAAGGCCGAGATCGAGGCGGCGCAAGGTCCCGTCGAAAAGAAGGTCCGGAAGGCGGCGAAGAGCGCCGTCAAATCGGTCAAGGGCGCGGTCGCCGCCGTGGAGCGCGCGGCGAAGCGCGCCGTGCGGCAGGTGTCCAATCTCCACCCGACGGGAACCCAGCCGAGCGGAAAGCGCACCGCGAAGAAGACCGCCGCGAAGGCGACGCGCAGGCCGGCGGCGAAAAAGGCAGTGAAATCGACTGCGAAGAAGGCGGTGCGAAAGCCGGTCAAGCGGGCGGCCAAGTCCGCGGCAAAGCGTGTCGCGCGCAGGCCCGCAAAAAAGTCCGCCGCAAAGAAGAAGTAATGCCGGGCGCTTAGCGCCGCCCGGACTCACGGAAGGCGGGATTGGCGCGCTCGATGTCGGCTTTAACGTCGGCACAGCTGCGCTCGTACACGATTTCCCGCCCCATCGCGCTGCCGGCGTAGGCGAGGCGGTTGCGCGTCGGCAGGAGCTCGCAGCGCACGCTGTGCACGCCCTCACCCAGCACGACTTCGATCCGCTCGGCGCGCTTGTTCAGCACGACGACATCCATCGTCTTGCCACTTTCGGTGATGCGTACCGCGATTTTTTCGTCGACCATGGGCGTCGCTTCACTGGATGCGTTCCGGGAAGTCTACAGCAGGGCGTGGCGGCAGGCTGCGATTCGGGAACACGGGCATCCGCAGCGTCGGCAGGCCCGTCGCCCGGCCGGGCGCCGCGGCCTGCTCGGCATGGAGCTTCGGCCGCGTCGGTTTGGCGAGGGCGGGAGAGCGCACGGCCACCGGTGCAGCGTGCCGCGCAGAAGCTGCCGCGACTCGATGGAAAGCGATTGGGCGATCGGCTCGACCTGCCTCCGCTCATGGATCGAGGACGTTGATCGGATGGCCCGCCGCGAACGCCAGCACCTGGTCGAAGGCAATGCCGAAGTAGTTCTCGTAGGTGTCCTTCTCGACGTAGCCGAGATGCGGCGTGCACAGGGCATTGTCGAGTGACAGGAGCGGATGCGCGCCATCGAGGACCGGCTCGTTCCCGTAGACGTCCACCGCGGCCTTGCCGGGTCTGCCCGCGCGCAGCGCGCGCTCCAGCGCGCCCGGCGCAACCACTTCGGCGCGGCTCGTGTTCACGAAGAGCGCGTCGGGCTTCATGCAGCCGAAATCCGCATAGCCGATCGAGCCGGCGGTGTCGGGCGCCAACCGCAGATGCACGCTCACGACGTCGCACGCCGCGAAGAACACGGCGCGGTCGGCGACGTACTCGCGGCCGTCCTCGGCGGCCCGCGTGCGCGAGCCTTCGCGCCCGCCGCCGACCACGACGTGCATGCCGAACGCGTCGCCGAATCTCGCGACGGTGCGCCCGATCGCCCCGTAGCCCAGGATTCCGAGCGTGCGCCCGGAAAGCCGGCGGCCGAGCGTCGTCTGCCACCGGCCTTCGCGCAACCGTCTCGCCTCGAGCGTGACGTTGCGCATCGCGTCCATGACGAGCGTCCAGGCGAGCTCCGCGGTGGCGACGCTCGAGCTGCCCGCGCCGGAGACCGGAATCCCGCGGCGCCTGCATGCGGCAAGGTCCACGTGGCCCGCGGCGTGGCCGGTCTGGCTGATGAACCGCAGCTTTGGCAGGCGCTCGAGCAGTTCGGCTGTGATCGCCGTCCGGGCGCGGATCAGCACGATCACGTCCGCATCCGCGAACCGCTGCGCCAGCGCGTCGACGCCGGTCACCGTATCGTTGTGGATCTCCACGTCCAAGCCTTCGAGCCGCGCGAAGCAGTCGAGGTGACGGACGGCATCCTGATAGTCATCGGGGATGACGATGCGCATCGCGCTCAATATTTGTAGCCGGCGGCCGCCGCTTCCTTGTAGACCGCATCGAGCCACGTCTTGCCGATCCGCGACTCCATGTCCTTCTGCACGGGCACCAGAATCCGTCGCAGCGCCGTCTGCTCCGCTTCGGTCGGCTCGTAGACCTCGCAGCGGCCGCCGGCCTTGATCTTCGCGATATCGTCCTGGTTTTCCTTGAGGGAGAGTTCGTTCTCGTAGTCGGACGCCTCGTTCATGGCTTTTTCGAGCGTGACCCGGAGGTCCGCGGGAAGGCCATCCCAGAATTTCTTGTTGACGATCACCGCGTAGCCGTCGTAGCCGTGCGCCGTCAGCGCGAGGTATTTCTGCACCTCGTAGAACTTCTGCGTATAGAAATTGGGCAGCGAATTCTCCGTGCCATCGACGACGCCGGTCTGCAGCGCCTGGTAGACCTCGGAGAACGCCATCACCTGCGGCTGCACGCCCAGCGCGCGCATCTGGGCGTCGATGACCTTCGACGACTTGATCCGCATCTTGAGGCCCTTGTAGTCGACCGGCATGTGCAGCGGCCGGTTGGCGCTCATCATCTTGAATCCGTTGTCCCAGTAGCCCAGCCCGACGATGCCCTTCGGCTCGAGCGACTTGAAGAGGTCGCGACCGATCGCGCCCTGCGTCACGCGATGCAGGAAGTCGCGATCGGGAAAGATGTACGGCAGGTCGAAGAGCTCGAACTGCGGCAGCCCCATCGGGCCGAACTTCGACATCGAGGGCGCCAGCATCTGCACCGCGCCCAGCTGCAGCGCCTCCATCTCCTCGCCGTCCTTGTACAGCGAGCTGTTGGGATAGATCTCGATCTTCACGCGGCCCCCGGTCCGCTCCTCGGCGAGCTGCTTGAAGCGATCCGCCGCCATGCCCTTCGGCGTGTCGCGCGCGACCACGTGGCTGAACTTGATCACGATGGGCTGCTGCGCCGCAACGCCGGCGGCATTGCCCAGCAAAACCAGCGTAGACAGCACAAACAACGACGTCAGCTTCATCGCACTGCTCCGATGGGTCATTTCAATGTCGGCAACGAAAAGGTTGGCCGCGCACGGCGTCAGGGTTCGTGCCGCGGCACCGACATCTGCGCGAGCGCGCCCGCCGACGCCATCGACTCGAGCCGCCAGGTCTCGCGGACAAGTGCATCGATGGCCGCCGCATTCAGCACCGGCGCACAGAGGCCGCGGAACTTGGCTTCGAGGTCGGCATCGCTCATCGGCCGCGCGAGGCTGCCGATCGCATGTTCGACGTGCCGATGCAGGACAGTTCCGTCGCGCAGCGTGATGCGGACGTCCGCCGCGTCCTCGTGCGTGGCCGGATCGACGACGGCATGCACGCGATCGCGCAGATTCGTCACACGCGGATCGAGCACGCGCTCGTCCGAAAACTGCGCTTCGCCGACGGCGCCGTCGATGATCGCCACCGCAGCGCAATGGAACACGCTGAACTTGCCCTCGAGCCCGACCGCCGGGCGCGTCTTGCCGGTCAGCTCCAGCACCAGCGGATGCACGGCGACGTCGATGCGCGCGACGTCCTCCGGCCTCAGCTGATGCTCGTTGCGGAGCTGTATGCAGCCGTCGATCACGGGATGGATGACGATGCCGCACGCGAACGGCTTGTAGGTGTTCTCGGAAAGCTCCCACGTCTCGCCGAGATGCTCGGTGATGGCATCGAAGTTGCGCTCGGTCGCGAGCACATTCGCAAATCCGCGCTTGCCCTCGATGCCGGTCGCGGAGCTGGTGAAATCCTGGCGGGCGAGAAGTGCCGCGGCGAGGCCGTTCCTTGCCGCCATGCCGGGATGCAGCGGCTTGCACATTGATCCGAACATCTCGCGCAGTCCCGCCGCCTGCGTCGCGGCGATGCCGAGCGCCCATACGAGCTGCGCCTCGGACAGCCCGAGCAGCTTTCCCGCCGCCGCGGCCGCGCCGAACACGCCGGCCGTTCCGGTGATGTGCCAGCCGATGTCGTAATGGCTGGGATACACCGCATTGCCGATCCGGCACTCGACCTCGACGCCGAGGACAAACGCATGCAGGAACTCGTCGCCGGTGACCGTGACGTACTCGGACAGTGCAAGGATCGCCGATGCAACGGGGCCCGCCGGATGAATCACGGTCCTGAGGTGCGTGTCGTCGAAGTCGAACGTGTGCGACGCCATGCCGTTGAAGAGCGCCGCATGCAGGATGTCGACGCGCTCGGGCCGGCCGAGCAGCGTGGCCTGTTCGGGTCCGACGAACGGCGCGAGCGCCGCGAGTGCGCGGCTCACCGTCTCGTGCCGCGACGCGCCGATGGCGCAACCCAGCCAATTGAGAACCGCCCGCTTCGCCTCGTGCACGACGGGAGGCGGAATGTCGTCGACGCGCGAGCGCTCGACGAGGCGCGCGAGCGCGGGTGTTGGCTGAAGCGACATGGGAATCCGTTGGGAGGGCGTGACGGCGGGAAGGGCTATCGTAGGTGGGATTGAAAAAGCATGTCAACGGATAACTGGAGTTCAACGCATGCGGCGAAGCGGCGCCTCGCCACGGACTCGGTGCGGGCCGCGCCCCACGGCGCAACTACGGCCGCAGCGCGTAGGCCTTGTCGAACAGGTCCTCGAGCTTCGGGCTGACGTCCCGGAGACGGTCGACGACGCGCTTCGCCCAATCGAAGTACTCGCGCTGGCGGCGCAGCGGCCAGCCCTTCGGCGGCGCATTCGCGACGTCGCGCAGGTTGCAGATCTTGTCGGCGAGCTTCACGAGCTTGGCGCGCTTCGAGAGCGACGATGCGTGGTCGATCTGCATCTGCTTCCTCCGCGACTTGACCAGCCGCTTGTCGTCGGTCACTTCGGCGACCACCGACGCGATGCGGCGTCCGAAGCGCAGCTGCAGCTCCTCGAGTGTCGTCTCGGTGTCCTCGACGGTGTCGTGCAGGATCGCGGCGATCAGCACCTTCTCGTCAGACACGCCGGCTTCGACGGCGAGGACGCGCGCCAGCGCGATCGGATGGTTGATGTAGGGGCTCGCGTCGGCGTCCTTGCGGCGCTGGTTGCGATGCTTGAACGCCGCGAACGCCAGCGCGTCGATCAGCAGCGGAATCTCGCGTTTTGCCATAGGTCACCTTCGATCGCATCGACTATTGGTTTAACCACCGAAAGCGCATCGCGAACCGAGCCCGGGCGAATACCCGAAGCTCGGCCGGAACGTACGCTGGGGCACATCACCGTCTGAGTCTCGTGCAGGTGTACATGTCTCTCGTGCGTGTCAAGATTGCGCCGGAGGGATCCGCCAGGGCACCGATGACCAACTATCGCATTCACTGCCGAGTTCGGTGAGCAATGGACGTTGCCGGCATACCTGTCTTCCCGCCTTGCTTCCGCAGGTCGCGCGATTCGCCGCTCCCTTGCGTATCGCGCGAACGGCCCGGCGGCATTCCGTCCGTCGGGTGACGGGCAGCCTTCTCGCGCGTTTCGGGTGCGTGCCCGGCGCCGCCGCCGCGCAACCGCTCCACCCGCCCGCCGTCGACGAGCATCTGCATTTTTGTTGTGAGTCATTTTGACGACATTCGGACAGAAATGCGCGGACCAGGGAACGCTGCCCGGAATGCAATTTCCGGCAGGGATTGCGCTCCCGGGCATGAGAGGACCAGACGCGGTCTCCAGTGCAGTCGGCGTTTTCTCACGCCAATGCACGCGGCGCCTGGCGGAGATTCCCGGCGCAATCTGCCCCTGAAGGTAGCAGGTCCGGCGAAAAGGGCGTCGCCCGCAGCGGCCTCGCCGACGGCCTTCCCCGGCCGGAGCACGCTGAAAACAGACGGTTTTCCCGCGTCGGACCACGTCCGAAGCTTCCGGACGGCGCCGCGTGCGTTTCTGGCGGGCAAATTGCACGTGCAAGGGCAGGCACATCGACTGGAGTTCCGCATGAACGGATCGACCCCGCGCACGCCGCATCGCAAGGCCGGCGCCGCCGACGCACCTTCCGCAACACTTGGCGCCCTTGCCGGCGCTGCGCTGCAGTTCCCGGGCGCGCTGCCGATTGCAGGCGCGGACGCCGCACGCGCGACGGCGTCCTACACGACGAACCGGATGCTGACCGAACAGATTCGCAGCGCACACGCGTTAGGCGAGCTCGCGCGCTCGCAATCGAATCTCATCAGCGAATTCGCGCAGGCATCGCTGCCGTTCGGCCCGTTCCGCGATGCCGTCGTGAACTTCGCGCGGGTCGAGGCCGCGATGGCCGATACCATCATCGGTGCCGCGAACCGCTTCGGCCGCGAATTCGGGCACATCGCCTTCGCGTTTCGATAGCGCTGACGGTCCGCGTTCAGGCGGCCCGGCAGGGTCGCCGTGGCGCGGGCCGGACGCCGGCGTCCGGCCCTTCGCAAGTCAGTCGTCGATCTCGACGCGGGTGGCCGCCAGCGTGCCGCCCTGCAGCGGCCCGGTCGCCTGCACCTTCGTGCCCTCGCGGATGTCGGACAGGCTGCCGCCGCTGATCCGTGCGTTGCGCGCATCGACGGTGATGCTGCTGATGGTGAAGACTCCGGGCGCGATCAGCGACACCACGAGTCCTTCGCGCTCGACGCTGCCCGCGGACGAACCGCCGCCGGTCCCCGGGCGGCCGTCACCATCATCGCCGCCGGAGGGCGGCTTTGCGGTCCCCGGGTTCGTCCCGCCGCCGGGGTGATGTCCGCCGCCGCCGCCGTCCGTGCCGTCATCGCCGCCCGATCCGCTGACAAAGGTCACTTTGGTCGCCTTCATCGACGACCCGGCGCGCGTACCCACGACTCGCACGACCTTGCCGACGGCGAGATCGCTCGCGGCGCCGTTCGCGAAGGTCGCCGCGCTCGCGTCGATGGCGATCCCGTCGACGACAAAGCTCGCGACCGACGTGAATGCGCTGATTCCGCCATCGACGTCGTCGATCTCGGTGTCGCCGCCATCGCCGCCGTCGCCGGTGTCGAACGTCACCTTGGAGGCCGTCATCGTCGTGCCGTTGCGCAGGCCGATCACCTTCACGACCCTGCCGTTGGCGAGATCGGTGACCGCGCCGTTGCCGAACGTCGCGGCGCTTGCGTCGATCGTGATCCCGTGCACGACGAAGCTCGCCGCCGACACGAACGCGGAAACGGTGCCGTCCACGTCGTCCTGTTCCGCGCCGCCGGCAGGGTTGCCCGTGTCGCCACCGTCGTCCGACTCGTCGTCGTCGAATTCGACCGATTTC
>Ga0265331_10001970_pt1 | contig 14337 bp, 14 predicted proteins | sample 41923metaG_FD_202088 | JGI IMG/M metagenome (GOLD analysis project Ga0265331, IMG submission 202088) | Rhizosphere microbial communities from Carex aquatilis grown in University of Washington, Seatle, WA, United States - 4-19-23 metaG | ecosystem: Host-associated > Plants > Roots > Rhizosphere...
TTGTCTGACCGGGCGAACAGCTGGACGTTGGGACTGAGATGCCCGCCACAAGCGAAGTCCTCGCCGGCCCCGCGCGCGGCCAAGGACGGCATGATGCCGAACCGGCTCTTGTTGTCTGCCGTCATCGGACGGCCCGAGTAGAAGGCCGAAAAGGCACCCTTTCCCTGGCGCGTGCCGGTGTAGCGGTTCGAACTCATGTTCTTGCCGATGGTCTTCCTGTGCAGCACCGGGCTGTGATACGCGTCCATCAGGTTTTCTTTGACGAGCTTCCAGTTGCACTCGAGCGTGATGTCGAGCTTCTCCGCCAGGCGGCAGTCTTCTTGCCTGAGGAAGCCAAAGTCGCTCTCGAAGTCGGCGATGAAGGATTTGAACGAGACGGGGCTGGCGCTGAAGTTGATGAAGCACCAGCCGCCCCAACGCTCGAGCGCGATGGGCTTGAGGCGGCACTTCGCGGCGTCGAATCCGGTCGTCGCCTGCATGTGCGGAGCGCCGAGCAGCTCGCCGCCAAGATCGTACGACCAGCCGTGATAGGGGCAGGCGAACGCGCGCGTGTTGCCGCTCTCACGAGCCACGGCGGTTCCGCGGTGGGCGCAGCGATTGTAGAAAGCCGAGATCTCGCCTCCCGCATTCCGGGCCACGATAATAGGCTCGCCGAGGATGCGCAGGGTCAGATAGTCGCCCGGATCCTCGATTTCCTCCTCGCGTGCGACCATCAGCCAGTCAGAAAGGAACATCCGCTCCTTCTCGAGGCGGAACACTTCCGGATGCCAATAGAAATATCCCGGCGCGTGTCGGGCCTCGCTGATCGGAAGGCGCGTGGATTCGAACCCTTGTCCTACCGGTACGGCTTCGGTCGGCCCCGCTCGCAGGGCGTCCTCAGGGCTGAGGGCTCCAGGCAGGGTGACGACGTAGACCGGCGCCTTGTATCCACGGCCGTCCGGACCCGGGCGTTGCGGTGAGGGTGCCTCGCGCATGTTGAACTGCGCCTCCCAGCGCATAGATATGTATACATAGACTCAATCAGTACCATTCCCAAGGCCAATCTTACAAGCCTGCGGCCCGCGGTGACAGCCTTATGCATCCATGTCCGGGAATTTGATGCGCCGGGCTGGGTTTGCATGCACGATCGACTTCGCCGGCCGCAACGGCGACCAGGTGCACATTGCAGCCGCCCCTTAAGAAACAACGCGGGACTATGCGTCTGGCGGCGAATGGTCGTGAGGAGTGCCTGGGCGGAGCAGGAAGAACCATGCCAGCGCGAGGAGCTGGAGCGCCAACAGAAGGCCGAACCCTGCGCGATAGCCTGCGGGGTCGTATCTCGTCGCTGTTTGAGGAAAGCGATCGATCACCCGGCCGATGCCCCATTGAGTCAAGAAGGCGGTGGCGAAGACCAGGAAGTTGACGCCCGCATTGCTTCGCCCGGCCAGACTCTTCCCGAGTGTCCGGGAAAGATGGGCGTACACCAGGGCCACGACCTGTCCGGTCATGGCGTAAATCAACCAGACGGCCAGCATCGAACGACCGGCGCCCAGAATGATCGCGCCCATGCACAGGAAATTGACCGTGAGCCCGGCTATCATGGTGACGAGCAGGTCGATCCCCCGGCGAGCGAGCTGATCGGCGAGAATGCCGCTCATCAGGATTCCGCCGCTGAAGACAAGGGCGACAAGGAAGAGGCCCTCGGCGACTCCGCTCCGATCAAATCCACCGACATCGCGAAGCCAAGGGCCGACCCAGAGGCTCTGCACCGCGATGCTGCCCCCGCCGCACAGCGCGGCGAGCGGCGCCACCTGCAGAAATGGACGGCTTGCGAAGCATCGGGCGAGGCCGGCGAGCTGATCGCGAATAGAGGGCGCGGGCCCTTCCATCTTGTGTTCCGGCACGGCAAAGAAGATGAAGGCCGCCACGGCCAGCACGATTGCCGTCAAGCCCTCGAAGACGGCGCGCCAGCCGAAGCGCTCCGCCGCCCAATTCGCCGGGATTGTCGCCGCGACGCTGCCCAGGGCGCCGAAGGCCATGATGCAGCCGTTGGCGAACGCGATGCGCTCCGGTCGGACCCAAAGGGTCACGGCCTTGAATCCGGCCATGAGCCCGCCCGCGAAGCCAAAGCCGATAAGCGCGCTGGCGAAGGTCAGGCTCGCGACGCCCCAGGCCTGGGAAAAGAGCAGCGCGCCCAAGGCCGAGCAGCAGAGCAGGGCGGCCTGCACGCGTCGCGGACCGTAGCGATCAAGCAACAGGCCAAGCGGCAGCTGGAACAGCGCGAAGGCGAAGGAGTAGCCGGCGGCCGCGAGACCGAGCTGGCCGGCGCTGAGCGAGAACGTCCGCACCAGATCCTCGCCGAGCACGGCGTTCACCGAGCGGAACAGATAGGACAGAAAATAGCCGCAGGCGAAAGGCCCCAGCATCAGGAAGATCAGGGAGACAAGGCCGTGGGCCTCGCGGCGGCTGTCGCGCGTGGTCATCTGTTCCGCTGGCGGATGCTTTCCAGGCGTTGATGACATAGGAGCTTCAGGGGTTAGCCGGTCCGGACCGCTTCCGTCGCTGTCGTTTCCGGGGCCGGGGCGGGGACAGGGGAAGCGGCTGGAGCCGCGGCAGTCTTCACGACCTCTTCCGTGACCGTCGGGCCGGCCTGGGTTTGCACCGTCACGGCGGAGTTCGCGAAGCCGATGCCTGCCTCGCGGAACCGCATCGTGAGGCGCTTCAGGGCGTCGCGCTGAACCAGGGCAGGTTGCACCGGTCGGGCGGTGAACTTCAGCCGGATGACCAGGCCGGCGGTGCCGATGTCGGTGATGCCTTGCAGTTTCAACGGCTCGATGAGCTCCGACTTGATCTCCGGGTCCTCCAGCATCTCGGCGCCAATTTGCTTCACCGTCTTGCGCAGCTTCTCCAGGTCGGTTTCCAGATCGAGAGTGAGGTTGAATTTCACCGTGATCCAGTCGCGGCTGAAGTTGGTCACCTGCTGGATCTGGCCGAAGGGGATGGTGTGGATCTGGCCGTTCTGGTGCCTGAGGCGGAGCGACCGGATGGACATTCCCTCGACCGTCCCCTTGGCCTTGCCGGTATCGATGTACTCGCCGATCCGGAAGGCGTCGTCGGCCATGAAGAAGATGCCGGACACGACATCATGCACCAGGGACTGGGACCCGAAGCTGATGGCGAGGCCGAAGATCGAGGCGCCGGCGATGAGCGAGGTGGTGTCGACCCCGAGACTGGAAAGGGCGACGAGGGCGGCGACCAGCGCGATCAGCACCAGCATGAAGATGCGGACCACGGGCATCATGGTCTGGATGCGGGAGGCCACCGGCAGCGGGCCGCTGTACCCGGTGGCCTGGGGCGCCTGCGCCGCGTAGTTCCGATGATCGGTGTGGATCAGCACGATCTGCCACAGCACATAGGCGACATAGAGGGCAAGCGCCGCGCTGATGACGGAGCCGCGCCAGGCCTGCCATTGCCCCGCCGGCAGGACACGGGCAAGGCGTCCGATCCAGATCTCGGCGATCAGCGCGGCCGCCGTCGTCCACAGCGCAACGGCGAGGCAGCGGCGGAACAGGCGCTGCCAGAGCGCCTTGCGGTTTCCCGGCGTCGGGCGCGCGCGTGTCGGGGAAGCCTGGCTGAGGCAAGTCGCCGCCACGGACTGCAGGATGAGGACCCCCAGCAGGATCGCGCCCGTGTCGACCAGGGCGAAATAGACCGAAAGGGCCCGGAAGATCACGCCCAGCAGCCAGGCCATGCTGACAGCCAGGACAAAGGCGAGGGCCAGCGGATACCAGATGCGCTGCAGCAAGGTCGCCGCGGGAACCGTCTCGGCGGATGACGCAGCCACAGACGGAGCGAGTACCGTGGTCGGCCGCTGGGAAAACGTGCGGTGGAGATGCATGACGAAGTAGAAGGCAAACCCTGCGTTGGCGAGACCGATGATCAGGGCGAGCAGCCGGACGTCCGCCGTGGGCACGCCCGAATGAAGGAGGGCCCTCAGCGCTGCCTGGGACAAGGCGATGAAGCCGAGCAGCCAGGACCCCAGCTGGCGCATCTGAGCCGCATGATCGCTCGTCGCCATGACCAGCCGCGCTTCGGGCTCACGGGGCCGCAATAGGACGTCCACCGGCAGGAGCGTAAGGCGCCAGCGGATGAGGCCGCCGAACAGGGATATGGCAACCACGCTGCGCGCCGATTGATCGGAGAACCAGAGGGCCTGCACGACATAGAACACCGCGACCAGGGCGATGAGGCCCGCGACATCGCCAAGGAAGGCGCCGATCGCTCTGGCGCCTCGGCCGGCATCGGCGTGCAGCAATCGCCGGCGCACTGGCGTCAGCATGCCGGGCAGGAGCAACGACAGGGCCGCGCCGGCCAAGGCGCAGACGATCTGGATCAGCCAGCCGGCGACGGGGCCCTGGCCGGGATCCAGCAGCCGGCCGGCGAAGCCGGCGAGATCGGCCGGGATGTCTGCGCCGGCCGCAAGAATGGGTTTCAGGTTGTCGGTGATGGCCGTCGCGGCGCTCGACAGCATATCGATGGTGCCGGACGTCATGATGTCGCCCGAGCTGTCGGCCACCGGCGGCGGCGTGGAATTGCCCTGGTCGGTCGCCGTGCCCGCCGCCCATGCCGTCCAACCAGGGCCCCCAGCAAGCATCAGGACCAAGGCGAGAGTCCGAAGCCGGAGCAGGAACCTATGATCGGCGCGCCGCTCGTTGCGGCTAGCTGTCCTTTTCAACCTCTACCGCCTTCATCGCGTGTCGACGATCTGCGAGCCCTACCCGACAATTGAGCGCCACACAACCGACAATCCCCGGGCTGACCAGCGCCAGGCCGCGCCGGCGTCCACCGAACGCGAGCTGCCTTTCCCGAGGCCGACGCTTCGATGCAGACCGAAGCATCGTCCGCCGCAGTCGGGCCATCATTGGGGGCAATCAACGCTGGAGCTGGCCATGACCGTCACCTGCGTTATCCGCTACGTGATCGACCCCTTCCAAAGCGAGGCGTTCGAGGAATATGCCCGTCGTTGGGCGAGCATCATACCCAGATGCGGCGGGACTCTGCTCGGCTACTTCATGCCCCATGAAGGCACGAACAACATAGCCCTGGCGCTGATATCGTTTGGCAGTCTCGGCGACTATGAAGCTTACCGGGCGCGACTGCGCAGCGACGAAGACGGTGTTGTCAATTTTCAGTTCGCGCGGAAGAACCGCTTCATCTTGAGCGAGGAAAGAAGCTTTCTTCGGCTCGTGGAAGCATAGCGACCGTGGCGCGTCGCGGCGCCGGCTTTAGTCCCGCGCTGTCCCACGCATGCGGTGGCCGCTGACATTGGTGCCGTCCTCGGGCTTCAGACTGAGATACCCAAACAGCGCGGCCAGAGTGGCCACCCCTTCGACGACGAAGAGGATGCGGAAATCGCCGACCGAAGCGTGACGCTCCTGCCTCGATAGAAGCGACAACAAGGCGGACGCGAGGCCAATGCCGATGGCGACGCCGAGCTGCGCCAGAATGTAGTAGAGCGCGCTGAAATGGGCGAGCTCCTCCTGACCAATGTCCGCATAAGCCAGGTTGCCGCTCGATGACCATTGGATGGCGCGAAACATGCCGAAGGCGAATATGTAGGCGACCGCGATCCAATACGGCATGCCGGCGTGAAACAGCGCGAAGCCGGCCGCTATCGCGGCGATCAGGGGCGTATTGCAAACGAGAACACTGCGAAACCCGAAGCGCCGCAGCAATCGCGGCATGGTGACGCGAACCAGAACGGAGCCGACCGCGGCTGCGAAGGTGATTGATCCGGACTGTACCGCCGTCAGCCCGAATCCCTCTTGGAACAACAAGGGGAGAAGAAACAGCACGGCGGAGAGGGTAATGGTGTCGACGCCGCCGCCGGTCAAAAAGCTGACGCGGAACGTCCGAATGCGCAGCAGCCGGATGTCGAGCAGCGGCTGGGGCACAACGAGGAAATAGGCCGTGGCGATGGCGAGGATCGTGATGGCGACGGCGAGCTCGGTGCCGGCAGTCCAGCCGGGTCCGCTGTTCCTGCCCAGCGCGTCCATTCCGTAGACAAGCATCGCCATGCCGGCCGCGACGAGGAAAAAGCCCGGCAAATCGAACCGCACCCGTCGCGTCGCCACCTGTGCGGGAAAGAACAATCTTGCCGCGATGCTGGCGCCGCAAGCCAGCGGCACGTTGATGAAGAATATCCAGCGCCACGAAAGATAGGTGGTGAGCGCGCCGCCGACGAGCGGCCCAAGCAGCAGACCCATCTGATTCGCCAGCGCGATGAACGTATTGATCTTCAGCGTGCGTTCCCGCGGGAAGCTGGAGAGCATCACGACCTGCCCCAGCGTGCCCATCAGCGCCCCGCCGAAGCCCTGCAAGCCGCGGGCCGCAAACAGCATCCAGGGCGCGGATGCCGCGCCGCACAAAATCGACGCCAGGCCGAAGACCAGCACGGCGACGCAGTAGCACGGCCGCAGGCCGAAGCGGGTGGCGGCCCAACCGCCAATCGGCATCGATATGATCAGGCTGGCGACGTAGGATGTGATGACCAGCCCCAGCTGGCTCGGCGGTTCGCCCAGACTTCTGCCGATGGCCGGCAAAGCCGTGACGACCACATTCTGATCGAGGCTGCTCATCAGGCTGCCGCAGGCGACGGTGACCGGTATGAGAAGCGAAGCGGCTTTGGCAATCTCTCCGCCTGCGGGCTTGTCGGGGAGAGTCATCTCATCCATCGGCAGGAGTCGGGATTGAACGCCCTTGGGACGGCTTCGCGCGCTTCATTGCCGATCGACTTGTTCTGCCTTAGCGCCCGCGCTCGATCCTGGCTCGAGGCCTGCTTGGACCGTTGTACAACGAATTGGGGCCGCATGGACATGGGCCGAGTCGTAACTTTAGCTGCCCGGGTCCGGGCAGGAGGCGATGTTGCCGGTGGCGTCCCAGGCCAGGGTCTCGCCGGCATCGCGTTTGACAGGCCCGGCCAACTTGGTAGCATTCCGAGTGTCTTTCGCAGACCGTTGCAAGGAATGCCACTGTGGCACGCGAATACAGCTTTTCCGTGGTTCTCGAGCCTCAGCTTGAGGGCGGCTTTACCGTGCTCGTCCCGGCATTGCCGGAGGCCGTGACGGAGGGCGACACGGAGGAGGAGGCCCTTCGAATGGCAAAGGAGGCCATTTTGGCGGTCATCGAGCACCGAAGGGCGCATGGACTTCCCATCCCGGACGATGCACCGCCGGAAGTGAGGCTCGTCACCGTAGCTGCGGCGTGACAGGCGGGCGTCTGCCGGTCCTGAAGGGACGGGAGGTTGTTCGTGCGCTTGAAAAGGCCGGCTTTGCCGTCGAGCGGATTGTTGGAAGCCATCATGTCATGTCTTTTCGAGGAAGCCCGCGCCGAGCGGTAACCGTTCCCGTTCATGGGGGGCGGGATCTCAAGCCAGGCACTTTGAGAGCGATCCTTCGCCAAGCCGGGTTGAGCGTCGAGGAATTCGTCGATCTCTTGTAGGTCGTCGGTCGAGCCAGCGTCGAAGCTGCCGGTGGCGTCATAGGCCACGGTCTTGGTCAGGCTGATGATCTGGCCCGGGTTGCCGGGCGCCGCCTGGGTGAGGCGGTTCATGCCGTCATAGGTGAGGCTGTCGGCAAGGCCGATGCGCTGGCTTAGGTTGCCCAGCGCGTCTCAGCGATAGCTGGCGCTCTCGACCGCACCGCTGGCGCCGGCCCGGATGGTGAGCAGGTGCCCGGTGTTGGCGTCGCGGCTGTAGGCATCGGAGAGCCCGTTGCCCAGGGTCTCTTGGGGTGAGCTGGCTCTCGGTGTCACAGGTATTGGCGGCATGAAGGGAGTGCCTGAGCCCAGCCGGCTATGTCCACTGTGGCCCCGTCACGCATTGACCGGGGCATGCGACCAATATTACCGTGTTGATTTGTTGGTCAATTTGACGACCGATGAGGCGACTTCGATGAACGATGAACGCAAGAACGCCGGCAAGCGAAGCGATCCCGTCGAATCGGATAATCCGTCGCCCAGCAGGCGCGAGCTGGTTCGGAAGCTGAGCAAGGCTGCGGCGCTGCCGATCGTGATCGGGTCGTTTTTGGTCGGTGATGTGTCGGACTCCGCCGCGAATTGACCTACGCTCGGGCTGCGTCGCCGGGGCCGTCGGGGGTTAAGCGCAGAAAGCCGCCGGACATCAGTGTTGCCTTGGATGCCATCCCGCGCCGCCACGAGCGCCGGCGTCTGCATGTCTGGCATCGCCTCTCGCAGCAGGGCCAGCAAGCCGCCGCCTGTGCTAATCATGTCAAGTGCGGACCGCTGGATGTGAGCCGACTCATTCGACGCCAGAACTTTGAACTGCGACCCCAGTTCTTATGCAGCGGAGATAGCGCTTCAGCGTGTCGATGTCTTTGCTTCTGAGCTGCTCGTCTGGAGAGAGCTTCATCGTCATCCTGGCCAGCGTTATCGCGTCGCCTGCATTCACGGCAGAGCGTACCACGATCCCTTCCCCACCCCGTGGTGGACAAGAAGACCTTGCTTGACTAGCCGCCGAAGATGCTCTTTCAGCGTGTTGCGGCTCGCCCCGGTGGCGCGGATCATGTCGCCGATGGTCACGCGGCCATGATTGCGGGCCTGATCGATGATCTGCGCGGCCAGTTCCGGCAGCGCTGACACCACGAGCTTCTCTCGTTCCACTTTCTCGGCCAAACGGCGCTTTTGCTGTTGCAATGCGCGCAGAAAGAAGAAGAGCCATGGTTGCCGGTTCGGCACCTCTGTACGGATGGTTCCCTGAGTCTGGCGCAAGGCGAGGTAATAGCCTTCCTTGCTGTGCTCGATGACGCTCTCAAGCGAGCAGTAGGGCACATAAGCATAGCCCGACTGCAGCAAAAGCAGCGTCGTGAGAATCCGGCTCAGGCGGCCATTGCCGTCTTGGAAGGGGTGGATCTCCAGGAAGACAACGACAAACACGCCGACGACTAGCAGAGGATGCAGGCGGCCGGTCTCGCGAACCTCGGCCAGCCACGCTATGAGGTCGGCCATAAGCCGGGGAGTGTCGAAGGGCGTCGCAGTCTCGAACACGACGCCAATCTGCTTGCCGCCCTCGTCAAAGGCGACGACACTGTTCGGCGATGTCTTGTAGGCGCCGCGGTGCCGCTCATCCTTGCTGCTATAGCGCAGAAGGTCACGGTGAAGCTGGAGGATATGGTTCTCGGTGATCTTGATGTCCTGCCATGCCCGAAAGACGGTCTCCATGGTCTCGGCATAGCCGGCGACCTCCTGCTCGTCGCGGGTAGCGAAAGACTTGATTTCGAGATTCGCCAGCAGGCGCTCGACATCGCGATCCGAGAGCTTGCTTCCCTCGATGCGGGTCGAAGAGCCGATGCTTTCAATGGTGGCCACGCGGCGCAGGGCGTTCAGACGCTCGGGCGCTAGGATTCCCAGGGCGCGCCAGGCACCTTTGAATTCGTCGATTTCAGAGATGAGGGTCAGCAGCTCGGGCGTAATCTGGATGGGGTCGGTTTTGAGCATTGGCGGTATCCTCTACCCCCATACATTCACCCATAAACACCCATATCTGGGGTGCCGGTCGGTGACTGAAGACCGGGCACCTTACCGCTGGCATCAGTCACCAGGGCGATGGAGCCCAGATGGTTCCTTTGGAAATACTCGATGGGGTCGATGCCGCCGGTCATGATGGCGTGCATGGCCACCATGGCCCCGCCGGCCATGGGCACGGCAGCCGCCACAAAGTGCGAAAGTTTCTGGACACTACCTCTTGGCCGGGCTGGTGGGGTTGCGGGTCGCTGACTGGGGGAGGCGGTTCAGCCCGCGGTGGGAGGGAGCGCCGGTGAGGCCTGTGGCAAAGTCGATGAGCTGGGTCGGGTCGCCGAGCGGGTGTCAGCGAGAGCTAAGTCCACTCCGACCCCATATCTTCCCGCTTCAGGCATTCGATCCGCTGGGTCAGGTTGCCGAGCGAGTCACAGTGATAGCTGGTGTTCTCGACCGCGCCGCTGGTGCCGGCCTGGATGGTGAGGAGCCGTCCGGTGTCGGCGTCGTAGCTGTAGCTGTCGGCGAGACCGTTGCCCAGGGTCTCCTGGGTCAGGTGGCTCTTGGAGTCATCGGTATTGGCGGCGCAATGGGAGTGTCGAACTCAGCCGTTTATGTCCACTCTGACGCCCTGATCCCGTCACACAGCTACCCTCGACCAAGCGCGCAATCAACAAACCGCGCGCTGTCACCGAACGGTTACGGTAAGTTACATGCCAATTTCTGCTCTGACAACGTTCAGAGATTTCTTATCGATGTAAACATTCGGCACCCCACCGGTGGGGTGCGTTCCGGGTTTTTCAAAAGTCACTCCCCAGAATGTGCCGAGATCAACACAGATTGCCTCGTAATCGTTGGTCAGAACATACGACATGTCCGGCATGTGTTTTGCCACGTAGTCGCGTGCAACATCTATCGCCTCGATCTTTGACTGATCGGATTGCGCTCTCAAGTCGGAGCAACCTAGTAACCCAAAGATCAGCACTAAAATGCATCCAAAGCGACGGAGAACAAATGGCGGCAATCTAACAAGTGGGGTCGGAGTGGATATGAGCTGCCTCAATCTAAACTCCGCCAGGGAACAGCCCGCGCGGACCGAACAAGACACATGCTTGGCAACCCAACCACCGCTACAGCGCCACCCATCCGTTGACGGTGAACCGGCTGTCTTCGAATGCTCGCGAAGCACACGTCACCGGCAGCACCTCGTGCATGGCGTGGCTCGGGAAAAACAACAGCGCATTGTCCTTGGGCTCGATCAGCCAATAGCTTTCGCCTGCCACGTAGAAGCCATCCTTGATGGCGACCTCGTAGAGGCGCAGCTCGCCGCCCTGGAACGACTTCGGCCTCGATTGGAAATAATAGACGTAGCTGAGCGTCCTGTGCTTCGTGCGGGGCGAGCCGGCGTCGTTGTGCACGCGATAGAAATCGCCGTCGTTGTGGGCCGTCACCTGGCACTCGACCGTCGAGGGCTCCACGCGGACCGGCCTCTTGGCCAATCCCAGTTGCGCGGCCGCGGCCGGCAGGGCGGCAGCGATCCTGGGCCGCATCAAGTCGGCGATGGCGGCTTCGTTGACCAGAACCAGCGACGCCCGATAATGCGGCTCGTTGTCGTCCACTTTCGAAGCGGCAAAGCGCTCTCGGGCGGCCAGTGTCCGGCGCAGGACTTCGTCATGGTCGGCCGGGGGAAGGAAATTCTCGATCAGCACGTAGGGCTCAACGGCGGCAGGCGCGGCGCGCTTATAGACGATCGCGGCCTTTGGCGGCGCATCGGCGCCGGGCGGCGTTTCGAGGGTGCCTATGGGCTCCCCTCCGGCGCCCGGCATGATCACGGCGACAATGGCCCCGGCACGGAAGCGAAGCCGCTCTCCGCCCGCCGTGGAAAGCTCGAGCGCCCGATCCGGCGGGGTGGCAAATACCTCGCCCGAAATCAGGGACTGGATGACGGGGTCCGTGTCTTCCGGATCCAGTTCCAGGGCATATCCCCCCTGCAGGATGACGGTAACGGGATTCAACGGCGTCCTCCTGGTTTCCCGGGCTAAGGGCTGACTAGTCGAAAGCGTCTCCAGCCATATTGCAGAAGAGGCGGTTGCATGACCAGTCGCGGCCGGATTTGGTTGAATGTTGGCGCGGGCCTCTCGAAGCGGGCCTCGCCTGATGACCCGCGTCTGGAACCTCTTGAGCTGCCTTCGGTCGGCATGATGATGCTAAGATCGACATCGGTGCCGCAAATTGGCTGTGACAGGCTTCGATTCGCGCCTTGACCCCAGCCATCGAATCCCTGGAGGTATACCTCAGCCTCGCCGGCGCATGATCGGAATCCAGCCCAGGACGACATGACGACACCCCAGAGCGACGTCCATTTCCTCGAGATCGACGATGGCGGCGTGCTGTTCCATGAGCGGCGGCAGCGCTTCTATGGACTGAACGCCACCGCGGCCCTCTGTTGGGTCGTGCTTGCGGAGGGGCTTCCGGAATCGGCCGCCTTGGCCGAGCTTGCCGCGGCGGGAGCGCCGGAAGGCGATGCCCTCGAATGGTGGCGCAGCTCGATCGAAATCTTCCGAACCGAAGGGTTTCTCGAGGCGGCCGGCGACGGCCTCGCCGATCCGCCACCGCCCAATGACGCTGGCTCCATGGCTGGGCAGCAGCTCGAACGCATTCCGCCTTGTGCGGTCTACTGCAGCTGGCGCCTGTTCGACGTCGTCATTCGCGTCGGCTTCACTGCAGCGGCGCTCCTGCCTCGGGTCGCCGGCATGCTGGCCCGCGTCGCTCGGCCGGCCGAAGGAACTGCGGATATCGAGATCACGGTCATCGAGGTGGGCGGACGCATCCTGGTCGCGCGCGATGGCCTGGTCGTCGGCGTGGCGCCCGATGCCGCCGGTGTGGCGGCCCTGCTCGAGCCGGCCATGCTGCGCAGGGCCATCGACGTCACGCCACACCTGCTGGCCCTCCATGCCGGCGTCGCGGCGCGGCCTGGCTGCGGGCTGGTCCTGCCGGGCCCGTCGGGCAGCGGCAAGACCACGCTGATTGCCGCTCTCTGCGCGAGCGGATGGACCTATGGCACGGACGAAACCACATTGCTGGCGTCTGACGGCAAGGAGCTGCGCATGGCGCCGCTGTCGTCCTGCGTGAAGGAGGGCAGTTGGCCTCTCCTGGCGCACCACTATCCGCGGCTTCTCGACGAGCCCATCCAGGAACGCGGCGGACGACGCGTGCGCTATCTACCGCCGCCCGGACCGGTCATCGAGCGCTGCCAGGCAACCCATGTCGTCTTTCCTCGCCGCACCGAGTCCGGGACTGGGCTTCGCCCGCTCGCCAGGATCGAGGGCATAGAGCGGCTGCTGGCCGAATGCGTGTCGATACCGCGACGCCTCGGCGTGCCAGAGGCCGACCGGCTCGTGAATTGGACGCGCGGCCTTTCGTTTCACGAACTTGCCTTCGCCGACTTGCCCGGCGCGCTCGCCGTCCTGCAGACCTTGGGCGACGGCGGCTCTAGCGTAGCCGAATCGAACTAAGCCACGGCACTCCGCTTATCCCGCAGCTCAGCCTCCAGCGTCTCGACCTTCTGGGACAGCGCCCTGATCGCGGCGAGGCATACCCCGATGGCGTCAGTGGTGTTGATGGTAACGCCGTCACCCACGCCAAACGCCGCCCGGAAGTCCTCGGCATAGGGGCCGATGTGCATCTGCTGCTCCAGACCGGTTTCAGGCTTATAGCGCCATGCATCGACCGGAAGCGCCGCGACGCCGGCAAGCACGGACGAAGCATCGATCGCGCGTTCCGCTGTCTTCAACTGCCGGCTGGATGGCGGCGGTGACGATGACGGTGGCGCCGCCTTCGACGGCTTGGTTTGAGCGGCCAGCAGAAGCGTTACCGCCGGGGCCGTGACAGCGGCAAACCGCCCCAGTCGCCTGAGCACCGGACGGCGAGCCTGCACCGACGCGTCTTGGGGTGTCGCGGCCTTGGCCGAGCCGTCTTCGATCTTGTCGCTCATCTGGCCCCTCCCGATCTGCAACGCTTTACACAAGTTAACCCAGCAGCTCCCCAAGGCCAAGAGACGGGCGCAATCGTCGCTGCCTAGTTCCTGCTATCCGCTTAACGGCCTGTGGCGGCCGCTTACCGGTGGGATCGTTGCCCAAGTCAACCCTGCCGTATAGGATGGGCCCGCCAATTGGCATGAGGTCCCAAGGATTCGAGATAAGGGACCGGATAGAAAGCGGCGCCATAGGCCGCGTTTCTGCTGGCTGCACAAGCCCGGCCAAGGAACTCGGCGCCGTCGTCTTCGCTGGGACCTGTTCAGCGTGATGCAGATGGGGGGAGTCACCATGAGCGACACCGACAAGAAATCACCGCAGCCGAAGCCGGAAGACCTCACGACCATGGACAAGGCCAAGTCGCGCCGGGCCACGCTGAAGAAGCTCGGTCGCTTCGCCACCGTGACGGCGCCCACGGTAACCCTGCTCCTGGCGGCCCAGACCAAGCCGAGCAGGGCCTTGCCGCCGTCAAGTAGCCCCTGCAGCATTAGCTCAAGCCGAGCCTTCAAAACGGCAAAGTCCGAGATAGACGCCGCCGGCATCCTGGCCGGCGTCGCTGCCCTGCCGGTGGATGCATGGCGTTACAAGCCGGAGACCGGCCTGGAGCAACAGACCCACATAGGCCCCTATGCCGAGGACTTCCGCAGCGTATTCGGCGTGGGCGATGGCGTGACCATCAGCACCATCGATGCCGTCGGGGTTTGCCTCGCGGCGATCAAGGCGCTGTCGGAAAAGGTCGGCAGCCTGGAGGCGGAGCTGCAGCGGGCGAGGCAGAAGACAGCCTGAACCTCCG
>Ga0265331_10001972_pt1 | contig 14332 bp, 5 predicted proteins | sample 41923metaG_FD_202088 | JGI IMG/M metagenome (GOLD analysis project Ga0265331, IMG submission 202088) | Rhizosphere microbial communities from Carex aquatilis grown in University of Washington, Seatle, WA, United States - 4-19-23 metaG | ecosystem: Host-associated > Plants > Roots > Rhizosphere >...
GGTCCGTTCCTTGACCCCGCCCGGATGGCCGGTGTGCCAATAGAACTTGCGATCGGTCAGCTTGTTGCCCGTGAGCCGAACCTTTTCGGCATTGACCACGACGACGAAATCGCCGCAGTCCACATGCGGCGTAAAGGTCCGCTTATGCTTGCCTCTGAGGCGCATGGCGACCAGGGACGCAAGCCGGCCAAGCACCAGGCCGTCGGCATCGACGAGATGCCAGGCCCGGGTGACGTCGGCGGGCTTCAGGGACAGGGTCTTCATGGGATACTCTTGGGTTGCCGGTCGGTTGGGTCGGGCGCGGAGTATGGTCATATCCGGGACCGCGTCAATGAAATAATCGCGGCGGCGCCAGCAGTTACCGACGCGGTAATATAATACCTCATGATCCGCACTTGCCAGCTCTCAAGCTGCGCGCGAGATTGAAATCATGGCCCATGATCTGGTGGTAAACAGAGAAAGCGCAACGGCGAGCGATCTGCTGCGGCGCGACCTGGACGGCATCGCCGTCCTCACCCTCAACCGGCCCGCGGCCCGCAATGCCTTGTCCATGGACCTCATGGGCGCGTTCCTCACCATGCTCGAGGAAATCGCGAACGATGGGTCGATTAGGGTCGTGATCATTGCCGGCGCCGGCCCCGCCTTTTGCGCGGGCCATGACTTGAAGGAGCTGCGCAGCCGGCCCGACCGCGACAGCTATCAGGCGGTGTTCGCGCGCTGCAGCGCGCTCATGCAGGCGATCGTCCGCTTGCCCAAGCCCGTGATCGCCCAGGTCCATGGCGTGGCGACGGCGGCCGGCTGCCAATTGGCGGCAAGCTGCGATCTCGTCGTGGCGTCCGAGGATGCACGCTTCGCCACCCCCGGGGTGAACATCGGGCTCTTCTGCTCCACGCCCATGGTGGCCTTGTCTCGCGCCGTTCCCGCCAAGCAGGCGATGGAAATGCTGCTCACGGGCGACATGGTGCCCGCCGTCCGCGCACGCGAGATCGGCCTGGTCAATCGAGTGGTTCCTCCCGCTACGCTGGAAAAGGATACAATGGCCCTCGCCCGCCAGATCGCGGCGAAATCGCCCCTCACGCTCAAGATCGGCAAGGAAGCCTTCTATCGCCAGTCCGAAATGGATCTCGCCGACGCTTACGCCTATGCCAGCGAGGTCATGACCCACAACATGATGGCAGCCGATGCGGCCGAAGGCATCGACGCCTTTCTGGCAAAACGCCAGCCGCACTGGCGCGGCTGCTGAACCCTCCATGGCCGACTACTCGGACGCCCTGCTGCGCTCGCTCCTGTCGCGCGTGAAGGTGATCGCCATGCCGGGCGCCAGTCTCAAGCCCGAACGTCCCTCCAACCGCATGATGCGATTCCTGCAGAGCCGCGGCTATCGGGTGATCCCGGTGAATCCGGGCCAGGCGGGCAAGACGCTCCTGGGCGAACGCATCTACGCCCGCCTCGCCGACATTCCGGACAAGATCGACATGGTCGACGTCTTCCGCAATCAAGCGGCCCTCGCCATCACGACCGACGAGGGGATCGCCGCCGGGGCCAAGGCGATCTGGATGCAGCTCGGCCTGATCGATCAAGCGGCTGCCGCTCGCGCCGAAGCGGCCGGCCTCACGGTAATCATGAACCGGTGCCCCGCGATCGAGATTCCGCGCCTGTTCGGCAGCGCCGATCCGCACGCTCAGCGTCGCGCCAGCGCCATGAAATTCCGATAGAGGCGCCGCGCGTCGCGGTTGAAGGCGGGCATTTCCGCGCTGGCGGCCGCCTCGAGCCGTGGCATGGAGCCTTGGCCCAGGGTGTCGTCAAGCGCGCAGGCATAGGCCGGGATCACCGCCCAGTCGGCTACGGTGTTGGGCTGGATCTCGCAGTGGTATTGCATGCCATAGGCGTGGCGCCCGACCCGCATCGCCTGGACGGCGCAAAGCGGCGAGCGCGCCAGGACTGTTGCCCCCGGAGGCGCGCGGCGGACTTCGGCCCCGTGCCATTGCAAGGCCTTGAAGCGATCGGCGATGCCTTCGAACAGCGGATCGGCACGGCCCGCCTCGGTCAACTCGACATCCAGCACGCCGACTTCGGCCCGGGGCGCCTTGCCTACCTCGCCGCCGAGGGCCGCACCCAGGAGCTGATGACCGAGACAAACCCCGAGATAGGGCATGCCCCGCTCGAGCACGGCTTCGCGAATCGCGCGCTTTTCGGCGACGAGCCAGGGATGCCGATCTTCCTCCCAGACATCCATGGGCCCGCCCATGGCCCATAGCTGGTCGTAGCCGGCGAGCGCAGGGATCGATTCGCCCCGGTCCAGCTCGACGGCATCCCAGGCAACGCCGTCCTCGGCCAGGAAGTTGCGGAAGATCGCCGGATGCTCCACGTCCACATGCTGGAAAACCAGGATACGCATCCCCTGCCCCCTTCGACGGCGCCAGTCTCGGGCGAGCGTGCCATTGCCGTCGCCGCCGCACAACTCGACTCGCCCGACCAATTCAGTACCATGCAGACTCAATTCCAGGCAGCGTGGGGATTGTTGAGCACGGCCGGCGGCAGGACGCGGCAAAACCGCGCGCCTTGAATGAGGGCCTCGCATGCCGCGGCCGCCTGGCCTCCGGTGAGGCCGATGATGGCGGCGCGAAAGACCTGGGTCCCTTCCAGTTGGCGCGTGAACACGTCGGCATGACCACTGCGCAGGTTCGGGGGCAGGGCGCGGAGGCTGCTCTCGAGAAGGACGCGGGTCGGCGCCGCCGTCCGGAACCCTCCCAGAAGAATGCCCCAGCCCGGCAGCCGTCCGGCGACCGCGCCATTCGCCCTCAGCGACCAACCCGGCACGCAATCCTCGGCCGAGAGCTGCTGTGGCGGCGGTGCGAGAGGCACCTTCATCATCTGTCCAATGGTCAGGGGATCTTCATCCGGGGCGACGGGCGCGGCAAAGCCGGTATCGAGAAGGTCCGTCGCCTCATTGAAGCGCTGGCCGCTGGTGAGGCCGCCCAGGATCACGGCGATGATCCGCCTGCCACCCCGCACCGCCGAGGCGACCAGGTTATATCCCGAGCCGCAAGTGAAGCCTGTCTTGAGCCCGTCGGCGCCGGGATAGAGCTGAAGAATCGCGTTGATGGTGGGAAGAGTCCCGCCGCGAAAGTCGACGCCGCGGGCATCGAAGAAGGCATAGTACTGGGGAAAATCGCGAATGAGGGCGAGCGCCAGGACCGCCATGTCCCGCGCCGTGGTCGTCTGCTCCGGATCGGGCAATCCGCTGGCGGTGCGAAAGACGCTGCCGGTCATGCCGAGGGTCTTCGCGGTTTCGGTCATGCGGGCGGCAAACGCGGTCTCGTCGCCCGCCACCCGCTGGGCGAGCGCCACCACCGCATCGTTGGCCGAGCGCGTGATGGTCGCCAGGATCGCCTGACGCACGGTCAGATGTTCGCCCGGCGCCAGGCCGATGGAGGACGGCGGCATCGAGGCCGCATAGGACGAGACTGTCAGCTTCTCGTCGAGGCTGAGTCGGCCGGCCGCGAGCTCCTGGAACACGACATAGAGCGACATGAGCTTGGTGAGCGAGGCAGGCCGCCAGAGCGCCGTCGGCTGGGCCGAGGCCAGCACCGCACCGGTCGCCGCATCGACCACGATCGTGGCCGGCCCGGCCGTTGCCGGCCTCGCGACAGCGAGGAAACCCAGCATGAAAAGCACGGCGACTTGTGGAAACAGTCTGGCGAGAGCCATCTCGGCGCGGCGCTCGCGCCCTCACAACGCCGGGCGCTTGTCCTTCCAAGGCTTGGCGGCCTCGATCTGGCTCGCCAGCCGGAACAGCACGGCCTCGTTGCCCAGATCTGCGCCGATCTGAATCCCCACCGGCAAGCCCTCGGCCGTCCAGTGGAACGGCACCGAGGCGGCCGGACCACCGCTGAAATTGAACTGCCCGGTGAAGCAGACATAGTCGAAAAGCTTGCCGAAATAGGCGTTGAGGTCCTTGCCCATCATGTCGAAGGTGCCGAGCGGCACCGGCGGGCCCGCGACGACCGGCGACAGTAGCACGTCGTAGCGCTGGAAGAAGGCGCCGAACCGGCGCCCGATCCCGTGCACAGCCGTGATCGCCGCGGCGTAGTCGGCGGCGGTGAGGCGCTTCCCCTCCTCCGCCCATAGCGCGGTGATGTTCTCCACGTCGCCGGCGCCGAGTTTCTTGCGCCCCAGCACCGCCAGACGATAGCCGATCCCGGCGGCGAGATTCGCCGCGATGATGGTCCGGATGGCGCTGAGCGCCCCCTCGATGTCCAGGGTCGGTGCCGCGTGCTCCACGGAATGACCGAGCCCTTCGAGCAATTTTGCCGCCGCTTCGGCCGCCCCGCGGGTCTCGGCGGAGACTTTCCCTCCGCTGGGATGCTCGACGTTGAGGGCGATGCGAAGTCTTCCCGGGTCGGCGCCCACTTCCTCGATGAAGGGCCGCTTGCGCGGCGGCGCCCAATAGGGGTCGCCCGGCGCCGGGCCGCTGGTGGCGTCCAGCAACGCAGCGCTGTCCCGGACGCTCCGCGTCACCGCATGGCCGCCAGCGAGCCCGCTCCAGCCCTCGCCCACGTCGGGCCCGGCCGGGTTGCGCCCGCGCGTGGGCTTGAGCCCGAACAGGCCGCAGTGGGAGGCAGGAATACGAATGGAGCCGCCGCCATCGGTGGCGTGGGCGGCAGGCACCATGCCGGCGGCGACCGCCGCGGAAGCGCCCCCGCTGGATCCCCCGGCACTATGGCTGGGCTTCCAGGGATTGCGCGTCGGGCCGAAGCGCGCCGGCTCCGTCGTGCAGTTAAGGCCGAATTCGGGCGTGTTGCTCCGTCCGACGATGACGATCCCGGCCGCCTTCAGGCGCTCGATCAATGTGCTGTCGTGGTCGGCGATGAAGCTGTCGAACAGCCGGCTGCCGTTGGAAACCGGCGCCCCGGCGTAGAGCTGGTAGAGGTCCTTCATCAGGTAGGGCACGCCGGAAAGCGGACCGGCCGGAAGCCCGCCCGCGATCTGGCGCCGCGCCAGATCCTCGAACGTGAAGGTGACCGCGTTGAAGCGCGGATTGCGCTGCGCGATCCGGTCGAGGGCCGCGTTCAGTACCTCGCCCGCGCTGACGGCGCGGTTCTGTATCAGCTGGGCAAGCCCCAGCATGTCATAGGACTCGTATTCCTGGAACGGCATGACGGCCTCCTGACCGGAGAGCCTAAAGTCCCTGCCACCGGCGGTAAAGTCTTAGCGAACGCCCGAGGGTTGGCGACAGGGACGGTAGCGGTCCGCCTGCTATGGCAGCGTGTCGCTCCCCTCGATATTGAACGCCGACTTTACGCAGGCCTCGCCCTTGCCGTTCGGAGCGCCCGCCGAACCCAGCACGCCGCAGTCGAGACCATTGATCAGGAGCTCGATCGCCGTGAGGCTGCCCGAATTGGTGTTCGGATAATCCGAGGCAAGCGCCCGCAGTGCGCCCACTTGGTCATTGTTGAGCTCGTTGATGAAGGTGATCGTGCCGCCGGCCGTGATGTGGATGTAGGCGTTGGCGGTGCTGCCGGAGCTGCCGAATCGGGTGAGGTTCGTGGTGAAATGCGTCTGCAGGAATGCGGTGGTCCCGTCGCCGGCATGCGCGTCAGCAATGGGATCCTGGCCAAAGACGAGGATGTTGTCTTCGGCATTCAGGGTAATGCCGGCGGTCGCCAGATCGTTGCGCGGATCGGCCAGCGCGAGGGCCTCGATATTGCTGATCATCGTCAGGCTGCCGGAGCCTTCAACGCCTGCTTCGATATCGATGAGGGCCCTGGCGATGTTGCCCGAGTGATTGCTGAGCACGACCGCGATCGCGTCCACATTGCCGTCGATGAAGACATCGTGGCCGCCGGTGACGTTGACCAAGGCGTTGGCGGTCCCGGGGTCGCTCGCCGAAATCGCGCTGGCGTTCGCCTGGCCGAACAACCCGCTATGGGTAACATCGATGTTCCCGCCAGCGTAAAGCGAAAGGTCCGCCTGGGCGTTCACGTAGCTTGCATGCCCGGATGCCACGGCATCGGCCAGCACGATCGCTCCCGGGAGCGTCACATTCCCTTCGGCCGTGAGGTCGAGTTCGGCCACCGCCCCGACCGCCCCGCCATCCGCCGTAGCGAACGCGTCCGCCGTTACCTTCACGGGCGCGCTGACATCGAGATTGCCGCTGGTCGCGTTGGCCACGAAGCTCGCCAGCGCCATTGCGTTCTGCTCGTCGCCAAGACCGCTGGCTGTTGCTTCGACCAGCACGTGGCCGCCGATATTGTGGTTGGTCAGGACGTCGCCGATCTGGATATAGCTCGCGAAGAGATTCAGTTTGCTGACCGCCTTGACGCTGCCGTCGCCGGAGTTCAGGGCATTGCCGACCACGGTGATGTCTCCGGCAAATGATGCAGCGTCGTATGCATCGGCCTGCATGGAAGCGATCGCGTCGACGTTTTTTTCGCGGAATCCTCCTTGCGCATCGGCCTCGACCAGAACGTTGCCGAAGACCAGCAACCTGCCGCCGGCGCTTCCGTCGACCGTGCTGGCATGTAAGTTGGCGTGGGCGATCGCGGAGCCGTGAGATGCCCTGCTTGACAGTTCGTTCGCGGTGACGGTGATGGCGCCACCGAACACATGCTGCGCACCGAAATAGGTGGATGCGGTTCCAAAGGTCGCACCGTCATTCCCGGCGACAGTCAGTTGCGCGTTCGCTCTCACGGTATTCGCCCGGCCATCCCGGGTCCCATGGGTCGAAGCGGACGCCGTCACGTCTATGTTGCCAAAAAGGGTATTGAATCTCTCGCCCGCCTCCAGATTCGCTTCCGCCGTCGCAGTTACGGATCCCCCACTGAGCAGACGGAACGCGTTCCCCGTCGCGTGAATGCCAAAACCATCGAAGAACTCGATGTCACCTGCCGCCGAAGCGTTGAGGCTCGCGAGCGCGATCACATTGCGCGCGGAGTCACCGCTGGCAGAGGCGTCCACTGAAGCGTAGTAGATCTCAATCGAGGAGCCCCGCAGGTGGGCCACGGCCTTCGCCACGACCGAGTTCACGCCGGCGCCGCCATGGGCATCGGCCGAAACGAACAGCCCGTCGAAAATGTCTAGCTCGTTGGCCGCATTGAGAGATGCGTTGGCTATGGCGGACGCCTTGCCGCCGACACCGTCGGCCCCGTCGAAGGCATGGGCCTCGACATCAACGCCGCCTTGGACCGTGATGTTGCCCGATGACGCAGTGACGGTCAGATTGGCATGCGCAATCGCGTTGTAGGACGCACCGCCATTGTTGGCGTTGGCGTTAACGAAGATCGAGCCGCCGATGAACGAGCCGTCGATTGTCCCGGAATGGATGGTCACGTCGCCGTGCTTGGCCTTGAGCGACATATCGGCCAGCGCGGAAGCGTCTCCACCTCCCGCGGGATTGTTCGCAAATGCCGAGTCCACCACCTTGTGCGTGATGTTCAGGGAATCGTTGGCGAAGATGTCGCCCGACGCCACGGCGAAAGCGACACCGTCGGCATGATCGCTCGCAGCGGCAACCACCTTCACGCCGACATAACTTGTCGAGAATATTTCGCTGTTGATGCGGTCCGTCCCGCCATCGAAGGTGACGTTGGCGCCGTTCACATGGAACCGCGCCTGGGCATTGGCCGAACCCGCTTGCGCCACGGCTGACGCCGAGATGATCGCCGCCGCTCCGACGGTCACATTCCCGTACCCGCCTTCGCCATTGCTTGCAAAGATGTTGGCCGAGGCCTTGCTCCTGGCTTCCCCGCCCCCGTGTGCATCGTTCGCAAAGGCGCCGACGAACACGCCAACATTGGCGGAAGTAGCGGATTCACCAGTTCCGAATCGGATCAGCTCGTTGCCGATCGTCACCTGGCTGCCGTGAACGTGCAGGATCGCGTTCGCTGAGGCGAGGTGCCCGCCGTCATCCTCGGCCCAAGCGCCCACGAGAATAGCGTTCGCTACGCTGACCTCGTCGGCTTCCGCGGAAAGGGTCGCGCTGGCTTTCGCCTCGGCATTTCCGGAGCCGGCTTCATTCGCGAGCGCCGTGACATCCACGCCCCCGTGCAGCGCAAGCGCGCTGGGTCCGGCTTCCAGATCGAGATGGGCCAATGCGACCGCATTGCCCGCACCTCCGCCATTGAACGCATTGGCCCTGACGGTCACGTCATGGAGGATCGAGATATCGCTGTCGGCCATGTTGGCAAGCGCATTGGCAAAAGCGCCCTGCCCGCCATGGCTGGCGGCATCCGCCTCGATGTCGAGACCCGTCACGCTCAGATGAGTAATCGCTCCTTGCGAGAACAACGCGCTGGCGTCGGCCCCGCCCGTCCCATTGGCACCAAGATTGAGCGCCGCGACCTTGATCGTCACATCCCCCATGGTGACGCTGGTGGGAGGATCCAAGAGAAGAATGCCATGGGCGTGAACTTGACCGTTTTCGTAATTGGTTGCATCGGCCGAGATCGTCAGGTCGCCAAGCTCGATCTTGGTGGCGCCGTCGAGAATGAATTGCGCATTGGCCGTGGCGTGGCCCAGCTGGGCATTTCCGGGAGAGGACCCGTCGACGGCGGTCGCCCTGACCGTCACGCCATGGGAGATTGAGGCGGTCCCGGTCTCGTGAATGTTCACGTACGCATTGGCGAAGGCGTTGTGTCCGCCTGCGCTGGTGGCATCGGCTTCGACGTCGAGACCCGTCAAGCTCAGATTGATCGCCGCGCTCGGTGCGAAGACCGCGTTGGCCTTGGCCCCGCCGATGCCGCCGGCGCCCAGGTTGCGCGCGGCTACGTCGATCGTCACATCGCCCAGAGTCATGGTCGTCGGCGGATCGAGATTGACCGTGCCCGAGGCTTGCACGTTGCCATGCTCATAATTGGTGGCGCTGGCGATGACCGTCAGGTCGCCCATCTCGATCTTGCCCGCACCGGCCAGGATAAAGTGTGCGCTGGCCGTGGCGTTGCCCGGCTGGGTCGCATTTCCGGGAGAGGACCCGTCAACGGCGGTCGCCTTGACGGTCACTGCATGGTTGATCGACGCGGTCGCACCCAGGTCGATATTGACGTACGCATTGGCAAAGGCATTGTGCCCGCCGGCGCTCGTCGCATCGGCTTCCACGTCCAGCCCCGTCAGCTTCAGCGCGATGCTGGGATTCGGCGCGAAGCTGGCGTGGGCCGTGGCGCCCCCTGACCCGTTGCTTGCCAGGTCGACCGCCGCGACGTTGATCGTAACATCACCCAAGGTGACGGCCTTCGCCGCCGCGCCGAAGCCCAACGATCCGTGCGCATTGACGTGGCCCGCGCCGACACGGGAATTGACGCCGGTACTGGAGCCGGTGTTGACGGCGAACGCATTCACCGTCAAGTGATTGCCGACTTCGATATTGGTGGCCCCGTTGAACCGGAGATGGGCATTGGCGGAGGCCGCCAGACCCACCTGGCCCCGGACGTTGAACGCCGAAGCGCTGACGACGGCGCCGCTGGCGATGTTGATCGTCCTGCTGGACCCGCCGACGGTGATATTCGCCGACGCATTGGCGACCGCCTCGCCCTCTCCCCCGTCGCTGGCATGAGCAACCACCAGCAGCGAGCCGTCGATCGTCGCATTGCCGCCATGGGCCGTCAGCGCGAGGTTGGCATCGGCCAGGGCGTTTCCGCCACCGCCGGGGTTTAGCGCATAGGCCACGTCGACGACTTCGCCGTTGATCAGCAAGGCGCTGTTGGCGTAGACGCTGCCGATCGCGTTGGCGGTTGCCCTGCCGTCATTGCCCGCGTTCGCGATCGCGCGTTCGAAGATGCCGATGAAATCGTTATGCGAGCCGCCAATGTCCACGGTCCCACCATCGAACGTGACGCTGGCGCCGTTGACGTGAACATGGGCCTGGGCGTTGGCCGAATGCCCGCCCGTGTCGCTGGCGAGGGCGGAGAAGATCGCGGCCCCGCCGACGGTTACATTGCCATACACGATGGAATCAGGTGCATAGCTGGCGTGGATGTTAGCCGAGGCGTCAGCCACCGCATTGCCGACCGCTCCGTGATCTATGGCGAAGGCACCGACGAAAATTCCGATGTCCGAAGTGACGGTGTTGCCGCGATCGCCGTTAGCCGTGATCGTCGTGAAACTCTCCAAACCATGGCCGATGCTGACCGTTTTGCCGGAAATAGTAAGGACGGCCTTGGCCGAGGCCGTGGCCCCGTAGGAATCGAAGGCAAAGGCGTCGACCACCAACGCATTATTGATGTTGACCGCGTTCGAGGCCTGGAAATTCGCGTCGGCCCGGGCGATGGCGTTGCCGTGTATGCCAAGGTTGAAGGCATCGGCTACGACGGAAACGCTGCCGCCAATGTTGATCGAGTGCGCGCTGCCACCAGCCGGATCGAGCAGGGCGTTGCCGCTCGCCGAGGCGAGTCCGTTGCCGAGCTCATTCGCATGCGCCCGGACATCGAGGTTATTGCCCACTACGATGTTGCCGTCTGTAGCGTCCAAATCAAGCACGGCCATCGCTATGGCGTTGCCCACCTTCGGACCATTCAGGGCCGAAGCCAGGACGCTCACGCCGTCGGGAATCGATATATTTGACTCATTGATGCTGCCGAACGCATTGGCGAAGGCGCCCCCTCCTCCATAGCTGGTCGCCACGGCATGGACATTCAGGCCCTGCACATTCCCGTGGGCCACGTGAAGCGCAAAATTGGCAGTCGCGCGAGCGCCGCCGGTTCCCGATGAGCTTTGATTCAATGCTTCGACGTCGATGAGCACGTCGCCGAGCTGGACATTGCGGGCAGTGCCGAAATCGACCGCGCCGTGAGCCTTGACCTTGCCCCCACCGAAGTTCGTGGCGTGGGCCACGACGGACATGTCGCTACCGACGACGACGGTCTGTCCCCTCGAGAAGGTCAATGCAGCATTGGCCGACGCCGCTGTCGCGTTGCTGTCTCCGCCGCCGTTGTCGGCCAGGGCATTCACAATCGCGGCGCGATGAATATTGATGCTCCCGCCGCCGTCGCTGCCCGCCGCAAGGTTGGCGAAGGCGCAGGCGATCGCCGGGCCGCCGCCGCTGTTGTCGGCGGTGGCGTGGACGCCCAGCGACCCGTCGATCGAGATGTTGCCGCCACTGGCGGTGATGTCCGCCTGGGCCTTCGCATGGGCAGGCCCGGAAAGATCCTGGGCATTGGCGCCGACAACGACGCCCGCACTGCCGGTGCCCGCTCCGATGTCGACCGAGTGCCCGGCGATAGTGAGTTCGGCGTCCGCGCTGGCCGAGTTTCCGTTGTTGCTGAGCGCCACGGCCGCCACGTTGACGGGGCCCGTGATCGTCACCAAGCCGTCGAAGCTTGCCGTGACGCTCGCGGTTGCGTGAGCGTTGGCCTTGCCTGAGCCACGGTTGTTGATGGCGAAGGCGCCGACGAACAGGCCGACGTTCTGGTACGACACGCCATCGCCTGTGTTGAAAGCGATCGACTGGTTGCCGATCGTCACGGCGGAGCCGGTGACATGGGCATTCGCCCTGGCCGAGGCAAGCCCGCCGTCGGACTCGATTGCGCTCGCCTGGATTATGGCGCCACCGGAGATGACGACTTGCCTGCACGCGTGGATGTTCGCGCTGGCACTGGCGAATGCCTGGTTGGCATTGTCGATGCCGCTGGCGAAGGCCACGACGCCGACCGCCGGATTGTTCGCGGAATCCCCCGAGGCGCGCCCCAGATGGACATTGCTGCCGTTTACGAAGAGATGGGCATTGGCCGAGGCCGATGCGGTCGAGTCGACAATGTGACCCCCGCGGCCGGCATCGATGGCGCTCGCCAGCTCGAAAATATTTCCAAGAACATCCACCTCGCCGGTGCCGTTGATGCTGGCATCCGCATTGGCGTATGCCTGGCCAATCCCGGTTGCGCCGTCGTCGGCGATCGCTTCGACGTTCACGTCGCCGTACGAACCCTCTCCCACCGACCCGCGGCCGATGGTGATATGACCGCCCGTGATGTGCAGGATTGCGCTGGCCAGCGCGGAACTGCCTGCGGGATCTTGAGCGTTGGCGATGACGGAAACGCTGCCGTTGATTTGGACCTCTCGGCCCGCGCCTGCATAACTAGCGGTAATATCGGCGTTCGCCAGCGCCACCGCCTTCCCGGCGCCGAAGTCCTCTGCGCTCGCTTCTACGGTCAGGCAACCATTGACGAAGAAGCCCTCGCCATGGACGAGAAGACTGGCGCTGGCCAAGGCGCCGGCATCGCCGACGGCGTTGGCGAAGACCTTGGTCGATCCGCCGACGGATATGTCGGTGAACGCATTCAGGTCCGCACGGGCCTTGGCCGTGACGCTGGCGTTATTGACGCTGCTCACGAGCGCTTCGACGTCGAGATTTCCGCCAATGTTAATGCTTCCCCCGCGGGCCAGAAGGTTGGCGCTCGCCGAGGCCACGGGCGCAAGGGAATCCCCGAAGATCATGTGGCCGATTTGCGCATTGGCCGTGACTGTTACATTGCTGCCGATCTCGATGCCGCCAGCGTTGATCCGTAGATTCGCGAACGCGTTGGCGTCCTTCGAGCTGCCGGCGGCCAGGGCCAACGCTTCGACGGTCACGTTGCCCTGGACGGAGGCGCCAGAGCTCGCAGTGAGAAGCAGATTTGCAACTGCGACGGCTCCGCTATTTCCCAAGATTCCGTCGTTCGCGGAGGCCTCGACGATCGCGTCCCCCCCAATATCGATGTGACTGCCGTTGACGGTCAGGTGGGCATTCGCCCGAACGAAGGACGCCAGGGGTGCTGCGCCGTTGGCTTCCACATCGGCGCTGCCGTTTATCGTCACCGCGCCGGCATGGATGGAGCCAAGGGCGCTGGCGAAATCGAGACCCACGCCGCTGCCCAAGGCGACACCGAGCGCCGTCGCCTTTACCTCGAGCGAATTCAGAGTGAGGGCGCCGTCATTGCCGAAAATCGCCTTGGCCTTGGCTTCGTCGATGTTGGCGCTGTAGTCGTTGGCCTTCGCGGTTACGTCGAGGGCACCATCGATCTGAACGTAGGTGGCGTTGCTGGCGGCGTAGTGAGCATTGGCCTCAAACACGTTGCCCGAATGCCCACCCACGTTCGCCGTCACCGTCTCGGCGCCGAAGTCAGTCAGCCCGCCATGGGCGTTTAGCGTTACACCGGCTTCGGCGATGGCATTCCCGCCGCCGCCGGATTCGAACGCTGAGGCGACATCCCTGATTCCGCTTAGGATGATGTCGCTTGCGGCCGTGATCGTAATTTCCGCGTTGGCATTTTCGGCGCCCACGCCATGGGCGTGGGCTTCCACGTCGATCTGGCCTGTTGCATCGAAGTTCTGTCCGGCGTTGGCCAGGAATACGGCACTGAAATTGCTGTTGCCGCTGGACTTGACCGTGACATTGCCGACGAAGATGTCGTGACCGGCATTCAGGACGACGTCGCCCGCCTGGGTGACGCCCGCGTACATTCCGCCGAAGTCGTTGCCACGCCCGGTGACGACGCTCACGCGATGGTATGAGGACCCGATGTTGCCGGCAGCGTAACTTTCGCCAACGTAGGTTCCAGCATGGGCAACCATGTTGACGCTGCCGGCGCCGGCGCGGATTTCGTAGTGATTGGCGTCGAACAGGATCGAGCCACCATGATAAGTGGCTCCGGCGACCAGGCGCAGGTTGCCGGAGTTGAAGTCCAGGACATGGGAATTGCTGGCGGCCGTGAAGGTGATGTCGTGATTGGCCGTCAGCGTGAGTGTGTGATGGCCGCCGTCGAGGAAGTTCTCAATGAAGTTCTCGCTGACAGTCGAGCCCGCCGGATTGTTGTGACCCGCGACCGTGGTGATGTTGATGTTCTGAGGATCGAGCAGCAGGCTGCCGCTGTAGCCGGGATCGATCTGGCCGTCGAGAAGGACGCCCTTGCCACTAACCTCGATATGGCCGCCCTGCCCTTTGGCGCTGCCACCGGCGATCAAATCCGCCGCCGCCTCGATGTTGTCGACGCCGCCGGCCTTGGTGACGATGCTACCGCCAGTGCCCGTGCCGTTGCCCTGCGCCGTGATCGTCCCGCCGAGGTTGATGTCGCCCGTCGAGGTCACCAGCACCGAGCCGCCGGCGCCGTTCCCCGTCAGCGCGTCGGCGTCCACCACGCCGCTCATGTTGACGACCGCGTTCACCACCTGGGTCGCCACGTTGGCCGAGATGATCACCTGGCCAGACTGCGCCCGCAGGGTGCCGCTGTTGTCGACCCCAACCTTCTGACCGTCGGCCGCGATCTGCGCCGCCGTGCCGGGGGGAACCACGAAGTTGATCAGCCCGTCGCCGCGCAGGTCGAGGGTGAACTGGTTCGTCCCAGCCAGCGCGACCGTGCCCAGG
>Ga0265331_10001974_pt1 | contig 14325 bp, 15 predicted proteins | sample 41923metaG_FD_202088 | JGI IMG/M metagenome (GOLD analysis project Ga0265331, IMG submission 202088) | Rhizosphere microbial communities from Carex aquatilis grown in University of Washington, Seatle, WA, United States - 4-19-23 metaG | ecosystem: Host-associated > Plants > Roots > Rhizosphere...
TGTGCTCGTGGATCGGCGCCGGCAGTCTCTTCGCCGGGGCGGAGAACGCGACGCGCATCGGCTTTGCCGCGCTCTGGCAGCCGGCCGGCGGCTGGGTGGGACTGATCCTCATCTTCACCATCGCGGGGCGGGCGAGGCGCTTCGCGCAGTACACCGTGCCGGACCTGCTCGAGAACCGCTACAACACGGCGGCGCGGGTGCTCGGGACAATCGCCATCGTGATCGCCTACACGATGATCACGAGCTACCAGATGAAAGCGGGCGGCGACATCCTGCACCTGATCTTTCCGGACCTCGATCGGATGCGGGCCATGTACATGGTCGCCGGATTCGTCATCGCGTTCACGGCCGGCGCGGGAATGGCCTCGGTGGCTTACCTGGACCTGGTGATCGGCGCGCTCGTGACTGCTATCGTGCTGTACGCGTTCCCGGTGCTGCTCCATCACGCCGGAGGATGGACCGCGGTCCGCCAAGCGCTGCCTGCCAGCCGCTTCGAGGTGCTGGGCTCGATCTCTTTCGAGCGCGCGCTGGGGCTCATGATTCCCACCACGCTGCTGCTGATCGGCAACCAGGGCATGTATCAGAAGTTCTTCTCCGCGCGTTCGGAGCGCGACGCGAAAATCGCGGCAGGCGGCTGGATCGTCAGCACGCTGATACTCGAGACCGTGATCATCGCGATCGCGGTGGTGGGCAGCTCCATGTTCCATCCCGAGCAGGCTCGCGAGATTATTCCGTACACGGCGCGGCACGGCTTGCCCAGGCTGGCCGGCGCGCTGCTGCTGGGCGGGATCTTCGCGAAGCTGATTTCGACGGCCAACAACTACCTGTTCTCTCCGGCCACCAACCTGATTCACGACGTCTACCAGAGGTTCATCGATCCGCACGCCTCGGAGCGGCGCAACCTGATCGTCTCCCGCCTGGTGGTGGTGGCGCTGGGCATCTACGCGGTGTTGCAGGCTACGCAATTCGAGTCGATCCTGAGCGCCTCTCTGTACGCCTACACGGTGTACGGAGCGGCCGTGACGCCGGCCGTCATGGCGGTGTTTTTCTGGAAGCGCGCCACGACGGCTGGCGCCGTCTCATCCATCGCTCTGGGCACCGCGATCACGGTACTCTGGAACCTGGCCGGCAATCCATGGGGCTGGGATGCCATCCATCCTGCGCTGGCCGTTTCCGTGGCGAGCCTGGTGCTTGTGAGCCTCGCGGGCCGTCCACCGGCCAAAGAAAAATGGGCGCCGTTCTTCGAGCCCGCAACGAAGTAAAAGGAGCCGCCATGAATCTGGAAGCCATACAACAGGCGCTGGCCGCCGAGGGTATCGACGGCTGGCTGTTCTTCGATCACCACCGCAGAGATCCGCTCGCGTATCACGTGCTGGGCCTGCCGGCCGACCTCACCCCGTCGCGGCGCTGGTATTACTTCATTCCGGCGACTGGCGAGCCCCGCGGCCTGGTCCACGCGATTGAATCGGGCGCGCTCGAAGGACTGCCGGGCTCGGTCTCGAAGTACGCCAGTTGGAGTTCGCAGACCGAAGGACTCGGCCGCCTGCTGGCGGGCCGGCGGCGCGTTGCGATGCAGTATTCGCCCAACTGTGCGATCCCTTACGTGTCGATGGTGGACGCGGGCACCCTCGAGTTGGTGCGCGCGACCGGCGTCGAGATAGTCAGCTCGGCCGACCTGGTGCAGCAGTTCGAGGCGCGCTGGACGCCGGCCAATCTCGAAGCCCACATCGAGGCGGGCGTTAAAGTGGATCGCGTTCGGCGGGAAGCTTTCGACCTGGTGCGCGCCAAGCTGAGCGCCGGCGAGGCTATCAACGAGTTTGCGGTCAAGCAGTTCATCCGCGAGCGCTTTGACGATGCAGGCCTGGTGACGGACCACGGGCCGATCGTCGGCGTGAACGAAAACTCCTCCGACCCGCACTACGAACCGCAAGCCGGCGCGTCGCGCGAGATTCGCCGCGGCGACTGGCTGCTGATCGATATGTGGGCCAAGATGGACTCGCCCGCGGGCGTCTACTACGACATCACCTGGACAGGTTTCTGCGGCCCCGAGCCGCCGGCTGAGATCGCCAAGGTGTTCGGGATCGTGACCGAGGCCCGGAACCGCGCCATCAAGTTTGTCCAGGAGGGCCTGCGCGCCGGCCGCGTGCTTCACGGCTTCGAGGTGGACGACGCGGCCCGCGGCGCGATCCGCGAGGGTGGCTTCGAGCAGTACTTCTTCCACCGCACCGGCCACTCGATCGGCGCCGAGGTGCACGGATCCGGCGCCAACATGGACAACCTGGAAACGCATGACGAGCGGCGGCTCATCCCCTGGACCTGCTTTTCGGTCGAGCCCGGCATTTACCTGCCCCGCTTCGGCGTGCGGTCTGAGGTGAACGTGTTTGTGGGCGAAGACGGAGCCCACGTAACGGGCGAGATTCAGGACCGGATCGTCCTTCTCTGACATGCGGCCCCTGGTTTTCTGCCTGCTGCCGCTGGCCGCGGCCGCGCTCGCTTCCGGTGCGCCTCCGCGCGTGGTCAATACTTTCCCGCTCGTCTTTGCGGACGGCAGCGGCCAGATCGAGTGGCTGAGCCCTTCCACCTTCCGCTTCCTCCGGAATTGGACGGAGCCGGAGCGAATCAAGGGGCCGCTGGCGCCGAAGCCGGTGGCGCTCACGGTGGAAGAGACTGCCACCTCCTACTCGTTCAAGAGCCGGTACCTCACGGTCGAAGTGGAGAAAGACGGCGGCCGGATCGCGGTCAAGGCCGGCTCCAAGGATGTGCTCGTAGATGGCCGTGTGCGACGCGAAAACGGGCGCGGCGTCTTAGAGCAGCGTGCCGCGGCCTCGGAGCGCTTCTACGGTCTGGGCGCGCGCGACGCGGCGAGCTTCGACCTGCGCGGGTCGGCCATCGAAACACGGCATGCGTTCCTGCTCTCGAGCGGCGGCTTCGCCGAGTACTTCCCAACCCGCGGAGAGTACCGGTTCGACCTCGCCTCTTCGCGGCCGGAAACCGTAGCCGTGACCGCGCCCGCGGAGCGCATCGAGTTCTTTCTCTACTACGGTCCGGTGCCCAAGGACATCTTCGAAGAGCACCTGGCGGCGACCGGCCCGGTGGAGCCCTTCGGCGCGGCCGATTTCAAAGTGCGCGAGGCCCGCGGCCGGTCCACCACGGGAAGCTGGGGCACCCTCGCCGCAAGCATTCGAACGCTGCTGCACGCCAGCCTCTCGGTGGATCTGATTCCCGAGTTCGACCTTTCTCCTTACGCGAAAGCGGATGCGGATCTGCTGGCGAGCGCGGCCGAGCTGGCCTGCGTGATGCCGGTCCTTCGCGCGCCGGACGGTGGTGCGCCGTTCGCAGCCTCGCTGCGTTGGCGCGAGCGGTTGGCGCCGTACCTGCTGAGTTACACCAAGGAGGCGCAGGACCGGGGGGTGCCCGTGTTGCGGCCGCTCGAGATCGATTCGGACGAAGATCCCGGCGCGCGCAACCGGAGCGGCGAATTCAAAGTGGGCGACGAGCTGTTGGCGGCGCCGGTACTCAAGCCCGGTATGGACCTCACGGTCTACCTTCCGCGCGGACTCTGGACCGATCTCGACTCCGGCGAGACTTACAAAGGCAGGCAGGAGATTCGCGTGCGGCCCCCTGCGGGCCATATCGCGCTGTTCGCCAAGAACGGAACCATCGTGCCGCTCGGGCCCGAGAGCGGCGACGTCCTCGAGCTCCACTACTTCCCCGACCTGGGCGCGGAGTTTTTTCTGTTCGAGGAAGCCGACCAGGACATCTCTCAGTTCCACGCCGCCCCGGCCGGCGATCTGACGCGTTTCGAGATCGAATCGCGGACCAATCGCGTCTACGACTGGGTGATGCACGAGGCGGGCCCTTGCCGCAAAGTCGATGGCGGCGGAGTCGACTACAAGCAGGTGGCGAGCCCGGGGCAGCTTGCGCCAGGACGCTGGTACGCCGACCCAGCAAAGAAGCTGCTGCGAATCCGCGTGCGCTCCGTGGCGGGCGGCGATGAAGTGGTGCACGTGACGTTCTGAGCCCGTTACGCGCGCCGAGCGGCGAGGATCAGCGTGATGTCGTCGTGCTGTTCGTGCGGGCTGAATTGGCGCACTTCGTCGACTATGGCCCCAAGCAGCGCAGACGGCGGCAGAGCCCTGTGGCGGCGCAGTGCTTCGACGAGCCGCCCTTCGCCGAATTCGTCGCCGACGGCGTTGAACGACTCGGTAACGCCGTCCGTGTAGAGGGCGAGAATGTCGCCCGGCAGAAGCAGCCGCTCTTCGAGGGAACAATCCCACTCCTTGAAGAGACCGAGCACGGTTGCCGTGGAATCGAGCCGCTCCAGCGTCCCGTCGCGGCGCAGAAGCAAGGCCGAGAGGTGGCCGCAACTGGCGTAGCGCAGGCGGCCGGTGGCGTCGTCGTACTCGGCGAAGAAGAGGGTGGCGTATGCGTGGTCGTCGGTGCTCTCGTAGAAGAGCTGGTTGACCGATCGTAGGAAGCGCACCGGCTCATCGTGCGCAACGGCGCACTGGCTCCGCAGGTTAGCCTGGAGGTTGGCCATGAGGAGAGCGGCGGCGATGCCCTTTCCGGAGATATCGCCCAGAACCAGGCCGAGCCGCTGGTGGCCCAGGTCAAGGAAGTCGTAGTAGTCTCCGCCCACCTCGCGCGCCTGAATGCAGAGGCCGGCGTAGTCGAGCGTGCGCATCGGCGGCAGGATTTGCGGAAAGAGCCGAGCCTGCACCTGCTTCGCGATTTCCAGCTCCTGCACGACGCGGCGTTCGGCTTCGAGCTTCTCGGCGGCGGCTCGCCGGCGGGCTTCGATCTCCCTGGACAGCTGGTCGAAACTGATCAGCGAAAAAATATTGCCGTCGGGATCCTCGAAGACGGCGACGGTGCCGCCCCAAGGCTGCAGTTGCGGCGGGGAATGAAAGCGGACCCCTTGCCGCAGCCACTCGCCGTACTTAGCGGCGACATCGTCGGTGACGAACACGACCTGCGTGGCCCGGCCGACGAGCTTCGACGCTTCCGAGCCGGGCCGCGGAGCGACAATCGCAAGGAGCGCGGTGCCATCGGGGGGTGCGACCGTTATCCAGCGGTCGCCTGACTCGGAGTGATCGTCGACGATGAGTTGGAAGCCGAGCTGGTCCAGGTAGAATTGCAGCGCCTGGTCCTGATCGCGCACCATGACGACGACGCACTGTATGCGTAGGTACGGATCCGCGCGGTCCGGGCGTAGGTCGGACGGGTCGAACCAGTCGCGCGAGGAGGTGCCCACTGGCACGATTATACGTGGCCGCCCGTGGACCCCGCTCGTCGAATCCCTGGGACTGGTATCTTTCTTCTAGGGGGCTGGACATGCTCATGACCGAGTTGTTTCTGGGTGAATTGGAACGGGAGGCGGCGGCGACGCGGCGGGTGCTCGAGCGCGTTCCCGAGGGGCGAGGCGACTACAAGCCGCACGAGAAATCGATGACGCTCGCGCGGCTGGCTACGTTGGTGGCGACCATGCCGGGCTGGGTGGCCATGACGGTGAATCAGGACGAACTGGACCTCAGTCCGCCCGGCGGCGCGCCCTACAGGCCGCCGGAGTGCCGCACCAGGCGCGAACTGTTGGAGGCATTCGACGCCAGTGTCGCGAAGGCGCGCGAGGCGCTGGCCGCCACCACCGACGAACATCTGATGACCCCGTGGAAGCTCAAGGCGGCGGGCCATGTTGTCAGCGAGCAGCCGCGGCACATCGTCCTTCGCGACTCCGTGTTCAATCACCTGGCGCATCACCGCGGCCAGTTGACGGTGTACCTGCGGCTCAACGAGGCGCCGGTGCCGGCGATCTACGGTCCCACGGCGGACGAAGGGGCTTGGTGAGGGCGGCATGCGCATCGCAATCGTAGCGGACGTCCACGGCAACCTGACCGCGCTCGAGGCGGTCATTGCCGATCTGCGACAGGTGTCTCCGGACCTGGTCCTGCACGGCGGCGACCTGGCCGACGCGGGGGCGAATCCTGCCCTGACGGTGGACCGCATTCGCGACCTGGGCTGGCCAGGCGTCGTCGGCAATACGGACGAAATGCTTTTCCGGCCCGAGTCGTTGACGGAATTTGCGAGTCAGTCGCCCAACATACAGCCTCTGCTGGCGGGGATCGAGGAGATGGCGGCGGCGACCCGCGAGGCGCTGGGAGAGGAGCGATTGGCGTGGTTGCGCGGCCTGCCGCTCACGCACGTTGAAGCGCCGATGGCGCTGGTGCACGCCAGCCCCGCGACCCCGTGGCGCGCGCCCGCGGAGGATGCGAGCGACGAGGAGCTGGAGTCGGTGTACGCGCCGCTCGGCCAGCCCATTGCGGTCTATGCGCACGTCCACCACCCATACGTCCGCACCGTTTCGGGAATGATCGTCGCCAACACGGGAAGCGTTGGCCTTTCCTACGACGGCGACCGGCGCGCCGCATACCTGTTGCTGGATGAGTTCGATCTGGCCATCCGCCGCGTGGACTACGACGTGGCCAAGGAGCTGAATGCTCTTTCGGCTTGCGGCCTCCCGCACGCGGCGTGGGTAGCGCGAATGTTAGAGAGCGGCAGCTTCGAGCTGCCGTAGCGTCCGCGTCCCGGCGGCCACCTCTACTCCGACTCCAACCCCGCCCGGCCGAGCAGTTCACGCAGCGCGCCTTCCCCCGCGGCTCCGTCCTGCTTGCCGGCAATGTTGCCGTCGCGGTCGATCAGCACATAGATGGGGTAGGACTTAGCCGCGAACATGGCGGCGAGGTTGGTGTCGTCCGTCAGAACGACTTTGCAGGTGCGCGGCGAATCGGCGAGGTACTGCTTCACCTTCTTCTTCGACTCCCCGACATTGACCGCGAGAACCACGAGTCCGCGGCCCGCGAAATCGTGAAGCAGGGCGTCGACGGCGCCCTGTTCCTCCTTGCAGTAGGGGCACCAGGTGGTCCAGAAGTCCAGGAGCACCACCTTGCCCTTCAGCGACTCGTTGGTGAACACCTCGCCATCGAGCGTCTTGGCGTGAAACCTCGGCGCCGGCTCGCGGGAGCCGATCGCCAGCAGCGCGCCGCAGCAGACGGCGGCGGCTGCCAGGATCGAAACTGGTGCGCGCATGATGAGATTCTATATCAAGGAGAGACGGAGATTCCCGCTTCCGACAGAAGCCGGCGGAGGGACTCCTCGCCACCCGCGCCGTGCTGGCGGTTGACGATGCGTCCGTCCCGGCCAATGAGTACGTAGCTCGGGAAGCCTCCGGTCCCCAGGACCTCCGCGAGGTCGGTATCCTCGGACGCGACGACGCGGCATCGGCGTGGAGAGTGGCGCAGGTACTCGGCGACCTTGTCCCGGGACTCGCCTACGTTGACGGCCAGCACCATCAGGCCGCGACTGGAATACTTGCGCTCGATGGCGTCGACCACGGGCTGCTCCTGGCGGCAATAGGGGCACCAGGTAGTCCAGAACTGAACCAGCACGACGGTACCCTTGAGCGATTCGCTGGTGAACTGTTCGCCGCTGAGCGCTTTGACCCGGTAAGCAGGGGTGTAGTCGCACGCCGTGGAGGCGAGCCATGCGGCGGCGCAGACGACGGCGAGGGCGGTCTTGCGGTTGGTCGTGAAACCTCCAGAGGGGTATGGTAGCACTCGGTACCGGGACCGCGACCGGTCAGGGGGCGGACACTCGGGGTTCGGCGCCGCCGATTCGAGACACTCTTCGGAAGTAGGCCTGAGCCCGCGCGACATCCCGCAGAATCTGCGCCTTGAGCGCGGCGGCGTCTTCGAACCGGCGCTCCTCGCGCAGCCGCTTCAGGAATTCGACGCGGATGGCGCGCGGGCTGGCCCCTTCGAGCGGATCGAGCAAAAAGGTTTCGACCGTTACCGAGTCGCCCCCGAAGGTCGGCCGCGTGCCGATGTTGGTGACCGAAATCCAGCGGCGCCCGGATCGGGCGTCGCTCGTGCGCGTGACGTAAACGCCGCGGGCGGGCATCACCTCGGCAGCTGGAGCTAGGTTCAATGTGGGAACGGTCTGCTTGGAGCCGATGCCCTGGCCGGAAACCACGTCGCCCTCGAGCGCGTAAGGCCGTGCCAGCAGCCGCCCCGCAAGCGCCACGTTGCCGCCATCGATCAGGCGGCGCACTTCGCTCGATGAGACCACGCGGCCGCGCATGCGAATGGCCGGAACCGCCTCCACCAGAAATTCGTAGCGCCGGCCCAGTTCCGCCAGCAGGCGCGTGTCGCCGGCGTGTTCGTGCCCGAAGCGGAAGTTGTCGCCCACCAGAACCGCCCGCGCCTCCAGCCGCTCCACCACGATCTCCCGCACGAACCGCTCCGGCGAAAAGGCCGCCAGCTCGTGCGTGAACGGCAGGATCAGAACCTGTTCGATGCCTTCCTCCCGCATCAGGCGGATGCGCTCTTCGGGCGTCGTCAGCAGCCTCGGCGCGCGCTCGGGCGCCACGACGCGGGCCGGATGAGGATCGAAGGTGAGCACCGAGGGTTTCCACCCTCGCTCGCGCGCGAGCGTGACAACGCGATGCAGGATCTCGCGGTGACCGGCGTGCACGCCGTCGAAGTTGCCGATGGTGAGGGCCGTCGGACCAAAGTCCCCCATACTACGCGGCCTCCACGGTGATCTCGAGCCCGTCGTAGGCCAGCCGGACGTTCAGCGGCAGCCTCCGCTCCGTCTCTTCGTGGCCCAGATCGTGACAGATGTGAGTCAGAAACGCCCGCCGCGGTTTCAACTCCACCACGTATTCGAGAGCCCGCGCCACGGTGGTATGCGTGGGGTGGGGCTTGTACCGCAGCGCATCGAGGAACAGCACATCGAGCCCGCGCAGCGCCTCCATCGAGGCTTCCGGAATCACGTTGTGGTCGGTCAGGTATGCGGCGGCGCCGAAGCGGTAGCCATACACGGTCAGGCGTCCGTGCTTCAGCGGAATCGGACGGAACGGCAGGCCGAACAGATCGAACGGTTCGCCATCCAGCAGGTGCGTCTCGAGGCGAGGCACCGAAGACTCATGCGCCTGCTCCGCGAATACGTATTCGAATACCCGCCGCAGCGTCCCGATGGTCTCGGCCGAACCGTAGATCGGGATGCCGGACTTCTGGTGGTAGTTGAACGGCCGCACGTCGTCGAGCCCCATGATGTGGTCGGCGTGCGCGTGAGTGAACAGCACGGCATCCAGCCGCTCGACGCCCGCGCGCAGAACCTGGGTGCGAAAGTCAGGCGTGGTGTCGATGGCCACGTTCCGCCCGTTGTAGCTGAGCAGCACGGAGGGACGCAGGCGCTTGTCCCTGGGGTCCGTGGAGCGGCACACCGCGCAGCCGCAGGCGATCGTGGGCACGCCGACACTGGTGCCCGATCCCAGGACGGTGATCGTAAGCGCGCCGGATTCCGGCGTCACTTGGCCTGGGCCCGGTCGGTCGCCTGTACGAAGCGGAAGCGCAACTCCGTCAGCGAATTCTCCAGGTACCGCTGCTCCTCGATCGCGAGGTTGCCGCGAGTCTTGTCGGCCAGGATTCCCAGCAGGTCGATGTAGTGCTGGGCCGCCGCGAGGTCGACCGGCGGCTTTTCCTCTTCGTCCAGCGGCAAAAGCCCGAGGTGCATCTCGGCCTGGAACCGCACGGAGAAGATCATCTCGCCGAAACTCGCGGGAGGCAACTCGCGCCGCTCGGCGACGGGCGGCGTTTCCTGCTGCGTTTCCTGGGGCGTTTCCGGCTGCTCTGTGTGGGGCGTTTCTTCGCTCATCAATTCCTCATTTTAGCCGACCGGGGGGCGCGGGCCGGGGGGCAGGCCTAGGCCGCGCTGGCGCGCGGCACGACCTCGCGTTCGATCTGCTTCAGCCTCTCCTGCCTGGCGACATCCATGTCAAACTGCGTCTGGAGGTTCATCCAGTAACTCGGGGAGAAGCCGAAGTACCGCGCCAGACGCAGCGATGTGTCGGGCGTAACCGCCCGCTGTCCGTTTACGATCTGGGTCAGCCGATTAACCGGCACCTTCAGCTCGCGCGCCAACTGGCTGACGCTCATCCCCAGGGGGAGCAGCAGTTCTTCCTTCAACACCTCGCCCGGATGGACCGGGCGTAGACTCGACGGCCGTGTCCGTGTCTTTCTCATGTCAGGCCTCCTGCTAGTGGTAGTCGACAATCTCGACGGCATGGGCGTTTCCATCCCTCCAGAGAAAACAGCCGCGGAATTGATCGTTGACCCGAATGCTGTGCTGGCCCTCCCGGTCGCCCTTCAACGCCTCCAGGCGGTTGCCGGGGAATCGCGCCAGGTCCTCCAGGACCGTTGCCGCATCGAGCATTTTTAGCTTCCGGAGGGCGACCTGTGCTATGTTGCCGAACTTGCGTGAGCTTTCGAGCCGGAACACCCGCTCGGTATCGTGGCACCGGAACGACTGGATCACTCTTCATTATGTTACGCCTTACGTCAGACGTCAAGGCGCTCGGGACGGGCGTGGGGCCGGCCGGCTCCACACCTCGCGCTTCTACATGTGATACGCTGACGTGTAGAAGAGGGAGGTATACGGCATTGTCAGAGAAATCGGATCTCCCGCAGGGCACCCTGGACTTGCTGATCTTGAAAGTGGCCGCCCTCGGTCCCGTCCATGGCTACGCGATCGCGCAGAGGCTGCAACAGGTGTCGCGTGACGTGGTCCAGGTCCCGCAGGGCTCGCTCTACCCGGCGTTGCACCGCCTGGAGAATCGCGGCCTGCTGGCCGCCGACTGGAAGGACACCGAAACCGGGCGCGAGGCCAAGTTCTATCGCCTGACGCGGCAGGGGAGGGCGCAGCTCGAAGCAGAAACCGCGAGCTGGCGGCGATTGGCGGAAGCCGTCGGCCTGATTCTCAAGATGTCCGAAGGAGGCGCCCAATGACATGGTGGCGTCGCCTGTGGTTTCGAAGCCAGATGGAAGAGCAACTCGACAAGGAACTGCGATTCCATATCGAGCAGCACACGGCCGATCTCATCGCGGACGGCCACGATCCTGAAGAGGCGCGGCGACTGGCCCGGCTCGCGCTAGGCGGTCCGGAGCAGGTGAAGGAGCAGTGCCGCGATGCGCGTGGCACGCGCTGGCTGGAGGATTTCTGGCAAGACCTCGGCTACGCGTTTCGTTCCCTGCGGCAGCGGCCCGGGTTTGCAGCAGTGGCCCTGGCGACGCTGGCCCTCGGTATCGGTGGCACCACCGTCATGTTCACCGTGACCAACGGCGTTCTGTTGAAGCCGCTGCCCTATCCCGAGCCTGACAGGCTGGTCACCCTGCAAGGGCACACGGATGCCAATGGCGATCAGAACGTCGCTTACTTCGACTATCTCGATTGCGCGCGCGAGAGCCACGCGCTCGCGCCGATGGCGGGCTGGCTCTTCAGCGGGGGCATCCTGAGCGAGCCGGGTGACGCCGAGTTCGTCGACCGACGCGAGGTCTCGTCCGGCCTGTTCTCCGTTCTGAAGGTGCCCCTCTTCCAGGGCCGCGACTTCCTGTCCGCGGAAGACCGGCCCGGCGGAGCACCCGTTGCCATCCTGGGGCACAGCCTGTGGCAGCGCCATTTCGCCGCGAGCCAGGGAGCGATGTCGCTGGTGCTCGATGGCAAGCGCTACACCGTCGTCGGCATCGCGGCCGCCGGCTTCCGCCTGGACGGAGACGAGCCCGACGTGTTCACTCCGCTGGGCCAGAACACCGCGGAGTTCATCCGGAACCGCAAGCCGCATCCAATTGCCGTTCTGGCGCGCCTGCGGCCCGGTACGAGGCTCGGCCAGGCGCAGATGGAGCTCGCGCTGATTGGCCGCCACCTGGCCGCGCAGTACCCCGACTCCAATGCGGGCCGCGGCTTCGTGGTGCAGACGCTGGGCCCGGACGTTGGCGATGTCCGATCCACTCTGTGGCTGCTGCTGGGCGCGGTAAGCCTGGTGCTGCTGATCGCGTGCTCGAATCTCGCGAGCTTGCTGCTGGCGCGCGCGGTTTCTCGCCAGCGTGAGCTCGCCATGCGGGCGGCGCTCGGCGCGGGCCGGGGCAGGCTGGTGCGGCAGTGTCTGACCGAGAGCTCGGTGCTGGGGCTCGCCGGAGGCGCGCTTGGCGTCCTGCTGGCCGCCCTCGGGGTGGGCCCGTTCGTGACGTTCTGGCCGGGCAGTCTGCCGCGGGCCGAGGATGTACGGATCGACTGGCGCGTGCTCCTGTTCGCACTCGTCGTCTCGCTCGCGAGCGGCGTTCTCTTCGGACTGGCGCCGGCGCTGCGCGCTCACGTGCGCGACCTGGAACAGGCCCTGCGTGCCGGGGCGCGAGTCGTAGCAGGCAGCTCACGCCGGTTGCACAGCGGATTTGTGATCGCCGAGATTGCCCTGGCGGTGGTGCTGTTAGTCGCCGCCGGGCTACTCGGGCGCACGCTCGTGCATCTGTCCGGGCTCAACCCGGGCGTGAACATAAGGAACGTGCTGATCACCCGGGCCGCGATCTCGCCCGCCACGCTCACGAGCCCCGCCGAGATGCGTGCGGCGTGGCGCGACTTGCTCGATCGCGCGCAGCGCGTGCCCGGAGTGCAGTCCGTGGCCATGGTCGATACCGTCCCGATGCGCCAGGGCTACAACACGGGCGGCTACTGGACCTCCGTGGATGTGCCGCCCGAGAACCGGCAGCCGGTCGCGTTGATCACCACCGTCACGCCGGACTATCTCAAGGTCATGGGCATCCCTCTGCGCCATGGCCGGTTCTTCGACGACCACGACCGCATCGATAGCGAGCCCGTCGTCGTGATCGATGAGGTCCTGGCCGAGCACGCCTTCGGCAAGCGGGAGCCCGTCGGGCAGCGCCTGTGGGTCCCCGACATGGGCGGCCCTGTCAAGGTTGTCGGAGTGGTGGCGCACGTCCGGCACTGGGGGCTCGCCAAAGACGATCAGGCACCGTTGCGCGCGCAGGCATACTATCCTTTCTCCCAGTTGCAGGACCGATGGGTGCGGCGCTGGTCCGAACTCATGTCGATCGCCATCCGCACGAGCGTTGCGCCGCTAAGCGTAGTGGAACCGCTTCGGCGGGAAGTGCGCGGAGTTACCGGCGATCAGGTTCTCTACGAAGTTCGAACCATGGAGCAACTGGCGAGCGGCTCGCTCGCGCGGCAACGTTTCCTACTGCTGCTTTTTGGCGTCTTCGCCGGACTGGCCCTGCTGCTGGCGTGCATCGGCATTTATGGTGTGCTGGCCTATTTGACCGGCCAGCGGGTGCCCGAAATCGGCGTGCGCATGGCTTTCGGGGCTCGCGCCGGCGATGTCCTGTGGCTGGTGTTCCGGCAGAGCCTGCGAATGATCTTGCTGGGCGTTGCGGCCGGAGCGATTGCCGCCGTGGCGGCGGGGCGTGTATTGCAGCGCATGGTGGACGGGATGCAGCCCGCTGAGCCGTCGACGTTCGCGATCACGATTCCCCTGTTGGTAGGCGCGGCGCTGTTCGCAAGCTTCATGCCGGCCCTTCGCGCCAGCCGCGTGGACCCGGTGACGGCCCTGCGGCAGGAGTAGCTGGCCCGGCGAGGCGATTGCGGCCTGACCGGAGGTAACTTACAATGGCGTGCAAGAGGGGCCAAACATGCCGGCACTGACGGAAGCTCTGCTCACGCCACTTCTGGGAAAGCACATTGGCGCGATCTGTCCCGTGGGATACGACGCCGATGCGGACAATCACTGCGCTCACTTTGTAAGCCACGTGCTGGGCTATCAGTACGGAGTCACCTGCTTGACCATGTCGAACGGCAAGGGAACGCCCGCGTCCATCCGTGTGCAGGATCTCTTCGCACATTGCCTTCAGGTGGGACAGTGGGACACTCGCCCGTTCCCGCTTGCCTGGGGCTTGGTTTTCATTACGAACGCGGCGAATGTGAACGTCCGGCAGAAGCGCCTGGACAACGTCCCCAAAAAGCACGTCGGCATTTACTTCAACTACGGGCGAATCTACCATTACTCGAACACCCAGCACCAGGTTGTCTCGCAGACGCCCGAGGAGTTCAGCACGCACTACCCTGCGCCCAACAATGCGATGTTCTGGGCGGCCGCGCCGTGAGAACCGCGCTGCTCGCTTGTGCCTGTTTCGCCTTGGCTGGCTGCCGCACCGCGGACCCACCCGCCCGATCCATCAAGCTCCAGCACTCGCCGCCCACGGCAAAGGACGTGATCGACGTCGTGCTCCAGGTTTCTCAAGCACCGCTGTCAGACTCGAGTTGTGCGGGGTTCGGCACCGAACCGACAGACAGAACCATCGGCCGGTATCTTGCGGGCTACCTCGGCGAGCTTTCAAGTCAGGATGCCCGGAACGCGGTCACCACGTCCATCGAGCCGCGCACGGAGAGTGGCCAGGCGGTCTATCGATGCCGGCTGATGATCCG
>Ga0265331_10001975_pt1 | contig 14306 bp, 12 predicted proteins | sample 41923metaG_FD_202088 | JGI IMG/M metagenome (GOLD analysis project Ga0265331, IMG submission 202088) | Rhizosphere microbial communities from Carex aquatilis grown in University of Washington, Seatle, WA, United States - 4-19-23 metaG | ecosystem: Host-associated > Plants > Roots > Rhizosphere...
TCGATGCGAGCGCCGCGGTCACAAGCAACTGGATCAAGGGTGGCTGGACACCTGCGAGTCGCGGGTGCGCGCTCGTGTTGGAGTGACCTGTGATCGCTTTGAGGATGGGCCCTGGGCATACCGTTCAAGCGACGGCTTCGGCGGCCCGGGGGATTGGCTAAGCGACGCTGACCTCCGCCTTCGCACCTAACTTGCGCGTCAGGCTGCTCAAGGCCCCCTGGCTGTTCTGCGTGAGCTTGAACATCATCGCCGCCAGAGTCAGAGTGGGATTGGCCGCCGGCAGGGTCGGCATTACGCTGTTGCCGACGACGAAGAGATTGTCGGTGCCGAATACCTGCATTTCCGTGTTGACGACGCCCAGAGTCTCGTCTTTGGCCATGCGCGTCGTGCACGCGGCGTGATCCCCGCGCTGTGGGTAAGTTCCGGATATCACGCCCATGCAGCCCATGGTGGAGACGACTTTTTCCATGGTGCTCATATACTGGGCGGCGGTGGCAGGGTTGTAGAGTGGCATTGGTGTGTTGATGCCCGTGCGGGGCAGCTCGTACCGGTTTTGCCCGGCCAGGGGTACGATGCGATTGCCAAATTGCGGGATGGCAGAGAGATTGCCGTAGAGTTGGAATGCCGCCGGTGCTGTGCGCGCGGCCATGATCCCGGCAACATTGATGCCGTTGGCCATCGACAAGGCAACGTCCTGGTTGGGCGTCTCGTAGTTCATGGTCAGGAACAGTTTTCCCTGCTTCTGATAGGGGGGCGCGTCGAACTGGCGAGAGCACAGACTGGGGAAGCCAAGCTCCTCCTGGAAGCCCTGAGGGTTGGCCATCGTTCCGGAAGCGTAGAAGAACTGCGTCGCACTCAAGAAACGCCCGACCAGGTCCGTATCGTTGCCGATCCCGTTGGGCCAGTAGTTGGATTTTGAGCTCTGCAGCAACTTGGGCGCCTCGAGGGCTCCGTTACAGAGAATAACGCCCATTGCATCCACGTCGACCGACATTCCCGTCGCAACATCGATGTAGGTCACGCCAGCGACCCGCTGCTTGCTGCTCATGCGTATCTGCACAACCGGCGCATTGACCTTCACGGTGACCGCATTCTTGCCCTGCAGTAAGCTCAGCGGCTGGTCGCCTGTGAATCGTCCCCCGACCGGGCAGTAGTCACAGGTGCCGGTCGTCCGACATGGGCCGAAGTTACCCTGCGCAGTGCCGTATCGCGCCACCGGCAAGTGGCCATAGCTGATGCCCATGCGGTCGAATGCCTGAACGAAAGGACCAGCGGAAATCGGAAATGGGGCCGGATCGTAGGGATAAGGCTGGCTGCGGGGCGGGTCCCGATCGGCGGAATCGCCAGAGACCCCGAGGTATTTCTCTGCCTGGCAATAGAAGGGTTCCAGATCCGCGTAGCCGTAAGGCCAGTCTATCCCCTGGCCAGTATTCGTCCAGAGTGCGAAATCCTCGGGCATGAACCGCGGTGTCCATCCGCCCCAGTGTAGGGTAGTGCCACCCGCACCAAAGATGCGGCCGCCGACGATGCTCCAGGGATTGATTCCTGTGGCCGTTATGTCTCCGGGCGCGTCGTAGCAGGCAGCATATGGCGTGTTAGCGGTTCCGCCTCCTGCGGCTACATGATGAAACCACCACGCCGGGTCCGCCATCGGAATGCTCGGCCCGGCCTCCAGTACCAGCACCCCGGTGACACCCTGAGCCGCAAAATAGTTGGCCAGGAAACTGCCGGCTATGCCCGAGCCAATGATGACAAAGGATGCCGACGGATTCATGTCCAGACACTCTTCATGTCAGCGCCCGATACGGTGGCGGCACGTTCAGGTAGGAACCACCGCCCATCCAGCCGTTGTAGTTCATATACGAGAAGGCACGGAAGCCGCCGAATGCAACCTGCCAACGCATGAATTCGAGCAACACGTGGTTGGCGACAGCGGGTAACTTGGGATTCGGTAGCTGGTTTTCCTGGAAGAGAACGCGCAGCGCCTGCTGCGGGTCGCCAAACTTCGCCAGCAGATAGTTGTATTCTCCGATAGCGGCCGCGTAATAGCCGTTATAGGCCGGGTCAAGGCCCACTTGCCAATTGACTGCCTCGTAGAACTGGCTTTCCGACATGTCGCACTCCTGCGCGTTGCGCCAGTTCAGGCCGATGTAGCCAAACATGGCCCACAGCGGATCACTGCCATATTGTTCCATGCATGCATTCCTCGGTGAGCGTTTGCCCATATCGCCAGCGCCGACGTCAGCTATCCCTAAAGCCGTGCGATCTGATGGAAGCGGCGAGATACTCTGCTGTCCCCAGAAGTTACTCCGAACGGGCCGCTGTTGGATGCCGGCGCAACATTCGGATCAGTGTGCGTCTGCGGAGCTTCGTCATCTTTCGAGCGATACAAACTTTAAGGGAAAGTCTTACATGGGCACCCCTGGAGCGCAAGCAGGAAAGAGGTGTCTTTGACAGTAAAGGCAGGGTTGCCTCGTAACCGACGATCCCTATGCAACATGGTGCGACGCACGCAGCGCCCGATTCAGAGCCCGGGTTTGATTGACGGTACCAGGTGTAGGTGTTTGAGAGTGGCGCCGCGACTGCCTTCGCTGCGATGCGCGATTGACGGAGGTCGTGTGTGGCACTTAGGATCCAGAAAACTCAGCTGATGCTGCCTCACCCTGGTCCACTGGGCTCAGGCGCTCGCCATCCGTCACGTGGCTTAAGAATATGAAACCGAATGGGCCGGTGATATCTCGCGACTCGGCACATCCATCGGGTTTGCGCGCCTGGCGCATCGTTGACAGGCCCACTCTCACGCGACCCAATAAGGTAGCACCCACGTGCAAGGCTCGTCCGCGAATCGAACGATAGACACGCCGCAGTCCTCCATCACCGAGGTCTGGAACACAGTCGATGCGTCGCGACGCGTCAGACACCTCTCCGCGCTTCTGCGTTCTGCGCGCATTTCCTGCGAGCTGCAGCTCCCGAGCGGGAAAATACTTTCCTTCGGCAATGCCGCACCGGCCTTTCGGGTCTGCCTGCGAGATGAGCGCGGGCTACGCGGCTTGGATGAGCTGTCGGTAGGACGAGCGTACGTCGAGGGCGCCATCGACATACAAGGGGACCTGTCAGCCTTGTTTGACCTGCGCGACCAGGTTGTGGGTGGCGCGACATTCACGCAGCGCCTGCAGCTCGCCGCTCAACTCTTTCTCTCGCATCCCACACGGGTGAACCGTCGGTCCATCACCGATCACTACACCTTTGGAGACGACTTTTATCTTCAGTTCGTCGACAAATCCTATCGCTTCTATTCACACTGCCTGTTTGAGGATGAGGGTGAGCCCCTCGAGCAAGCCGCGCTGCACAAACTAGAGAGCATGTTCAAGTCGCTGAGATTGGCTCCCGGGATGCGGCTCCTCGACATCGGCGGCGGGTGGGGAGGCGTCACTGAATATTGTGGCGCACAAGGAATCCACGTGACCGCACTCACTCTCGTGGAGGAGTCGGCGCGCTACATCCGACGCCTGATTGATGTGCACCGCCTCCCAGGGGCCGTTTATGTTGAAGACTTTCTCGAGCATCGTATCGATGAGCCCTACGATCATGCAGTGATTTATGGGGTCATCGAGCACATTCCCAACTACCGGCCCTTTTGCGAGAGGTTGTGGGATGTTCTAAAGCCCGGCGGACGACTCTATCTGGACGCCTCGGCGACCGTTGAAAAATTCGACATGAGCGCGTTCACGCGCCGCTACATCTGGCATGGACCGCACACCTTTCTGGCCCTGCAGGACATGCTCACCGAGCTGCTATACCACGGTTTCGAGATCGTTGAGGTCAGACGGGAGACGCGTGACTACGAACTGACTATTTCGCACTGGGCCGCGCGGCTGGATGCAAATCACGATGTCATCGCCGCCCGTTGGGGCGAGGACCTCTACCGCGCGTTTCGGTTGTATTTGTGGGGTGGCGCGCACGCATTTCGTACGAACCGTCTGCAGGCGTACCACCTCGTGGCGGAGAAGCGCAACGAACGCGGACCGCGGCCAGGCCATTTGCGCAGACTAAAGCACTTTCTGCGGTCGCTGCGCTGACGGACATGGATACACATGGCGAAACGTCGAGCGTCGTCGGTGAGTACCCTGATCCCACAGCTGTCACGAACCGACTTCATCGTGCATTTGGGTGGGGCCGTCCTCAATGGGCTCCTCCTGACTGCCGCGGTCGCTTGGCTCGCTGCGCACGCTCATACGCTTGTGCAGGCGTGGTACCTCCTCATTCCGGCCGTCTTCGGCGCCAGCTATGTAGCTGACTTCGTAACCGGACTCCTGCATTGGGCCTTTGATACGTGGTTCGCCGAGACTACGAGCGGAATGAGGCGCATGGTCCTGCTGGTACGCGAACACCATACCCACCCAGAGCGCATTTTCACCTACTCATTCTGGCAGGACGCGGGCCTTTTATCCTGGTTTGCTGCCCTAGCCGGCGCGCCGATGCTTGCTATGTCCATCTTTGACGTTCTCGGCCCGCGACCAGGCTGTGCACTCGCCGTTGCGAGCATAGTCACTTCGCTAGAGATCGTGTGCATGCTTCAGTTCCACAAGTGCGGTCATGCAACTCGACCGGGTTTCCTCGTCCGCTGCTTGCAGACAATCCATGTGCTGCTTCCCGCACGTCATCATCTCCAGCATCACGGCGGCGCACACGATCGTAACTACTGCCTCGTCAACGGTCTGTTCGATCGTACCGCCGGAGCGCTGGGATTCTGGCGTGGCCTCGAAGCCGTGGTGAGTCTCCTCACCGGCGCCGTGCCACGAGAGAACGACGTTCTCTGGATGCGGCGCCATGGTGCGACACGAAACGATCAATGAAATACAAAGAGCTCCTGGAGAGCTGGCAGGCGGGAGGCGACCTGGCGCCCGTCACACGCTTCCTCGGAGTGAGGCCGCTCAGCATCGGTGAAGGCAGAGTTCGCCTTGCCATGAGCACCACTGACGCTCACCTGAATCCTTTTGGGACCGTTCACGGCGGCTTGATTGCCGCATTCGCCGACGTCGCTCTCGGCTGCGCAATGGCGACGCGACTCCTCGACGAAGAGCTGTTTGCGACGGCCCAACAGAACATTACTTTCCTGCAACCTGTTCGAGAGTGTCAATTGGAAGGTACCGCGAGCGTGGTGCAGAAGACCAGGGCAACGGGTTATGTGGAGTGTCAAATTCTCGATGCGAACGGTCGACCAGTGGCTCACGCGTCCTGCGTCTGCATCATCAGCAAGCACGCATAACCTCGCGTCGCCCGGGTCATCAGAACCCAGGACCGGCGGCCGCCTTTAGCGGAGCAGCGCCCACGAAGCACGGTGTCAACGAAAGCCTGTGCGTGTGGTCGCAAGCAGTCTGCAGCTGAAAATCCGGAGTTTCGACGGCTTCGCGTAAACGCTCAAAGCGCGAGATGCCCAACATCCCGCGCAGTCACTCCCGAAACGTGCTCCCGGCGGCCGTTGGACCCATCTCGAGTCAATCGGGCTCGCGAGATTTCCAGTCCCAAGCCACCGGCGGCATCTGGATCCGTGTGGCTTGCGCCTCTAGTTCCACTCTATGTCAAGCCGAGACGTCCGTTTGTGCGGTACCGTACATAGCAGACTCCAGCGCCGCTTCGATAGAGATGTTGCAACACAACGTCGATGCTTTGCATTCTGAGCACCTCGAATCGATCTATTGCGGGCGAAAATTATTTTGACTTGAGCGGCCGATACGCAGCAGACTCTTGTACAACACAACAGCGGTGAGCGAGTCGGCAGCCAGCACCGCTTAACATTTCGATCGGTTCGATCGCCTCATTCGGAAAGACAAGGAGACGTGCGTCATGAGCGGGTTGCGGACAATCAAGAAGTATTCGAATCGAAGACTCTATGATCTCGTCGAATCACGCTATATCACCTTCAACGAGCTGCGCGTGTGGATTGTCGATGGCATCGAGCTGAGAGTCATCGATGTGGATACGAACGAAGACATCACCTGCGCGGTTCTTTTTACAGTCATGGCGGCTCAGGAGAAAAGGGCGGATCCCTCGATGAGCCGCGACTTTCTCCTGCAGGCGATTCGCGGCAGTGCCGAGGACCCTTCCTGGATGATCGCCACTTTTCTGGAGCAGAGTTTGAATCTATTCACGCGCCTGCATGCGGATCGGGAGACGCGCGGTGATGTGGATGAAAAGAGTGCGTTGCGCCGGGCGTTGCATCTTGCGGAAGCAAACCATCAAAGGTGGTGCGCCGCTCGGAGTCGGATAAACGAGGTGATTGCGAACGCGAAGACTCAGGGCCCACCCGGGCGCGGACAGCCGGCGCCCGAGTGAGTTCCCGCCTCTACCCGGCGCTCGTTCCGACGGTCAAAGAGACCACCGCGGCAGCTTGGGGACGGAGTGCGAAGATAGGAACGACCCGTGCGCGGAGGGCTATCCTCAGGTATCACTCACCGGGAGTGCGGTGAACGGATCGTCTCCGCACACGCCGTAAGGATTGCGGGGGAGTCTGGTCTAAAGGAGATTCATCCTCTGATATCGCGACGTGGGAGCGCGTTTGCACTACGCTGCGTCCGAGCAGGTCGGCGAAGTCCTGAGCGCATAGCGGTTGACTGAAATAGTAGCCCTGACCCTCGGGACAGCGCTGCCGCCGCAGAAACGCGAGCTGCTCCGCGGTCTCGACACCTTCTGCCACCACCCGCATTCGCAAGCTTCTGCCCATGTTGATCACCGCGATGACGATGCCTGCATCGCTCGCATCGGTCGTGAGCTTACCTACGAAGGATCTATCGATCTTCAAGGTGTCGATTGGAAAGCTCTTCAGGTGACTCAAGCTGGAAAAGCCGGTGCCAAAGTCATCGAGTGCGAGGTGAACGCCCAGATCCTTGAGGGACTTCAACACGACCACAGTGGACTGGGGATCCTGCATGAGGAACGTTTCGGTCACCTCGAGCTCGAGGTACCGCGGCGCAAGCCCGGTCTCCAGCAGGATCGCGCGTACCCTGGAGGCGAACTCCCTGTCGCGCAGTTCCACGGCTGATATGTTGATTGCCATCAACAGCGGCGGCAACCCCTCGAGCTGCCAAGCGCGCGCCTGCCGACTGGCCTCGCGCACCACCCACTCCCCGATGGGTACGATCGCCCCACATTCCTCGGCAACGGGTATGAATTGCGTCGGAGACACAAGGCCGCGGTGGGGGTGACGCCATCGAATGAGTGCTTCCACTGCGGTAATGGCTCCCGTTTTCAGATTCATCTTCGGCTGATAGTGCAGTGTAAACTCATCGCTCTCGATGGCGCGGTGCAGATCGCTTTCGAGCGACCGGCGCTCGAGCGCACGCACGTTCATCTCCAGTTCGAAGAACTGATAGTTGTTACGCCCCGCGTTCTTGGCGTGGTACATCGCAAAATCCGCGTGTTTCAGCAGCGTCCCGCTGTCAGTCCCGTCTTCGGGATAGATGACGATCCCGATGCTCGCGGTGACATGTAGCTTATGCTGATGGATTCTATGGGACGGGACGAGAGCCCGGAGGATTTTTGCCGCCGTCACGGCCGCGTCCGGGGCATGAGCCACTTCCGAAAGCAGGATCACGAATTCGTCGCCTCCCTGCCGGCTGACGGTGTCCGAAGCACGCACGCAAGCGAGCAACCTTCGTGCGATAGATTGTAGCAACAGGTCGCCCACGTCGTGACCAAGAGAGTCGTTGACGTCCTTGAATCGATCAACGTCCAGGAAGAGCACCGCAAGTTGCCCGCGGTGACGGTGCGCGAGAGTGATCGCATGGTTCAGCCGATCATTCAGGAGCATTCTGTTAGGTAGATCGGTAAGACTGTCGTACTGCGCCAGATGGGACATTCGCAGTGACAGCGCCCTGGTCGTACTCACGTCGTGAAACACGATGACCGCTCCGGTGACCTGTCCACGGCGATCGTGGATGGGAGCCGCGGAATCTTCGATGTCGGCCTCGACTCCGTCGCGGCGGATGAGTACGCAATTTGGGGTAAGCTGCACGGTCTTATTTTCTCGGATCGCGAGTGCGAGGGGATTGCGCGAAGTTGCGCGAGTGGTTGCATCCAAGATACGGAACACTTCTTCGAGTGGATGACCTGTTGCCTCTGACCGCGACCAGCCTGTCAAGCTTTCCGCAGCGGCATTGAGATAGGTCACTTTGCCGTGGATATCGCTAACGATGACCGCGTCGCCAATGGAGTTGAGCGTTACCTGAGCGCGCTCCTTTTCATCAAACAGGGCCTCGGCGATCGACGCACGGTCGAGCATGTTGCGCACCGCTTTCGGCAGCCAGTAAGCGTCGACGCGGTCTTTCAACAAATAGTCCTGTCCTCCACGCCGCATCGCAAGCTGTGCGATGCCCTTATGTTCTGGAGCGCTGAGGATCAAAATCGGAATGTGCGGTGCAGCGCGAAACAGCCGATCGAAGGTTTCGATTCCCTGGCTATCGAGCAGGAATAGATCGACCAATATGGCCGTTATCTGGCTCGATTCCTGTCTTTCCGCGCTAGCGAGTCGCTCAGTCGCAGCGGCGCAGGTCCTGACCCATTCGGTTTGGAATGACCCCTCGCTCGAGCTGAGCAAAGCCGCGCGCACGCTATCGGAGCTCATTGAATCGGGTTGCACCAGAAGTATGTTGCTGTGCATACAGGCCTGGTTGGTCTCCGCCGCGACAAATGCGTTCAATAGACCAGTCTCTCGCATACTACTCTGTGCGTTAGCGAACACAGGCGCGACTGGAAGTTTGGCGCGGCGTTGGATGTTCTCTTAGATCAGGCGACTCATGTCGCGTCGCAAAAGACTCTGCGGATTCCGCACGAGATGCATTGTTGCTGTGCAGGCGCAGTTGTAGGGGTCGGGACGTTCGGCGTCGATGCTGTACCGAAGGCGCGACGGATTTTCCGGCTGCATGTCCGCACGTACACAGCCGCCCCGGACTAGGTACCTTCGTCGGGCATCGGCGACTTCATCACCCCGCCCAGAATGTCCAGCGCCACATCCCGCCCCGCGATCCGGAGGTCGGCGTGCTGTCGACTGGAGCGGTGCGGGCGGCGATCTGAATCATTGACCCGTGCGCCCCCGCTCGTGAAGTTTCCCGCTCTGCTCGACTTTCGCACGATACATGCGGAATTCAGCGATCCGCAACAAATCGTCGCTGGTGTCCTGCGACTGCGGATCGAACTCTGCAAACCCAGCACTCCATGTGAGAGCCGAAAAAGCCGCGCCGAATTTGGATTCGCGGAATGCGCGCCTCACCTGCTCCAGCGGAGCTACGACCTGCGCTGCTGTGGCTCCCCCGCATAACGCTGCAAACTCGACGCCGTTGAATCGAGCGATAACGTCCGCCATGCGAAAGTGCTTGAGCATCAGGCTCGCAAAAAGACGCAGGACATCGTCTCCCGCCGCTCTACCGTGTGTGTCATTGAAAGACTTGAGATCCTCGAGCGCGAGATCGACGACGGTCGCGCCGCGGCGATCTCTGCGGCAAACGTCCAGCACGTGCGTAGCAATTGTGGTGAAGCCGAGGCGATTCGACAGTCCGGTGAGTTCGTCGGTGGTCGACTGCTCGATGAGCAAGAGCTCTCGATCGACCATCGCCGCCAGATCGGTCAGCAGGGCAACCTCTTCTTCGGAGAAGCTGCGCGGCCGCCGATCGATGACGCACAGAGTGCCGATACGCGACCGCCCCGGACCATGGATGGGCTGCCCAGCATAAAAGCGAATATGAGGTTCGTCGAGCACCAATGGATTGTCGGCAAAGCGCAGATCCACCTGCGCATCGGTAACGATCAAGGGCCCGTCACGCAGGATCGCATGCCCACAAAATGAGATGCTGCGGCTGGTCTGCGCAACGTTGAGCCCGTCCCGTGACTTGAACCATTGCCGATCGCGATCGACGAGACTGATCAGGGCCACCGGAACATCCAGGGCCCGACGGGCGAGGCGCGTGATCCTGTCGAACCGCTCTTCCGGGAGCGTGTCGAGAAGGCTCAGCGCTCTCAGAGCACGCACTCTGTTGGCATCGTCAATGGGTATTTGCGAAGCTTGCATTTTGAATCCCTCCCAGGCCCTAACATTAGATTTTGTGGATATCAAGCGCCGTCTGTGCCGGCTCCAGAGGCATCCAACAGTGTGACTACGATACGCTCGTCCCCACATTTGACGTCCCACTGCTGAGCCGTTCTGAATCCCCGTAGATCGGGTGGGCCGACCGAAATGGTAGGCAGCGACAGACGGCAAGTACTGTGCGTGGTGGCCGACAACAGGCTCTTTATGTTGCCACCGACAATGTTGGTAAGCTCTGCCAACGCGTCGCGCGCCGCTTCGTCGCCCAACTTACCTTCTTCAGATCCGAACATCGCGCGCGCGGCGTGGTGCGCAAACCCCCGTGTGCAACGCAAGGCGACGCCACCGTTATACGATCCGCTCACGCCGATCCATCCCGCCCAGATCTCGTTGGGGCGTGTGGGGTCGCAATCGCCCGATGCCTGCGCCGCGTAGGAACTCAGGTGCACGAACGAGGCTGTCACGGCGTCCACGATCTCGCGTACATCGTCGTCTCCCAGGAGTATTGTTTGGTGTTGAGTCATGGCCGTCTGCCGTAGTAAGTGGATTTTGCCGCCGCCTTTCGCTCCCACCGGTCGTCGATGTTGAGAGTGGTTTCGGCAGCGCCCAGGAACAAGGCGCCATCGGCCGCCAGATTCTGGCGTACGCGCTCCAGGATCAGGCGCTTGGTCGGCACGTCGAAATAGATCAGTACATTTCGCAGGAAAACGATGTCCGGCATCGGATTGAGGGTCCACCGGTCAATCAGGTTCAACTGGCGAAACTCCACGAGGCTGCAGACTTCGGGCTGCAATTGCCAGTTCATGCCGGTCTTATTGAAGTACTTCAGGAGCAACGCTGCCGGCAGGCCGCGATTGACATCGAGTTGGCTGAATTTTGCTTCGCGAGCCTTGACGAGGACCTGCTCGGAGATATCCGTTGCCACGATCCGCACCTTCCACTGCGTGAGCTGCGGAAAGCGCTCGAGCAACAGCATGGCGATACTATACGGCTCCTGGCCGCTCGAGCAGGCAGCACACCAGATATTCAGGGCGCGTACCCGCTCTCGAGCAGTCAGCAGGCGGGGTAGCAGATCCTCGCTCAACGTCTCGAAAGGCAACACGTCGCGAAAAAACGAGGTCTCGTGAGTCGTAATGGCTTCGACGATCTGCACATCGACGCCGCCCTCGCCGTTGCGCGCTTGCGCGACGAGCGCTGCGAGATCGGTCAGGCCACGATCTCGCACAACCTGGGCGAGTCGCATCTCGATGAGGTAGTCTTTGGCGTCGTCGAGTTGAATCGCAGAACGTCGCAGCACGAGCTCGCGAACGAATCTGGCATCCGCATCGCTAACTGACATGGTATTCGCCATTTGGCAAGGGTGCGCCGCTACCGATTTTACGGCGAGTCATCCTTTGCATGACTTCGCCGGCGATGCCCGCCAGGGGCAGAATTTTTTCCGCCATTCCGGCGCGCGCCACGAACCCGGGCATTCCCCACACCACCGACGTGCCCTCGTCCTGCACTATGATCTGGCCGCCTGCGGCCTGCACCGCTTCGCAACCTCGCAGACCGTCCTGCCCCATGCCTGTCAAAACGACAGCGAGGCTACCGGCTCCAATCGTCGCAGCGACCGAACGGAACAGTACATCCACTGCCGGTCGGCACGAGTTTTCGGGTGGCCCTCGATCGAGCGCAACTTTGAGTTTGCCGCCCTCGCGGATCATGCGCATGTGGAAGTCTCCCGGTGCGATCCATACAGTTCCCGGAGCCAGCACGGCACCGTCACACGCTTCCTCAAAGTGTAGGCTGCAGGTGGCCGATAGCCGTTCCGCAAGCAGTCTCGTGAACATCGGCGGCATGTGCTGGACGATGAGAATGGGTACCGGAAATGTGGCGGGGATTTCCTGGAACAACGTGCTCAATGCGTTTGGGCCGCCGGTCGACGCGCCGATCGCCACGACATCGATGCATTCCGTCCGTGCTCGGGCAAGTCGCATCGGTTGAGGTGGCGAAGCGGGTCGCGCAGCACCGGGAGCGGTGTTGGAAGGCAGCGCATTCCCCAGGACGCGGATCTTGGGAAGCAGTTGGGCGCGGACCTGTTCGATGGAGGCCTCACGACTTCCGGTTGCAGCGGGCTTAGTAACGTAGTCCGTGGCTCCGAGCGCCAACGCTTCCAGTGTTGTTGCGGCGGCGCGCTGCGTCAGAGAGCTAAACATGATTACCGGCAACTTCGGTGCGACTTGCCGGATCTTTGCCAGGAGCTCCAGGCCGTTTACGCCCGGCATCTCAACATCGAGCGTGACCACGTCCGGCGCCGCCTGGCTCAGTTTTGCAAGCGCTATAGTAGCGTCGGGCGCCGAACCGACGACCTCGATCTGCGGATCTGCCGAGAGAATGTCGGTCAGCATGCGGCGAATGGCCGCCGAATCATCCACCACCAGTACTCGAATCTTGCGCATGTGTGTTTCGCGCTACGCCAGACCGAGCAGCAGCAGCTTTTCCTTGAGAACTTCCGGCGTGAAAGGCTTCATGACGTACTCATTCGCTCCTGCGCTCAGTGCCCGCTGCATCTGTGAGGCCTCGCTCTCGGTAGTGACCATCATGATGGACATCCGGTCGTACTGTCTTTGCGAACGCACGGCGCAAATGAGGTCATAACCGTTCATGACCGGCATGTTCCAGTCGACGAGGGCCAGATCGAGCGAGCCCACCCTCTTCAGCTCATCCAACGCCTGGCGCCCATCGCCGGCCTCGAAGACCTCGAAACCTTGGGCCCTGAGTGTGCCGCGGAGGATGGTTCTCATGGCACGCGAGTCATCAACAATGAGAGCTTTCACTTTTGGATCTCCCAACATCGACGCCGCGCGACCACTGTCTTCACGGTTGCACCAGCTTCTGCAGCCCGGCTGCCAATTCCGTGAGCGAGCGTGCCGCCTCCGAGCACTTCAGCGCGCCGTCGCGCGTTTCCCCGGCTGCGGTCGCGACGCTCGATATGTTCTTGGCGATCTCGGAGGCGCCCTTGGCGCCCTCCGCCACGTTGCGACTCATTTCGTTGGTGGTGGCTGTCTGCTCCTCGACGGCGCTGGCGATGGTGTTTTGAATGTCGTTGATCTGATTGATGGTGCTGCTGATCTGACCGATGGCGGTCACAGCGCCACGCGTGTCGCCTTGAATCGCTTCGATCTTTCGACTGATGTCCTCGGTAGCCTTTGCCGTTTCCTTGGCCAATTCCTTCACTTCATTCGCCACCACCGCGAAACCCTTACCGGCCTCGCCGGCCCGGGCCGCCTCGATGGTCGCATTGAGAGCCAGCAGCTTGGTCTGCTGCGCGATGGAGGTGATGACTTTGATGACGTTACCGACCTCCATACTGCTTTCACCGAGCTTGCTCACCGTCGTGTTAGTCGTTGCCGCCAGCGACACGGCTTCGCGCGCCACCTTGGCGGCTTCGGCGGCATTGCGCGCGATCTCGCGAATGCTCGCGGACATTTCCTCTGTGCCGGCAGCTACGGTCTGCACATTCGCGCTGACTTGCTCCGAAGCGGCCGACACGTTACCTGCCTGCGCCGCCGTTTCCTCGGCATTGGCAGACATTTGCCCGCTGATCGCCGCGAGAGACTGTGCGGAGGTGGTCAGAGAGGCAGCACTCTTCGTGACACCCTCCAGCACATTCGCCATGTGATGGCGCATGTGCACCTGCCCGGATATGTCGGTCGCGTATTTCACGACCTTGAAGGGTTTGCCGTTGAGATCCAGAATCGGGTTGTACGAGGCCTGGATCCACACCTCCTTGCCGCCCTTGCCGATGCGCTTGTATTCCGCCGCCTGGTACTCCCCGCGGCCGAGCGCGGCCCAGAATTCCCGGTACTCCGGGCTGCTCTTGTCGGCGGGCTCCACGAACAGGCTGTGATGCTTGCCTTTGATCTCATCGAGGCTGTAGCCGACCGTGCTCAGGAAGTTCTGATTGGCCGTCAGGACCACGCCGTCGATGTTGAATTCGATGACCGCCTGAGATTTGCCGATGGCGGCGATCTGGCCGGCATAGTCGGCGTTGATCAGTTTCTGCCGGGTGACGTCGGTCGCGTATTTCACCACTTTGAAGGGCTTGCCGTTGAGATCCAGAATCGGGTTGTACGAGGCCTGGATCCACACCTCCTTGCCGCCCTTGCCGATGCGCTTGTATTCCGCCGCCTGGTACTCCCCGCGGCCGAGCGCGGCCCAGAATTCCCGGTACTCCGGGCTGCTC
>Ga0265331_10001979_pt1 | contig 14301 bp, 16 predicted proteins | sample 41923metaG_FD_202088 | JGI IMG/M metagenome (GOLD analysis project Ga0265331, IMG submission 202088) | Rhizosphere microbial communities from Carex aquatilis grown in University of Washington, Seatle, WA, United States - 4-19-23 metaG | ecosystem: Host-associated > Plants > Roots > Rhizosphere...
TTTTCATTATGTTTTGCATCATGAACCGACTGACGATCGCGGTTCAGATCGCTGGTTTACTGTAGCTTCGGCACCCTTTGAGCAAGACCCAATGATTACGACACGAATTAACAGCGATAAGAGTAGTAGTTTTAAGAAAAAATTACAATCACTGGAAATTGGAAAATCCATAGAAATCTCTGTTGTCGGCGGGTCGTTTGTTGTTGTTGATTCATCTAAACAGTATGTTTTTATTGCCGGAGGTATTGGCATCACTCCTTTTAGATCAATTCTTAAACAACTTGAGCATGAGAAAAAAGAAATTAATGTAACCCTGCTCTATGCGAATAGAAACCAAGATATAGTCTATAAAGACGAATTAGAAGCTATTACTGCTCATAATAATAATTTCAAAATACATTATATTATTTCTCCAGAAAAAATTGACGAAAATAAAATAAAAGAATTAGTGAATGATTTGCAAACGCCACTATTTTATATTTCCGGACCGGAGCCTATGGTTGAAGCACTTGAAGAAACATTACAGAAGATGAATATTACTGATGACCATATTAAAAAAGACTCATTTCCTGGCTATGCTGGAGATTTATCATAGTTTTACCACGTATCGTAAAAGAGAGTAACGGTTTCGTTAATAGTGCTTTGACCTGGGTTAATTTGCGTTGGTGCAACACCGCCTCCGCCCATACCAACTGCCTTTGAATCGTACATGATTGGAACAGGGGAACCCGAGTTACCTTCTTGAATATTAGTAATTCTACCAAGATTAATACCAGCGGCTTTAGAAATATCATTCGCTTTTTGTTTTGCGTCTTCAATCGCTTTAGTGCGTGCGTCTGCGGTTAAGCTTTTTTGCTTAGCATCTGACAAACTGAAATTTGGACCGGAAATATTTTCCGCGCCATCTTTGGTCACGGCATTAACGACATCATTAACTTTAGTAGTGTCATGAATCGTGATAGTAATGCTTTCGTTTACTGAGTAACTGATAATAGTTTGGGAGTCTTGGCGAATTGGCATGTTTGGATTAGTGAAATTCGTCGTGTAGTTTGGGTAGGAATTATAGTTATCCGTTTTAATATCTTCTTTGGCAATGCCTAACGTTTGTAAATCACTCACTATTTTATTAACAAAAGTATTAGCTTCATCTTGCGCGTTGACTAAGGTTTTATTAGTTTTGGAAACTGTGAAATAGACAATAGCTTGGTCTGGATCGGCAGTTACGATACTTGTACCTTGTACGCTAAATGGTTGTTTTGTACTTGAAGACAAGCCCCAGCTATGTGTAAATATATAGTTAACCAAGAGCAAAACGATTACTGTAAAAATAGCTGAGACCAAAGCCATTTTATACATTTTTTGATTCTCATTATTGAAAGGCATAGAATTAAATTAATAATTAACGCCTGTTATTATAGCATTTTTTAAGTAAACAAAAAACCCGTCATAAGCGGGTTTTTTGTTTTAGTTAATTATTTAGTTGTTTGTTGGAGGGGTTGGTGGTGTAGGAGTTTTAGTAGTATTCCAGCCCATATGTCCAAAGCCTCGGCCCATTCTTCGTCCGCCAAAAGTCATAAGAAAACCTTGTGGAATATTATTATCCGTGGACCATTGTTTTAAGCTGGCCATTTCAGTTTTCAAAGCCGCTTGTTTCTCAGCTGGAGTTTTGCCATTGAGACTTTGCTCGAAGCTTTGAAGTTCGGCACGTTTAGCGTTAATAAGATCGGCTTGTGCTTGAGTCAGTTTTTTGTCAGTGACCGCTTGAGTCAGGCGATCAGAAAAAAGTTGTTGCATTTTAGCAGTCATAGCAGTTTTTTGATCAGTGTGGACCTGATTAACAACCGCTTGAACATCGCTTGGGTTTAAATTAAACTTTTGTGCGATGGCCGTCACTAAAGCACTCATTGGATTAGTGCCAGTCGAATTCGTAGCCGCTAAAGCAACGCCGCCACCTAAAAGTGCTAAACCAAGAATTGGTACAACTATATAAGCAGCGATTTTTTTGTTCATAGTGTTGCCTTTAATAATTATGTTGTAGGAAACGGATCCTGTCTCCTGCTTAGTATTACACTCATAGATTGACTTTATTTCATTATATGGGATTATTGACCTAATGGCGCTTATATCTTATACTTATAGAAATGCCTCTCATTTTATTATTTATTTTTTAAGTGTTATGAATACTAAGTCTACTCAAGGAGTGCTTATTGCAATAATTGTTGTTTTGGCGATTGTTGTTGTCGGTCTATTGGCAACACGTCACGGCGAAGAAGGCAAAGAGCTCCCTCAGGTTGGTATGATGAATCGTGCTAATCAAAACGCTAATCAAGGCGGACGTCCAGCAATGCCTGCTGGCGGAAATATGATGCAAGCTGTCGTGCCAGCTGATTTAACCGCTGACCAAATTGCTCAGCTCAAAGCCGGCGCCGCAGATCATAAGCCAGGAGATTTAACTTTTAATATTACTGGTGGCAGTTTTTACTTTGCGCCAAATGAAATTAAAGTTAAGCAAGGTGATAAAGTGAGTATTATTTTCACCAATGCCGGTGGAATGCATAATTTTATTTTAGAGGCCTTTAATGTTAAGACCAATACTCTTAAAACCGGTGAAAACGAAACTGTGACCTTTACGGCTGATAAAAAGGGAACCTTTGAATTCTACTGCGGCGTGGGCGGTGGTTTACATCGTATGAAAGGCCAGATTGGTGTCTTAATTGTTGAATAGAATAATATAAAAAATCCCGCCGTTTGAAACGGCGGGATTTTTGTTTAGGCCAGTCCTGGGAAGAAATCCGTTTTAATATTTTGTTTGGCGACGCCAAGATTTTTGAGCATTTCTTTAAAATCGCTTACCATAGTATGAGAACCGGAAATATAAAATTCTCGTTCCAGATAATCAGGCACCTCCTTGGTAATCATTTCAGCGTTGATGTAACCTTGATAGCCTTGCCAATCAGCCGGAACCTGCGGGTCAGTCAAGGTATACACGGTTTTAAGGCCGATCTTTTTGGCCTGACTAAAAATATCATTATAAACAATTTCATCAGCGCTTTTGCTTGAATAAAACAAAACAATTGAACGTTGATCATTAGTATCCATTAAATATTTAACCATACTGCGAAATGGCGTAATACCGATACCACCAGCAATAAAGACAAGTTTCTTTTCTTTATTTCGCGGCAGTACAAAATCGCCAGCCACCTGTGAAGCAATAATTTCTTCGCCGTATTTCATGGCCGATAAGCGCTGTTTAAACGTGCTGGAGTTTGGATAAAATTTTACGCCCAGTAATAAGTTATCTTCGGTCGGCGAAGAAGCAATGGTAAAATAGCGACGATTGCCGCGATTATCAGGATGATTAAGTCCGAGCGTCCATTCCATATATTGTCCCGGTCTAAAACGCATCGGGCGATCAGTAGCAAAAACAAAATCTCCAATCATAGTACCTGAAGCAATTTTATCTTTAAGCTGTAACACATATCTTCCTTTTGGACTAACCAAATAAGAAAATATATTTCCGGTCAGTAGAGCTAGTTCTGGGGTAAAGTATAATGAACCTAGTTGTAGTTGCGGGGAAAATAAAAAGCCGACTATCGCCGCATACACTATTCGTAAGCGACGTGTTGGCGGCATAGTTAATGGTTCAGTTAACATCACGGCGGCAAAGAAAATAAGTGATGTTGAAACAATGGTTTTATAGACAGCACTTATAACATGCCCGCTGCCTAAACTGAAAACAATAGTGGTTAGTAAGGAGACAATAATAAAACTTATTGCCGCATCAAAACGACGAACTTTGCGAATCATCAACAAGGCGCCAAGTAAGACGAAGATAAACATTGGTGCAGAGCCAACCCACCAGGTCGCTGATTGATGCATCGTCAGAGCAGTCAAGGCTACACCAAAAGCGGCCGGATTAAAAATATGCTTATTTTTAATATTAACCATGTATTTAGAAAGCATGGCCCAAATTGAAGTCCAAAGTAAGAAAGGCACAATAGCGAAAAGCGCGCTGGCAAAACTTGGAGGAGGAATAATCAACGATAAAATTAATCCGGTGATTAATGATGATTCAACATTAGTGGGAACTTGCAAAAAAGCCGCAAAAAAATTATTAGTTAACCAACAGACTGCCACTAAAATAATACTGGTAAAAATTAAAGGCAGGGGATGAAGGGGAATTAATCCAAAAAACGAAAGAGCAATAGCAATTCCAAGTAAAGCTAATAAATAGTACAATATCAAGCGATACATCGTGATGCGGTTTAAAAAATTGTCTATAAATTTGAGCATATTATTTTTGTGTATATTTTGAAAAACCAGTGGTAGAAGTCGCAATACCTTTGACATCAATGACATAGGCTTCAAAGCCCGGCAGATGTTCTATAAAGACAATACCGTTTTTACCCATGGCAAAAGCGGCAGTGGCAAAACGATCGGCCTCATAAATATTTGGTCCAATGACCGTTAGGCTGACAATTTCGTTTAGCTGTTCTTGCGGGTTAAGAGGATTATAAATATGTGCTCCACGAATATAGGTTCCAGACGTGGCAATACCTTCGTTTCTAATATACACTATTTTAACATTTTCTTCTCGTTTAAAAGGATTACGAATGCCAATGCTCCAGGGTTCAAGTTCTTTATTTCGTTTTACTTGAACGTCGCCGGCGACATCAACAAAAAAATTATCATAGCCGTCAGCAGCAATAATTTTCGCGGCGTTATAAATAGCCAGGCCTTTAACTAAGCCCGAAGGGTCATATGAACCATTGGGTTTGATAATATCAAAATAGCCGTGGGTTAATTGTTTTGTTTCTTCTGACTTTTTAAAAACATCTTTCATTTCTTTGCTATATTCTTCAGTTCTAATCTCGCCGCGATTAATTTTACTAATTTCGCTTGTTTCCTTATAGGTGCTGAAGCGTTCGTCAATTGAATGAAAATACGCAAAAACTTTTTCCAGTTCTGCTTGAACATTATTTTCACTAATAATAGAAAGGGTAACGGGCATGCCCATGATCAAACGAGTTTCCGGCATATTTAGATGGCGGCTTGTTGTAGAGCGACACTTAAAGATTCTCTAAAAGCTTGGCTTGTGTCGCTTGCTCCCGAAACCGTATCAACATTAGCGCTTTGCGCTTGAATGGCTTCTTGAGTTAAGAGAGGCATGGCTTGAGAATTGATATATTGCGAAGTTTGACGATCATTAGGATATTGCAAAAATTGAACATCGGCAATTCTTCCATTTTGGATACTGACTTGGACTTGAACAAGGCCATACTGGGCATCAGTTACTGAACCGGTATACTGACCATTTTTATATTTGCCAGTTTGTACAGGAACTGGTACCGGTGTTGGTGTTGGAGTCGGTGACGGAGTTGGTGTTGGAGTCGGAGCCGGAGTCGTAGTTGTTGGGTTATTTGTTTGCGTCGAAGTAGCTGGAGAAGTAGTGGTCGAGTCAGCAATTGTTTTTGGAATGGAGCTAGACGCAATAACAGAGCTCGGCTTTTGGCTAAGTTGAAAAATGATAAATAAAAAAAAGGCAAATGAAACTGTGGCGGAAAGAATGAATTTTCTCATAGTTACTAATACACCTAAAAGACAAAAATCTTACATTTGGCGCTTATATAATACAATATCCATAAATTTGTGTCAAAGGAAATTGGCTCTAAAGGGAAAAATAAGTTACTATAGAATATACTAAAAAATTATGAAAAAAATTTATTTTGTACGACACGGACAAAGCCAAGGTAATGTTAGTCCCTTGCGACAGTCAAAGGAGTCACCCTTAACTCTCTTAGGGAAGAAGCAGGCCGCCATCATTGCGCAGCGTTTAGAAGAAGTAACGATTGATGCCTTTATTGCTAGTTCGTTAACACGTGCTCAAGAAACAGCTCAGATTATTGCGCAGAAAATAAATAAAAATTTTGAAAGCTCGGACCTTTTTATTGAACGTCGTAGACCAAAAGAACAAATTGGTAAAGATAAAGATGATGAAATAGCGCAAGAATCAATGCGTTTAATTAAAGAAAATTTTGCTAATCCCGACTATCATTATTCTGACGAAGAAAATTTTTTTGATTTAAAGAAAAGAGCGGAAGAAGCTTTGGAATTTTTGGCCAAGCGCAGTGAAGAAAACATTTTAGTGGTAACGCACGGCTTATTCTTACATGTTATCATGGCCTCTGCTATTTTTGGTAAAGAACTGACAGCTAACGAAGGTAAACATTTTCTAAGAGCTTTTCATACTGAAAATACTGGAGTAACTATTTTAGTATATGATGAAACACTACCAGAGCCGTGGTGGCTTTGGGTCTGGAATGATCACGCGCATTTAAGCGAACTCGCAGATTAGATTTGAATTTTTTTGAAGAAGAAACTGCCGAGCCCCATGAAAATAAAAGTAATTACAATCAAAAAGAAAAAGTCCGTCCCCAGGCCGTAGTGTCCGGCGTTGATCAGTAATGCTCGTAATCCGTCAATTCCATAGGAAAGCGGGTCGATGCGAGCAATAATCGCTAAAATTTTTGGTAAACCATCAAGTGGGAAAAGTGAACCGGATAAGAAAAAGAGCGGCATGACTAAAAAGTTCATGATTAATTGAAAGCCTTGCATGTCTTCTAATAAAGAGGCGACCATGGTGCCAAGAGCCGTAAAAAGTAAGGCAATCAAAAACATAATAATAATCGCCGGGAAAATACCAAACCAATTGGCTGGACGAAAACCAAAGATTAAGGAAATAAGCATGACAATAATTCCTTGAATTGTTGCGACAGTTGCTCCACCCATGGTGCGGCCAATCATAATATTAAAACGAGACATTGGTGCGACTAAGGTTTCTTTTAGAAAGCCGAATTGACGATCCCAAATAATTTCCATGCCTGAAAAAATCGAAGTAAACAAAATACTCATAGCAATAACGCCCGGTGCTAAAAAGTTTAAATAATTTCCTTCACCGGCTTTTTGAAACACGGCACCAAGTCCATAACCTAGCGCGAGCAAAAAAAGAATTGGTTGACCAAGACTGCCGATAATACGCGAACGAGAGCGTAGATATTTTTTTATTTGGCGAAGCCAAAGAATGTAGATTTTATTCATATTAGTTTTTTCTTCCCCACATGCGGGCATGTTGTCTAAATTGATCAACGCCGGAAGCGGCTTCGTCTCGAATGACATTGCCGGTTAACTTTAAGAAAGCGTCTTCAAGAGATTGGGTCCCGGTTTGCGCCTTAAGTTCAGCTGAAGTGCCAATGGCAATAATTTTACCGTGATCAATAATAGCAATGCGTTGCGCAATGCGGTCAGCTTCTTCCATATAATGAGTTGTAAAAAAGACAGTGGTGTTCTCTGTTTTATTTAATTCCTTTAAATATTCCCACATGTGATTACGGGTTTGTGGGTCGAGTCCTAAAGTCGGTTCATCAAGAAAAATAATTTTTGGATGATGTAATAAGCCTCGGGCAATTTCTAAACGTCGCTTCATGCCGCCGGAAAATTCTTTTACCTGACTATCTTTTCGATCCCACAGTTCAACAAAAGTTAAGAGCATTTGAATTCGTTCTTTGCGAACTTTTTTTGGCACATCATACAAAACGCCATGTAATTCCATATTTTCATACGCGGTTAAATCGTCATCCAGACTTGGATCCTGGAAAACAATACCAAAAGATCGGCGCGCGGCATCAGGATCTTTAACAGGATCATGATCATTAAGAGACACACGGCCACTCGTTGGCTGCAAGAGAGTAGTGAGAATTTTGATGGTGGTTGATTTTCCAGCACCATTTGGACCAAGAAAAGCAAAAATCTCTCCAGGTTTGACCGAGAAAGAGATATTGTCCACGGCGACAAAGTCATCAAACTTCTTTGTTAAATTTGTTACTTCTATCATAAATTGAAGGTTATTAAGTATTAGTAGTGTACATTAAAAGTGTAGTTATATCAAGTTACACTATATAAACTGTTTTTATTTCAGAACGTTACGATTGGCAATATTTAAGATAATCTTTTATAATGGCTGTATGAAAAAATATATCTCGATTATTTGTATTTTCTGCGTTGTCATTGGTTCCTTGATTTTGGTATTTCGTTCTATTAGCGTTACTACTGACAGTGAAATAGACTCTGCGTTGCAGACTATATTGAAGAATCAAAACGTGACTCAAATCAATCAATTAAATTGCTCTAAAATTTCTGACACAGATTTAGAAAATATCGGAGATGCCTACATGGGACTTGGTTTAAATGATAATCAACATGATGCGATTCATAATTTGATGGGCGGTGAAGGTTCGTCGACTTTGCAGCAAGCACATATAAATATGGGACGTGCGTATCTGGGCTGTTGGTCAAATTTTAACGGCGCGCCCGCTAAATCAATATCTCTATTGTTTTCAAATTATTCCTTATATCGTACATTGAACACAGTTTTTGCGATTGCCATTCTAGTTCTAGTGTCAGTAATTCTTTTTATGTTAAAAATGTTAATTAAGAAATAACGATCATATGAAGAAAGGAAAAAAGATTTGTCTATGTTCGAGTGCGGCTTTTTTTGAACAAGGTTTTGTCATTGGCGCTCAATTACAAAAACTAGGTTTTAAAGTTGTGTATACGTATACAGCTTTAAAAATGAGACAAAGCGGAGATTTTCGCGTTGAGACGTATAAGACTTGGTTTAAAGACTCTTCAACTTATGATAAAAAAACTTTTCTTATGAAAAACCATTTTAGAAAAGTCATTGCCAGTGATGCGATCCTCGTGTTAAATTATAAGAAGAATGGCCTGCCGGGTTATATTGGCGGTAATACGTTAATGGAAATGGCGATGGCGTATCATTATAAAAAACCAATTTATATTTTAAACCCGATCTCTGAAAAATTAAGCTTTAAAGAAGAGATTTATGGGCTAGGTTCAATTTTTATAGAAGGGGATTTAACAAAGATTAAATAATAATTAAATTACACCTATGAACAGAGTCGTACACTTTGAAATTCAGGCCGATGAGCCACAGCGTGCCATTGAATTTTATGCCAAAGTTTTTGGTTGGAATATCCAACTCTGGGCCGGGCTTGATTATGACTATTGGGCAGTCATGACTGCTGACAAAGATTCTAAAGAAGCCGGCATTCACGGTGGTTTACTCAAGCGCACCGCAAAAGCCCCAGAAGGAGATTATGGTGCTAATTCTTTTGTCTGCACGATACAAGTCGAAAACTTTGATGACATTGCCAAAAAGATTGCTGAAGCCGGCGGGAAAGTCGCCACACCAAAATATGCGCTTAAAGGTATGGCCTGGCAGGGATATTTTGTTGATACGGAAGGAAATACTTTTGGCATTCATCAGCCGGATTTGGCCGCAAAATAAAATCCTAAAATCCTTAAAACTTAGCTTTCTGCTATACTTAAGGTATGCAAACAGCAGTAGCTACTCATAATCAAGGCTTAAGCTCGGCACAAGCCGCTGACGCTTTAAAACGTTTTGGCGCTAACAGTATAGCCTCCAAGGAACGTTTTTCAATTTTTAAAGATTTTATTACACGATTAAAAAATCCGTTATTAATCGTGTTGATTTTTGCTGCTTCAGTTTCAGCCTTAGTACGCGACTGGACTAGTTCAATTATTATTATTCTCATGGTTTTAGTTAGCGTCGTGCTTGATACTTTCAATACCTTTAAATCTGAAAAAGCGGCGGAAAAATTAAAAGCACAAGTACAACTTTTAGCCAACGTCGTACGTGACGGTCAGGCTCATGAAATTCCAGCCGTTTCTATTGTTCCGCACGATATAGTTTTGTTAGCGGCCGGTGACATGGTGCCGGCGGACGGCGTAGTGCTAGATAGTAAAGAATTTTTTGTCAATGAATCTGAATTAACCGGAGAATCTTTTCCTGTCGAAAAGTTTACCGATAATGAAGTGAGCATGGGCTCGAGTGCAGTCAGCGGAGAAGCGACTGTTCTAATCAAATCAACCGGAGCGCAAACAAAACTTAGTTCTATCGCAAGACGTTTGGCGGCGCCGGATGAATTATCTGAATTTGATGTTGGTTTGAAAAAATTTAGTTACTTAATCGTGCGCATTACTTTTATTTTGGTGATTGTTGTTTTTTTAATTAATGCCGGATTTAAACATAATATTTTAGAAGCCTTTATGTTTTCGCTGGCTTTAGCCGTTGGCTTAACACCGGAAATGTTACCAATGATTATTGCTCTTAATTTGTCCAAAGGTTCATTGCTTATGGCCAAGCACGGTGTTATTGTTAAAAAACTTTCCGCCATTCAAAATTTCGGGACCATGGATATTTTATGTACGGACAAAACGGGAACTTTAACTGAAGATAAAATCGCCTTGATAAAACATCTTGATCTTGATGGTAATGAGTCCGATAATGTTTTTCGTCAAGCTTTTATTGTTAGTTCCATGCGCACGGGTTTTCATAACCCACTCGACGCCGCGATTAAAGCCAATACACCACCACCCTTGGAAGAAGTGAATAAAGTTGATGAAATTCCTTTTGACTATCCGCGCAAACGTGATTCTGTTGTTTTTAGCGATAAGGGAGTTATTACTTTGGTGAGCAAAGGAGCTTTTGAAGAAATTGTGGCAGTTTGTTCAAGCTGTCGTTTTGGCGGTCAAAATAAAATTTTTGATAAAAATATACATGATAAAGCTGAAGTCATGTATCAACAATTAAGTTCGGAGGGTTTTAGAGTGTTAGCTGTAGCGCAAAAAGTTATTCCAGAAAAAAAAGAAGCGTATACTAAAAGCGATGAAACTAATATGGAACTTATTGGTTTGTTAGCTTTTCTTGATCCGCCAAAAAAAGATGTTTCCGAAACTTTGCAAGTTATGGAAGATAAAGGGATTGAGATTAAAATTGTAACCGGCGATAACGAATTAGTGACCAAGAAAATTACTGACGAAATCGGTTTAAAGGTAAAAGGAATTTTATTGGGCTCAGAAATGAGTTTGTTAAGTGATGCGGCTTTAGGTTTGCGCGTGGAAGCCGCGACGATTATTGCTCGCGTCAATCCCGAGCAAAAAGAGCGCATTGTCAAAGTATTGCGAGAACGAAATCATGTTGTTGGTTATTTGGGTGACGGCATAAACGATGCGCCGCCGCTTAAGGCTGCGGATGTTAGTTTTAGCGTGAACAACGCTGTTGACGTTGCTAAAGAAGCCGCCGACATGATTTTGATGCATAAAAGTTTACGCAATTTAACCGACGGAATTACTGAAGGCCGAAAAACATTTGTTAATACCAAAAAATACATGATGATGAATTTGAGTTCAAATTTTGGCAATATGTTTTCTATGGCTGCCGCCTCACTCTTTTTACCGTTTTTGCCCATGCTACCGATTCAAGTGCTATTAAATAATTTAATGTATGATACCTCGCAGCTTGCTTTGCCTTTAGATAATGTTGATGCAGAAGATTTAGCAAAACCGCGACGCCTGGATCTTGGTTTAATAAAAAAGTTTATGCTTTTCTTTGGGCCAATTTCTTCATTTTTTGATTTTACAACTTTTTTTGTTTTGTTTGGAATATTTCATTTGTACGATGCTCCTTTTCAAACTGGTTGGTTTTTAGAATCGCTGACAACGCAAATGCTAGTGGTCTATATTATTCGCACCAAAAAAATTCCTTTTTTCCAAAGTATGCCAAGTAAAATTCTTGGCATTACCGCTTTGGCCATGGTCGCCGTGGCATTTTTCTTAACTTATAGTCGGTTTGGTAACTATTTTAAATTTGCACCGTTACCGTGGCCGATTATTGCATGGATTGCCGGAATCACGGTAGTCTATTTAGTTGTTACCGAAGCGATGAAGCGCTGGTTTTTTAAACGTTATGATTTTTAATTATGAAAATGTTATTTTATAAAACTAAAGACACCGTTAAAGCAATCTTTCACGGAAAGAATATAGTGTGGCAACTAATTGCTATGGTTTTAACAGCAATTTTTGTCTTGTCCGGTTTTGACTGGTATTATTACAGTATTACTCGATCCGCTTTTTTGCGTTCATTAATTTTTCCGGCAGTAATCGCCGGAGCCTTATTACCGATTTTTGTGCCGCTCGGTTTATTACTCATTGGCACGATTTTAAAAGAAAAGAAAACAATTATTATTGCCTGGGCTTTAGGACAAGCTGCCTTGTATGGTTTACTGCTTTCTGATGTCTATAAATCAGTAACCGGACGCATTCCGCCGGTCTTAGCGTCGCGCAGTGTAGAAGTCGCCGGTGACATTAGTCGTAATTTTCAATTTGGTTTTATGCGCGGTGGTATATTTTGGGGTTGGCCATCGTCACACACAACTATTGCTTTTGCCATGGCCAGCGCGGTCTATGTGTTATTTCCCAAAGAAAAATTGTTGTATATCAGCGGTTTTATGTACGCCCTGTATGTTGGTTTAAGTATTTCAATTAGTATTCATTGGTTTTCTGAATTTATCGCCGGCATTATTTTTGGCACGATTGTCGGTTTAACCGTAGGTAAAGCTTTTAAACAAAAATTAACATAACACTATACCTTGGCGCCTTAGCCACAGTTTTAATTAAATAAATTAATTGTATGAAAAAATTCATCCTTTCGCTTATTGCTCTTATTATCGTCTTTGCCGTTGGTTATGGCGCGTGGTATTTATTTGGGACGAAAAATGTTCAAGCGCCAACACAAACGCCAGTTGAAAACCAAGTTTCTAACGATACAAATTCGGCGACTAATCAAACATCGGTTCCGAGCAGTGGTGCCGATATGCAACTATATACCAACAAGGAAAACAATTTTAGTTTTTCTTATAATAGTGATTTTAAATTATTAAGCAACGACGATAATGCTCGTTTACCATGGTCATATATCTCTTCTCGCCCTGGCTCACGTTTAGTGACAGTACAACTACCAAAAGAATTAATGCCAAAAACAAATTTTGGTGAAGCATCCGTCAGTGTCGGGATTTCCAGTGAACCGGCCGAAGTCAGCGGTTGTTTGCTTGGCGATTCGCCGGTTCCGGAAACCAAAGAAATTAACGGAACTCAGTTTACAAAACTAACAGGTAACGATGCTGGAGCAGGAAATTTTTATGAAACAACAAGTTATAGAGTCTTAAAAAATAAAACCTGCATGGCGGCTGAAGAGTTGATTCACTCAACCAATATCGGCAACTATTCGCCGGATCAAGGAATTACGGAATTTGATAAAACAAAAATTCAAGCTGAATTAGATGAAGTTGTTAATTCCTTTAAGTTCACTAAATAGTTTGGTATACTATTAGTATCTATGCGCTGCCCAAATTGTCAACGATTAATTTTAAATAATACGCCAAACTGTCCGTATTGCGGTCAGGCGGTGTCTTCTTCTCAGTCCTCACAAACTAATCAAGCTAATTCTATGTTTGCAGCAAATCCCATGCCGGCACAGACCGGAATCTCACCAATTGAACATCATGAAGCCGTGGCTCATGAAATTAAAAAGCGCCATTGGCAACGTTATGTTTTTTATGGCTTGATTGTCTTGATTATTGGCGCCAGTGTTTGGTTGATTGTTAAAATTTATAATGATAATTCTACGTTGTTGTTAGCGGTAACTCAAAACAAACAAGCTTTAACTCAAGCGCAAGCCGCTATAACCGCTAAAGATCAGCAAATTCAGCAGGTTAATGATTCCCTGAAACAAGCTCAAGATGCCTTGGATCAAGAAACCAATAAATATAAAACCGACGTGACAGCCTCGGCCGGCGCCGTCAAAGATTTGCAACAATGTAAAATTGATCTTACTTCTTCGGACGCTAATATTTATAATTTGATTTTAACCTTAGGCGTCGGAGTTTCCAATGCCAATTTAGATAGAATTCCTTTGGCTGACGCCAACTTAAATATGGGACCTGATGCTGACCAAGACGGTTTATCTGATGAAGTTGAAGCGTCGCTTGGTACTGATCCCAACAAAGCTGATACGGATGGTGACGGCTTTAGCGATAAAGCGGAATTACTCAGTGGCTTTGATCCGTTGCACAAAAATGCCAAATTACCAATTGATACAAAATTTGCCGCTTCTGAAAAAGGAAAAATTTTAATTCAGATTGAAGGCACAAAAGCGGCTTGGTATGTTAACCCAGCTGATGGTAAACGATATTTCTTGGGTCAACCAGCTAATGGTTATAAAGCGATGCGTTCAATTAATTATTGGACTAAGAATTACATTCAACAATAAGTATGGCTAATAAGTTTTATATTTATCTATTTCGGCACGGCCGGACTTTTGATAATATCCAAAGTCGTTTTTCCGGTTGGCGTGATTCTAAATTA
>Ga0265331_10001981_pt1 | contig 14295 bp, 10 predicted proteins | sample 41923metaG_FD_202088 | JGI IMG/M metagenome (GOLD analysis project Ga0265331, IMG submission 202088) | Rhizosphere microbial communities from Carex aquatilis grown in University of Washington, Seatle, WA, United States - 4-19-23 metaG | ecosystem: Host-associated > Plants > Roots > Rhizosphere...
CGTTTGTTGCGCTTATCTTCCTCGCGCCATTCACTGGTCAGGAGTCCCTGCTCCTCCAACCGCCGCAGCATCGGGTACAACGCCCCTTCGTCGATCGGCAGTCCGGCTTCCGCCAGCACTTTGCGCAGCGTGTATCCATAGCGCTCGGTCTTGAGCGCCGCGAGCACGGCGAGAATCAGCGTTCCCCGCCGCAATTCGAGGCGCAATTTGCCGTAGAGATCGTCGTCAACCGCCATGGTACGTGTGCCACATAGTATGTGCCGCATACTATGTGGCACACAGGGTATAGTCAAGCAGGTCCGATCACGAGATCATCATGCGCGCAACGAACCACTGGCTTGGGTCACTCATGTCTATCCGAACCGTCACCGCATTCACCCTGGGACTCGCGATCCAGGCATTGGCGTTTGCCCAGGAGCCGCCGATGCAGCCGCTGCGCCCCGACCAGGTGGCTTTCCGCGCCTTGTACAAAGAGCTGGTGGAAACCGATACCACTGTCTCCTCCGGTAGCTGCACGACGGCGGCCGAACAGATTGCCGCGCACCTGAAATCAGCGGGCTTTGCGGACAAGGACATCACACTCTTCTCCGTGCCAGAGCATCCGCAAGAAGGGGGAATCGTGGCGGTGCTCGCGGGCGCCTCGAAGAAGGCGCAACCGATGTTGCTGCTCGGACACCTGGATGTCGTCGAAGCAAAGCGCGCGGACTGGACACGCGATCCCTTCACCCTGATCGAAGAGAACGGCTATTTCTTTGGTCGTGGAACCGCGGATATGAAAGCGATGGACGCGTCGTGGGTCGACGCCATGATGCGCTTCAAACGAGGCGGCTATCACCCCAAGCGTACTATCAAGATGGCGCTCACCTGTGGTGAAGAGACGACCTACGCGTTCAACGGCGCCGAATGGCTGGCGAAGAACAAGCCCGATCTCATCTCCGCGGCCTTCGCCTTGAATGAGGGGGGTGGGGGCCGCACCGACGGACACGGCAAGATCGTGGTGCAGACCATCCAGGTGGGCGAGAAAGCCTCCCAGAACTATACCCTGGAGAGCGTCAACGCCGGCGGCCACAGCTCCATTCCCATTCGCGACAATGCTATTTACGAGCTGGCGGACGCCTTGGCCAAGGTGCGCGACTACGAGTTCCCGGTGAAATTCACAGACACTACCCGCGCATACTTTGCGAAGGCCGGTGCGGCGCGAACCGACGAGTTAGGGCAAGCGATGGTCGCGCTGGCGCAGAATCCGGACGACCACGCAGCCGAAGCCATCGTTTCGAACGATCGCAGCTACCACAGCATGTTGCGCACCACCTGCGTCGCGACTTTGCTCGAAGGCGGCCATGCCAACAACGCGCTTCCCCAACACGCCGCGGCAAACATCAATTGCCGCATCTTCCCCGGCGAGACCGTAGAGCAGACACAAGCGGCGCTCGTCGCGGCGATTGGCGATTCGAAAGTGAAAATCACGCCGGTACCGCCGCTACGACCTATCGCAAAGCCCGCCGCGTTGAATCCTGAAGTCATCGGACCCGCCGAGAAACTGGTTGCGAAATACTTCCCCGGCGTGCCGCTCGTTCCGACCATGTCAACCGGCGCTACCGATGGCATCTTCCTGGAGGCCATCGGTATTCCTGTTTATGGCGCACCGGGCGGTTGGGGAGATCCGGATGGCAACGGCGCTCACGGCCTCAACGAGCGCCGCAGCGTGCGCTCGGTTTACGTCGGCAGGGACTTCCTCACGGACTTGATCAAGGCCTACGCGGACTGACATCACGGCGTCACTCACCCTCGATCCCATTGGCTTCGTGCGCAGCGCCTTGGCCACCAAGGCGGAGGCTGCGCGGCAGCCCCGCGCCGCCGCGGACAGTGCGGCGCTCATCGAGCTGCTGCCGGGTCGAAACTTCGAGCACGCGCTCGACGACCTGGCAAGTTGGGAGTTGATCTGGGTGATCTTCTGGTTTCACCTGAATCCCGGCTGGCGGCCCAAGGTGCTCCCCCCACGAAGCACTAGCGGGCGCAAAGGTGTCTTTGCAACGCGCTCACCCCATCGGCCCAATCCGATCGGCATGTCCGTCGTGCGACTCGGGCGCGTAGAGGGATTGACCCTGCACATCCATGACTCCGACATGCTCGATGGCACCCCGATCCTCGATCTGAAGCCGTACATCGCCTATACAGACGCCCACCCGGGTGCCGGCTCAGGCTGGTTGGAAGACCGCGCACTCTCGCCAGCGCGTGGGCAACCTGCGGATCCTGTACGTGACTACCGGGTGGATTTCGAAACCCTGGCAGCTGAGCAGGCTCTCTGGATCGAGACACGCACCGGACTGGCCATTAGCGAGCGCATCCGAGCGACCCTCACATTGGGACCTGAGCCCCATCCGTATCGCCGGATCCGCCGCCTCGATACGGGAATGCAACTCTCGGTAAAAGAGTGGCGCGTCCGCTTTACCGTTGTGGAGCGCGATGTCCGTGTAGTCGAGATCCACTCCGGTTTCCGCCCGGCGCAACTCGCCGCACCCGAGGCTGACGGCTCATTGCAAGCGCATCGGGAATTTCTGGTGTCATGGCCTCGCGAGCGCTGACCAGCGCGGCGATCTGTTGCCGCGGCGATTTCTTGCCGGGCCGAAGACCTTGGCTGTCGTGACCCCGATCACAAAACCAAAAACCGGATGCAGGCTTTGGTCCGAAGCTGCCGACAACTGAAAGTGATGTAGCTCGATCCGAGGTCGCTCGGCCCATGCTGATTTCCATATTCGTCTTGCTGCTGATCGCGTCCTTGGGGTTCGCCACCTGGATCGTTGGGTACGGCGTCCGCACTCCGGCTGTCGCCGTCAAGAAGAAGCCTTCCAGGACGAAGACCAAGGCTGCCGCCCCCAGGGCTGAAGCCGAGGCTCCGGTCGTGCTCGAGCTGCCGCCAGACCTGCGACACCTGCCGGACCCGCCGGTACTGCAGGAAGCCGCCGTTCAGATCCTCGACCGCGAGGAGATCTTCAGAAGGCTGCGCTGCCTCGAGTTGGGTGTTGAAGAGATCGGCGACCCCCTGCCGGAGCACGACTGGATGGTGGCAGCTGCCGTCGCGGCCATTGAGGATGCGGCCACACAACGCCGGTACTCGCCACGCCGACCGAATCTTCTGCCGCAACTGATGCGCGCCATCGCCGACGAGAATGTCTCACGCCGCGAGCTGGCCGCCCTCATTGCACGCGATCCGTCACTGGTTGGCGCTCTGCTGAAGATGGCGAACAGCGCCTTCTATCGTGTGACCTACAAGCCGGTTGAATCCATTGAGCGCGCCGTCGTCATTCTCGGCAGCGATGGTCTGCGCTCGCTGATGGCCGCGGCACTGATGCAACCCATCTTCGAGGTGTCGAGCGCCGCCGGATTCCCACGCTTCGCAGATATCGTCTGGGAGCACGCGTTGCGTTCAGCGCACGCCGCCATTCCTCACGCTGCCCTGGTCGAGCGCGCCGATCCGTTTGCAGCGGAACTGCTCAGCCTCGTCAGCGGCCTCGCTGAGATCGTCATCTTCCGCGCTGCGGTCGACAACTGCTCGAATTGGTCGAAGCACGGCCTCGATCCTCTGGTGCTCACCTCGCTGCTGAATTCGCAGTCGGCCGCGGTCGCCTGGCGCATCGGCGCCGACTGGGAGCTTTCAGAGATGATGATGGCTGCTCTCGAGGAGCAGATGGTGGCCTCCGAGCCCACCACGCCCCTCGGTCGCTCGCTGCGCTTCGGCCGCTGCGCGGGCGCCCTGGCTGTGCTGCATACCAACGCCGTCCTCGATGATGCGACGGTGAGAATGTCGCTTCCGGAAGCCGGTTTGTCACCCGCACACCTGAAATGCATGTGGACCCGGCTCCTGCAAAAGCACGAGGATCCGCGCCTCGCACGGCCGGCGAAGAGCCCCGCTCGCGGCGGCCGTCTCGCCCTCGCCTCCGCTGCCTGAGCGAGCGGTCATCGAGCCGCTCCAGCGGCCTCGACACGACTCCGGCTCTCGTACCTCTTGCTAGTAGGTGAGCCTGATATGAGAATGCGTGTCGATAAGGACACATAATTTCCTATCAGAAAATTGCTCGCCCCTATGTCCGGCACGCGCCCCCCAGGTTTTCTGCAGCGTTTGATTCTTCCCGGCCTCGCGTTCAAAGCCGTCGTCATCGGCGGAGGCTACGCGACCGGGCGTGAGCTTGCCGAATTCTTCCTGCCGAGCGGGCCGATCGGCGGACTGCTCGCCATCCTCGTGGCCACGGTCGTCTGGAGCGTCGTGTGCGCGCTGACCTTCAGATTCTCATTTGCCTATGGACTGCTGGACTATCGCGCCTTCTTCGGCAAGCTGCTCGGCCGTGGTTGGATGGCCTTCGAAGTCATCTATTTTTTGTTGGTTCTCCTCATTCTGTCGGTGTTCGCCGCCACCACGGGAGCCATCGGAGAAGCCCTGTTCGGCTGGCCCACGATCATCGGAACACTGATTCTGCTCGCGTCGATCGCCACCCTGGTCGCCATTGGCCCGGCCGCGGTCGAGCCACTGTTCAAGTATGTCTCCGTCCTCCTGTATGCAACTTACGCAATCTTCCTGGGCCTGAGCCTCTCCGCATTCGGCTCGCGGATCTCCTCGAGCTTGCATACCGCACACATTGGCAGCGGGTGGTTGGTCGGCGGCATAACGTATTCGGGATACAACCTCGTCGGAGCGGTAGCGATCCTGCCGATTTTGCGACACCTCACGAGCCGCCGTGACGCCATCATCGCCGGCGTAGTGGCCGGCCCCCTCGCGATGTTGCCCGGACTGTTCTTCTTCCTGTCCATGATCGCGTGGTATCCGGAAGTCCGCGACGTCACTCTGCCCTCGGATTTTCTGCTTCAGAAAATCGACATCCCGCTGGTTCGCCTGCTCTTTCAGACCATGATCTTTTTCGCCTTGCTCGAGAGCGGCTGCGGCCTGGTGCACGCCATCATGGAGAGAGTCCGCCACGCGCTTCGGGCCGGAACCGGGCGCGATCCGGGTGTTGGGATCCGCGGCGCATTGACTTTGCTCGTCCTGGTCATCTCCATTTTTGCCGCGCAGCGCATCGGACTCATCGACCTGATCGGCAAGGGCTATCGCTTCATCTCGTGGGTGTTGATCGCCATCTTCGTGATCCCGATCATCGTAGTATCGATCACGACTCGGCGCGAGCTGCGCGCAGCACTGCAAAATCGCTCCCCATGACCTACAAATTGCGTCTCGGCAGCGCCGTGGCGGGCCTTCTGGTCCTGCTCGGGGCCGCTTATGCGTTCCTCATGTGGGAAGGGTCGAGCTCGCGCGGCGAGGCGCCCCGGCTCGAGAGCATAGTTGCTCATTGGCTTCTGGGCCGGACGGTCCCGACAGGTGACCGTCAGAGGACGAGCCCGTTGGCCACCAGCCCCGGCGCAACCGACATCGCCGCGGGCCAGGCCCTGTACCGCCAGAAGTGCGATATCTGTCATGCCTACAACGGCAGCGGCAAAACGGAGATCGGCGCCGGTCAATATCCCCGCCCTCCGGATCTGCGCAGCGCGACGATCCAGCGCCTGACCGATGGCGAGCTGTTGTTCCACATCACCAACGGCATCCGCCACACCGGCATGCCCGCCTGGAACCTGGCGGAACGCCAGGGGTGGCAACTGGTTGCCTACATCCGCGAGCTTCCGCGACTGGGAGTGGCGCCACTGGCGGCGCCGGCGACTCCTCCGGATCTGAGCGGCGCTCACTATATCGGCTCGAGCGCCTGCCAGAGTTGTCATCGCGAAGTCTATGACCGCTGGAAACAGACACGCATGGCGAACGTCGTACGCGACCCGCGCCAACATCCGGATGCGATCGTGCCTGACCTCACCAAGGCCGATCCGCTGGTAACGTTCACGAAGGACGACATTGCCTTCGTATACGGCAGCCGTTGGAAGCAGCGCTACTTCAAGAAAGCCGGTGATGACTACTACCCCCTGCCGGCCCAGTGGGATGTCAGCCACCAGCACTGGGCTCCCTATTTCGTCAAGAACGGCACAGACTGGTGGGCTCCCCTTTATCCGCCGAACAACCTGCAGCGTCCAACCGGGCCGCTCTGCGACGGGTGCCACTCGGTCGGATATGACATCGCCACGAAAAAAGTGGCGGAGTGGAACGTGGGATGCGAGCGGTGCCACGGGCCGGGAAGCGCGCATGTGGCGCAGCAAGGACGCGGCAACATCATCAACCCCGCAAAGCTCGACTACGTGCAAGCCAACGACGTTTGTGTCCAGTGTCACTCACAGGGCCGGCCCCTCAACAACCCCATAAACGGCAAGTACTACGACTGGCCGGTCGGGTTCCAGGTCGGCAAACGGCTCAGCGACTTCTGGACCCTGGAAGAGCACAGGCTCGGAGTTGCCTCCTTCACACACTTCGCCGACGGTACAGCCCACAAGAACCGCATGCAGGGCAATGATTTCGTGCAGAGCCTCATGTACACGCGAGGCGTGACCTGCTTCAGCTGCCACGACGTTCACGGCACTCCTTATGACGGTCTGATCCGCAAGCCGGGAAGCCAGGTCTGCCTGGATTGTCACGGACCCAACACCGCCAACGGCCCCCACGCGGCGAGCATCGAGGCCCATACCCACCACAAACCGGGCAGCCCCGGCAGCGAGTGCGCCGCCTGTCACATGCCGACGATCCAACAGACGATCGCCGATGTGAAGGTCCATGCCCACACGTTCAAGTTCATCACTCCCGCGCAAACGGACTCGCTGGGCGTGCCGAACCCCTGCAATGTCTGCCACACCGACAAGGACACGAAGTGGACGCTGACCGCGCTCAAATCGTGGGGCGACCGGTCGCCGTGGCGGATGTCTGACTGAGCCTCGTCGCCACACCGACCGACTGGCGCGTTGTTGTTGCAATGCGCTCTCCAAGTCGGGAACGCGTGCCCCGCGAACGTGCATAGCGCGTTCCCGGTGCTTCATTAGTGTGCGGCGTTCCCGTTGTCACGAGCCTTAAACAAACCTACCAAGTTACCCACCCCTGAAGTTAGTACTCACACCCGGAGACGCAACGAGAAACAAACAATAAATTGGCTCGCATGTACATAACTTCAAAAGACCGCCAGGCTCGACTCAGCCGCGGCGCAAGTTGGTTGGCAATCCTCATCACCTCCGTCCCGGGCGTCTGCCTCGTGCCGAGGGCGATGGCTGCGGATGCCTCGGCGGCCCAGTCGCTGGCCCAGAAGAGTGGCTGCTTCAAATGCCACGGTGTTGACAAGAGCAAAGACGGTCCGGCCCTCCGCGACGCCGCGGCCAAATACAGGGGCGACCCGCAAGCGCAACAGCGACTCATCTTCCACGTGACGAGCGGAGAGAAGGTGAAATTCAGCGATGGCCACGAAGAAGAGCACAAGAAAGTAAAGACCAGCGACCCGAACGAAACACGCAACCTGGTCGAGTGGATCCTCTCGCTGGAGGGCGGCACAAAGTACTGATCGGATGACGACGCGCCCGGGAGACCCGGGTTCCCGGGAACCAACAACAAGCGACTACAAAAGGGCGGTCGATGATGCTCTGCCGAAGTGCCGTATTGATTTTTATTTTCCTGGGCTGTGCTGCAGTTGCGCACGCCGAGGAGTCGGGCGCAGCGCTCGATCGCAGCATCGAGGGGGACCGCGTCTGCACACGTTGCCACGACGAGACCGAGGCGCGCCCGGTTCTATCGATCTATAAAACACCACACGGTGTCAAGGCCGACGAGCGCACCCCCGGCTGCCAGTCCTGTCATGGACCGAGTCTGGATCATGTCAAAAATCCCAAAGGCTCCTCGACCCGCCCGAAGGTCGATGTCGACTTCATGACCCATGATCCCGCGGCCGCGCGCCTGCAGATGGAAACGTGCATCGGGTGTCACAAGGGAGGGCAACGCGAGCATTGGGCAGGGAGCGAGCATGAGCGGCGCGACGTCCCTTGCACAGCCTGCCACCTGGTCCACGCCGCGCGGGACCGCGTAATGGACCGGATCTCACAGCAGGAGACCTGCTTCGGCTGTCACAAGACTCAACGCGCGCAAATCCATCGAATCTCGACTCACCCGTTGGCGGCGGGCGAGATGGCGTGCTCGGACTGTCACAATCCACACGGATCCATCGGACCTGTGTTGATGGCGAAGAACTCAATCAACGAGACGTGTTACACCTGCCACGCCGAGCGGCGCGGACCATTCCTGTGGAGCCATCAGCCGGTACAGGAGGACTGCACCAACTGTCACACCCCGCACGGCTCGAACAACCCCGCACTGCTGAAGGCCCGCACGCCCTGGCTCTGTCAGGAATGTCACACGGCGGACCATTCCGGACCGATGAACAGTGGCGCCAATCTTCCGAGCGGTAGCGCAACCACCATCAACAACCTGCTGCCGCTGGCGAACCAGGCGCCGCGCTCTCAGCTCAACGCGCGTAACTGCCTGAGCTGCCATCCGATGGTGCACGGCTCGAATCATCCGGCCGGCGCACGCTTCAGCAGGTAGAGACAGGCCGATGCAGGTAACGACAATGAAGCAGTATGCAGGCTACCGTGCTACACGGTACCGGGTTTCGATTCTGTTGGGAGGCGCCTCGCTGAGCCTGCTCTGCCTGCACGCACGTGCAGCCGAGCCGCCCAGCGGGCCGAACGCCGTCGCGGAGCTCACCCAGCCTTCGAGCGAGGTCGAGGTTGGAGTCGGCGCCGTCACCGGAGACTCCTTTAAATTCGGCGAGTACAACGGCCTGCAGCGTCAGGGCGCGTTCGGCATCGGCGGCTTCAGCCTCGGCGGCGGTGGCCTATATGACTCCAGCTCGGTCAGCCGCTGGTCGCTACTGGGCAGCGAGCTCGGCCTGGATACCCGCCAGGTGGAGGGTGCGTTTCGCGAGCAAGGCCGCTTCGAGGTCGACCTCGGTTATGACCAGCTCCGGCACAATATCTCCGATACGTATCAGACGCCTTATCTCGGCACGGGCTCGGAGGTTCTGCAACTCCCCTCAAACTGGCTCAAGCCCGTCGTCCCGCAGGTCAACGCGACCAGCGTGAACGATCGGGCGCTGTCACCCGTCAGCGGACTGGCAAACGCAATCACACCCGCGGGACAAGTGGCGCCGCCGAGCGCTGCCCAGGCCGCCATTGTGAACTCGATCATCAACGCGGACGTCCCCGCATTCCATCACTACGATCTCTATACGAATCGCTACCGTTGGAGTGGCGGTGTGTCGCTCAATCTATCCAAAGGCTGGCTCTTTTCCGCTGGCGCCATCCAGGAGCGCCGCGATGGAGCGCAACCCCTCGGGGTGGTGGACTCCCAGGTCCAGGAGAACTCCGTCGTGCTTCCGGCGCGCATCGACAGCGTGACGAACCAGTTCAATGTCGGGCTACGCTACTCGGGCAAGCACGGTTTCCTCGATCTCGGGTACTACGCCTCGCTCTTCCACAACAATGTCTATGCCATCACCTGGGACGATTTAGCCAACCCTGGACCGCCACGGGGCACGGCTACGATGGCTACTGCGCCGGACAATCAGTTCCACCAGCTCAACTTCAGCGGCGGCTACGACTTCGGCCCACGTGCACGACTGGCGCTGTCGGGCTCATACGGACGCAGCACACAGGATGCGCCGTTCTTGAACGACATCTCTTTGCCGGTGGGTCTCCCCGAGGCGTCGCTCGACGCCCTGGTCGTCAGCAAAGTCGCCGACGCCAGGTTGACCATGCGGCCGCTGCGCAACCTGAGCCTGGTCGCCGGTTATAAGTACGATGACCAGGCGAACGAGACGAACGTGGCGACGTTCATCTTCTACGACGCCAACATACGCAAAGGCGCGACAGCGTCTTCATTCAACACAGCGCTCGGCCTGCCGGCGGGAACTCTCGGCAGCAATGTCAACATCTTCGACAATCGCCCGCATAGCCGGCGCCTGAACCAGGCGAGCTTCGATGCCGACTATTCCCTGGCTCCGGGCCAGAACCTCGCGACCGGCTTCCAATGGCAGGGAATCAAGCGCGCCTGCCACGACACGTGGATCGACTGCGAGAACGCCGACTCGACCAACGAGAGCAGCGTTCGCGGCGAATGGCGGGCCAACTGGGGAGAGAGCTTGAGCTCGCGCATCTCCTATGTGCACTCCAACCGGACGGTCGACTATAACTCGAACGCATGGCTCGCCCTGGTGCCGATGGCGAATGTCATCCCTGGAGCGCCTACCGCGGGGGCGCTGACGAGCGTGTACGGGTATCTGGCTCAGACAGGACTGACGGGCTTCGGTCCTCTCGCGGGCTTTCCTACGACTCCCCTGACGGGAAGCGCGGCACTGTTTTCACCTAACAACAACATAGTGCCTCAGGCTCTTTACGGCAGCCGCGACAACGTCAGCGATATTCCGGGGTTGATGCGCTACAACGTGGCGGACCGTCGACGCGACAAGGTGCGCTCCAGCCTCGACTGGCAGGCGACCGAGCGGCTGTCGCTGCAAGCGGGGGGTGAATACAACAAAGACTCCTACGAGCGCTCGACCTTCGGTCTGCTCGAAGCCCGTGGCTGGGCTGCAAACCTGGAGGTCTCGTATGCCATCGACGCGGACTTCGAGCTTCCCGTGTTCTACTCGCACGAGGACCAGCGCTCTTTGACGGCCGGCGACGGCTTCGGGAACAATACGAACGCGGCCTTCGTCGGTCTCCCGGCCAACACTCTCGTCTCGGGCAGCTGCTATAACACGGTGCTGCAGAAGAACCTGAACGGCAAGCTCGACCCGTGTTTGCAATGGTCCACCGACATGCGCGAGCGAGCCGACACGATCGGCTTCAGCCTGAAGCGTAATGGCCTGCAGGGCGGCCGCCTGAGCCTGGCTGGCGATGTCCTCTACTCGTATGTCCGGACGGATATCGGCGTCGCCGGCGGCAGCTATGCCAACAATCCCTTCGCGCTTGCCGGCGCTCCGCCTCTGGCCTCCGGCGTGGCAGCCGCCTACCTGATTCCCGCGAACGCTCTTCCGGGCGTGACGTCGCGGCTGTTGGAGATACGACTGCGTGCTCAGCTCGCCCTGACGAGGTCATCGCTGCTGAACTTCGTCGCTCAATACCAGCGACTGCGATCCACCGACTTCGCCTATCAGGGAACCCAGTTCGGCACGGGAACCGAGCAACTGCCGACCCTCGAGCAGCCGTTCAACTACTCCGTGGGCGTGATTGGCGTTTCCTACCTGTACCGCTTCTGAGGAGATCCCATCATGACATCCTCCGCCACCGCCCGTCATCCCGTTCTGGTTCGGGCTTTCCATTGGGCCTCGGCGATTCTCATCGTGGTCTGCGCAGCGGCTATCCTATCCCGCGAGGCTGTCGAGCATCAGCCGACTCGCACGCTGCTCATGGAACTCCACAGGCAACTCGGTCTCATCATCCTGCTGTGTCTGCTCGGCCGACTGATCGCGCGCTTCAGGATCGGCATGGCCGACCATTCGCACGCTAATGGCCGATTGGTGCGCCTTGCAGCTGCCGTCGCCCATGGTGTGATGTACGGCGCCATTGCCTGCATCACGCTTCTCGGCTGGGCTCTGACCAACGCCCACGCCGGGCACCTGCGATTGCTGGAGATCGTGCCACTCCCCAGCCTCGCAAGAGCGGACTCCGATCTCGCCGATATTCTCTCCGACTGGCACATTCTGGCCGCGTGGACACTTCTCGGCCTCGTCGTGTTACACGTGTCGGCCGCGCTTTGGCATCACTTCCGCCTGCGGGACCCGGTTCTTACCGCGATGCTTCCCGGGGGCGCGCATGCTACGTCCCCCGCCTCAGCGGCGCTCGTGAAAGCGCCAGGTGAAGCCGACATCGAAGGAGCGAGGGAACCACGAGTTGGGTTGGGCGACCGCGGGATCCAGGTCGCTTTCCGCGGCCAGTAAGCGATCGCAGCAGGGATTTCTGCGATTCGTCGTGTTGGTCGCCTCCGCCCAGAGGGAGAAGTCGCTGCGCGCGAACGCCAAGGTCCATGACGAGCGCAGATCCAGGGTAAAGAAGTTACCCCAGCGGGCGGAGTTGCGCGCCCCGAGCAGAATTCCGGGCGGTGTGAAGCGCGAGCCCGGAACCAACCTTACGGGCGTCCGCGGCCAACCCCGATGCCAGCCCACCACGGTCTCCACCGTTGCGGGGCCATTGCTCCAGGTCAACCCGGATGTAAGGGCATGGGGCTGGTCCCAGCTGCGCAGCACGGTCGCGCCCGAAAAGTCGTCGACGACGCGCGACCAGGTGTAGTTCGCCCAACCGTCCAGGAAGGCGGAAAACGCCCGATGGGCGCTCAACTCCACACCCGCCGACCGCGAATCGCCCGGAGCGAGCCGCACCCGGTCGGGTATCAGGTCCGGCACCAGGGTCACCTTCTGAAGGGTGTTGTCGTAGTAGGGACTCACGTTGGTCCAGCGCTTGCGGTATAGCTCCATGCCGAAGCGTGTCTGGTGCGAGCTCTCATATGCAACCCCCAGAGCGGTATGGATGGCAAGCTCGGGCAAATCCGGGGCGGCCTGGGCCTCCTCGACACGCCACTCTTCCGGGCGCTGCGCTTGCGTAAAGTGGCCCCAGGAGCCGTACACGTGCCATCGCGTGGCGATGTCATACCTCACGTTGATCCGTGGGCTCCATTGCTGGCGGGCAGCAAAATCTGCGTACTTCTGCGCATCGAATCGCACTCCGAGCTCGATTTCGAGCGGTGCCCAGCGCCTGCGCACGGCGGCCCATGTTGCGTACGCCATTTCCTCCGGGGCAACCATCGCGTGCAGGGAATTGTCGTAGGGACGCCCGAAGGCGGCCACGATGATCGAATTGAAACGCTCAGTGCGTCCGTAGCGCAACCGGGCTGAGGATTCGCCGGCCTCGAGGCCATAGTCGACCGTGAGTTGCGGATTGGCCCTGTAGGTCCAATCGTTGCGCAACTGGCCGCCGGAGAAACTACGATTGTCTCCTACGCGACCGGAAACCATCTTGCCGAGCCGCAGTGAGCCGTCACGGGTGCGACCGGCGTCCGTCAGCGATAACACGGCATGCGAGTGCAATCCCTCCAACACATTGGCATCGAACGCGGCCCAGACATACTCATCGCGATAGCGGGCAACCGACGTTTCGGCGATGGGTATCGTCGCCAGCGAGGTTCGGTTATCGAGGAGCAGCCAGCCCAGCGTCCAGGCGGTGTCCACACCCGGGTGCCAACGAACGCGGCCGACCGACTCGGTGAATTGCGGAGCACCGAGGGTGCGACCATTTCCCGGTCTTTCGGCAACCTCCGGCGCGCTGTTGCGAACGGTGGCCAGCCAGTCCACCGGCCACGCCTCCGCGCGCCCTACGCTACTGGCCTCATAGGCGAGCTTGCTGGCGCCGACGGTACACTCGTAACCGGAGCTCAAAGTGCGGGGAGTGATGTCGATGACGGCGCCCGAGCGGCTGCCGTATTGAACGGGAAAACCGCCACTGTAGACGTCCATCCGATCGATGGCCGCTGTATCGAAAGCGCTCAGCAGGCTCTGGAAATCCTTCATATGGAAGGGATCAAACAGCGTGACGCCATCGAACTCGACCAACACATCATCGAGTGACGAGCCCCTGATGTAGGCGCGCGAGGAGCCGTTGCTCGCCACACCGGGCAGCAGGCGGGTCGCGCGTAGCGCATTGTCGTGATCGCCTGGAATCCGATCGATGTCGACACTCGAGAAGCTCTTCGGCTCGCCCGCGTCGCTCCCACCGAGAGTGTACTGGCTCGCGTAAACCGAGATCTCGGCCAGGGGCGCTGCCTGCGGCGGCGCGCCGGTGGCAACCGGGTGTTGGGGGACCGGAGGCGAAACGGGGGTCGTGGGGGCGCGTGTTACCACGTAGCGGTCCGGGCCGACGCTGCGCAGAATCAAGCCATACGGCGCCAATGCTTCCCTTGCGCGGTCCAGCGCATTTTGCGACCGCAAGGGCGCGGTGAGTCGCATGGACGGAGTGACCAGGTCGGTGCTGTAGATAACATCAACTCCACTCCCGCGTAACGTGCCGAGCACGTCGACCACCGACGACGCGGATTGGGCCTCGGACGCGCTCATCCACATCCACAGCAGAGCCATGCTCGCGAGACGCTTGACCAGGGATGAAGTCGCCACTAACCGACACGAGTCTCGAGCGCGACGTGCGCCGTTCAACTTCCAGAGCTTACCTCGATCCGGCCCTGTTCGAAGTTATATCGCAGCGAGGTGGTGGCGAAGACGGCTTCCAGTGCCTGCGTGACGGACAAGCCGTGAATGGAGCCATGCAGACGGGTGCGCTCCGCCGCTT
>Ga0265331_10001987_pt1 | contig 14285 bp, 10 predicted proteins | sample 41923metaG_FD_202088 | JGI IMG/M metagenome (GOLD analysis project Ga0265331, IMG submission 202088) | Rhizosphere microbial communities from Carex aquatilis grown in University of Washington, Seatle, WA, United States - 4-19-23 metaG | ecosystem: Host-associated > Plants > Roots > Rhizosphere...
CCAGGTGCGGGACTGCATGGCGACGCAGTGGATGCGCTATGTCCTGCGGCGGCGCGAGGGCGACGGCGATCTGGCGTCGCTGCAGAAGGCGCAGGCAACCTTCCGCGCCGCCTCGTTCGACATGCGCGAGCTCCTGGTGTCCATCGCCTCCACCGACGCGTTCTCCCACCGATCCCCCGCCCCCGGAGAGGTCCTGCAATGAAGCCGATGCACGACTGGGAAGTCCGTCGACGTGACCTGCTGAAGACCCTCGGGGTCGGGATGGGGTGTCTGCCCTTCCTGCACAGCCACAAGGCCCTCGCCGCCGGCACCGGCGCCGCGCCGAGGAAGCTGATCATCGTCGCGGGGACCGAGGGCTTCCGCCAGACCAACTGGCGGCCCAAGGACGGGTCGCTCTTGACCCAGACCCTGCCCGATTCGTCGAGCCCGATGGAGCCGCACAAGGCCGACCTCATCTTCATGCCCGACATGACCAATCCGGCGTTCGCCGGTCCCCGCCACGGTGGGTTTCCGAACCACCTGGCCTGCGGGGCGAACAGCGGGGTCGGGGAGTACCAGCAGCCTTACACGGCGACGGTCGACCAGACCATCGGGAACGCGCTGGCGATGGCCAATCCGAGCCTGTCGCGCGCCACGCTCAACCTCGGGGTCCTGACCGCCCAGGGCGTCACCCCCGAAGGCAACAACTCGAAGTGGTGCATCTTCAAGGGCAAGGACCAGCCGGTGATGCCGGAACAGGACCCGTGGAAGACCTACGGGCAAATCTTCGGCGGGGCCATGGCCACGACACCCGGCACCACCACCCCGGCAGCGTCGAGCACGCAGAGCGCGGTGACCCAGCTGATGGCCCGCAAGCAGAGCATCCTCGACTACGTCGGGACGGACCTGCAGAAGTTCTCGGCCCGCGTCGGGACCGACTATCAGGCCCTCATCGGTGGGCACCTCCAGGCCATCCGCGATCTCGAGAAGGAGCTGCAGGCCCTCGCGACCACCACGGGGGGCACGCAGGCGCAGTGCGCGGTTCCGCTCGGCGCGGCGGTCACCGCCACCGATGCGATGCAGTATGCCGCGCTCGTCAAGGCCCAGATGGATCTGGCGGTGGTCGCGGTCAAGTGCGGCGTGACCCAGGTCGTGACCTTGCAGATGGTGGATGCGAGCGGAAGCCACATCCCCTTCAACTTCCTGCCCGGGGTGGCCGGGCCGGGCGATTCGGGCGGAGCCCTGGGGGGAACGGGCCTCCGCGGCTGGCACGATCTCGCCCACAACCCCGTCACCAACGGGGTCGACATGAAGAGCATCGTGGACAAGTGGTGCATGACCCAGTTCGCGTACCTGGTCGCGAGCATCAAGGCGATCCCCGAGCCAGGCGGGACCATGCTCGACAACAGCGTGGTCCTGATCACCAACCACATGCAGGATGGCGCGAACCACGACACCCAGAAGCTTCCGTGGATGCTGGCTGGGAACTGTCAGGGGTACTTCAAGACGGGCCAGACGGCGCTCAGCACGGGCAATCCCATCAACGGGGTGCTGGCGGACGTGAGCAATGCGATGGGCGTCCCCGTCACGTCCTTCGGGACCGCGAGCTTCGGGAAGCCCTGGGTCGGCCTGCGCGCCTGAGGTCGAGTCCCGATTCCAGGCTCGCTTTTCGACTCAACTCGCGCGGCGAGCTGACGATGAGGAAGCCATGGGAACCGTGTCAGCCAAGGTCGCACCAGGTCATCCCGAGCAACCAACTCTGCAGCCGCGGGCGCCCCGAGCGCCGCTGGTCCACGCCGCCATGTGCCGTTTCGCCGACGCGGTCGACTTCGCCGAGCTCACGACCCTCAACATCAGTCAGAGCGGCATGCTGGTGCGGTGTGCTGCCCCCCCGCCCATCGGGACGACCATGGACTTCAAGTTCCTCCTCGAGACGGGCTTCGAGATCCTGTCCGGCTCGGGCAAGGTCATGCGCCTCACGAGCGACGCCGAGCTCGGCGCCCTGGTCGGCATCGCCTTCGACGAGCTCGAGCCACCCAAGCGCCGTATCCTGGCCCGCGTCATCGAGCTGCACTCCGAGCCCCCGGCCGACGCGAGCCCGTGACCCGCGTCCCGCACGATTCCTGAAGGTTTTGGCCTCACATGGGCCCTTTGCATTCGAGATGATGAATGCTCTCATTGTGCCCGTGACACGCCCTCGCCAACCGTCTTCACTCCTCCCTCCGACCACCTGCTGCAGCCCCTCGCGCCAGCCGCCGATGCCCCCTACGGTGGGGTACCGAGCTCGTGCGTTTCAGCTCATCGGCGTGCTCGCCGCAAGCCTGGCGCTTGGCGGATGCGGCAGCGGCGGCGCCGCGAGCACCACGCCACCGGGCTCGGGGGGGGCCTCGACGGCCTCCGGCAGCGGCGGACAAGCGGTGGTCTCATCGTCGGGGGGGGCGACGGGCAGCGGCGGAGCCGTGGTCGCCACCGGCTCGGGCGGTTCGGTGGTCTCGTCGGGTGGCGCGGGTCCGGACCCGGCCGGATCGGGCGGCAGCGGGGATACGCAGGGTAGCGGTGGCGCCACCGTGACCGCCGGACAGAACGGACAGGGTGCAAGCCCGGGCACCGGTGGGATGGCCGCCGCCGGCGGTCGGTCCGGTGGCGGCGGAGCCTCGGGAGGAGCCACGGGGGCGGGCGGCACCAACCACACGGGCGTCTGGAAGGTCATGATGCTCGGTGACTCGGTCACGGGCAGCACCTGCTATCCGCAGCTCCTGTCGAAGACTCTGATCGCCGGAGGTCATACCAATTTCCAGTTCATCGGGACCGTGACCAACAACAATGGTTGCAGTGGGGCACCGAGCGTCAAGACCGAGGGGCATGGCGGTTACGGCGCCACCTACCTGCCCATGACGAGCACGCGACCCAAGTGCACCAAGCAGCCCCAGGGCTGTGGGAGCTACGCCGAGCTCATGACCTGGGCGGCCGAGAAGCCCGACATCGTTCTCATGCACTATGCGACCAACGACGTCTGGGACGGTGAGCCCACAATGCTGATCTTGCAGGCCTGGCAGGCGATCCTGGCCGAGTTCCGCAAGAACAACCCCAACGTGATCTTCTTCATCTCCAAGATCATTCCGCTGATTCCCGCGCCACAGAACGCCATTGCGCTGAACGCCGCCGTCACGCCGGCCTGGGCCGCCGCCAACGCGACCCCGACCTCGCCGGTGTACATCATCGACCACTGGACCGGCTTCGACGCCTCCACCGACACCATGGACGGGGTGCACCCGAACCCCGTGGGCGCGATGAAGATGGCGACGGCGTCCTACAACGCCCTGGTCGCCGCGGGCTACTTCTGAGGAGCCGCCCCCGCCGGGCGCGGGTCGTGGATGTGGGCCGCGTAGACGAGGTCGCGGTGGGCCCGGATGGCCGGAGTGAGGGAGGCGGCGACGGCGGGGTCGAGGTACTCGAGGGCGGGACGGAGCGTCGGCGCAATGGGGTGCAGCTCGTCGGGGAGCGGGGCCAGGATGGCGATGGTGGCCGCGACATAGAGATCGAGGGCGGTGAGCTCCCCGAGGATGTACGGGCTGCCCCTGCGGGCGCTGACGGTGAGCGCGGCGTCGAGCTCGGCGAGGCCCGCGATCAGGCGGTCGCGGGCCTCGGGGACCCGGTCGGCGTGGTATCCGTAACGCGCCGCGAGCAGGCGGGCGAGCCCGGGCGGAAAGCCCCTCCGGAGATGGCCTGGCTCGTCGGGGCGGAGGGATTCGTGCAGCACGAGCTGGCGACGGCACGCGGCAAGGCCGGACGGATCGAGGAGCGCGTGCATCCAGGCGAAGAAGCGAGCGCGGGTCGGCAGCTCCACCGGAACCAGCGCCGGCTCGGCACGCAGTCGTTCGGCGAGCGCCAGGATGTCCTCCCAGCCACACGCCGGTGGCTCGTCATCGAGCAGCACCGCCGGCGCGTTCGGAACGCCCGTCCAGGCGGCCAGCGCGGCATCCCCAGGGCGAAAGGCCACTCCGAGCGCGTCCACCCCCTTCAGGGCGAAGAGCGCGCGGGCCCCCTCGGACCATGGAGAAGGCAGCGCGGTGATCAGCACGAGCCGCAGCCCGCGCGCCGTTCGGGCCGCCTCGAGCTCCACGAACCGCAGGGATCCGCGTCGGGGCACTCCGGTCGAATCGATCGTCATCTCGGTCGATTGTGCATCCCAACCGGGCCGGAGTAGAAGCCCCATGGCATGAAGTCACCCGCCTCCGAGCCAGCCGGCGCGGCTCCCCCCGCGGCCGAGGATGACCCGAATGCCCGCGCCTGGCGCGAATACTACCGGCGCGCCCGCATGCCCCCCGCCCATCCCCAGGCACGCGACTTCTTGCACGCGGATCTGATCGAGGCCCTGAGGCGGCTGATCCCCGACGATGCGACGGTGCTCGAGGCCGGCTCTGGCTCCGGCCGCCTGCTGGCCGCGCTGCCGAACCTCCGCAAGGCGGGGATCGACTACCTGCCCGAGGCGGTCGAGGAGGCCCGCGCGGCCTACCCGGACATCGCGTTCACCGTCGCGGACGCCACCCGGCCCGCGACGGCGGCAGCCGCCGCCCTCGGCGCGGGCAGCCGCGCAGGATTGCCTCGGGGCTCCGAACAGCCGGCCCGCTTCGACGCCATCGTCTGCGATCGGCTGTGCCACAGCGTCACCGACATCCGCGCGCTGCTCGAGAGCTTGCGGGCCCGGCTGAACCCGGGGGGGCGCATCTACCTGTCCGCCTTCAACTTCCTGTGGGAGCTCCCGTCGCGCCTGGCCGAGCGGGCCGGCTGGAAGCAGGCGGCCCCCGAGGCGAACTGGCTCTCGGACCACGACTTCAAGAACCTGTTCGACATCGCAGGCCTCGAGGTCGTCCGCTACGAGGACCGCCTGCTGCTTCCGATGGAAATTCCGGGGGTGTCGCCCTGGCTCAACCGGTACGTGGCCCGCCTGCCGGGGGTGCAGACCCTGTCGCTCTACCGGATCTACGTGCTGCGCGATCGCGGCTTGCCGTCGGTGCGGCGGGCCGCGTCGGTGAGCGTGATCGTGCCGACCCGCAACGAGGCCGGCAACGTGGAGGCCGCCATCCAGAGGACGCCGGTGATGGGCGATTCCACCGAGCTCATCTTCGTCGAAGGCGGCTCGACGGACGGAACCTGGCAGACCATCCAGGAATGCCTGGCCCGCTACCGGGGCCGGCTGCGGCTGTCCGCGTACCAGCAGTCCGGCAAGGGAAAAGGGGACGCGGTTCGCCTGGGCTTCGAGCAGGCCACCGGGGATCTGCTCATGATCCTCGATGCCGACCTGACGGTGCCGCCGGAGGACCTGCCGGCGTTCTACGAGGTCGCCGTCCGGGGGCAGGCCGACTACGTGCAAGGCACCCGCCTGGTCTACCCGATGGAGAAGAATGCGATGCGCTTCCTGAACAAGCTGGGAAACGTGGCCTTCTCCCAGCTCTTCACCTACCTCTTGCGCCAGCCCATCCGCGACACCCTCTGCGGCACCAAGGTGCTCTGGCGCCACGACTACCAGCGGCTGGCGGCGGCCCGCCACTACTTCGGGGACTTCGACCCGTTCGGAGACTTCGATCTCATCTTCGGGGCGGCTCGCCTCAACCTCAAGATCGTGGAGATCCCGGTGCGCTACCGGGACCGCACCTACGGGGAGACCAACATCTCGCGCTGGAAGCATGGCCTCCTGCTCCTGCGCATGTCGGCGGTGGCGGCCCAGAAGCTGCGCTTCGTGTGAGCGGCTGCCGGGACCGGGCGCCTGGCCCGGCGAGGGCCATCAGATCGCCGGGGAGCGCCGGGCGCGGTCGGTCCACCGGCAAACCACCAGCAGCATCGCCAGCAACACGAGCCCCGGGGCCCAGTTGAGCACGTCAAAGACGTGGAGCCGCAGGTGAAGGCCAGACGACCCGCGGTGGACCTCGCCCTGGAGCTGGACCTTGGTGTTCATGCTGATGGCCCACGACCCTACGATCCCTGCGAGCAGGAGCAGCATCGCGGCCACCCCGGCCCTGTGTCGGCGGGCCTTCCACCAGGCCACGAGGGTCGAGCCCAGGATCGAGACTGGCAGGACGTAGATGACGGTGTAGTGCTCCCAGGTCCACTGGGAGGTGACCATCGACAGCACCACGAACAGCGCGTAGGCCAGGTCGAATCCGCCGCCGCGAACGATCCGACGCACCAGCCAGACGCCGGCCACCACCAGCAGTAACCCCAGCACCGACGAGATGATGGTCGCCTGCCGCAGGACCGGGCCGTGCCACTCGCAGACCGGGCGGAACATCCGCAAGACGATCCCGTGGATGCTCTGGTTCTGGATGCTCCCCATCCACAGGTCGGCGACGGGGGCCTGCTGGGCCAGGAAGAACCGCCAGCTCGCGAACCCCAGCTGCGCGGTCATGTATGCCGCCACCGTCGTGTACACCAGCACCGCGGCCAGCACGGCCCTCCAACGCATGGCCACCAGGAACAGCACCACCATCAGGCCCGGAAAGGCCTTCAATGTGCAGGCGACGCCCAGCGCGGCGCCTGCTAGCCAATCACCCCCGTCGCGCCCGGCTGCCCAACCGACGAAATAGAGGAAGCCTATCAACCCGGAGATCTGTCCGACCCCGACGTGATACTTCATGAAGGAGCAGCTCAACACGTAACACAGCACCAGCCAGGCGCTGGCCATGGGCGCCGGGTAGCGCAGCAGGCGGAAGGTGGTCGCGAGCTCGACCAGCAGGAGCAGGATGGTCGTCCAGGCGAGGATCGCGCCGGCGGCGTGCAGGCTCATGCGCGCGAGCGGGATGAACCAGAAGCAAGTGGTCGGGGGATGTCCGGTGCCCGCGGGTCCCGAAAGGGACAGACCGGACCGAACCGCCCCGGACCGCGTGAACGGGTTGTAGCCATCGAGGAATGCCCGTGCCGTGAGCTGGTCGACGTTGAGATCCCAGTGCATGTCGCCCATTGCTTCGTCGAGCTGCGGCACGGCTCGAAAGAGCAGGGCCAGGCCCACGAATGACGCGACCAGGACGTACGCGCGGCGAAGCTTGTCCGCGCCCGAGAGTGGCCGAGGCCGGGCAGGCCGGCTAGGTTGGGGAAGCTGGATCATGCAGACGCCCTCGAACCGGGTGATTCACGTGATTTCAAGACTTTGGCCCGGGGGAATTGTTTACAGAGGCGTCGGCTTTCTATCACAACGACCCGATCTTCTCCCGGTCCCCGACCGGGGTAGCTGCGAGACGGCCCGCCGGATACACTCTGCTGGTCATGGCCAAGCCCGCTCCGAAGAAGCGTCTGCTCGTGTTCGTCGTCGCCTATTACGCCGAGTCCACGTTGAGTGAGGTGCTGGCCCGGGTGCCGGCGACCCTCTTTCGCGACTACGACTGCGAGATCCTGGTCATCGATGACGGCTCGGACGACCGGACCTTCGCCATCGGCCAGGAGTACCGCCGGACCCATCCCGACATCCCCCTCACCGTGCTCCGCAACGAGCTCAACCAGGGATACGGTGGCAACCAGAAGGTCGGCTACGCGTATGCCAGCGCGGAGGGCTTCGACATCGTGGCGCTGCTGCACGGGGACGCTCAGTACGCGCCGGAGGAGCTGCCGCGGCTGGTCGCCCCCATCGCCAGCGGCCAGGCGGAGGCGGTCTTCGGCAGCCGGATGATGGTGCCCGGGGCGGCCCGTGCCGGCGGCATGCCCTTCTACAAGTTCGTCGGCAACAAGGTGCTGACCCGCATCCAGAACACGCTCCTGCGCACCAAGCTCTCCGAGTTTCACAGTGGCTTCCGGGTGTACTCGGTGCCCACCCTGTCCCGGCTGCCGTTCCGCTTGAACTCGAACGACTTCCACTTCGACACCGAGATCATCATCCAGCTGCTGAATTCGGGCGCCCGGATCACCGAGCTGCCGATCCCCACCTACTACGGCGACGAGATCTGCCGGGTCAATGGCATGAGGTACGCGAGGGACGTGGTGATGGCGACCCTGCGAAACACCGCGCATCGAGCCGGTGTCCTCTACCAGCGCCGGTTCGACACCCGGCTCGAGCGCGAGCCCTACGAGCTCAAGCTCGGGTACCCGAGCAGCCACACCTACGCCATCGGGGCCGTGCCGCCCGGGGCCAAGGTCATCGACGTGGGCGGGGGCTCGGGCGGGATCGCGCGGGAGCTCACCCGGAAGGACTGCGAGGTCTGCATCGTCGACCAGTTCGAGCCAGTCCACAAATCTCCCCGGATCACCTGCCAGGTCAAGGACCTCGACCTCGAGACCCCGGACATCCGGGGATTCTCCCACGTGATGATGCTGGACATCATCGAGCACCTGGTCGACCCCGAGATCTTCCTCGAGAAGGTTCGCGCGCAGATCACCCATCAGAAGCAGACCTTCATCATCACGACGCCGAACATCGCCTTCGCCGTGCAGCGGTTGCAGCTGGCGCTGGGGCAGTTCAACTACAATCACACCGGGATCCTCGACTTCACGCACCGGCGCCTGTTCAACTTCCGGGGGCTTCTGCGGCTGCTGCGGGACGCGGGCTTCAAGATCAAGGAGGTGCGCGGCGTGCCTGCCCCCTTCCCGAAGGCGCTGGGCGACGGTCCCCTCGCCCGGGGACTGCTGCGGCTGAACCAGGGCCTGATCCGGCTCTCGAAGCCCCTCTTTTCGTACCAGATCTACGTGGAGGCCGAAGGGACCCCCGACCTCGAGTTCCTGCTGCGCAGCGCCCGCGAGAGCTGCCCGGACTCCCGCAGCGCGGCGGCCCAGTGAGACCTTCGCCTCTATCGTCGCGTTGATTTTGGTTCCATAGTTCCCCGGGCGTGAAGAGCCCGAATATCCGCTACGTTCCGGCGGTGGATCACCTGCGGGCCTTCGCCGCGACGCTGATCGTTTTTTACCACGGCCTCCAGCTGTTCGGAGGGTACTTCCGCACGGGGGCGGAGGACTTCGACGGCCAGTGGATCTTCTCCCGCAACCCCCTCTTGACCCTGATCGAAGAGGGTCACTCCGCCGTCTCGCTCTTCATCGTGCTGAGCGGCTTCATCTTCACGTACGGCGCGACCGGCCGCGAGATCTCGTACCGGCAGTTCATCACCAACCGGATGTGGCGCATCGCCCCCCTCTTCTACCTGGTGGTCATCTTCGGCATTCACACCTTCGAGCAGGATTTCAGCCTGCTGGCCCTGGTCCAGACCCTGGCCTTCCTCGGCGATCTGCCGGGTGCCCTCGGGGGCGGGCCGTTGCTCGGGATCGCCTGGGCCATCGCGGTCGAGTTCCGGTGCTACCTGGTCTTTCCCTTCCTGTTTCGCCTCGGGGAGCGATACGGGCTGCGCTACCATGCCGGCATCCTGGCCGTCACGTTCGGCTTCCGGACCTTGCACTTCATCAGCTTCCATACGGTCCGGGACCTGTCGTACATGACCATCGTCGGCCGGCTCGATCAGTTCGTGATCGGGATGGCGGCCGCCACGCTCTTCTGGCGCCTCGAACGCCACCGGCAGGCCCTGCGCTGGTCGTTCGCGCTCGCGGCCAGCCTGGCCGTCGGCTGGCTCTGGTGGTTCAACCAGGACGGGGGGTGGCAGGCCGACAAGCTCAATCGCATCTTCTGGCCCACCGTTGAAGGCGGCGTGTGGGCGCTGGTGATCGTGACGTACGTGGCCTTCGATCGGGGCACCGGCCAGCCCGCGAACCGGTTGTCGCTGCTGGTGGCCAGGCTCGGGCAGATCAGCTTCTCGACCTACCTGCTCCATTTCACGATGATCAGTTTGCTCATGCACCTCAAATGGCTGGTGCACCCGTCCTCCGACCCGGTCCGGAACGCTCTGCTCTGCACCGCGCTCGAGGCCTGGCCTTTGACCGTGGTGGTTTCCATTGTCACGTACAACGTGATCGAGAGGCCCTTCATGGGCTTTCGGAAGCGTTACCTGGCTCCCGTCCCGGCCCCGGCCGCGGCCAGCGCGGCGACCCGCGAGCCCTGACCCGGGAGCCGTCGTGGGCCGGCAATCCTGCATGAGGTCGGCCGCCCGGTTCCGGCCCCTCATGTGTCCAGCCGGTGTCCGTTTACACGAATGCGGCACGCTCGGTTACAAGGGCCTGGCAATCGACGGGCCAAGCCCGATCCGTGCAGACCTTCGGTCTGGACGCCGGGAGGGCGAGTGTCTATTGTCACGAAGCACCCTTCGTCCTCAGGACTTTTCCTCCCATGACTTGGTAACGAGCAGGCCACCGTGAACGGAACGACCACCCTCGAGGAAGACTCGACCCCGACCCCATCCACCCAGACGGCGAGCGCGCCGGTCATGGTGCTTCTGCACCTGCTGCGAAGGCCCTGGCTTCGAATCGAGTCCATCAGCCGCGCGGATCTCCTGATTGGCATCGGCTTTCTGGGCTTGCTCGGCCGCGTGGCCCTGGCCGTGCGCTCGATCGGTTCCAACGACATCATGACCTGGGCCGTCTTCGGGTACTCGATCCGGACCAAGGGACTCGGCCACGTCTACGATACCATCCCACTCTTCAATCATCCCCCGCTCATGGGCTGGATGGCGGCCCTGGCCAACCAGATCTCCACCGGGTTGCACCTGCGCTTCGACATCCTCTTCAAGCTACCGGCGATCGCGGCGGACGGCGTGGGTGGTCTGCTCGTCTATCGAACCTGGAGGAGCCAGAAAGGCCCCGCCTACGCGGCCCTGGTGTTCTGCCTGTTCTGCTGGAATCCTGTCTCGATGTTCGTGTCCGCCTACCACGGCAACACCGACTGCCTCTGCGCGATGCTGATCCTGCTTTCGGCCTTGCTGGTCGATCGAGGTCGCGCCTTCCTCGGCGGCCTCGCGCTGGCCGGGAGCATCAACGTCAAGCTGATCGGTCTGCTCATGATCCCGGTGTTGCTGTCCTCGGTCCGCACCTGGAGGGATGTCCAGCGCTTGCTCGCGGGCCTCGCGCTCGGAGTCATCCCGTTCCTGCCCTTCATTCTGTTTCACTGGGCCACCTTCAGCTCCCATGTGATTGGCTATCGCCCGATGCCCAATTACTGGGGAATCACCCTGTTTCTCACCGGCCTTCAGCAGACGGCACGGTGGGCATCGGTCGGCCCTTGGCTGGCGTCGGACTACACGAAGCTCGGCGTGCGATTGATCCTGGCGGCTCCCGTCGTGCTGGGCCTCTTCAACTGGAACTGGACCACCCGGCAGCGCCGGTGGTCGGCGCGACAGATGGCGGCCATCGTCTACGCGCTCTTCCTGGTCCTCACCCCGGGCTTCGGAATTCAGTACACGGTGTATCCGGTCCTGGTGCTCTTCGCGGCCAGCCCAGCGCGCGCGGCCGCCTATGCCCTCGCCGGGGGGGCCTACGTCGTGCTCGTCTACTTCAGCCTGTGGACGGGAACCTTCCCGGCCTTCTCGGACTTCAATGCGGCGTACCCGATCGCGCCCCAGGGCCTCGGCTACATCGCCTGGGCCAGCCTGGCGCACGCGGCCATTCAGCTGTCGTTCCATCGCCCGCGCGCGCGGGTACGGATCGGCGTGTAGCGGGCTCGGCTCGCTCGGGCCAAGGCCCATCAGCTGACGAAGCGGGCGGTCCCGCCTCGTCATTTCTCCTCGAGGTACTGCTCGACGAGCGGTCGCACCTCGACCGTGGCCCGGAGGGTCGCGAGGAAGAAGAACAGGCCGCCGAGCTTGCGGTCGAGGAAGATCATCTCCCGCGGAGGCGTCCGCAGCCGGGCGCGAAGGGCGAGCTCGCTCCCCTGACGGAGCACGCGGCGGGGAAGGTCGCTCTGCCCCCAGCGGTAGCGACCATCCCCGGTGAAGAGATGCGCGTCCTCGGAGGTCGGCGGTCCGAGTGGCTCCGCGATGCGGAGGGCCAGCCGGACGAGACCGGTGCGGACCGCGGCGGAGTCCTCGGGCAGGACCAACCCGAGCCCGCCCGCCGCCCGCTCGATGTGCGCGGGATCTCGCCGGGCGGCGCCTCGCGCGAGATCGAGGTAGCGCGGCAGGAAATCATCTCCCTCGAAGATCCGCACCGCACCGAAATCCAGCATGACGATGCGGTCGGGCGCGCCGTCGACCCCCAGCCTGACGCGGTAATTGCCGAAATGCGGGTCGGTCTGGACCCGTCGCCAGCGGGTGAGCTCCTTCAGCGTGAACTCGAACGCCGCGAGGCCGAGGGCGTCACGTCGCTCCTGGGGCAGCGCCGCCACCTCGGGGCCGTCCACCGCCAGCCCCTCCTCGAACCCGGTGGTGAGGACCCGTGGACTGCTGAGCTCGGGGAAGGTGCGGGGCAGGACGTAGCGTGGATCGTCGCCGACCAGGGCGCGGTGCTGGTCGGTGAGCGCGAGCTCGCGGACGTAGTCGAGCTCCTGCGTCATCATGACCCGCACCTCGTCGAAGAGACCGTCCACGGACAGGTCGCCTGGCAGCAGCCGTGCGATGCCGAGCAGGCGGCGCAGCACCCGCAGATCGGAGTCGACGGCCGCACCGACGCCCGGGTACTGCACCTTCATGGCCAGCACCGCCCCGTCGGCGCGCCGGATCGCCCGGTGGACTTGCCCGAGCGAGGCGCTGGCCACCGCGACGGGGTCGATGTCGACGGTGGCCAGCCGTTCGGAGCCGAGCTCGGCCCGCAGGACCTGCGCGATGCTGGGCCAGGGCACGGGGGGGGCCTGGCTCTGCAGCGTCTTCAGGAGCAGGGTGGCCTGGGGTGGCAGCACGCCATCCCCCACCATCGAGAGCATCTGCCCCACCTTCATCGCGCTGCCCTTCAACAGGCCGAGCTCTCGAACCACCGCGGCGGTCTGCTCGGTGAGCAGGGTCTTGAAGCGGGCGGCGCGGACCTCCTCGGTGGCGAACAAGCTTCCGACGTTGAAGCGGGCGGCCCGCACCCCGGCGGCGACCGACATGCGCGCCAGGGAAAGCCCCCGGGCCATGGCGCCGGTCTTGAGGGTGCTGACCGGTGGTTTGGGCTCGCGCATCGCCACGGGCGAAGGCATGGACGCGGGGCACCCTCGGCGCAACACATTTCGCCGGCAGCAGCGGCACCGGCTCAGCGGCACCGGCAGCAGCACCCTCGAGCCCTCGTTACCAGAGGAGGAGCGCCGCGGCTCCTCCGCCCAGGACCACCACGAAGCAAAGTCCAACGCGCCGGCCGAGCGGCCATCCCCCGACGACGAGGGCCATCATCCCCTTGGCGAGGGTGTTGGTCAGCGCGGCGAGGGTGATGCCCGAGGCCGCGGCCGCCCGGGCGGTGGCTCCGGCTCGGTGGAGCTCCGCGAGCGAGATGGTGATGGCATCCACGTCGGCCAGGCCAGCCACGACCGCCGACGCGTAGATCCCCCAGCGGCCGACGTAGACCTGGGCGGCCTTGGCCACGAAGAGGACCAGGCCATAGAAGAGACCGAACGCCACCGACCGACGCAGCTGAAAGGGGTTCTGCAGGGGCAGATCCTCACCCGCGCCGCCCTGGCGCAGCTCCCGCCGGTAGAGCACCACCGACAGCGCCACCCCGATGACGGCCATGCCCCCGAGCGGCACCGCGACGGCCCCGACGAGGGAGCGATCGACCAGGCCAACCACCGTCAGCATGCGCGCGAACATCACCGAAGAGGCGGCCACGATGGCCACCGCCGACAAGGGCACGAGCGGGGGGGTCTCGCGGGCACGCCCGGCGAAGGTCAGCGTCACGGCCGTCGAGGAGACCAGGCCGCCGAGCAGCCCCGAGACCAGCAGCCCACGCCGGCTGCCGACCACCCGGGCCGCGACGTACCCCGCGAAGCTGATGCCCGCCACCAGCACGATCATCAAGCCGATCTTGAAGGGATTGAGGACGTCGAGCGGGCCGTAAGTGCGGTTCGGGAGCAGCGGGATGGCCACCAGCGCCAGCAGGACGAACTTCGCCGTCGCGTAGACGTCGTCCTCGGAGAGCCGGGCCACGAAGCCATGCAGCGGGCGCTTGAGGGCGAGCAGCCCCATGGTCGTGGCGGCCCCGGCTGCCACCAGCAGGAAGCGCGGGCCATCGGGCAGGAGCTCGTGGCTCCCCGCCAGCGCCCCGAGGACCAGGGTGACGATGGCGGCCATCTCGGAGGACACGCCGGCCTCGGCGGCGTCGCGGGCCCGGGCGTGCGCGACCGCCAGCAGGCCCACCACCCCGAGCAAGATGGACCCGAGGAGCCAGGCACCGAAGACCGGGCGCAGCAAGGCGCCGAGCGCTCCGGCCAGCGCGACGAGAGGGAAGGTGCGGACCCCACCGAAATCCGAGCCTGGGCGGCCGGCGTGGGCCTGCTGGCGCTCGGCGCCCACCAGCCCACCGGCCGCGATGGCCACCGCCAG
>Ga0265331_10001989_pt1 | contig 14277 bp, 16 predicted proteins | sample 41923metaG_FD_202088 | JGI IMG/M metagenome (GOLD analysis project Ga0265331, IMG submission 202088) | Rhizosphere microbial communities from Carex aquatilis grown in University of Washington, Seatle, WA, United States - 4-19-23 metaG | ecosystem: Host-associated > Plants > Roots > Rhizosphere...
GGCTACAAAACGCCGCGGGAAGCGTTCGCCTTTGAGCTCCAAAAACAAAAAAGACCACTTGTCCGTGGTACTATGAGGGAGAAATTATTAATCTAATTGAGTGTTCGGATTCGGGGGTATGCGCGGGGTGCTTGTACTGGATGGAAATCAACATGGAAGCATGGATGTGTCTATAGTGGTTGCCATTCTCGTCCCAAGGAATATACTTGAGCCATGCCAGAACGATTCGACGAAAATCAAGACGACGGCGAAGAGCGAGAGCCTGTCGACCCGTTCGTGCGAGAAGCGCACATGGGAGAGCGAGTGCTCATGCATGTCAATGAGCTGCTCGATACGCGCGCAGACTTTCTGGACCGACAGACAGAGAGCTTTGCCAGGAAGACCGCGGATACTCGCCAAGCGTACGAGCAGATGCTCGCCAGATTGAGCCCTGAAGAAGCGTCAGCTTTCAGGTGTGTGCTCGCTGACGGCCTGTGCGACCTCTTCTTTGCCAACTACAATGCGCTGCGCAGGAGGCTTCAGGAAGAGGATACGAACGACGGTCTACAGCCGCGGGAGACGGAAGAATAGCTCTTCATATAATGTAAAGCGCCCGCATGTCGCGGGCGCTTACGCTTCGAGTCCGGCTGTGACGGTTACTTGACGGTCGAAGTGGCCGTTGTCGTCGTCGTCGTGGCTGTCGTCGTAACGACAGTCGTCGCGGCAGCCGAGGTCACGGGCGTCTGCTCGGCCGGGGCTGACGGCTGCCTCATGGCGAGCCAGATCAGGGCGAGGATGACGATGATGACGATCACCGAGACCGTCACTTTGGTTGTCTTGGTCATATGCGTGCTTATCTTCTGATAAAAACCGGCCGTCTCCGGCTAGTTAGGCATCATCATACAACAATCCGCGCTATATATGAAGGGGGGCAGTGCGGGCCTTATATTCTTACCTTATATTCTCATGAGCTCGGCCTTATCCTGCCATGAAGAGCTCTCTGCTATCGTCGGGACAGACCCGGGTCCCCAAGGCGCTTGCACGCCGCCTCATGCGATGCACCGTACATCATCATAAAACGACATGCCAACGTCGTTGGCGCGCCCTCTCGCGAAAGAGGGCGCATATCTGGGAGCATGTCTCCTGGAAACCTGGTGGGCCCGGTAGCGGGAGGAGCATACGCCTTCCGCTGCCGGTTCCGCGAGCTATCGTATCGGCAGCCTGATATAGAATGTGCTGCCCGTGCCCTCTGTAGACTCGCACCATATCTCGCCGCCGTGATTGAGCACGATCTGCTTTGTGATGGCTAGGCCGAGCCCGGTGCCCGAAGGTGAGCCCGGCCGCCGCACACGGTAGAATCGCTCGAAGATGTGCGCCCGCTCTTCGGGCGAGATGCCCATGCCGGTGTCGGCGATACTAAAGACCACGCTCTGCCCATCCTGTTCATTGGCGAGAGATACGCTGACGCTCCGGCCGCCGCCGAGGTATTTGAGCGCGTTACTGGCGATATTCATGAATGCTTCGCGGATCTCTCTCGCATTGCCATCGATCGAGATGCCATCCGCGACGGCGCTCCTCACTCGCACGCCATCCATGCCGGCGATGGTGCGCATCTCATCGGCGATATCGCCCACGAGGGCGGAGAGGTCGATCCTGGACTTCTCCGGCGGGACTGTATCGTTCTCGAGGCGAGCCAGGCGCAGCAGGCTGTCGATGAATGCGGAAAGGTCGCGGAGCGAGCCCTCGAGCGCGGGGATGGACCCCTGGTCTGGCATGAGAGCCTTCATCTCGTCGAGCCTCGTCTGGAATACGGCGAGCGGCGTCTGGAGGTTGTGCGAGACGTCGATCATCATGCGACGCTGGTTCTCCTGGGCCTTGCGGAGCTCGGCCGTGCGCTCGGCGACGCGCTGCTCGAGCGTCCCCGCGTAGCGGCGCAGCTCGCCGAAGAGCCGTGCACGGCCGAGCGCGGTCGCCGCCTGATAGGCGAATGTCTGGAGCAGCTTGACGTCGGACGGAGTATAGCGGTCGCCCGAGAGCTTCGGGCCGCAGACGATGGATCCGATCTCACGGCCCTCGACGCTGATGGGGACCCGCAGCATAGACATGTATGGCAGCGCTGCCTCATGGCCGTCCTCCGCATCGGCCCGCGTCGTGCCCACGGGCATGTCGAATGGCGGCTTGCCGACGAGGCCGTCGTCGAGGAATACCACCCTGACAGACGAATTCTTCAGGATGTCTCTGAGGGTATCCTCCGTCCGGCTCACGAGGTCGTCGAACGTCTTGGCTGTATAGACCACGGCTGACAGCCGATGGAGCGCCTCCGCATAGTCGTAGCGATCCTTGAAGAAGAGCCGGTCGGTCGCCTTGCGGAGCTGCCGGTCGAGGATCGGCACGCTGAAGACGCCGGCCACGATGGTGATGCCGCCCGTCATGAGCAGCGCCACATTCGATGTCTTGTCGGCGAAGAGGCCGACCATGTCTAGGACAGCCAGGTAGACAGCTGCTCCGCCGCCGAAGAGGACGGTATATATGAGCCCGCGCTGGATGATGACCTTGATCTCCAGGAGCTCGTGCCTGACGATCGAATAGGCGATGAGCCCTACGAAGACGAGCGCCGCCAGGGGCCCGATCAGGTTGAATGACGAGACGCCGAAGGCCGGGAGGAGGGCGTCGAAGACCACGCCCGCTGCCGCGAATATGCCCGTGCCGAGCGCCAGGTATCCGATGCGCAGCTGCTCGATGCCAGTCGCATGCCTGTATTTGTAGATGAGGATGGCCACGCCGAAGAGGGTATACGCTGCCCCGAGCAAGCTGTGCGGCAGGATATATGGCCCTGGGATAGGGGACAGGCTGCCGTCGGCGCCTACGGTCATGCCGCTGTTCACCAGGCCCATCGGTATGATGGTGAGGGCTTCGATGATGACGGGCGAGAAGAGGAAGAGCGGGTGTATCCGGAACCGCATGGCGACCGGCAGGGCCCAGGCGAGCAGGAAGAATCCGACGATGAAGAGCACGCCGCCGTAGTCGACGAGCCGGTCGAATCCGAAGTCTCCCGTGGTGGAGAGGAGGGCGATGCCCCCGACCCAGAGGCCTCCGCCGAGGGCAAAGGCGAAGAACGCCTGGTTGACGCGACTCCGGGGCTTCTTCCAGAGCACGAAGCACGCGGCGGAGATGATGAGCGCAGCCACGATGAGCAGGCTGAAATTGCCTCGTACGAGAGAAGCCATGATGATAGGGCCCAGGCGGGTATGCATAAGTATATCAGGATACGGTGATTGATAATCTGGCATGAAAAATCCCGGCCACCGATCGCGCGCGGCCGGGACAGCGCCTGTTCACGCTCTGTGTTCAGGGATCTCCACTCCGAGCTTCGCGAGCCGCGCAGCGAGGGCATCTCTCATCTGGGGGAGGCTCACGCGGTATGGCTTGAGCAAGCCCCTTGTGTAGAACTCCCGATGAGCGGCTTCTCTGAGGTACGAGATGTCCAGGCCGCCCCGGTCGAGCTCATGGAATTCGATGCGCAAGATCCTGACGCACAGGGCGTGCACGCCGGCATCGTGCTCGGCATAGGCGTGCATGCGCCCTGTCTGCATAGCGTATGCGACCGCGGCGTATGGAGCGAGCACGCCCGCATTCTCGTTCCCCGGGAGGGAGACCCAGCGGGAGAGCTGGACGCAGGTCGCCACCGTGAGCGGCGGATCGAGCCCTTCCGTGCGCCTGACCATGTGCACCCGCTCGATCTGGAATCTTCCATCGGGGCCTGCGAACTCCAGGCCCATGCACGCGACGATCTCGTCGCCGCGCCATACCACCGAATAGATATCGGCGAGCGGCGGAGCTGTATCATAGCGGCTGACATATCGTGCCGCCACGAAGCTCTGCACTTCCCGCGTGCCATTCGGCGAGACGAGGCATGACACCCTGTATGGAGAGCTCATAGGCTGGCTCGCAGATCTGCAGGCAGCTCGATGAGTTTGACCTTGGTGCGCGCGACGAAACGGTAGGGGTGCTTGTATCTGCCTGCTTTCTTGCGCCCGTCGGAGGGTCGCGGATCGATGCCGCAGTCGAAGTATATATACCCCGGCGCCGGAGGCGGCACAGGGTAGATGCGCTTCAGCGAGCTCTTCCTGCGGATCAGTTCGAAGACTACGTGGTTGCAGACAAATCCCGTCGCCATGACCGGGTTCGGCGTGATGATCATGGCCCGTCTCTCGCGAATGATGCGGGCGAGCCCATTCCTGACCGTGCTCCATCGAACAGGGTCGGCGCTGTATTCGGGCAGCTCAGGCACGAGGAAGCTGAACACCTTGATGGCGCACTCCTCTACCTCGGCTTTCGTCGCTGATCCATCGCGTATCCGCCTCTGTACCCGGTCCGCCTCTGCCTGCGTGTACCCGAGCATCTTCGCGACCGACCGGCCGAGCGGCCCGAACCTGAAGAGGCGCGTGCCGTGCCCGACGGTATTGCAGTTCAGGACCGGCACGCCGTGCTTGCGGGCGGCGGCATGCAGATGCAGCCGGGCGCCGACCGCCCAGAATTCGATCTCGTCGAGGACGATATCGCAGCCCCGGACGAAGCTCTCGGCCGTATCGGCCTGGATGCCCCGCGGATAGACGACGAGCGTGGTGTCGTCGCTCACGTCCGCACGGATCTTGGTTGCGGTCTCGAGCGCTTTCGACTTGCCGATCGTGGCGCGGCCGGCAGCGTACTGGCGGTTCATATTCGATGCATCGAAGACTTCCGGATCGCCGATCCGCGTCTCGCCGATGCCGAGGCGCACCATGATGGCGCCTATCTGTCCGCCCATGCCGCCGCATCCCGCGATGCCGACGACGCATCTCCTGAACATCCGCTGCTCCTTCCTGGTCACCCAGCCTATATTGCGGTCGGTGCGTTCGTCATAGAATTCGTCGGTCGCGTTCTGCGGGACGAGCCTGTAGATGCAGTCTGTGGAAGCGGCCGCTGGAAGCGCCGCGCAGTCGATCATTGTCGGTTTCATCGTGTGGTATTTTTTTGTGGTGTACTGTCGGTCGTGACTGGCGAGCCAGTCTCCGTCGTCAGGATAGGCGACGGCATATCAAATATTCCTTAGTAAAAGATAAGGGAAAGATAAGGCGAGCCTCAGGAGGAGGTTTGTCACTCTGCATGGAGCTTGGTAAGCTACCCATGACGCAGCCCTCCGCGGACATACATGAGAATCCTTATCATCGAGGACGAAGACAAGATCGCTTCATTCGTGAAGGCTGCCCTTATGGCACAGCACTACGCCGTCGATGTCGCATCCGACGGCGAGCGCGGCCTCTATCTCGCCCTCACCAACGACTACGACCTCATCATCCTCGACAACATCCTCCCGAAGAAAGAGGGCATGCAGGTCTGCCGCGAGATCCGCGAGAAGGGCCGCACCGTGCCTATCCTCATCCTCTCGGTCAAGAGCCAGACCATGGAGAAGGCCGACCTCCTCAATGCCGGCGCCGACGACTATCTGACCAAGCCGTTCGCTCTCGAGGAGCTCCTGGCTCGCATAGCCGCGCTCTTGCGCCGCGGCCGGTCTATCGCCCGCGACGTCATGACCATCGAAGACATCGTGCTCGACAGCAAGGCGGGCACTGTCACCAGGAAGAAGAAGCCGGTCCAGCTCACCCGCCGCGAATTCAGCCTGCTCGAATACCTCATGAGGAACGAGGACATCGTCCTCTCCCGGAGCATGCTCCTCGAGCACGTCTGGGATATGAGCGTCGACCTCTTCTCGAACACTATCGAGTCCCACATCTTCTGCCTGAGGAAGAAGCTCAACGACATGGGCAAGGACAAGATCATCCAGACTGTGCCCGGCCGCGGCTATCGCATGGCGGCTCGCAGCAGGCCGCAATAGGGCCGGCCTGACCGGCTTACGGACCATCCTAGGACTGAGCATGGCGCCCATCGATATGATGGGCTATGATTGGCTCATGCATTCCACTGAATTCCCGGATTCTTTTTACAGAGTGACCATCAAAGGGCTCTGCGTCCGCGACGGCAAGGTCATGCTCGTCCATGAATCGAAAGACAGGAGCGACAAATGGGAGCTGCCGGGCGGTGGCCTCGATTTCGGCGAGGACATCGTGGGGGGGTTCAAGCGAGAAATACAGGAGGAGATGGTCCTCAGTATCATCAAGATGTCGAAGTCTCCCATCTATGTCTGGACGCATAAATATGTTGGGAGGCGTAATCTACAATGGTATTACTCCTGCGTCATCGCATATCGGGTCGAGTTCGAGGATCTCAACATCACGCCTACTGATGAATGCGACCGCATCCAATTCTTCTCGAAAGAAGAGCTCAGGGGCCTGCCATTCGCAGGACAGCTCGATGAATTTCCAAGTATATTCGACCCAAAGGATTTCGCGGGAACGTTCTAAGTCCAATCAATAGCATGAAAGAGATCCTTTTAGTTAATCCAGAGAATATACCCCATGAGATTGCCCGTACATGGAGGACTCGGGAAGCAGCACGTGCTGTCGTATACGACAGCGAAGGGAAAATCGCTCTTCTTCATGTCGCCAGCGAGGGCTATTACAAGCTACCTGGTGGAGGCATCGAATCGGGAAAGGATCGTCTGTCTGCGCTCCAACGAGAGTGCAAAGAAGAGATCGGCTGCGAGGTAGATGTTCTTGGAGAAGTCGGGACAGTTATTGAATATATAGAATTTTGTTCATTGAAACAGACGTCGTACTGCTATCTGGCCAAAGTGAAGGGGTTGAAGAGCAGGCCTGAATTCACTGAAGATGAAGCGACAGCTGGTTTTGAGCAGGTATGGCTTACTCTTGAAGACGCCGTCAGCAAAGTCTCGGGCAGCAAGGCCACGACAATAGAAGGAGAGAAGTATATTAAGCCGAGGGACACGGCGCTATTAGAAGCCGCTCAAAAGGTGATGAATAATTGATATGGATCTCAAAGACACATACGACAGGATCGCTGAGGATTGGTACAAGGATCACAAGGCCGACGATTGGTGGGTCGAAGGCACCGATGCGTTCGTATCTCTTTTGAAACCGGGCAGCTCCGTTCTCGATGTCGGTTGCGGCGCTGGCCTAAAGTCAGGCTATCTTTCCAGCAAGGGCCTCAAGCCGATCGGCATAGATTTCTCCGAAAAGTTCATCGAGATAGCGCGCCGCGATATTCCCAGATGCAATTTTATGGTCATGGATATGCGCGATGTCGTGAAGCTCGGCCGGAAGTTCGACGGTGTATTCGTGCAGGCAAGCCTCCTCCATATCCCGAAGAAAGATGCATCGAACGTGATCGGCGCTCTCACATCAGTCTTGCTCTCTGGAGGATATCTCTATGTCGCCGTGAAAGGCCTTCGTGGAGGTGATCTCGAAGAGCGTGTCATAAAAGAGCATGATTACGGGTATTCCTATGAACGATTCTTTAGCTTCTATACTATGCCGGAGCTGGAACGATATATGGCTGACAATGGTCTTCAGATTATTTTTAAAGATGCCAAAATCAATGGCAGGACCGAATGGCTCCAGATCATCGCCCGAAAATGATGATCTTCCTCTTCTTCGCTATCGTCACTGTGATCCTGGGGCTGGTGCACCTGGCCATCTACAAGGCTGTGATCTCTATCTTCGTAGTGACGTCGCCCGCAGCGATCGTATGGTTGCGCTCCTTACTCGTCGTCTTGGCGGCCTCATTCATCGCGGCTTCGGTCCTGACAAACTATTTCGATACGTCCGTTACGCGCATCTTCTACCGAGCTACGGCGATATGGATCGGTTTCGTGAGCCTCTTATTCCTGGCATCGTGCATGTATGGCATCATCGCGGGCATCGCCGGACTGGTGTCGCCCAGTTTCTTAGCTCAGTGGATAGGCATGGCTCTGTTCGCCGTCGCTCTGGCGGCAGGAATATACGGGCTCATCCACGCGGAGACCATCGTCGTGCGGCATGAGACTGTCTCGATCCCCGGTCTACCATCGGCATGGCAAGGCGCCCGGGTCGTCGTCGTGAGCGATATACATCTCGGACAAGTCCATGGCAGGGAATATGCCGCGAGGGTCGTCGCGCTCATCCAGAGTTTGAATCCTGATGCCATATTCATCCCGGGCGACCTTTTCGATGGCCCGAAGATGGACGAGATCGCGGCAGCGGCCCCATTCAAGGAACTGCATCCGCGGCTCGGCATGTATTTCTCGACGGGGAATCACGAGGAGTTCGGCGAGAGCGGCCATTTCTTACGCGCCATCGGCGATGCGGGCATACGCATCCTCGCGGATGAGTCAGTGATTGTCGAAGGCTTGCAGATCGTCGGCGTGAACGACAAGGACTCTATCCGTGAGGACAGATATGCCCAGACGCTCGATAGTATTGTTCTCGACCCGGACAAGCCCGCTATCCTCCTCAAGCATCAGCCGACGCTGCTCGATCTCTCCGAGAAGAAGGGCTTCACCTTGCAGCTCTCCGGCCACACTCATCGCGCCCAGATGTGGCCGTGGAGCCTGCTCACGCCGCTCATATTCCATGGCTATGACTATGGCCTGAAGAAATACGGCGCCATGGATGTCCTCACGTCGAGCGGCGCTGGCACATGGGGGCCGCCTATGCGCCTCGGCACCGATAGCGAGATCGTCGTCCTGACGTTCCGATAGCCGAGATGCTCTTTGGTATAATGGCCCTGCCATGAGATCCCTCAAATCTCTCCTCACCGTCGCTGTCGTCGCAGCTATAGGCGTGATCGGCTATCGCGCGTATAGCGCCGCATTCCCGCCCGCGCCGTGCTCGCAGCCGATCTCATACAGCCTCGCCGAGTTCGACACGGAGTTCGGTTTGAGCAAGAGCGCATTCCTCGGCGATCTCGCACAAGCGGCGGCTCTATGGGACACGGCGGCGGGGAAGAGCCTCTTTGCTTACGACGCTGCCTCCAGCTCCGGCGATGTCGCCGTGAACCTCGTCTATGACGATAGGCAAGCGGCGACAGACAAGCTCGTCACGCTCGATACCGTCATCAAGGGCGATTCGTCGACGTACGATGCCATGAAGGCGACATATGATTCATATGTGTCTGCCTATCAGACCGAGAAGACCGTGGTCACGAACATGGAATCAGGATACCAGACGGCCAAGCAGAAGTACGATAGCGAGGTGAGCTATTGGAACGCGCGGGGCGGCGCTCCGAATCCCCAGTATCAGGCTCTCGAACAGGAGCGCGCAGCTCTCGATGCCGAAGCGGCCCAGATCAACCAGGCTGTCGCCCGCCTCAATACCCTCGCTGTCACCGCGAATGCTTCCGCCGCTGACTTGAACCAGCTCGCCACGAATCTCAACCACAACGTCAAGACATATACTGCTGTCGGCGTCTCGACCGGCCCCGAATTCGACGAGGGCGAATACGTCGAGGACGCCTCCGGCCGCCGCATCGATATCTATCAGTATTCCGATCGGACGGCTCTCATACGCGTCCTTGCACACGAGCTCGGCCACGCGCTCGGCATGCAGCATGTCGCCGGCGAAGCCTCCATCATGTATGCCGAGAATAAGAGCCAGGGCCTCGCTCCCACGGCGGAGGATCTCGCCGAGCTCGCGCGGGTGTGTCACATGAAGTGACCCATATCTCATGCCCGCGTGTCGGTCTCTGCCATGCTACAATCAGCGCATGCTCCGACCTCATATCGTCATCCTCGGCGCCGGATTCGGCGGCGTATATACGGCGAAGAAGCTCGCTCCGCTCGTCCGCCGCGGAGAGCTCGACGTCACCATCGTCAATCGCACCAACAGCTTCCTCTTCACGCCCCTCCTACATGAAGTGGCGACCGGCGGCTTGTCGCCACGCACGGTAGCTGAGCCTCTGCGCGAGATATTCGTCGGCATGGGCATCCGCATCATCGAGGGCGTCGCCGAGTCGATAGACCCTGAGGAGAGGGAGGTCGTCGTCACTGGCACGGACGGCCAGACCGGCACGAAGAAGCTCTCGCTCGCATACGACTATCTCGTCATCGCCACCGGCGCGGAGACCAACTATTATGGCATCCCGGGAGCCGCAGAGAATGCGTTGCCCTTGAAGACGCTCGCCGATGCGGCGCGCATAAGGAACCGCGTCATCGAGGCGTTCGAGCAGGCCTCGCGCGCCGAGAGCGCTGAAGCGCGACGCGCCCTCCTCTCGTTCGCGGTCGTGGGCGGCGGTCCGACTGGCGTCGAGGTCGCTGCCGAGCTCGCTGAGTTCGCAGATACTATCGCGCATAGGTATTTCGGGGACAAAGCCCTATCCGAGGGCATATCCCCGTCGTTCGCCCTTTTGAATGCATCCAAAGATCTTCTCGAACAATTCCAGCCGCAGTTACGCCAGGCTGCCCGCACGCATCTCGGCCGCAAAGGCGTCCGCATCATGCTCGAAGCAGCCGTGACATCTATCACGAGGGAAGGTCTCATGCTCGCTACGGGCAAGGCCGTGCCCGCATCCCTCGTCGTTTGGGCCGCCGGTGTGAAGGCGCTATTCCCGAAGTTCGTCGGCCAGCCAGCAGGGCAGCCTCCTCTCATGCCGGCGCTCACGAGCGGCCGCCTCGCTGTCGGTCCGGATTTCCGCCTCCAGGGCAGCGACCGCATCTTTGCCATGGGCGATGCCGCCGCATACGTCGACCCCGCTCCGCCCGCCTCGCGCCCGCTCCCGCAGCTTGCCCAGGTCGCGCAAGCCGAGGCATCCGTCGTGGCCAGGAATATCGTCGCCCTCGCGAGAGGGAAGCCGAAAGCGCTCGCCTCATTCACGTATCATTCCAAAGGCTCGCTCGTCTCGCTCGGCGAATGGTTCGCCATCGGGCAGATCTATTCCGTGCGCATCAAGGGCGGCTTCGCGTGGTGGGTCTGGCGCACCGTCTATCTATCCAAGTTCGCGTCCTGGAAGAAGCGCATCAGGATCGGCTTCGAATGGTTCCTCCAGCTCTTCTTTACGCGCGATATAACCAAGATCTCGCTCTAGCAGTTTAACTATCGACGACATATGCCAAAACAATTCGTGAGATCATGGGTCCCGCTCGCAGCCGCAGGCACCATCGTGCTCATCGGCGTCTATGCCGCAGTCCAGCAGGTCTATCGCCAGGATGCCAATGACCCGCAGATCGAGCTCGCTGAGAATGCTGCTGTCGCCCTCGAGGCCGGCTACCAGCCTCAGGCGCTCGTCGCCAGCATCGCCAAAGTCGACATGTCCAGGAGCCTCTCGGTATTCGGCATGATATTCGATGACACGGGCAAGCTCGTGGCTTCCTCGGCGGTCGCAGGCCAATCTGCCGCTGGCCTGTCTGTTGCCAGTGCCACTTCCGCTATGCCGTATCTGCCGCCCGCCGGCATCTTCGGCAATGTGCGCGCTGCCGGATCTGAGCGCCTGACGTGGCAGACCGCTAGCGGTCAGCGCTATGCTGCTGTCGTCATGCGCTACCAGGCGCCCGGCGGCACATCGGGTTTCGTCCTCGCCGCCCGCTCCCTCCGCGAGGTCGAGTCCCGCATCTCTCTTTTCGGCCTGAAGATGATCCTCGGGTGGGTCATATATCTCGTGGCTACTGCGCTCGTGACCTGGGTCATGGCTAGGGGTGCGAAGGGGTAGGGATAGTGAGCGTGCTATACGGCAAACTTGACAATATGCTGTCAAATAGTATATAATGTTACCAACATGAAAAATCGCTCTTTCGGTCTGAAGTGGTTCAGGCGTGCCTGCTTTGCCCTGTGCTGTTGTGGTCTGGTGGGATTCTTTCTGAGCGCAACTTTCGATAGCCTGTCTCCGTGGTTCACCTCGGTCTCCGCGGTGCTCATGACGGCCCTGGCTATGGTCGTTTGCCTCAGCCTCTATGTCTACGGAGACAGCCAGCCCGGCAAACCAAAGAATCGCGGCTCTTCGGGATCCTAGGATCCCCAATCCCCACCCACGAGCGCCCGATCTCTCCGAGATCGGGCGCTTTTCTGTCCCTCGGATGCGGCGCGCCGAACTGGTACAATGAGCCCATGAACCCAGCTCCCTCAGGCGACCGCATCCAGCGCGCCGCCCTCGTCTCCGACGTCATCCTCGTCATCCTGACCGTCCTCGCCCTCGTCATGTCGATGCTCGTCGGGGTATTGCCAGCATCGACCGCGCTTCCCATCACCTTCGCCCTGGTGGCGCTCTCATTCGCCGGGCTCATCCCCGTCGCCTGGAGCGCGGGCAAGTCGCTCGCCCGGCTCTCGCTCTCGGTCGACCTCCTGGCTTCGATCGCCCTCATATTCTCGCTCATCTCCCAGGAATGGAAGTCAGCCGCGCTCATCAACCTGATGCTCGCATTCGCGCGCATATTCGAGGCCGTGACGGAGGCCAGGGTCAAGCGCGTCATGCAGAGCCTCATGAAGTTCGCTGTCGAGACCGTCCGCGTCAAGCATGGCGAGGCCGTGCACGACATCTCCGTGAAGGATGTCCGGCCCGGCGACCTCGTCGTCGTCGAGTCGGGCGACCGCATGCCCGTCGACGGCGTCATCGTCGAGGGCACAGCGGATATCGACGAATCGTCTCTCACCGGCGAGAGCGAGCTCGTACAGAAGAAGGTCGGCGACCGCGTCTCCACCGCCACTGTCAATGAATCAGGGTCGCTCACCGTCCGTACAGAGCGCGTCGGTGCCGATACCACGCTCTCGCGCATCGTCGCCTTGGTCGAGGAATCCAGCCGCGCCAAGAACAAGGCCGAGCGCATGGCCGACCGCTTCACCCAGTGGTACATCGGCCTGTCCCTGCTCGCCGCGCTCGTCATGTATCTCGTCGGCCTGTCCCTCCAGGAGATCCTGGCCGTCCTCCTGGTCGTCTGCGCCGACGATATCGCCGTGGCCGTGCCGCTCGCATTCACCGCCTCTATCGCTCGTGCCGCCCGTCGCGGCGTCATCATCAAGGGCTCCTCGGCTATGGAATCCCTGGCCCACCTGCGCTATATCCTCACTGACAAGACCGGCACCCTGACCCGCGGCGTGCCTCGGGTCTCCGATATCAAGGCCTATGGCTCATTCTCGGCCCACAAGGTCCTCGAGCTCGGCCTGATGGCCTCGTCCGAATCCAAGCATATGGTCTCGCGGGCCATCGCCGAGTATGCCCTCGCCCAAGGCATGGCCATCCATGCCCCGCACGAATACGAGGAGATCCCGGGGAAGGGAGTCAGGTTCAGGCATGGCATAGACCGGATGCTCCTCGGCCGCCTGACATTCCTGGAATCAGAGGGCGTCCGCGTCCCCGTAGATGTCCGCCGCGATATCGAGACGGAGAAGGACGCCGGACGCGGCATCGCCCTCATCTCCGTCAATGGGTCGGTCGCCGGCCTGGTGGCGTATCATGACGAGCTCCGCCCGCACGTCCGCGAGGTCATAGCCGAGACGCGCGTCCTCGGCGTCCGCGAATGGCATATGCTCACCGGCGACAATGAGCATGCCGCTGCGGCTGTGGCTAGCGAGCTCGGCCTACGCCACTACCATGCCAACATGACTCCCGAGACGAAAGTGGCTCTGGTGCGCCGGTTCGAGGAGGAGCACAAGCCCGCCGTCGTCGGCTACATCGGCGACGGCGTCAATGACGCCGCCTCGCTCGCGCTCGCCGACGTCTCTATCGCTATGGGCGGCATCGGGGCCGATGCCGCCCTCGAGGCCGCGGATATCACTATCATGAAGGATCGTCTGTCCCGCCTGCCCGAAGCCATCCGCATGGCTCAGAGCGTCATGTTCATCATGTGGGAGAACTTCGGCATCTGGGGCGCTACCAATGTCGTCGGCCTCTTCCTCGTCGGCTGTGGCGTGATAGGCCCTGTCGGCGCGGCGGCGTATAACTTCCTCACGGATTTCATCCCCATAGGCAATGCCCTTCGTGCTGGCAGGAAGCGGTTGCTATAATGAGGATGTCCCATCATATAAGGGGTTGATATAAATCATATACAGAATAACCAATGACAATCGCGTTCCTCGTCGGTCGCATCATCTTCGGGCTCTACTGAATCATGGCAGCATACGGCCATCTGTCCAAGCCTAGCAACATGGTCGGCTATGCCGCCTCCAAGGGCGTCGGCTCTCCTAAGGCCGCTATCGTCGGCACCGGCATCCTCATGCTTCTCGGCGGTCTCTCGCTCCTCCTCGGTGCATGGCCCGTGGTCGGTGTCATCCTGCTCGTCATCTTCCTCCTCGGCGCATCATTCAAGATGCACGCATACTGGAAGGAGACTGATCCCACGTAATCCTCCACCGGCTTGGCACCACTTTGATGAGGTAACATCAAAGCCATGCCATACACATCAAACGCAAGGATGCCAGCCATTAGAAGAGATGCCGC
>Ga0265331_10001992_pt1 | contig 14262 bp, 8 predicted proteins | sample 41923metaG_FD_202088 | JGI IMG/M metagenome (GOLD analysis project Ga0265331, IMG submission 202088) | Rhizosphere microbial communities from Carex aquatilis grown in University of Washington, Seatle, WA, United States - 4-19-23 metaG | ecosystem: Host-associated > Plants > Roots > Rhizosphere >...
CGACGGGCGCGCAGCTTGCCGAGCTGGAAGCGCCACGCCAATACGAGCAAGGACAGAGCCAGAAGCGCGACGCAGGTCCTGAAGGTCAGAGTGCGCCACCACGGCGGCAGGACTTCGAACGACATCTTTACGATACCCGACTTGCGGGCATGCGGTGCATCGACCGCCATCAGCTCCAAATCGTAGTGGCCCTCATCCAGAGCCGGGAGATGCAGCTCCGGAATGCGCGAGCCGAACCAACGGGACGACAATCCCAACAGCCGGTAGCGGAATTCCGTCCGGGGTGAGCGCGAATAGTTGTGCGAGGTGAAACGCACATCGAGCGCTGCGTCTGCACGCCATGGCACCGAGCTTTCACGCTCGATATCGAGCGCGCGCTCTCCGAGTCGGGCGCTGGCGATGCGCAGATCGAGAGGTCCCTGGGGATGCAGCAGCCGGTCGGGATCGCGGATGTGGGTCATGCCGCCCGCGGTACCGATCCAGACCGACCCGTCGGTGTCGGACAGAAAGGAGAACGCCTCCGTATCGTTGCCGGCGAGGCCGTCATCGACATCGAAGCGCAGCCAGTTCTGGCCGTCGAAGATGGCCGCGCCCTGGTCCGTGTTGGCCCAGAGCCTGCCGCGCAAATCGATGCGCACGGAATAGACGCTGGCGTCCGCCAGGATTTCCGGCTTGACCCACTCCTGTTTCTCGAGGTTCGGGCCGCGCGCATGCAACAGGCCCTTGCCGAAGTTCGACGCCCAGATGGAGCCATCGGGCATCGCGACCAGGGAGGAGTAAACGCCGTCGCTGCCATCCTCGTTGTGCATCGTCAGAAAGCGCCAGTTGCCGCCTGAGTAGCGGAATATGCCGCCAGTGGCGGCCACCCACATCGTGCCATCCTGGTCCTGCGTGATGTCATAGATGCGCGACTCGGAGTGCGGCAGCTCGACTTTTTGCAATTGCTCGGTGGCCGGATCGAGCCGATAGAGTCCGTCGGAGTAGCACACCACCCAACCGGTGCCGGAGCGATCGAAATAGATGATGGACACCGCCAGCTTCCCTTCGGGAAATTTGACGAGATGCGCACGTTTCTGGTGCGGCGGAATGGTCCACAGCTCGCTGTTCTCCAACCCCCACCAGACACCGCCGCGATGGTCGACGGCCAGTGCGATGTCCTCGACGTTCGGGAGGGCCTCGAACGGACAGCCGGCGACGTGGGCGGCGGCCTCGTCCAACACCTGGCAACCGCGCTCCGTCCCGGCCAGCAGCCGGCCATCGTGGTCGCGCACGATGTTCCAGACTTTCTGCGAGATGAAGCCCTGGGCGCGGGCCCAGGACTCGACGTTGTCATAGCCGCGCCAGCGCCAGATTCCCAATCCTAAAGGACTCAACCAGAGGCTGCCCTCGCCATCGACCTGTGCCTTGGCGACTACGCTGTCGGCGAGGCCGTTGTCGGTGGAGAATTCCTGCCAACGCGTGCCGTCCCAACGCGCAACGCCCGGTGCAGTACGCGTCAGCAAGCGGCCCTTGGCATCCAGTGTCAACATGGGCTCGACGCGGCGGGATTCGAGGCGGGCGTGCGGGGGGTTGTTCACGGTGAAGCCTGCGGCGCCCTGCTGGCGTACCAACAGGTGATCGCCGCTACGCACCCAGAGGCGACCGTCGTGGTCCAACAGGAACGCGCCGTAGGAGCCCTCCGGGACTCCGTCAGCGGCTCCCCAGGTGCGAAGTTGGTCCGAAGACTTGCTGCACAGGTGTTTGCCGCAGCCGAGCCAGAGTGTCCCGTTGCTTTCGGTGAAGAAACTCACGACCTTGTCGAGCTCTGGAGTGGCTTCAAGCTGTTGCGCCGAAAACAGGCGGGCGGAGCGCCAGAGACCCGAGTCCGGCTGCTCGCGCCGCAGCTCCTGCACGTGAGCCTTGTAGGCGACGAGAATCCGGTCCTTGCCCAGGAAGGCAATCGGTAGCGAGTGGTCGGTCAGAGCGAGTCCGTTCCGCGTGCGTACTGGCTCGAATCCTCGGGCGCCGCCGACGTACAGCCCGCGGTCCAGGCTCACCCACAGTCGTCCCCAGGGATCCAGGGCCAGCCCTCGTACGGTCTCGGATGGCAGGCCCACGGAAGTGTCGTAGGAGACGAATGCGGTACCGTCGAACCGGAACAGCCCGCCGTCAGTTCCGACCCACAGGTCGCCACTCGGATCGGTGACGAGATAGCCCGCAGCGAGATTGGTGAGTCCATCGCTTTGAGCGTATTGGCGGAAGCTGAATTGTTGCGACGCGGCGTTCCCGAGCCAGCCCGACAGCAGTACCAGCCAGGCCACTACCCATAGCCGGGAGCGCGCGCGCGAGAACAAGTGCGACATATCGCGATCGTAGCGACACTGCGCGATGAAGCTTGCGACCGGTTCCGCAGAAACCACCAGGCATGGGATTCATTGGCCCAAAGGACATTCGAATACGCTCAAATGGCTGGCCATTGCAGTGCAGTTCACGACTCGCTGCAGCAAGGTGGAGTGCCGGTCATTGGTGTTTGAGTTCCCACTATCGGAGCAGCCCGAACACCGCCACGCTGTTCTGAGTTCCGACAAACACCTTGCCGTCTGCGACAGCGGGCGTAATGAACTTGTTGCCCGGGCCTAAGCGGTCGCGATTGCCGGCTGCCTGGTTACTATTGTACAGCTCGTGGGTGAGGTTGGCGGCGTCGAAGGCGTGCAGAACAGCCGGATTGCTGTTCTCGTGTGCCCAGACGATCCCGTTCGCTGTGCCATTCGCCGTTACGACGGGCGACGAGCCGGGGTAGGGGAATTGCATCGTCGACTGCGCCGAGCTCGCATTGCCCACTTTCGCGTTCGTGATGGGGAATGCCTTGAGCGAACCGTGAATATCAGCGTAGTAGACGGCCCCGCCGAAGTAGGCGGGAGAGCTGAAGATCCCGCCGGGCAAGGCGGCCGGGAGCTCTTGCCAGATGTTGTTGCTGCCAGCGTTGAATTTGCCCATGGAGTCGCGATCGACGACATAAAGCGTTCCATTCTTGCCGGCGCCCACGACGAGATGCCGCACCGTGTTCATCGAGTCGGTCTGGTCCGGCAGGAGCATTTCCCCGCCCGCGCCGAGATCCCGGTCGGCCGACGACTCGCTCACCGCGTTCGAAATGGCGAAGTAGTCAGCCACCGTCAGTGTCGTGGCGCCGGCGCTGAGCTTCAGGAATGAGTTGCCGAAGTCCTGCCCGTTCGGGAAGCCGTTATTGTCGAGTGTGGTTTCGAAAGGACCGTTGGCGCTGAGCAGATAGATGTTGCCGGCACTGTCCGCGGCGGGCCCGCTACCCGCCATCCAGATCGCAGGTCCCGAGTTGCTATTGGGTCCAATGTTGAGGACGCTCGTCTGAGCCAGCGTCGTCTCGCTATAGCCCATGATCCAGCCGGCGTAGGGCGGATGGTCGCAATGCGAGGTCCAGCTCGTGTAAACGGTACCCTTTGACAGCAGCAGCGCCGCGCGCTCCACGTACTGTCCAGGCTGGAAGCTGGAAATCGTGCCGCCGGCCGTGGCGGGATAACTCGCCGTGATCTCCTCCGGCCCGTTGAAGAGCTCCGCTCCAGAGGTTACGTCCAGGGCGTGCAGGCGATGGTGATAGGCAGACGATGGGTCTTTCGACATCGCAACGACGTACAGGGCGCCACTCGGACCGACTGTGCGGTCTATGACCGGGGTCGATGTAATCCCAATGTTGGGGTCTACCTGGGAGCAGCCGTGGTTATCACTCAGTGACTCCCCCGACGGCAGCAGCTTCACGTGCCACAGGGTGGCTCCCGTGTCGGCGTCGAAGGCATAAACCGAATCGCTCTCCGTGGCGACGAACACCGCGTCATGTGCTGCGCCCGCGATCGTCAATTGCGCAAGATACAGGGGTTGCGCATCGACTTTGCCATCGACGGAGAGGTTGCGAAGGAGACCAAATGTCGAGGTGTTGACGTTCGCCGTGGTCAGGAGATTTTCGGTCAGATTCTGGCCGGTGCGTCCGACATCGTATTTGAAGGTCAGGATGTCCGTACGTTGTGCCGGCGTGGCCGTGCTGCCGGAGTTTCCCGAGCCACTCGAGCCCGAGCCCGCGGAGCCTGAGCTAGCCACTCCGGAGCTATCGTTGAAGGTGGTTCCCTCACCGCCGCCACAAGCCCCTAGTACACACACGAGAGCCGCAATCAGCCACAACTTCCGTGACATGGGCATGGTCTCCGCAGATACCTTGTAATTGTGCCGCCTTCGGTTAAGAGCAAAGGGGTAGCAAGCCCCATGCCGCAGAGCCACAGGGACTGCCCCGGGGCAAGGGCCGGCTCGAAGCCTCGGCCGGCCCAATGTCGCAAGGCTAAAGAGTCACTTTCTGGTGGGACTGTTGAAGCTGTAGACCAGGTTGACCGTGGTCAGCTGGTCGGTCGTCTTCGAGCCCGCGGAGGGACTGCTGTTGTAACGCAGGCCGTAACCAAAACTGAGCGCCACCGTGTTGGTCATGTTGACGGCCAGCGCGAAGTCATTCGCCACGGCGGTGTTGAGGCCGCCGGACTGCACGAGCAGCCTGTCGGTGATCTTGGTGGTGCTGGTGAGCTGTTGCATGTAATCGAGTCCGGCCGTGCCCACCCCATCGCTGGTGGATCCGCCTTTGATGCGGTCGATCACGCGGCCGCTGGGATCCTTGACGAGTTGCTCCGGCTGCAGGCGCCGATAGCCGAAGCCGAGCGTGCCGGTCAGCTTGGTGGTCTCAGAGTCTATGAGCCTGTAGCCGAGACCGGTCGCGAGCGCTACCTGATAGACGAAGCCGTCGAAGCGGTCATTCGCGCCATTTATCGAGCTGAACACGAAGGCCTTTTTGCCGAACTGGTAGTTCGTCTGCCACGCGGCTTCGAGACGCTGGGCTGTGGTGAAGTCGGCGCTCCTCCCATAGAGAAAGGCGAAATGCGCAATGTGCTTCCAGTTATCGATCGTATCGGTGGCGTCGAGCTTCATGTCGGCCGTAGTCGTATCCGCGTTGCCGCGCTCGAGCACGGCGCCTGCCTGGCCCTGACCGGTCCAGCCCACGGGGGGCGGAGCATCGGCGGCGTACGCGGAGGGAATGGCCAGCGCTGCAGTGCACACTCCAGTCGCGAGCTGAGCTTGCTGCCGGATCGATCGAGTCATCAGGGGTATCTCCTTTCATGTTGTTGTTTGGGCCGCGCAAAGGCGCGCCAAGGTATTCACCCGGCGGTGAACCTTGGCTGAACATCAGCTGGAAATTGTCAGGATTTGTCGCCGGCGCGCTTCAGATCGGTGAGGATCTCGGCGCCGGGCAAATCACTGGCGGAATTCAGCGGCCGTGGAGAATGGGAATTGCGGGCGCTCTTGACGACGAGCCGTTCGGGGACTCCGAACGCATTTTCGCGATGGGAGACGGTAACGCCGGTTTCGGGAATCGTCCACGAGCGCGGCAGCAGATGTTTGCGCGCGATGGCGACGAATTCAGTCATCTCCGGCTGCGGCACATTGCCGTCGGAGTTGGTCCAATGATGGATGAAGCGGGCACGCTCCAGAAGGTGCTTACGCAAGCTCGCTGCATAGGTCACGTCCGGGCTCAGGGTGCGCTCGGCGGCGGCCGCGGCATTCATGACAAACTCTTCCAGGCATCCGGGCGAGAGCGGCGCCGTAACGCCCAACTCGCGCAACTGCTCCCTGAACCAGCGTACGCCGCGGCGACGCGTGGGAAAGAGAAAGCGCGGCAGTGAGTCGATCAGAGACATGGCGCCTTGGGAATAAGGAAGACCACGGGGCCCATCTTCAGGGGAGTTTATGACATAGCGCGTGACTCGTGTCACATCCAGTGACAGTCACCGCGTAGGAGAACTGCCCAGTTTGGCGGTATCGCACCACGGGACTGTCGGCTCAACCAGTGTCGCAATTGGGATGCAGCCGATTTATGGGACCCGGAGGCGGGTGGGACAGGCTGCATCATGCCGCCAGGGGCGGCTGCAGTAGGCGCACCATGACTCGGACAGACTCCTAGTACGCGGCCGTCATCTGGGCGTGCGAGTGCTCGGGCTTTTCCAACTCTTTGACGAGCGCATCGGCGTAGTCTTCGGCGCTGATACGGCTCTTGCCGGCCGCATCGGTCAACAACACGGTGGTGCCGAGGCGGTATTTGCCGGTATGCGCACCGGGCGCGATGGACATCGGCGGGCTGAAGAACGTCCAGTCGACATCGTTCGTCGTCTTCAAGCGATCGAGAACGGCACGCATGGCGCGCGCCTCCCCCTGGTACGCGGGAGGAAGAGAGTCCACGACCGGCTTTCCATCGGGGAAATTCAAACTGCCCGCGCCACCAACAACCATCAGGCGCTTATGAGTGGTGCGTGCGGCGGCGATCGCGGCATCGCTCACTGCCTTGGCTTCGGCCAATGGATCCGTGCCGCCTCGTGGGCTGGTCGCCAACACAATGACGTCAGCATGCCGGGCTTCCGCAACGAACGCCTTCTCGTCCGATGCGTCGAGCTTTACCGCGTGTATGTTCGGACCCGCCGCGATCTTCTCGGGATGCCGTGAAGCGGCGATCAGATAATGACCGCGTGAGGTCGCCTCGGTGAGAATCCGGGAGCCGATCATGCCGCTCGCGCCTACGAGCAGAATTGTGGGCGGCTTTTTTTCAGGCGCCTGGCCGGTGGCCGGCTGAGAAAGGGCGACGACCGCCGTAAGCAATGCAAAGAGAATTCCGGCTCTCATATCTACTGTAACTCCGTCGCGATGCGACACAATTTCGCTGCGGCGCTAGGTGACTAACCATAACACATGGCGCTATGGTTTGATCGCGGCGTAAATCGTTTCCTGGCACTTGATGTTGGCACACGCGAAGAATCACGCCGCCTTTGCGGGGACAATGCCGGACCGGGCGACCGTTCCGGCATTGGCTTCCTGGGCGGAAGGAAACGCATCCGGCCGCACCGGCTCCTGGGGGGGCGTCGCCGTCCTGAGCGGCGCGCTTGCGCCTGACCTGTAGAACCCTCGCGGCGAGGGCGCCGAGACCTCCCGCCGAGCCGGCACTGGCGAGCGCGAGGGTACCGGAGGCAATGCATAGTGGGCACATGAGGTCCTGGGGGCGGCCCCGAGGCTGAGCGATGAGCCTGTCCCAAGGACGGACCCCGCTGGCGCGGTTCTGCACATCGGCACGACAAAGTGTCCGCGAATGCGCACAATAGTCACGCCATCATTCAAGCCAGTTCGAGCCTATGACGTCGCTGACCCGCTCCGTGACCATTCAGGAGGTCGCCGATCTCGCCGAGGTATCCGCGAAAACTGTCTCGCGCGTTATTAATAACGAGCCCGGGGTGCACATCGAGACGCGCAACCGTATTCTCAAGGCCATCGAGAAGCTCGACTACCAGCCGAATGTGAACGCACGCGGGTTGGCTGGCGATCGCTCCTTCCTCATTGGCCTTTTCTGCGACAAGCCCGGCGACTACCTCAGCGAGTTTCAGGCGGGCGCGGTCCAGCGCTGTCGGGAGTCCGATTTTCATCTCATGGTTGAGCCGTGGGACAGCGACAGCGCGGATGTCGGACGCCAGGTCAATACGCTGCTGCGCCAGTTACGCCTCGAGGGCGTCATTCTGCTGCCGCCGCTCAGCGATCATCCGGTCATTCTCGAGAAGCTGGCCGAGAAAGTGATCCCCACGGTACACGTCGCTCCGCGCATAAAACCCACCCATTCGCCTTGCGTAGGAATCGATGACTATGCGGCCGCGCGCAGTATGACACGCCATCTACTAACCCTTGGCCATCGGCGGATCGGCTTCATCCTGGGCCGGCCGGGCCACGGGGCTACCGATGAGCGCTTCCGCGGATTTCGCGACGAAATGCTCGCGAGCGGTGTTGACCTGCACGACGAGCTGATCAAGGCCGGCAACTTCCTCTTTGCGGACGGCCTGGTCTGCGCGGAGCAGATTCTGCGCAGCCCCGTGCCGCCGACCGCCATTTTCGCCAGTAACGACGATACCGCGGCGGCCGTCATTTCCGTGGCGCACCGCATGGGACTGACTCTTCCCGATCAGCTCTCGGTAGCCGGATTCGACGATGCGACCATCGCTACCATGATCTGGCCCGAGCTCACCACGATCCGACAGCCCGTGGCTGCGCTGGCGCGGACCGCGGCCGATCTCATCATAGACTACTCCCCGCGGCGGCGCGGCTGGCCCAATCCCGTGCCTCACCGGCAGTTGGATTTCGAGCTCATCGTCCGTAGCTCGACCCGCGCTCCTCGCTAATTTGAAGCCGTCTCGACGGTCCACCACTTAGGCAGGAGCCGGCGCACCTCGCGTTGAGCGAAACGCTCGTCCATCAAATACACGGCGCCGCGGTCCTGGGTGGTGCGGATCACGCGACCGGCGGCCTGCACGACTTTCTGCAGGCCGGGATACAGGTAGGTGTACGCATAACCGGCTCCGAACCGAAACTCCATCCGGCGTTGCATTTCCTCGTTCACGGGCCCGACCTGCGGTAGACCCAACGTTGCGATAAACGCGCCAATGAGGCGAGTCCCGGGCAGATCGATGCCTTCGCCAAAGGCGCCCCCCAATACGGCAAATCCAATCCCCCGGCCATCCAGCGTGAATCGCCGCAGGAAGTCGGTGCGCTCGCTTTCCGACATTCCGCGCTCCTGGCGCCATACCGGAATGTTGGGATGGCGCGCCATGAAATCCGTGGCGATCTGGTGCAGATAATCGAAGCTCGAGAAGAAAGCCAGGTAATTACCCGGTTGGGTCTCGAACTGGGTCGCCATGAGCCGGACAATTGGACGCACGGATGCCGCCCGATCACGCCAGCGCGTCGAGATCGAGCGCACGATGCGTACCGCGAGTTGCTCTGCCTTGAATGGCGACTGGACGTCGATCCGCCGACTGTCGGCGGGCAGACCGAGCATATCGAGATGGAACTCGGGCGGGCTGAGTGTCGCCGAGAACAACACGACGGCATGGGAGGAATTCCAGCGCGGTGTCAGGAAGCGCCGCGGAATGACATTTCGCACACACAGCGTGCTCTGCCCGGCGGGCGTGGACTCGCGCGTGACATCGAACAGTGTGTCGTTGTCCAGCATGGCCGCCAGCTCGCAGAAGTGCATGGCTTCGAAGTAAAAATCCTCGACCTCCGCCGCCAGCAGGCCCGGCTGCTCGACGATGAGATCGGTAGTGGCGGTCACCGAGCGCGCGAGGCTCGCCAGAAAGACCTCCGGAACCTCCTCGTACGCCTGGTAGTCCTGCCCCTGGACTCGCAACAGCTCGTCCCAGGCCCGGGCTGCCCGGTCGAGGGCATTTTTTAGAAGCAACGGAGCACCGAATCGCACGGCCTCGAGCCTGGCGCGGTCGAGGGACGCCGAGTACATCTTGCGCGCGCGCTCGTAGAGATTGTGCGCCTCGTCGACGAGGAGGCACACCTTCCATTGGTTGATGTTGGTCAAAGTGTAGAGGGGCGCGGTCGAGTCGAAATAATAGTTGTAATCGCCTACGACGACATCCGACCAGCGCATGAGCTCCTGTCCGAGGTAATACGGACAGATCTGGTGCTCGCTCGCAACCTCGCGCAACGCTTGATGGTCGAGCGTGCCACACTCAACGGCGGCGGCGCGCGCGGCGGGCAGGCGATCGTAAAAGCCGCGAGCCAGGGGGCAGGAGTCACCTGCACATTCCTTGTCTGGATGCTCGCAGGCCTTGTCGCGTGCCACCAGCTCTAATACCCGGAGCGGGTTTTTGCAGTCGGGTGAGCTGCGCTCGATATGAGCCAGGGCGTCCAGCGCCAGCTGTCGTCCCGGCGTCTTGGCGGAGAGATAAAACAGCCTGTCGAGCTCCGCGGCGGGCATTGCTTTCAGAGCCGGGAAAATCGTGCCCAGTGTCTTACCGATCCCGGTCGGCGCTTGCGCCAGTAATGCTCCACCGCGCCGGATTGTCTTGTACGCCGCTTCGGCGAGATCCCGCTGGCCCGAATGGAACTCGGGAAACGGAAACTTCAATGTCTGCAGCGCCGCATTGCGCGTGCCGCGATGGGCCGTCTCGCTCTGCGACCAGCCGATGAAACGCTCACAGTGGGTGGCGAACTCGCTTTCGAGCGACTGCGCGCTGTGGTGCTCGACGAAGCTCGTTTCCTGCTCCGTCGCAATGTCGAAATAGACGAGGGCGAGTTGAATGTCCGGCAGCGACCGTTTACGGCAGAGCAACGCGCCGTAGATGCGCAACTGCGCCCAGTGCAAGGCTCGATGGTTCTGAGGCATGCGCTCGAGGCTGCCGCGATAGGTCTTGAACTCTTCGAGTTGATTGCTCGCCGGGTCGTAGCCATCGGCGCGACCGCGCACGTGCAGTTCGCCATGCTCGCCCTCGAGCGAGATTTCTTTCTCATAGCCGGCCCGCCTGCGTCCGGCGAGCGTCGCGTGACCCTCCATCCCCTCCTGCGCGGAGGGCGCCGGGGTGAAGCGCCGATCCAGATCGCCCTGTTTCGCGGTGAACTCGCACAGCGCGCGTACGGAGATGGTGTAAGTCATGCCCGCCAGCGAACCTTGCAGACACAAACCGGGATCTCGCGCGCGATGCAGAAGCTCAGCCAGCGGATCTGGTTATCCTGCAGCCGATCCCCCGGGCCTTTGACTTCGATCAGCCGGTAACGCCGCTCTCCGGGCCACAGTTGGATGAGGTCCGGCAGGCCGCTGCGATTGGCGCGCATGTCGGTGAGGAGGCGTTGGAAGAATCCGTGCAGGTGAGCGGACGGTATGCAGTCGAGGGCCAGCTCCAGGTCCGCGCGGGCAAGCCAGTCCCAGGCCACGAAAGGGGTTTGGAGGCCGGCCTTACGCTCGAATGTTGCGAGGATCGTATCGCGGTAGGCGCCGGTTTGCAGTTGCATGAGGCATGCCGCGAACTGCCTTGCGCGCCGCGCCTGGAAGTCTGCTTCGAGCAGGTCGGCGGGAGCGGCATGAAACGGGTGAAAGAATGCACCGGGGAGCGGCGCGAAAATAGCATCCCAACAGAGGAGGCCGAAGAGGGCGTTCAGCAGCGTGTTCTCCACGTACAGAACCGGAGCTTCGGGCGTCCGCAGATGCTCACTCACGACGAGCTCGACTCGCTGCGGCGGGTGGGGTTGGGGTAATTCCAACTCGAGTATGCCCCAACTGTGCGGCACGCGCGCTGGAGCGCTCCGTACTCGAGTCAACTTACGGCTCAAGCGCGGCAGAATCCGCGCACCGAGCTGCACTTCCAACTCGGTGGCGGGTTGCTGTCGTACGAGGGTCAATAGATCCGCCGCCTCGTTGAGGCGATCGAGCTTTTCCAACACCCGGATCGTGCGGATGCGCGCCTCGGGATGGTTGCTGCGCCGGTAGACGTCGAGCGCCTGGGGGAGAGCGTGCTCCTTCTCATACAGTTGCGCGATCGCAAAGAGGAGCTTGGCGCGCTTGGTTTCGATCCAGGCCGCGCCATCTCCGGTCAAGGGAGGCGGGACGCTGGCCAGGGCTTCTTCGAGGGGCGCTTGCTCGTGCAGGAGCTTGCGACAGCGGCAGATTGCGGAAAACTGCTCGATCTGCTCGCGCGTTTGAAAGGCTCGGGCGGAAGGCTCGAGGCTAATGCTTTCGTAACGGAAGATGCCCAGGTCCGCCAGCACGAACTCGGACCAGGTCTGGCGGAAGTTGCCGAAGAACATGAGCCGAAGGCGCTCGCACAGCGGGGCGATCCGAACCTGGAAGATCGCGTCAGGGGCGTCAGGCCACCATGCCAGAAGGAGGCGGGTCGCGGCGACGGCTTCACCCACGAGGGGTATGAGCTCAGATTTGCGCAGCGATCGGGCGTCGCGCGGCAGTTGCAGAGCCTCGTTGATTTCGGCCTTCCGCAGCAGCCGAAACAGGTCGGGGAAGGCCAGCGGCGGGTCGGGATCGATCCAGCCCAATTCAATGAGTGGCGTGGCCGCCCGCCTCGGGCACCCGATCTCGGAGTAGTGGAGCTTGCTGGTCCTGAACAGATCGCCTCGTCGCATGATCATGCGGACGACGAGCGCGGCCGACTCGATCGGCAGGCGTGAGAAGTCGTCGATGAAGTGCTGCTCCTCGGGGGACAGCAGGTCGTGGTAGCGGTCGCGCAGCCATCCGAGCGCCACCTGAAAATTTTCGAGGTAGTAGTACGGGCGCGGATGCGCGTTCACGACTTCATGCGGCAGTGGCGGAGGAGCGCAAGCGTAGGAGACCGGGCGCCGCGCGTCCATCCAGTAAGCCATGAGTGGGGATACTGTATAACGGGGTGCGGCGTGGTGCCGAGCGCTTTGGCAGGGCCGCCAGCCTCAACGCTCTGGCGACGGTACGACAGGCGGGCTCTTGTGCCCGGCCTCATCGACCGCGCGGACTGCGAAAATCACATTGTCCTTGGAGGTCTTGACCGTCGTCGTGGTCGTGTCGCCGACGCTCTGCGCATGCTCCCATGTGGGCGCAGTGGTGGCACGCCAGAGGACCTCGTAGCCGGACGCGCCTTCGGACGCCCGCCACTTGAGGGTTGTGTCGTTGTCGAGGTTGGTCGTAACGACTTTCACGTCCGTCGGTGGTCCGGGCGCCGCCGCCAGTGCCGCGAGGGTCGCGGCGTTCAAGCGAGCGACGCGCGCGACGTAGTCGAAGTCGACGAATTTGACGAGGTCGCCGTATTCGATCCCGTTCTCGGTGCGCACGTTCTGATGCTGGTGATCGAAATTCTCGCGATATTCCGTGAAGCGCACGGCCGCGAATCCTTGGCTGTTGAAGGCCGAATGGTCGCCACCGCGTAAATAACGGTCGGGTCGGAACACGAGCATGGGCTTCAAACCCACCTTGTAGGTTTGGCCGACCTCCAGAACGTAACGCGCCAGCTCGCGGGAGCTCGAATCGCTCTCGCCGCCGATGGCGCGGATCTGTTGGATCTGCTTTTCGTCGGCCGCGACCGGAATACCTTCGGAGAAGACGCGGACCACGCCGGCGTCCTGTCCCGGGCTCTTGTCGCCACCGACGATGTCGTCATCGAGCGCTGCCTCGATGTTCCAGCCGGCCTGCCTGGCCATCTTCGCGAAGTGCCTGGAGCCGTCCAGGCCTTGCTCCTCGCCGGGCACGGCCAGGAAGATGACGGTTGCGCGAAGTTTGAGTTTGCTCAGCGCATGGGCGCTTTCGAGGCTGACGATCGTGCCACTGGCATCGTCATTCGCTCCGGGCGCATCACCAGAGGCGTCCAACACATCGGTTCGACGGGAGTCATAGTGGCCCGTCACGAGGACGATTCGGTTTCCGGGCTCCGATCCTTTCAAGACCGCATAAACGTTGGTGAGCGGTGTGGGCTGCGGGACACGAGAACCCGGCTCCTGCACGAACTCATCGGTCTTCACCTCGAGGCAACCGCCACATTCCTTTGAGTAGGCTTCGAGCTGGGACTCGAGCCACTCGCGGGCGGCGCCGATGCCGTGCCCGGCAGCAATTGATGCGGGATCCTGTGCTGAGAGAGTTGAGCGCGTCCCGAAGCTCACTAGCTTCTCATCAGCCGTGCGCGCGTTCGCGGCGGAGATCGTTTTCACGGCCGTGGCGATGGCCGGGTCTAATGTCTGGCTGACCTGGGCGTTGGCCGTTGCTGTCAGTGTGATGGCGAGCGTCGTGCTCAAAAATTTGTTCATAGCGAAAGAACCGGATTTCCCGTCACGACCCGTTGCTCGAGCTGGGGCCGTTCCCCTTTTTCCCACAACGGGGTGCGATGAATGACGCGATAGAGTAGCGGTCCGCCGTCACGGCGCGCAACGTGCTCGACCGGACGCGGGATGCAAACAAACTCGCATTCCCACATGTCGGCCGATGCACGGACCGTCGCATAGCCGTGGCCGCCCAGGTCGAGGAACGACAGGTGAGGCGCGAGATCCGGATTCGACAGTCCGCGCGCGCGCTCGGCATCACCGGTCTTCTGATACTCGAGACACGAGCGCACGCCATGACGAAGTAGCATGTTGACCGCCGGCTGCGGTTGCGTCGTTCCCGGCGGTTGCGCGAGGTAGAGGGCACGCAGCGGATGATCCTTGGGGAACTTGTGCTCCAATGCTTCCAGCACGCCCGGCGCCGAGATGGAGCCGCAGACAAACGCGATGCCTATGGGATCGAACGCTTTCGGCGGCAAGCTCTCGGCCGCCAGCCCGGCCCAGAAGCTATGACGGTCGCCTGCGACCGTGGCAAAGCCTGTGATCCCTTCGCCACGCACGAAGGAGTAGATCTCCGCGCGCTCGACGTACGCTGTACTGTGATCGCCGGGG
>Ga0265331_10001993_pt1 | contig 14260 bp, 3 predicted proteins | sample 41923metaG_FD_202088 | JGI IMG/M metagenome (GOLD analysis project Ga0265331, IMG submission 202088) | Rhizosphere microbial communities from Carex aquatilis grown in University of Washington, Seatle, WA, United States - 4-19-23 metaG | ecosystem: Host-associated > Plants > Roots > Rhizosphere >...
GGGCTGGCATCCTGCCGCGTTGCTGGCCGGCAAACTTGAGCTAACTACTTTGGCGGCACAGGATGTAGAGGTGCTGTCACTCCCTTCCCCTTATCCGGATGATTTGCGCTTGCCGCTGTCTCTATCGTTAAATAAGTTGGACATCGGTACGCTCAGGGTGATCAGCAAAGAAGGCGGCGCAGCAGATTTTTCTGCCAGCAATCTCAGTGCGCAACTGGAAAGCGATGGTCACCTGCATCACTTGCAATATCTGAGCGCCAACCTCGAATACGGCAAGTTGACAGCCTCCGGCCAGATGGACGGAACCAGGCCGTTTGCCTTGCAAGCTCGTGCCGACCTTGCAGGACTCTCCAATTTAATTGCACCCGGAGCAAAGGACGCACATATTTCTGCCACCATCAGCGGAAACATGATGCAACTTGCGGTAAATATTCGGGGCAGCGGCGCGGGACTCAGCGGTGAAGGGTTTGCACAACTGACGCCTTATGCCGCTTTTCCACTCGCTGCGCTGCACCTGCAAGTGAGCGGCCTCAACCCGCGCGCCTTCTCGCCAGAAGCACCCAAGGCCGACTTCGCGCTGCAAGCCGATTTGCGCGGCAATACAGGAGGACAGCTCGAAGGGGATGTGAGTGCGAAGAATCTTTCGCCTGCGACCATAGATCGTGGCGGTCTGCCTCTGCTCGATGCGCACGCTCACGCAACGATCTTTGCCGACTCGCTGCAATTCGATAATCTGGCTCTGACACTTGCGGGAGGCGCATCCATTTCGGGGCATTTTGGGTGGCAACGCGAGCGGGCGATGGGATCGGCAGATCTTGCTGTCAGCCGCCTCGACCCAGCCGCGCTGGACACGCGATTTCGCGCCGCACAGATCAATGGTAGCATGACAATCAGCGGTGATGGCTCAGCCCAGCAAGGAGTGCTCGCGCTCACGGGCATGGCAGGAGAGTCACCCCTGACAATAAAACCTGACATGCCCGTTTCCCCCTCTCCAACCCTCCTCCGGAGGGAGAGGGGGCAAACGAATCGCTACGCGAGTTCCACGTTAAACGATGGCACACTGCATCTTGATGCACATCTGGTTAGAGTTGGCGACACGCTCACTTTGGACAAGCTGCGCCTCGCACGCGGGGAAGCGGCGCTTAGCGGACAAGGGAAAATAGGATTGAGCGGGCAGCGAGCCTATACCTTTGAAGGCAAGCTGCATAACTTCGATCTTGCCGCGTTTCTGCGTACACCGCATTCCGACCTGAATGCCACGCTGGAACTGGCCGGTGAACTGGTGCCACAAGCCACCGGCACGGCACGCTTCATGATGAACGATAGCCGCCTCGCGGATCAGCCCGTGAGCGGCACCGGGCGGATTGAGTTTGCGGGAATGAGCAGGGTCAAGGGTGAAGCAGAATTGCGGCTGGGCGATAACCGCATGAGCGCCAAGGGTGGCTTCGGCGCTGTTGCAGGCCTGCTGCAACTGGATATCGAAGCACCTGCGTTGGAGCAACTCGGTCCCGGCTTCGGCGGATCGATTAATGCACATGCCAGCCTCGCTGGCAGCCTGGCACAGCCAGATGTAACTTTTGCAGCAGAAGGGCGCGACTTCGCCTTTCCCGGAGACCATCATCTTTCCAGCCTCACCGCTGCCGCCAGCCTGCATGGAGAAGCGCTGACGCTTGCAGCCAATGTCGCAAATTACCGGATTAAGGAAAAAAACATCATGCAAAGCTTGCAGCTCGATGTGAATGGAAGCCGTGCGCATCAGGAGTTGGCCGCAGAGGCGCTTCTGGATAATGGCAGCAAGTTCACTCTGCATGCAAATGGTGAACTCACCGATCCCGCAAATAGCTGGAAAAATATTCAATGGCAGGGAGCGCTGACAGAACTTTCAGGCACTGGCATGCTGCCTTTTAAATTGTTGGCGGCCATGCCTGTCAAGCTTGGGCTGGATCATGTTTCGCTGGATACTGCTGAGTTTGCCGTGGCAGGTGGCAAGGTACATATCGAAAGCGCGGCGTGGAAGCCGCAGCAATGGAACAGCCGTGGCAGTTTCACCGGCATCGGGCTGCGTGCGGGCATCGGGTTGAAGCCCATCCTTATAGGGAGGGATGAAAATGAAGTCCTGCGTCTGGGAGGCGAATGGGACATTGTCTCCGCAGCACAATTGATTGGTAATCTACGCGTAGCGCGCGAGAGTGGTGATTGGGTGTTGCCCGGCGATCCGCCCATTCCACTGGGTTTGCGAACGTTGCAATTCGCCGCCCGTGCCGCCGATGGGAAATTGGTCGGAGAACTGAGTGCATTGGGGGAGCGCCTTGGCGACTGGTACGCCAACATAGCCATGCCGTTGGCAAAATCCGGTGCGGGTTGGACGGTGCCAGCCCGTGCGCCCCTCAGCGGCCAGATGCGCGTCAATGTGAGCGATCTTGCCTGGATTGGAGCCGCCATCAATGGCAACATGAAGATTGGCGGGCGTCTGGCTATGGAGACCGATGTGGCAGGCACATTCGATGCCCCCCGTTTGCGCGGGCAAGTGCGCGGCGATGAACTTGAACTGGCTTTTCTGGATCAGGGCGTGCGGCTGCAACAGGGGCAGCTTGCGGCACGTTTCGATGAGGAATCATTGCACATCGACACGCTAAGTTTTATCGCCCCGCGTGAGCCACCGCCGCGCGATAGTCTGTTGAGAGGGCTGAATCTTGCGCGCGAGCCGGGAAAGCTAAACGTATCCGGCACCATCGATCTGTCAAACAAGAACGGCAATCTGGAAATAAGCGCCCTTCGCTTACCGCTCGCGCAGCGCGCGGATCGCTGGATAATCGCCTCCGGCAGCGGGCATGCCAGGCTCAACAAAAATACGTTCATGCTGGATGGCAGCATCACAGTGGATGCGGGATTGATCGGCCAAACTGTTATGGGGCGCCCGCAATTATCGGATGATATTGTAATCACCGGCTGGCAGGAAGGCACCCGCAAAGGGCTGCGCCTATCCGTCGATGCCACCCTGGATCTCGGCGATCATTTCTACTTGCGCACATCTGGCCTGGAAGCGCGTTTGGCCGGTAAGTTGAGCGTGCGCGATGTATCCGACCAGCAGTTGCGCGTCACCGGCACCATCGCCGCCAGCGATGCCAGTTTCGAGGCTTACGGCCAGCGCCTGACAGTAGAGCGGGGTATCGTGAATTTTCAGGGGCCGCTATATGACCCGGGGCTCAATATACTCGCTCTGCGCAAAGGCTTAAGCGTGGAGGCGGGCGTGGAGGTGACGGGTACGGCGCTCCGTCCCGTGGGGCGACTGGTGTCCACCCCCCTTGTACCGGACTCGGAAAAACTCTCATGGATTGTGCTTGGGAGTCCACCCGATGCAAGTGGAACCGATTCGTCGATGCTGCTCGCCGCCGCCAGAAGTATATTGGGCGGACACTCGGGCGGTATCAGCGCCCAGCTCAAACAAAAGCTGGGAGTGGATGAACTGTCTTTGCGTCAAATCGACAGCAGCAGCCAACAAACCGGCCAGATTGCTAATGACAACCCGCTGAGCAGCCAGATTGTCACCATAGGTAAACGGCTCTCGGCGCGAGCCTACCTCAGCTATGAACAGGGAATATCCGCCGTCGCAGGCGCAACCAAACTCACCTATACTTTGACCCCCAGAGTAAATATTGTCACCCAGGCAGGCATAGATAACGCCATAGATGTGTTTTATATTTTCAGCTTTAAATAAATAAGGTAATCCCTCGGCTTAGCCGGGGGACGTACGCCCGTGAGGGCGTGCCATTTGCAGGGTGCAAGTCCCTATCGGAGTTGGCCACAGCTCCGTAGCTGAAAGTAACTGCGTCGTCGTGAGGCGGGGGGGGAGTATCCGGGAGAGGGATGGGGATGAGGGAGCGCATGTGTCATGATTTAAGGAAACCTCAAATAACGTGCTTATCGGAACTGGTTTCAGAAACGCCGAGCCACCCGAATCCAGATCGCCGTTGGCGGTCAAGATGCAAGGCAAATCAGTTTTCATAGGCCACCATCCCCATGCGTCAATTGGTTTTCATTTCAACAAAATGCTCCTGCTGGTCGTCCACCAAGGGTATTGTTCCCGCAGTGAGTTCTTTTCCGTCGAGCAAAAGTTGAGTCGCGTCTTCCGTATCGGCATCAAGCCGGGTGATGGTGATGTGATAAAAGGTTTGTCGGTAGCGGTAGTGGATTTTGTAGCTCGTCCAGCTTTTCGGCATACGCGGAGTCAGACGCAGTTGATCTCCCTCCAAATTTACACCCAGCAGGGTTTCGATGAGCAAGCGATACATCCAGCCGGCCGAGCCTGTATACCAGGTCCAGCCGCCCCGCCCCGTGTGCGGTGCGACCGCATAGACATCCGCCGCGACGACGTAAGGCTCGACCTTGTAGGTGGCGATCTGCTCCGGGGTCGAGCCGTGATGGATGGGGTTGAGCAACGAAAATAATTCCCAGGCGCGCTCGTTTTCACCCATGAGGGCAAAAGCCATGGCGGCCCAGATTGCGCCGTGGGTGTATTGGCCACCGTTCTCGCGCACGCCGGGAATGTAGCCCTTGATGTAACCGGGATCGAGCGCAGATTTATCGAAGGGCGGATCAAACAATTGAACCAGTCCGGCCTCGCGCCGGACCAGACGCCGATCCACAGATTGCATCGCCTGGCGCGAGCGGGACACATCGCCCGCACCGCTGATCACAGCCCAGCTCTGCGGCAGGGAATCAATCTGGCATTCCTGATTGGTGCTGGCACCGAGCGCTTCGCCGTTGTCGAAATAGGCGCGGCGATACCATTCTCCGTCCCAGGTGTGCTGCTCGATGCTCTGTTGCAGTTGCCTGGCCTGGGTGACGCAATGGTCGGCAAAGGCGATGTCCAGCCGCGCGCGCGCCAGCCCGGCAAACTTCGTGAGCACGTCGTAAAGAAAGAAAGCCAGCCACACACTTTCACCCCGCCCCGCATTGCCGACCCGGTTCATGCCATCGTTCCAGTCGCCGCACCCCATCAGCGGCAGCCCATGTTCGCCGAATCTCAACCCGCGCTCGATGGCACGCACACAATGCTGGTATAGCGTGTCCGTTTCTTCGGAGCGATTCGGCAAATCATAGTAAGCCTCTTCATCCTGCTTGACCGGGCGGGCTTCGAGGAAGGGTATCTTTTCGTCCAGCACACCGGTATCGGCGACACACTCAACATAGCGGCAGGTAACGTAGGGCAGCCATAGATAGTCGTCGGAAAAATTCGTGCGCACGCCGCGACCCGCAGGGGGATGCCACCAATGTTGCACATCGCCTTCGCGGAATTGGTGCGTGGCGGCGCGCAGCAGATGCTCGCGCGCGAGGGCCGGCTCGGCATGCACCAGAGCCATCACGTCCTGCAACTGGTCGCGGAAGCCGTAGGCACCGCCGGATTGGTAAAATCCTGTCCGGCCCCACAATCGGCAACTCAAAGTTTGATACAACAGCCAACCATTCGCCATGACATTCACTGCGGTATCGGGGGTGTCCACGTTCACCGCACCCAGGGTTCGATTCCAATAGGCCCAGACTGCTTCAAGTGCTGTGCGGCTGGCATCAGCCCGGCGGAAACGCCGGATCAAATCCTGCACCTCGCTCGGGTTGCGTCCGACCCCCAGCCGAAAACTCGTTTCCCGCTCTTCTCCATTCGCCAGATCGAAAACGACTTGCACCGCGCCGCACGGATCCAGTCCCGCACCGACCTTGCCGGAAAGGCGGACGCGCTCCAGCGCTGCCGGTCGCGACAGGCTGCCGTTTCTGCCGATGAACTCTTTGCGGTCCCCGCTAAGCGTGCGTCCCGCATCGTTCACATCAAGAAACGCGATACGCCCGGTGTAGTCGGTGTTGTAGTGGTTGCGCGCCAGCAATGCACCAGTCTTGATATCCACTTCGGTTTGCACATGCAGCAGGTTTTTATGGCGCGAATCGCCCAATACCCATTCACAGTAGCCGGTGACCGACAGGCGGCGCGGATGCCCCGAGACATTGCGCAATTTCAACACCGATAATTTCACAGGCGCATCCATCGCCACATAAACCCACAACTCGGAGGCGATGCCATTTTCGCTATGTTCGAACACGCTATAGCCGAAGCCGTGGCGTATGACATAGGGCGTTCTGCCGCGCGCGGGAGAAGGCGTGGGCGACCAGAATTGTCCGGTCTGCTCGTCGCGAATATAAAGCGCTTCCCCGCTGGTGTCCTGAACAGGATCGTTGTTCCACGGCGTCAGCCGGAATTCATGGGAATTTTCGACCCAAGTGTAAGCCGCCCCGCTCTCGGAAACCACCGTCCCGAAATAAGGATTGGCCAGTACGTTTACCCAGGGTGCCGGCGTCATTTGATCGGGTTGCAGGGTGATGACATATTCGTGGCCGTCGCGGGTGAAGCCGCCGAGACCGTTCGCAAAAACCAATTCGCGCTGCGGCAGCGGCGCGGGCAAAGCGGCGAAATTTAAACGGGTGGCCGCCAGCGCCGGAATCAGTGGCTCCAGAACAGCGCGGTGTTCCAGTTGCTCCGCCAATGTCCCCTTCTCGTCATCTAGGACAATGCGTGCCACAGATTGCAGCAGCACGAGATCGTCGTTGGAAATTTGTTCGAGGCGGCGCACAAAAATTCCGCCCGGCTTGTCCAGCATTTGCGCTTCTATCCCCGACGAAATCAGGCCCGTGATTTGATCGTGCAAAGATTGGCGGTAGGTCGAAACATCCTCGTTCAATATCATCAGTTCGACCGTCAGCCCCTTCATCCGCCAGTATGAGTGTGCCTTGATCGCCTGCCGTACCAGTTCGATCTTTTCCAAGTCGCTGATGCGCAGCAGAACCAGTGGTACTTCGCCGGAAATGCCGTAGCTCCACAAGCCGCTTTGCCCGCGCCGGTTGTTGCGCAACACGACCGGGCTGGCGCGGCGGGCAGGGTCGGCATAAATCAGCGCACCGGCCAGTCTGGCATAGCGCTGGGCTTCCGCATCCGTGGCATTGAGCAGATGCAGCGTCACCTGACTGTGGGTCCAGGCCAGATCAAAAGTGCGCTCGGCCATGCGCGCGCTCTGGTATTTTTCCACCTGCTCCAGCGCGGCTTCGCGGCTTTCCGTCACGCCCAGTACCAGGTCGATGATGACCGTTTGATGCGGGCGCAAATTGATGGTGCGCCGCAACGATACAATCGGATCGAGCACGGAACCGATCGTATTGGATAAGGGCGCAATGCCTTGCATTGCAGCCGGGTTGGACAGGCTGCCGCCCCGCCCAACAAAGCGGGCACGGTCTGTTTCGCAGGATAGACTCCCTTGTTCATCTCCCCGTACCAGCATCAAGTTCAGCAACCACGGTGGTTTTTCTTCATGGGAGCGGGCGCGGCGGGTGCACAGCAGCGCGGATGACCGTTGCACAAATTCCGTCTGCACAAACAGGTTGCTGAAGGCGGGATGCGCCGTATCCGTAGCGGGAGTGGCGAGCACCACCTCCGCGTAGCTGGTCAATTCGATGACGCGCGCCACGGCCGAGCGATTGGTGAGGGTAACGCGCCGCAACTCGATATCGTCTTCCGGAGAAACGCTGATCTCTGTATGGATTTCCAGACCGGCATGGTGTTGCCGGAATTCCGCGCGCGACTGCGTGAAGATGGCTTCGTAGCCTTTGGTCGCGCGCAAGGTGGGCTGATATGCGGTGGACCAGAATTCTCCCGTCTCCAAATCGCGCAGATAACCAAACAACCCCCAGCAATCGCGCGTGGCATCTTCGCGCCAGCGGGTGACCGCCAGATCGCGCCAGCGGCTGTAGCCGCCACCGGCGCTGCTGATGACCACATGGTAGCAACCATTGGATAACAGGTGGACTTCCGGCGTTGCCGTGTTGGGATTTTTGAGCACGCGCAGGGTGTCATCGCTGACCCCTGTTACGTTGTGCGATTTCTCCAAAGTCAACTCTTCGGATAACACGCTCGCGACGGTCTTCGGCACACGCTCCTGCAACAACAAATCTGCGGCTTTGAGCAAGGGACAGGCCATGAAGCGCCGTTGCATGGGGTAATCGCGCAACACATTGGCCAGCGCCAGCAGGCTGATGCCCTGATGGTGCGCCATAAAGGATCGGATCGTGGCGCTAGTTTCATCCGGCGGCAAGCGTGCCGGGGTGTAATCCACCGCTTCATAAAAACCGTAGTCCCCTGCGCGCCCCTCGCTCGCCAGCCGCTGCAAATTTTCACAGGCCTGCTGCGGCGCAAGCATCAGCGCCAATGCGCTGGCGTAGGGCGCGATCACCAGATCATCGGCCAAACCGCGCTTCAAACCCAGGCCCGGCACGCCGAAGGCGCGGTACTGGTAGTTCAGTTGCACATCCACCCGGTTATACCCCGATTCGGAAATTCCCCAAGGCACGCCGTGCGTCTTGCCATACGCGATCTGTTGCTGCACCGCCGCCTGGCAACTGTGATCCAGCAAGGTATTTTCATAGTTTGGCATGACCAGCAGCGGCATCAGATATTCGAACATTGAACCGCTCCATGAAACCAGAATAGGCTCGCCCCTTGATGCAATAAGCAAGCGGCTCATGAAAAACCAGTGCGCCTGCGGAACTTGCCCCAAGGCGATAGCGACATAGCTGCACAAGCGCGCCTCCGAAGCCAGCAGGTCATAGAAGCTGGCGTCGCAACAGCTTTCGGCAGCGTTGTACCCGATAGAAAATAATTCCCTCTCGGTATCGAACAAAAACGTAAAGTCCATCACGGCCAGTTCGTCGCTTTGTTTGGCTAAGACTTCTAATGCGAGCAGCCGCTGGCGGGCATATTCGCCAGCTTCCAGCAAGCAGCGAGAGAGTTCAGTGTGACTTTCGCTTTCACCGATCAACGGGCTAAGCGATTTGGACAGTACCGAGATTTCACGCAGGCTGGGGGCATGGTCAAAGCGCAGAAGTTTTTCGGCGAGGTCGCCCGAGGCACGCATCAAACTTTCCTCGTTGCGCAACCATGGTGCGAGAAAGCGCAAATCTTCCAGATGCTCTTCGCAGCTTTGTTGCAGTGATCGACTCCAATGCTGTTGCTGATGATCATGCTCATGTTCGCCGTGTGCGAACGAGGCGGCGACCTTGCCCGCAAGGATCGTCGCCCGTTCCAGCAAGGCATAACCCGCGCGCAGCGCGGTAGGCGCATCCGCCAATTCTGCGTCGAGTTGCGACAGCGCGGTATTTTCGCCGACCAGCCCCGTAAGCACCTTCAGCGTGTCGCGCAGGCCAGCAAAAATCTGTGGTGTGTAAACAGGCTCGTCTGCCTGTTCTCTCAGCCCTGCGGCCAGCGTCAGCAAATGTCCTGCCAGGTTGCCGCTATCCACACTGGAAACATAAAGCGGATGGAGTGGTTGCAGCGTGCGGGTTTCATACCAGTTGTAGAAATGTCCGCGATGCCGTTCGAGCCGGAGCATTGTGGCAAGGCTGTCCTGTGTGCGCCGAATCAAGCGCCCAGTCGAAAGATAGCCAAAATCGCGTGCGGCCAGATTGGCCAGCAAGGCCAAACCCATATTCGTCGGGGAGGTTCGCGCCGCGATCACAGGGTTGGGGTTTTCCTGAAAATTGTCCGGTGGCAGCCAGTTTTCCTGTGCGCTGACAAAGGTGTCAAAAAAATGCCAGGTTCTACGGGCGGTGACGCGCAAAAAACTCAATTGCTCTGCCGTCAAATTCGCGGGGGCAGATGCAATAGGCTTGCTGATCCACCAAGCGATCCACGGCGAAACAAACCAGATACCAAGAACCGGCAAGGCCGATGGCAGTTGATCAGCCCGCATGATGGACAGGAATATTCCTGACGCCAGAGCGACCAAGGGCGCGATCCACATCCTCGCATAAAAGCTGGCAAGGGCGGTGCAGGTTAACAGATCGGAATCACTCGATGTTTTCCATTCGAGCAGCCGTTTGCGCGTCACCAGCAAACGCAGCAGTGTTCTGGCTATGGCATCCATGCTGATGAAGGCGTCGTAAGGGAGAAAGGCCAGCGTGAGAAACATCTGTCCGAGCTGGCGGATGCCCGAATCGGCCACACCGCGCAAATGTAGCGCCCATGGCAGATCAGCCGACTTGCGCAACGCACTACCCAGCGCCAACAATCCGGGAAATGCAATGATGGCTGCGACCAGGAGCGGCCCCAGTCCTCCGAGTTCCGGAAATAGCAGCCATGTGCCGGGCAACAGGAACACCAGAGCAAGCGGGACGAGGCTGCGCCTCAGATTGTCGAATATCTTCCACTGCGACAGCACGGAAAGCGGGTTGGAAATGCGGCCGGTGTCTGCGCCTGGTACGCGCGGCAGCAGCCATTGCGCGATCTGCCAATCGCCGCGTATCCAGCGGTGGCGACGGGCCATGTCTACGTTATAGCGGGAAGGATATTCTTCGAAGAACTCCACGTCGCTCACGAGTGCGGAACGGGCATGACACGCTTCCAGCAGATCGTGGCTAAGTATGATATTTTCCGGAAAGCGCCCGCGCATGGCCCGCTCGAAAGCGTCCACATCGTAAATGCCTTTCCCGATATACGAGCCTTCCTGAAATACATCCTGATACACGTCTGACACTTCCCGCGTGTACGGATCAATACCCGCGTCGCCAGCAACAAGCCGGACGAACCAGGAACGCCTTGAGCCGGGCAGGCTTACGCCAACGCGCGGCTGCAGAATGCTGTAGCCTGCGGTGACGATTCCACGTGCCGCATCGAATACCGGATGGTTCAGGGGATGAGCCATCGTACCCACCAGCTTCCGTGCAGCATCGCGCGGGAGCTGGGTGTCGGTGTCGAGTGTGATGATATACTTTATTGACGGCAGGATGGCCATCGCTCCCACTATCGCTGAAAAACAGTCGCGCGAACCGCCACGGAGGAGAGCATTGAACTCCATGAGTTTTCCCCGCTTGCGCTCATAACCCATCCATACGCCTTCTGCGGCGTTCCAGCGGCGCGGGCGGTGAAGCAGAAAGAAAAGAGTCTGGTTTGCGAAAGAATATTTCTGGTTCAGCATCTCGACACCCGCTATCGCCCGCTGAAGCAATGCCAGATCCTCGGGCAGGCTCTCCTCCGCCGCATCGCGAAAATCCGTCAGCAAGGCGAAGTGCAGGTGTGGATCCCGATTCGCGAGATGATGGATTTCCAATGTCTCGATCAGGCGATCAACCCCGCTCAGCCCCGTGAGCATGGTGGGAACGACCACCATCGTTCGGCACTCTGCCGCGATGCCGGAAGAATAATCCAGGCGCGGGAGCAAACAGGGTTTCACCAGCAGCGTGGACAGCCAGTTCATCAGCACTACTGCCAATTGACTGGCGCAAAGAAGTCCGACTAGCGTAAAGAAAACGACTTCCCATCCCTGAACTGCAAGCGTCTCCGTCTGCTGCATAAACACGAACGTGGCGAGCAACGTCATTTCCGCGATACCTCCCACATAAAATGTCAGCGGGAAACGGCGGATGCTGCGCTCGATAATCGTACCCCAGGGCCACCGTACCTTCGCCATTTCCCCCAGCATGGCGTGGCCTTGGTCTATCAGATAGAAGCCCACATGCGCGGTTCTGTCTCCGCGCCCTTTTAGATGCGCGCCGCCTGCGGCCAAATGGACGGCCTTCCGCGCGACCTCCGCTTCCGACAACTTGCTGTGCCGGGAGATGGCTTCTACCGAATGGCGATAGCGGTCACGGGTCGAGAAATCCATTTTGCTGTAAACGCCGGCAGGATCCGAGCGCAAAGTCTCCTCGACCAGGCTCAGGGATTCCACGAACGCCTTCCAGTCAATCGCGCTCAAGAAGCGGAGGCTGGCAATGCTGTGGCTGACAGAAACCCGGTTGGCTGCCTGAGTTTGGCTCTCTTGCTGGACCATCTGTTCGATGGTCAACCCTTCTTCGGCGAGCCGCTGTTCGAGCCAGCTTCGCGCGAGATGGAGCACCGAACTTTGTCGCGACAAGCGCTGGCTGAATTCCGCCACGAACGAACTGGACAGGGAAAGATTGGACTTCGCCATGTTGGCAACGACGACGACGAGGTGGGACGGGTTCTTCTCCGCCATATCCTGCAAACGGTCAACCCACATTTCCGCACGATCACGATCCGCCTGCGCGATGGTCAGCCGGATTGCGATGCGTTGGAGATTTTCAATCAGCCCCAGACGCAACATGATGGGGATAGCCCACAACTCGCCCAGCTTCAAGGAAGCTACCGTTTGGTAAGCGGCGATGAAGGCGCTGAGCTGCTCCGTATAAATCTGCGCATCCACATGCGAAATCAATTCGAGCACGATGTCGTAAACGCGAGGAAGCCCGGTGGAATGGCCGTTCAAAAGACGGGGCAACTCCCGGCTGTAGCCCTTGGGCAGATGCCGCCTAGCCATTTGAATCTGCTCTTCGATCAGGAAGAAGTTGTCGAGCAGCCATTCTGCGGCGGGAGTGATGCGTTGGCTTGGATGTACGGCGACGGATGCGCGATTAAAGGACATTAATGTGTCCTCGTTTTGCCCCAGCCTTGCCAACAGGCTGTTGGAACCGCGCCGGGTGACGACCTGATGATGGTTTGCAAGCGCTTTGGCATGGCACGCCAATTGTTCGACGCTGAACAACTCGGCCCGCAAAGGCTGCTCTCCCGCAAGCGGGCGCGGGCGAATTTTTTTGGTCGTCCAGTTTGACCAGCGTAACGATAAGGCCTGCATGTAGCTCCTACTTTTGTTCGATATGTGAACCCGCAGAGTTGACTGATATTACGCGGCGTTGCCAGATTTATGTGTGCGCTGGCGAACAGATCGAAAAAACTATCGGTGCCGTAATATCACAATTCACGAATATCCACGCAATTTTGAAGGAGCAAAAGATGATCACGAAATGCCTTTTCCCGGTAGCGGGATACGGAACCCGTTTCCTTCCCGCCACCAAGGCGCAGCCAAAAGAGATGCTGCCTGTCCTCAACAAGCCGCTGATCCAGTATGGAGTCGAGGAAGCACTCGAAGCGGGCATGAAAAATATCGGTTTTGTCACGGGGCGCAACAAGCGCAGCATCGAGGATCACTTCGACATCACCTACGAACTTGAGGATCAGATCAGTGGCACCAGCAAGGAAAGCAAGCTGGACGGCATCCGCAACCTGATCGAGAAGTGTACCTTTTCTTACACCCGGCAGCCACAAATACGCGGCCTTGGAGACGCCATCCTCACTGGCGAAACGCTGATAGGTGACAAGCCCTTCGGGGTGATCCTCGCCGACGATCTGTGCGTCGGAAAACCTGATAGCGTCATGGCGCAGATGGTGCGTGTATTTGAAAAATACCGTTGCTGTATCATTGCCGTGCAAGAGGTGCCTCTCGAAGACGTGGACAAATACGGCGTCATCAGCGGCCAACTTTGTGAGGATGGATGCATCCTCGTCGAGCGCATGGTGGAAAAACCTGCTCCGCAGGATGCCCCGTCAAATCTTGCCATCATTGGGCGCTACATTCTGACGCCGGATATATTCGACATCCTGAGGAACACGCGCCCCGGCAAAAACGGCGAGGTGCATATAACCGATGCCTTGCAGACACAGGCGACAAACGGCAAGGTGATTGCTTATCGCTTTCAGGGGCAGCGCTTCGACTGCGGCAGCGTGGAAGGTTTTGTAGCCGCCACCAACTTTTTCTTCGATCGTTGGGCTGTGTACGAAAATCCTTGACGGCCAGAAACCAAAGGCCGGAGCAAAACCGTCCATCCTTCATGGCACTCGGTTAAGCCGACATTTTCTTTCACCGAAAGCGCGCCGAATAAACCACCATGCTGAAACATCACCCCCCAACGCTGGCGGAGTGCGATGATTTCTTCGCTTCCGAGTTTTTGCAAATCAGTACCAAGCACCCGGATAGAACCTGAGTCCGGGCGTTGCAGCAAAATCATTTCGCGCAGCAGTGTCGATTTGCCGGAGCCGGAGCCGCTGCCTCCGATCAAGGCAAATATTTCTCCGCTCCTGACTTCGAGGTCAAGCTCGTCATGCACGACATGATCGCCAAAGCTTGTCGATACTTTGCTTATCTCAATTACTGCCGCATCGCTGTGCAATTCATTCTTCATGTCAGAGATTCAATGCGCTGAAGGCAACCGAAAATAGCGCGTCCGCCACAATTACGAGGAAGATCGACTGCACGACGCTACGTGTTGTTTGATGGCCGACGCTGTCGGCACCGCCCCGGGTGCGAAACCCTTGAAAACAGCCTACCAAGGCGATGATGGCAGCGTACACCGGCGCTTTGCAGATGCCTATCAG
>Ga0265331_10001996_pt1 | contig 14235 bp, 13 predicted proteins | sample 41923metaG_FD_202088 | JGI IMG/M metagenome (GOLD analysis project Ga0265331, IMG submission 202088) | Rhizosphere microbial communities from Carex aquatilis grown in University of Washington, Seatle, WA, United States - 4-19-23 metaG | ecosystem: Host-associated > Plants > Roots > Rhizosphere...
GCTGATTGCTATGGCGAGAGCTGTAGCGTGTTCGGCAATTTCCAATGGGCGCATAACCTCTTTCGCCTGACAGGCGACGCCGCATACATCGATGTTGCGGAACGCATGCTCTACAACGCGTTCTATGCCTCGTTGGCACTCTCGGGTGATCGCTACTTTTATGAGAATGCGGCCCAGCAGGACACGCCTACAGAACGCTTTGCATGGCACCCCGTACCCTGCTGCCCACCGAACATCGTCAAGCTTTTCGCCAAGGTGGGCGGGTTCTTTTACTCGATCGACAGCCAGGGGGTCTTCGTTAAGCACTATGGCGCATCCTCGGCCCGAATCCCCGTCGGGGGCGGAGTCACTATAATTCAACGAGGTAACTTCCCATGGGACGGCAAGCTCAATCTAACACTCAATCCAGAAAGTCCGACGACCATGGCGCTCCGTCTGCGAGTACCAGCCTGGGCGAAGGGTTACGCAGTTTCAGTAAACGGGGCTGCGGTCGATGCTGTTCCCGAGCGCGGTTGGCTAACGATTCAGCGGGAGTGGACGAGTGGCGACACGGTCGAGCTGCAATTGAAAATGCAGGTCGAGCGTGTGACGATGCCCGCCCGGTTCAAAGAATACAAAGACCTCGCGGCGCTGACGCGAGGGCCTATCGTTTACTGCCTGGAAGAGCAGGATCTCCCGCGCGAAATGCGGAGCTCCTTCGGTGCATACCTCCCTGAAAATTTCGACTTCACCGCACAGTACCGCCCCGATCTCCTCGAAGGTGTCACGGTTCTCACGGGCAGCCTTAAGCTTCCTAACTATGTGGATGACACAGAAAGATCCGTACCTGTGACCTTCATACCTTATGGTGTCTGGAACAACAGGACGCCTGGCGGAATGCGAATTTGGATTCCAGCGAAAAGACTGTCCGTTGAAGACGCGCTCCCTGCCCATCCTCCGGGAGAGAGCTGATAGTGTCAGAGAGTCCACTATTGGCCTGTGTCCGTTCGGGAGGAGCTTACGGACGCATCCAGGTCGGATCCTGCCTGCGGGCCGAAATCCCTGTGCGTTGAGTTGATCGGCAATCTCAGGGTAGGTGTGCTCATCGAGAAGCTTGTCAACGAGTGCGACCACCTGCCGGGACGTCTTTAACTGCTGTGCGAAGGACTTGGGATTTTGCGCTGTGAGCGCTTCGGTTTTCCCGCCTTTGAAGCGAACGTGGATCGTGGTGATGTCTTTGGACTGTTTGATGAGGGTGGCATCTTCGATGACGTAGGCGAGCAACCGCTTGCGTTCGCGGTTGGGTGTATTTGGATCGGTCCAGATGGTCTTGAAATCGCCAGTCATTGCCGCGAGGCGTCTGCGGATGGCCCCATCGATAACCAACCTATCCTGCTGCCTGCTCTGCTCCCTCGCTTCCTGGGCTTGAGCCAAACTACGCAACTTGTCGTTCCACTCGCGTTCGAGAGTATCGGCGACCAAGCGATTGCCCGGGTCCACCATCATGAAGCGACGTTGGGCCAAATCCGCCGTTTGCTGCGCACGCTCCACGGTTCGGCTGCGAAGCCGGTCAGCTTCTTGGTGTCGTGCCTCGGTCTCCCGTCGGATCTCAAGAGCCAATTCGACTGCAGCGGGAGTCATCTTCTCAGCAACGAGCGCGCCAATCGCCGCGTCAACGGGCGCTCCATTAATCGTCTGGCAGACGGCTCGCCGTCCTTGGAGTGAGCGCGATCACAGACATACCAGACGTCGAGGCGACCACGCCGGGCGGCATATCGAGCGCGAAAATGCCGACCGCATCGCCCGCAGACGGCGCGTCCTTGCAGCAGCGCCGCACCCTCCCGAGGCGGTGAGCCGCGTGCAATCTCATACCCGCGGCCATTGCTCTGTAGGATCTTGAGGTTATGTTGATACTGCTTCCATGTAATGTAGCCAGGGTGAGCGTCCGGAATACAGGCAAGCCACTCTCCGGTGTTACGCTTACTCTGGATGGTGTGCTTGCCGTCTGCTGAGCGTCGATAGCGCCGCCGCCCATAGGCATACGCACCCGCATAGCGGGGGTTTATCAGCGTGCGCATCGCTGTAGAGGCAGTCAATGGCCGGAAGACCGTTGCTTCGCGAAGGTTCCGGCGAGAGGGAAACAGCACTCCCTCCTTGCGAAAGGACTTCACGGTCTGACACGCAGAACCCACCCGTGAAAAGGTCTTGAAGAGATGCTTGATGCTCTCCCGCACCTGCGAATCCGGATCCAAAACGACATCGCCAGCTTCGTCCTCGGGCGTCGCGTTCAGCGTGCCCTCGGCGAGCAATGCTTTGGCTTTGCGGTCTTCTCGGGCTGACACCTCGGACCTCTTGCCGGGAAAAAAGCCGCACAAGTGTAAACTTAAATATAAGACGTCGCAATCTGTCGTGGCACAGGGAGATAGGGCAGGAATGTCCCCTGTTGCCTTATGTGTACCAGAACGACCCCACCTTTTCTTCCCCAGAGGATATCTGGACCTGTCATAAGCGGCATAATTGTCGTTACAGACGCGGCGAAATTAACTTTACGCCCTTCCTCTACGCTTCTTGCCGGACCTTCGAGCGGTGAGACCTTCCAGCATCTTCTCCAGCTCCAATAAGTCCGCCACCCGAAAATGGGCGCGCCCCTTACCCAAAACCGCTTCAGGGTCTGCTGCCACTTCGTCAGTCCAATGCGGAGGGACAGAACAGGTTGTGGAACCAGCCACTCTCAGGATGAGCCGCTTACCGTAACGGTTATATCTAACGCCAACACACAGCAGACGCTTACCGCTGTACGGGTGGAATGGGTGAGTTATGCGTACAAAATGCTTCGACGTCCGAGTAATCGCTGCAGTGTTAGTTGAGTTACTTGCTCCAGATGCAAAATCTAGATCGGTCGAAATCCAGAACCTCCATCTGAGTAGCTCGCCTCGAGATGAAAACAAACAGATCTCCGCTCAGGGGATCCGCTTGCAGTCCCTGTCGCGTCAGTGCATGCAGCCCGGGGAAGGACTTGCGCATATCGCAAGGATGTCCATACAGATGGACGCGGATCTGTCCTTCCGGAAAGAACATCAGCTGCGGACCAGATGCAGCAACACACCTCCGCCCAGCTCCAGCCGCACCTCGAAACGGGAGCGGCCCGAGCCCAGCGCACCCAGATCGATGAACTCGCCGGAGGACATCTCGGCCCCTTCGATCTTCGCAGGGGTGGGGCGCACACCCGGCTCCTCAGTATCTTCCGTAGTCGCACGCGCCAACCGTAAAGGCTCGCCGCCTTGATCCCTTCACGTTCGCAAAGCTCTCGAACCGCAAGACCGCTCTATGCTTGACGAGCCACAATCTCACGCCAGGCGCTCTCGGTACGCTTCTGCCGACCAACCTTCTCCATCATTTGCTCCAGTGGTAAACCTGGAGCTCATTGTCCCGATCTACGCGCGAGGCGGAAGAACGCCGCAGGCTGACCGCTTACCCCGGTCCATCATTTTGCAAAGACAATTCGGAACAAGAAATCCGTATTTTTGGAAGCACCGTCTACAAACGCTTGCCCCCCCTTATAACTCTTTGTTGAGGACGCGACCCAGGTTATTTCGCTTTCATGCGAGTAGCCAGGAGAGGTAAGACGAATCTTGTATTGTCTGTCCTTCACTACCGGCACGGAGTCAAAGCGAATGTCGTAGTTTAGCCCTTGAGAACCGGTCGTCACCGTCTGCTTACTTTGCGCTATCTTGAAGCCGTTGGCGTCGAGGATCTCCACAAGAAAACTTGTTCCAATTGCGTGAACAGATGTTTTCATAGCGACGCTCAGTTGTTCGATTGCATGCCCCTCTGCGACAAATGTCTGTTCGAAAGGCTTGCTCCCAGAGAGCCCACCGAAGTCATCCACCTCTATGTAGTCTTGGTTCTGCACTACGTGCAGATGACTGACAACATCCTTATATATTGCGAACGACACCGGGACCACGAAAATCAGGAGTCCGACATAGAGACTTCGCCGAACGTTCCCGTAGTTTATCGCATCCAAGGTTATGACAGATTTCTCTCGTATCAGCGGCCTAAACTTGAGGACTAACTGTAGAACAAGATACGCGAAAAAACCAGAATAGAACACATTCAGACTTCTTGCTCCAAACAGTTCAAACATCTGTGCCATGAGATATGCATTTTCGAAATGTAATCCAAAGGTCGCCCCCTGGAACATTGCGGCGTCGACGTTATCTCGGAAAATAAGAGACACGGTCGCTACGAAGAGAAACATGCCCACAATGTCGAGGAGTAGAAATTTCTCCCGTTGCTTGGTCAACATGGACGAGAGAGCTATCGGTGCCGCGAAGAACATGACCCACTGCGGGTGCCAGACAATTAGTAGAAACGGAAGGACCGAGAAAACGAGCCATATAAAAGCCGCTGTTCGCGTGTGAGACTCGTCTGATGGTTCGGCGAAATACGAGATCCCACAAAGAACAGCAATCGATGCTGGTAGAGTGTAAACAGCCCAGTACCCCATAAACCCGCCGTCGATGGTGGCGGCGTATATTCTGTCGATAGCAGAGTGGTGCAGAACGCCTTCAATAAATGCGGGCGAGTGACCGTACATAAAATCTATGAGCAACGTCGGGGCAAGGAATATCAAACAGCAGAAGGAAATCCGGTAAATCCGCTTTTCGTAGAATAAGAGCAAAGGTAAGAACACGATGGCCGGAAAGTATTTGAAAGTAATGGCCAGGCCGAAATAGAACGATGCCGCTGCCAAACGCCGGCGCAAGAACATTAGGAATCCCGCTAACGTCAAGATGACGTAGAAAATATCGTATTGAGAGAAAATGATTTCGGAGAAGAGGGCCAAGGGCATGACTAGCCATGTCGCCGCGGCGTACTTTGCGCTTTCCCGATCGCGCGAATATTCAAGAGAGATGCGATAGAACACGGGCCCCGACCCAAGGTACGCCAGGCTCGTCAACACCTTTAGCCAGTAAGTCAAGTAATGGGGGAAAGTCTCAGGTCCAGTTAGTAGACCCACTAGCTTTAGTGGGTAGAGCCACAACGCAAAAATTAGGTATATCGTCGGTGGATACGGTGTTCCTACCATAGTTTGACCACCGCCCCGAATTCGCTTGCAATTCTCGTAGAAGTCCAGGGGGTGTCCGAAAATGTAGTTCAAGGAGTCCCAGCCGGCGCCCCAAATGTCATCATGAAAGAACAACACGAAGCATGCCGTTAGAAACCCGGAAGCGAGAACATAGTCTGCCCTTGCGAGGCGTCCAGAGGGAAAGAGCTTCTCGAACGTTTGGGTCAACTTGGTTAACACAAACCCTCGTCTGGAGCTGTTGATGAGTTCTGTTTGTGCCGGTTGGCTCGCACTCGCTTCGGATCTTGACGAGACCGCGTTCTGCATCACCATTCTCCGCACTGAGCACTCAGGATATTGAATACGCGCCGACCAACAGACCGACCGTTTCAGTGCACCCTAGTGACCTGTAGCAACCAGTTATAGACTTTACTCGCGTCTATGGCAGACGCAATCACGTTGACGAATTCGGAGCGTATGGAACTGCTGCGGCGAGCCAACAGCCGGACGGATCGGGCGGAAGATGCCCGACGTGCGCGGCTGATCTTGCTGCTGGCCGAAGGCCATACGTGGGATGAAGTGTCCGAGCGCATTGAGTGCAGCCGGGGCTTTGTGGCTAGTTGGAGCAAGCGATTTGCCGAGCAGCGGATTGCCGGACTCTACAGCCGGCATCTCGGGCAGGTCGCCACCGTGCTCACGCCCGAGCTGGAAGCTCGAATTCTTGAGGCGACGCGCGTCGCACCGACCGATGGAGCGACCCACTGGAGCACGCGCAAGCTCGCCGCGCATCTGGATGTCAGTCATATGATGGTGGCGCGGGTCTGGCGCAAGCACGGGCTCAAACCGCATCGCATCGAGCGGTACATGGCCTCGAACGATCCAGACTTTGAAAAGAAAGCCGCCGACATCATTGGGCTGTACCTGAATCCACCCGCGCACGCCGCTGTGTTCTGCGTGGATGAAAAGACTGCCATCCAAGCGCTGGATCGCAAAGATCCGGTGCTGCCGCTGTCTCCTGGACGTGCGGAGCGGCACGGCTTTGAGTATTTCCGTCATGGCACGCTGTCGCTGTATGCCGCCTTCAACACCAAGACCGGGGAGGTTCTGGGCAAGACCGCGGCGCGACACACTTCGGCCGAATTCGTTGCCTTCCTCACTGACATTGTGATCAACCAGCCCCGCGGCAAGGAAATCCATGTGATCGTCGATAACCTGTCGGCTCACAAGAGTGCTTCGGTTAGAGACTTTCTGACAGCGCATCCCAAAGTCCATATGCACTTCACGCCAACCTATTCCTCGTGGCTCAACCAAGTCGAGCTGTGGTTCGGCAAGATCGAGCGCGATGTGATCGCGCGTGGGGTGTTCACCTCAGTCTCCGATCTGAAGAGGAAGCTCATGCGTTACATCCGTCAGTACAACAAAGCGCCTAGGACCGTGAAATGGAAGTACGCTGACCCTAGTCGACATATCAGTACAGAATCAGTTGTTACAGGCCACTAGTTTAATGCTGATTCGCCCTCAGAGCTCACAAGCGCTGTTGCTCGCTTGAGCAGGCGCGATCGACGCCGCTAAGACGACGTATGAAAGTCCGTCATGTGATTGCCAACCCCAGAATCGAGTGGACAACAAATGCAAGCGCGACGGCCGACCGGCGCGACGTCCCAAAACTCCATGAGTCTAGAGATAACAAGGAAGCAGAACGCTCCGAGGCATCCCGGAGACTCCGAATCAGGGTGGACAATCTTACTGATGAAAACGCAAACCACGGCCCGTGGACGTGGTCGTGGTAGGAAAGCCTGTACGCCACGATCTCAAAGATCGAACCCTCGCAGCTCCAGACAACCGTTGATACTGCCAGCAGCCCCGGCGTTCGGCTCGGCTCACGCATTACCTCCAGGGCTTCAAACAGTTGACAAATCTGCCGCTCTGCCCCCGAAGTCGAAGCTCGACTCGTGAGAATTGTGTGGTGGCACAGCGGCGTGAATAAGACCTTAGGCCGCTTTGCCCACAGGAGTGTCAGAGTCCAGGCCAAGATAATCGCGGCGACTACCACCGATGCAGTTCGAGTTTGCGCCGCTAAAGTTTTGAAGTGCGCCAGAAATGCTACAGCGACTAGGAAGAGCCCGAGCAACACAGTCAAATCTGATGTGCGCTCTATTGGGAGAGTCCCAATCAACTGAGCCACTGGGGCACGCAGTTCCTGCCGAAGTCTCATGATCCTGCACACGTCTCCAGCGCGAAAGGGGTACGAACCGAGCACCAGCGGCCAAACGCAAGCGCGGAATTCAGTGTCCGCGCTGCAGGCACGTGGTATCCACCACCACCGGGCTGTGCGCACAGCGCACCCTCCGGCAAAGAAGATAATGGCGATCGTCAGCACCGACCATCGAATCTGTTCGATAGAGGCACGAATTCGGCCTAGGTCGAGTCCGTGAACCCACACGCACAAGAAGAAAACTGTGAAGACCAGCCCAATTGAAACTCTCACCCAGGGGCGACTTGCCCCCTTGCGCGAATGTCTTCTGCTCGTGAAGGCGACGTACGCGCATCATGAATGGGAAACCAACGCGCCCGCGGACAACGTAGTGACCTTCTTCTGGCTTGGCCATATATCCGCCTACGTCTTCTCCTAGCACACCGAGGAGGGCCAACTAGATCCTTGCGACAAAGGAACGCGCCATGAACAGCAATGTTCATCCTGGTACCAAGCCATGGATTAGTCCCCCATGACGAGTGCGTATATGACCGCTAGCATCGCCACGCCTGCGGTGACGAAGTCCACCCACCCGCGGGTCTCACCGGAGCGAGGTAGAATGAGAGTATGCCGTCGAGGGGCGGATCTTACCATTTTCGCTCGCGGTTATTCTGTTTCGCTCCTTGGGGTACGGTCCGTTTGTAATAGACTGGCTCCTGTCTGAATCCAACTCACGCAGCCACTCCTCGTACGAACCGATCACATTCAGACATACTGAGCAGAGCATCGGCAACTCTACGATCCGTGAGTCTAGGGTCACCTGTGTCCAGAGGAATGGCCGTATCGGACAGTCGACTAGTCGAAACGGTAGAATGCCGGTTAAGCAGCCATACCGTTGAGCATTCTAGCGTCAAGACCGCTTCAGGGTAGTTGTCAGACTGCTGAAATTCAACAGTCCCGGATGCGACCAGAGGGAAGTCCCAATTCAAGGTGGGGCGCTAGTTTTGTGCAGAGTTGCCGGAGACCCATCGTTATTACTGGGCAGTCAAGTATGGTTTGAGCACGGGAAATTGGCAGGGATTCCGACGGCACCACGGAGACACGATATTGCGTTATCTTGGCTGCACCTCGTGCAATGACCGCTTACCAGAAGTGCTGCTATCCCTAAAGCAGGCGCCGACGAAATTACCCCATAGGTTCGCCGAACACGGAAGGTTGACATTCGCCACCTATACGACAGGAGATGGACTGGATGGCCCTGAGAGGTGCTCCCTTTCCTGAGACACTCCGATAAGTGGATTGCTCCGGAGTCAGGCGGTATTCTCGCCTGTCAGAGCATAGCAATCCACTTATCGGAGTGTCTCAGGAAGGGGCCACCTCTGTGTCGTATGGGTGCCGCGTTGATGCGAGCGGGCATGAGTTGCGATGAGCTGGCCGCGGAAGAGTATCTCCGCGGTGGTTGCGGTTAAGCGTGCCCACACGATATAGCCCACCAGACTGTACGGGACGCCGTAGTAATGGCACTCAACATCGACGTGGTAGTAGAAGGCGACGTGCCGTTCCTTGCACTCGGCGAAGACGTACGAAGACAGCGGGGATGATTACGTAGCGATAATGTGCCGCCATTTATTCGTACAAGCGCTGTAGCTCCGGTTCATATCGAGCAGCGCGTGTGACACCAACACGCGAATCGTCCGGCACCAGGATCGTCGAGGCCGCACCGTAATACTCCAGCGCTCGTAACTGGCTCCATAGCCGGTCCGGCAGCGACTTACTACGGGTAGCTTCCGCGTACGCGCAACCGATGGCTCCCATCGGGCCGACGAATACATGGGCGCGGAAAGACACCTGCCCGCACGTGGCATGGTGTGAACGAGGGTCAGGAACCGCGTGATTTTGAGGACGGAGCGCGGTTTGAGGTGACGGTGTAAGCCTGGGGCGGATCGGGTCAGCCCCTCCATCTCTCGATTTCCTTCCCTGCGTCTTTTTGCCCCCACGGCCGCCAAGCGCCGGCGCGGTCTGACCGGCCGTATGGCCGGGCAGTAGGTTCCCTGTTGAGACCGGATGTGGGTAGGGCAGTACCGGCAGCTGCTGCGGCGCTCTCGGCTTCGGATATGCTCGTGATGGAGATAGCAAAAAGACGAAGGCCCGGGACGTTTGATTGGCGTCGAACCCCGGGCCCTCGATGCTCAGCGCCTTTGGGAGGCGGCTTTTGCAGGCCTTTTATGCCTCGCCGCCCCGGCGCTGTCCAGTGCCATCGGGGAGGGGGGCTTGGTGCTGCCCGAGGAGCCTGCGACCTACCGGCTCTACAACTGTCAGCGCTGCCGAATGCAGGTTTGCATTTGCGCACATTGCGACTGCGGGAACCTCTGCTGTCCCGGGGGGTGCCCGCAAAGGGCTCGCCGACAGTCTGTGCGCCGCGCCGGCGCACGCTGCCAGCGGATCCTTCCGTGGACCCCGCAAACACGCCGAACGACAGCGGCGCTACCGCGAGCGGTGAAAGTCAGAAGTGACGCATCAGACCTTCGCACCCATGACGACAGGGTGCAGCGTATTGAGGCATCCGAGGACGGCCAGCGAGTGTATCGGTGTTGACTCAACAGAACCTTGCTGGCCCCCACCCGCTCCCTACAGAGGCGTTGTGCGTTCTGCGGCAGGCCGTTGCCCGACTTTGGGCGCCTCCCACGTGTGGGATTGGGACGGATAACTCCGGCAGCCTACGACAGAGCCGGCAGTTACGATGATCTCGCGCGAGCTCGAGGCGGAGACACTGCGCCTGTAGCACGCCGAGAAATGGCCCGTCGCACACAAGCCCGACAGTTAAAGGTGCATCCCGATACGGGGCGACGAGTACTGGGACAAGCGGGCATCTCGGCGGCTCACCACTACACGCGTCCGTCAATGGCCGAGCCGTACATCCCCTTTCTCCGGCAGACGCTCGCACGCTATCCGACACCACGGACCAGCCGCCTGTATCTGATGGTGCGTGGGCGCGGTTATCCCGGAGCGGCGGATCACTTCCGCGCCATCGTCGCGCGGCTGCGGCCGCGCCCGCCGACGCAAGCGTATCTGCGCTTGCGCACCGTCGCGTAAGAACAGGGTCAAGTTGACTGGGCGCTATGCCGATCTCGGCATAGGGCCCACTGTATAGGGGTAGGGAACGGCTGACGCCGTCCCCTCCCTCCGAACCCGGTGTGCAGTTTTCCCGCGACGGGCTCTCCGGTCAGTTGTTTCCGCTTCCGGATTGACACGCCAATCGATGGGCTTCGGACATCGTGAAAAGCCCAAGACCGGCGAAGAAAGCATTTGGCCATTGTGTATGATCGCGCAGGCATCGGCCTTGACCTGGTCGGTGCTGCTGCCGGCGTAACATCGCCCGCAAACGGCGGCGGATAAAGCCGTCGAGTGACGAGAACGTATACCGGTGGGCATGTTGGAAGTAGCCGTACCAGCCGCGCAGGATCGGATTGAGTGATGCAATCACGTACTCGATGGAATTTCCCTCGTTACGCCTTGTCTTCGTGCGGATCTTGTCCCGCACCGACTGCAGACTTTTATTGCGCACTCGACGCTCCCCTGCCTCGAACCGGTATCCCAGAAACTCGAACCCTTGACCCTCCACCCGACAATCCCCAATGTGGGTCTTATCCGGATGGAGTGTCAACCCGTTGGCACTCACCCAAGCCCGCAGACGGGCCAGCGCTGATTCCGCTGCTTCCCGCGTGCGACACAACACCACGATATCATCCGCGTATCGCACCATTACCGCCCCGAACTCACGCATTTCAACGTCAAGCTCGTGAAGGTAAACGTTTGCGAACAGGGGGCTGATGACAGCGCCCTGAGGACTACCAGAGGTCGGCGTCCAACGCTTCAGGTCTTCCATGATGTCCTGCTTGAGGAACTGCTGAACGAGCTCCATCACACGACCGTCTGCAATCCGGTTTCCCACTTTCGTGAGAAGGGGTGCATGGGGAATCGTGTCATAGTAACTTTGCAGGTCCGCATCGACTACCCAGAAGTGGCCCGATTTTATATGTCGGTCCACTTCACGCAGCGCATCTTTGCAACCCAACCCTTGCCGAAAGCCAAAGCTTTTGGGCTCGAATTCGTGCTCAAAGATCGGCTCAATCACCAGCTTTAGTGCCGCCTGAACAACGCGGTCTTTGACAGCAGGTATACCGATCGGACGCTGCCCTTTGCCTTTCGGAATATACACACGTCTTACAGGCTGCGGGCGGTAACTACCACTTCGCAGAGCTGACGCCAGTTCGGCCAGATGATAATCTCGCTCTTGCGCGAATCGCTCCACGCTCACGCGATCTACACCGGCCGCTCCAGCGTTCCGTTTGACTTGTGTCCATCCCAGCTCCAACGTTTCAAGACGCGATACTTTGTCAATCAGACTATGCCATTTCCCTCCTTTTACTCCTCTTTGTAGAGCTGCCAACATAGCTTCCGTCCAGAGTGGAGTTGGCGCGAATTTCCGCTGCACGCAGCCGTCCAGCGCGCTTGCATCTTGTTTAGTCACTTCCGACACTGACGATGCTTCAACTTTCATTTCTGCTCTGCTCCGGTCTTTGGCTATCAACCTTCCTGCCCCACTTCCCTAATACGTCTTTTGCTCTGACGTATTTCTCCACGGCTTTCACCGCGTGCGGTACAATTGGGACTCTGACTCCTGCTAGCGTTCACATCACCAACAGGTCTCCCCGCTTGTCTCGTACTACCTTCCCGTCGTCCCGTCCTCAAACACGTGGTATCCCACATCGCCGCTTTCACTCGCCACCACAGCGCGATGTGTTATTTCCAGGCTTCGCCACTTTAGTGCAGGCTCGCCGCAATACCCCGCCGAACCAGGTTCGTTCTCCTACGGACCGACAGTTCGCCTCCGGTTACTCCCCACCTCGCCTCGCGACGACGCAGTTACCTTCAGCTACGGAGCTGTGACCGACTCCGGCCGGGACTTACACCCGGCAAATAGCACGCCTTCACGGGCGTACACTAAACCGCTTCGCGGTAGCCGTGAGTTTGGCCCTTCCTCCGATCGATGCTGCGGTGCGATTTCCCTGTAGCAGTTCCCCGTGAGCTTCCTTGACAAGATGTTGGTGCTGCATGTGCAGCGACAGCATCTTGCACGGGAGTTTACTCATGACACCGCTACGTCAACGCATGCTCGAAGAAATGGTGCGACGAGAGTCGCTGAGGAGAACTTATTCTTAGTGATGCAAAGCTACGACGATGATTGTCGGCGACCCTGCTCGGAGAGAGGTAGCGCCGACCTGATGTTCAGTCATCAGAAGCCTACGGGCTACGGCGGATTCCGCAAGGAGCCGTCTAAAGCGCCCGGACAATGTACCCCCGCGTAAGCGGCGGAGTCATTCCGTGAGGAACGACTCCGGATTCTGCCAGCTACGGGTGGATGAGGGGCTAGGCGTGGTGGTCGGGTGAACTCAGGTGAACTGCCGTAACTACCGTAACAAGCGACAGGCGAAAGCAGCTATATGCGCCTGAGCCAAAATGGCACGCGGTCGGATGTTTCGTTCATGTCTCGAGACACGCTGACGTTGAACCGCCGGTAGAGAGGTAGCACCCACCCCATCGTGTCATCGCCGTGGAACTCGGTAAACCCGTTGTCTTCCCGTCCGGATGGGCCGGTCGGGTAAGCGAGCTGCAAAGCGTGTGAAGGGGCAGCGGGCAAGGGATCGCGGAGAAAGCGAATGCCGGGCTGTAATGGTCCGGATAGGAGACAACGTGCTCCACCCGAAAGGGGCGCTGACTTCCGCGTGGTGTGGAATGGTGAGAGCGTATGCCGAATCCCCTCAACAGGAGGCAAGCAAGAATGAGATCCGCTAACACGGATTCTGCGGCTTCTCCTGACGGACGCAAGTGGGACCAGATCCACTGGCCTACCGTGCATCGTCGGGTGAGGAGACTGCAGACTCGTATCGCCAAGGCAACTCGTGATCGGAACTGGCGCCGGGTGAAAGCTCTGCAGAGGTTCCTGGTCAACTCGTTTTCGGCCAAGGCACTGGCCGCGAAGCGAGTGTCGGAAAACGATGGCAAGCGAACACCGGGCGTGGATGGCGAGATCTGGTCCACCCCGGAAGCCAAGTGGCAAGCCATTCAGCGGTTGGGCAGCCGCGGTCTTCGACCGCAGCCACTGCGCCGGGTGTACATCCCCAAGCGCGGTAGCAACACGAAGATGCGCCCTTTGGGAATCCCCACCATGATTGACCGTGCTCAGCAGGCCCTGCACCTGCAGGGTCTGGAGCCGGTGGCGGAAACACAAGCCGATCCTCACTCGTATGGCTTTCGTCGATGTCGAGGTACGCAGGACGCCATCGCGCGCGTGTTTACTTTGCTGGCTCAGAGAACTTCTGCGCCATGGATCTTGGAAGGCGATATTCTAGGCTGCTTCGACAACTTCGGGCACGGATGGCTCGAAGACCATGTTCCGATGAACAAGAAAGTTCTGTCGGGCTGGCTTAAAGCTGGATATGTGGAATCAGGGAAGCTCTTTCCAACGGCAGCAGGCACGCCACAAGGTGGTCCTGCTTCGCCAACGTTGGCTAACATCGCACTGGATGGATTGGAAGCGGTACTGGCCGATAGATTTGGTCGGACAGAAAGACGCAACAATCGGTACCGCGTGCGAGTCGTGAGATTTGCGGATGACTTCATCATTACCGGCATCTCGAAAGAGTTGTTGGAGGAGCAAGTCAAACCGTGTGTCGAGGCTTTCCTCGCCGAACGGGGTCTTCAGCTCTCAGCAGAGAAGACCAGAATTACGCATATCTCGCAGGGCTTCGACTTTCTCGGACAGAATGTACGTAGATACGGCGGCACACTTCTAATCAAACCGTCGGCCAAGAACGTGAAAACGTTCCTGGATAAAGTCCGGGAGACAATCAAGGAAAACTGCTCGGCGAAGCAGGAAGCCTTGATTGGTTTGCTCAACCCCATGATCAGAGGCTGGGCGAATTACCAT